>Ga0207733_100034_pt1 | contig 156855 bp, 146 predicted proteins | sample A23P3SouthBayCA_FD_187735 | JGI IMG/M metagenome (GOLD analysis project Ga0207733, IMG submission 187735) | Aerobic enrichment media microbial communities from Eden Landing Ponds, California, USA - A23 P3 (SPAdes) | ecosystem: Environmental > Aquatic > Marine > Unclassified | place: Emeryville... | reverse complement strand
GGCGAGCCGCGAACCGCGCTCGCTGTCGCTCGCGCGGAGAAGAACACAGACGAGGGAAAGGTGTCTCAGTCGATGAAGCCGAGCGCGGACTCGATGCGACCCAGCTCCGGGCCGGTGGTCTCCTCCCCGCAGACGTAGCCGGAGCCGTTCGCGACGAGGCCGCTGCCGACGAGCGCGCCGCCGTAGTTCACCGTGCCGATGTCGGCGGGGACGCCGAGCAGCGCTTCGAGGGCGTCGAGCTCCTCGTCGGTCGCCTTCGGATGACACAACACGCCGTCGTTCGTCGCGACGGCGGCCGTTCCGACGGTGCGCACGCCGGCGACGTCGCCGCGTTCGACGGGCACGTCCAGCGCGTCTTTCACGGCCCGGACGGCCTTCCGCGAGAGGTCCGGATGGACGTACGCGCCCGCGTCGTTACAGAGGACGACGTTTCCGGCCGCGTTGATGCGGCCCGGGAGCTCCGCGACGTCGAGCGTCGTCGTCTCGGCGATGCGCTCGCGTTCGACCTCGGAGACGCGAGAGGAGACGAGCAGTCCGTTCTCGTTGCCGGTGGCGAGCGCGCCGACCGTGGCGGCGCCGCCGACAGTCGTCGCGCACGCCGGCACGTCGAGCTCGTCGGCGAAGGAGTCGCGGAGCTGTTCGTCCACGTCGGAGCCAACGAGCACGACGTCGTCCGTCGCGCGGGCGAAGACGCCGACGTACGACGAGCCGGCGAGGGCCGCCCGGAGCACGTTACGCCGTCTCCGCCTCGACGACCGGCTCGCCCTCCTCGTCGAAGCGCGCCGCGCGGACGCGGAGCTTCGACGGGGGCTTCGACCGGCCGCGCTCCCACACTGCCTCGTTGATCGAGGGGTCGAGCCGGACGTCCGCCTCGTCGACGGCGAACTGCTTCGCGAGGTGTTCCCGGACGAGCGTCATCGCCTTGTCGGCGCGCTGGCCGCTCGCTTCCGCCTTCGCCTTGCGGAGCGGCACCGTCACGACGCGCTCCTCGAAGTCGCTGGCGCTCATTCGTCCGTGTCACTCCGGCGCCAGTTGCGGCGCTTCGGGTTCTGCATCACGTCGCGGTCCGTCTTCATGATGACCCACGCCGGCACGCGGCTGTTCTGCCGCTCCAGCTTGGCGAGCCGCTTCTTCTTCGCCTTCGACTTCTTGCTCATAGTGGCGGTGGTTCGTCGCCCGGGCATTTATCGCTGTCCTTTCGACGTGTGTGCGAGGAAGTGGCGACTGTTCCGTATCGGACGACCTGAGCAGCCCGCGGAGCACGACTCGCGGAGACTTCGGTGTCCCGTTCGTTGCTGCCCTGTCCCCTCAGAACTCGGTACCCTTCCGCGCGCGGACGCCGGCGTCCAGCGGGTGTTTCTCCTTGCGAACGTTCGTGACGAGGTCGGCCGCGTCGGTGAGATACGCCGGGCGCTCGTGGCCACCGGTGAGAACGAGTTCGAGGTCGTCGGGCTTCGACTCGACGACCGACAGCACGTCGTCGGGGGCGACGAGTTCGCGCTCGGCCGCGTACAGCAGTTCGTCGACGACGAGCATGTGGACTCCCTCGTCGGCGGGACCGTCGAGCGGGAACGGACTCGTGAGGTCGGCGTCGCCGCAGGCGTCGACGAGGGCGCGGGCGCGCTCGAAGCCGGCCTGGGCCTCGGCGGCGTGGTCGCGGTCGTCGCTGCCGTCGTTGAGCGCGTGCCAGCCGTAGTGGCCGAGGTTCTCGTAGCTGAGGCCGGGGAGCGCGGCGATTGCGTTGTACTCGCCGCGCGCGTCCTCGACGCTCGCCGCGCCGCCTTTCATCAGCTGACAGAGGTGGACGCGGAAGCCGTGGCCCGCCGCGCGGACCGCCATCCCGAGCGCCGCGGTCGTCTTTCCCTTTCCGTCGCCCCACCACACCTGCGTGCAGCCGAACTCCTCGGGGGCGGCCGGCTCGATCGGTCGTGCCTCGGGTGTCCGGCCCGTGCCGGGCGTCGTCCCCTGTCGGTCGTCGGTCATAGAACGGACTATGGTCGGCGGGACAAAGCCGTGTCGTCGCCGAGGCGAGGATATCGAGCCCCGAGCCGCTACCCCGGGTCGAACCGCTCCGCGCGGACGTCCGCGACGACGCCGTACTCGGCTTCCGCGACGGAGTCGGGAAACTCCTCGTTCGCGTACCGCGAGTCGAGGCTCGCGCGGACGGCCTCACGGACGCAGGCGCGAGCGGACCCACCGACCTCGGTGGCGCTCCCGGCGAACCGGGCGCGCGGCGCGTCGACCGCCCCGCCGACGACCGCCGCGTCCGAGGTCGTGCCGGGGACGCCGACGGCGTCGAGCAGCGTCGCGGCCTTCGTCTCGGCGACCAGCGCGAGCAGCGACGCGAGCGCGCCGTCCGGGAGCGAGCGCTCGACGGCGAGGAGGACGTTCACCGTCCCCGGCTCCGGCGGGCCGTCGCGCGCGTCGACGTCGCCCCCATCGGGCGACATCGGCAGCGCCGCCGGGTTGGAGACGCCTGCCGTCGCGACCACGGTGACCGGTCCGAGCCGCGCGCCGCCCGCGTGGTCCTGTGCGACGCCCGTCAACAGCGTCGGGCCGAGGTCGTCGAACCCCGCCTCGGCGCGGCGCTCGGCCGCGTAGTCTGTGAGGTCCGTCCGGTCGAACCCCTTCGGGACGGTGGCGTTGTACGCCGCTGGTCCGGTCGTGTACCCGCCGTCGAACCCCGCGGAGAGCCAGCGCGTCTCCGGGCCGGCGAGCCGACAGACGTCGGCGCGACACTCACTCCGGTACATTGACCCCCAGCGCGGCCAGCAGCCGGTCGTTCGCCGCCCGTTCCTTCACCGCGACCCGGACGTGGCTATCGAGCCCGCGGAACGTCGTCGCGTCGCGGATGACCACCCCTTGCTCGCGGGCACGAGCGAGCAGCGTGCCCGGCGGCTCGCCGACGTCGACGAGCAGGAACGGCGCGTCGCTGTCGTGGACCTCGAACCGAGTGGCGAGCTGCTCGCGCAGATACGCCCGCTCGCGGGCGACCCGTTCGCGCGTCGCCGCGACGAAGGCCTCGTCGCGCATCGAGACCGTCCCGACGCGCGCGGCCGGCCAGCCGAGCGACCACGCGCGCCGTGCGGTCGCGAGCCGATCGAAGAGCGACCCCTCGGCGACGGCGAAGCCGGCGCGGAGCCCTGGGTAGCCGAACAGCTTCGTCAGCGAGCGCGCGACGACGACGCCCGGCTCCCCCGCGAGCGACGACTCCGTCGTGAAGCCGAGAAACGCCTCGTCCGCGAGGAGCACGGTGTCGGTCGCGCGACACCGCGCGGCGAAGGCGCGAAGCGCGTCGGCGTCGTACGTCTCCCCGGTCGGGTTGTTCGGATTGCAGACGACGGCGAGCGCGTGCGGCTCGGGGTCGGCGTCGAGCAGGTCGTCGTGCGGGACGAACGCCGGCTCGCCGCCCTGGAGCGCAACCTCGCGGGCGTACTCGCCGAAGCTCGGGGACGGAACGAGCGCGGAGTCGCCGGGCGCGACCGTGACGGCGACGGCGAGCCGGATCGCCGCCAGCCCGCCCGCGGTCGGGACGACCGCCTCGGGGATACAGCCCACGTAGTCGGCGGCAGCCGCGCGGTAGTCGGGGTAGTCGTCCGGCGGGTACGAGCGCGACTCGTCGAGCGCGGCCGCGTACGCGTCGTGCGCGCCGTCCGGGACGCGCGTGTTGATGTTCGCGGAGAAGTCGAGCACGTCGGGGTCGTCGCTGGAGCCGTGTGGCACCCGCCCGACGCCGTCGACCGACTCAGGGTCCACCGGCGAGCACCTCCGCGACCGCGGCGTCGTCGGCGTAGTTCACGTTGACGGCGAGCCGCGCGTCCCACGACGTCTCCACCCGCTCGTCGGCGTCGCCCGCTCCCCCCGCGGCGACGACGTTCAGTCCGGTCGGCGACCGCTCGACGCCGCCGTGGCGCCGCGTCGTCTCCGCGCTCACGCCGAGCGCCTCCTTCAGCCGCGTCGGCACGCAGACGGTGACGTTCCGGCCGTCGTGGGCCGTGACCGCCGCGTCCACGTGTTCGGGCGCGAGCAGCGGCAGGTCCGCGACGGCGGTGACGACGGGCGGATCGACCGCCTCAAGGGCCGCACCGAGGTCAGCGACGTACCCCTCGCCGGAGCCCCCGACGAGCGACACGCCCCGATCCGCGAGATACGCACGGGTCTCGGGGGCGGCCGGGGAGGTGACCGCGTACACCTCGTCCACGGCCGCGCCGTCGAGCGCGCGACACACCCGCTCGATCATCGGCTCACCGGCCACCTCGACCAGCGGCTTCTCGACGGCCGCATCGAGCCGCGACCCCTCGCCGCCACACATCACCAGCGCGTCCATCCGTCCGACGCGTGGCGGCGGAGCGTGTTCGCTCTTTCGGGCGCGGCGTTCGACCGGTCGCTCCCCGGTCACGTGAGCGCGACGACGAGCAGGCCGAGGTGGAGCGCCGCGACCCGACCGAGCTCGTTCGCCGCGCCGAACACGTCCCCGTTGACGCCGCCGAGCCGCGCGTCCGCCCACCGCCGGAGCCAGAGCGCGACGCCGACGGGGGCGGCGAGCGCCGCGACCCCCGCGAGCGCGAGCGGGACCGCGTCGGCGGGCGCGGACACCGCGGGGAGCAGCGCGGCCGGCAGCGCGAGCAGCACTGGGCCGACGAGCCCGTCGGGGGTACACCGCTCCGTGAACGCGCTCGCGAACCCCTCGTGGCTCGCGGTTCCGAGACAGGCGAGCGTCGCCATCGCGAGCTTCGCGCCGACCTCGCCCGCGACGACGAGAGCTGCGGCCGTCGGCCACGGGAGGTCGGCCAGCCCGAGCGCGGCGAGCGCGAGGCCAACGAGCGCGACCCCGAGCGCGAGGACGGCGCCGACGCCGACCTCGCTGTCTTTCAGGACGGCCAGCCGTCGCTCGGCGTCGCCGTGGACGACGGCCGCGTCGCCGAGGTCCGCGAGCCCGTCCGCGTGGTTCACCCCTGTCAGCAGGACGATAGCGACGACGAACCCGAACGCGCCGGCGACGCCCGGGAAGAGCAGCGCGAACGACGCGAGCGCGCCGACGAGATAACCGACGGTCGGGAACGCAGCGGGCATCGCGGCGAAGGCCAGCCAGTCGCCCTCGCCGGCACGGACGGGGAGCCGCGTCAGGAAGCCGACCGCGCCCCGGAGCGAACCCATCAGGCGACACCCCTCCAGAGAAGCGCCACCGCGGCGACCAGCCACGCGAGCCAGCCGGCGCGGGCGACGAGCGACACGCCGCGGCGGGCGGTTCCGCCGTCCGGGAGCCGCCCCACGTCGTTGAGCACGTACGCGCCCGGCTTCTCGAGGCGGGCGCCGAGCGCGGCCGCGAGCGTCCCCATCGGCCACCCCGAGTTCGGCGAGGCGACGCGGCCGACCCAGCGGCGCGCGCGCCACGGCGTCTCCGGGTCGGGGACGACGACAGCGATGAGACCGGCCGCGAGCCGCGCCGGGAGCCACATGACGGCGTCGTCGAGCCGGGCGCTCGCCGTGCCGTGAGGCTTGTCGGGATAGGCGAGCATCGAGTCGAGCGTGTTGACGGCTTTCACCCACGCCGCCGCGGCCGCGGCGACCGGGAGGCCGACGAGCGCGCCGACGGCGAACGCGAACAGCGGCGCGACCAGCCCGTCGGCGAGGTTCTCGGCGGCGCTCTCCACCGCGGCCGAGCGGACCAGCCCGGCGTCCAGCGCGGCGGCGTCGCGGCCGGCAAGCGACCGGAGCCGCTCGCGCGCAGCCGGGAGGTCATCGTCCGTGAGGTCGACGACTGCACGCGCCTCGTCGAGGAGCAGCCGGAGGCTCGTCGTCGAGAAGAGGACGACGCCCGCGAACACGGCCGCGGCGAGCGGGTCGACGCGGTCGGCGAGCGCCACGAGTCCGGCGACGAACGCCGCGGCGGCGAGCGGGAGAAGGAGCGCGACGAGCGCGCCGACGGCTCGTGGGGCCGTCCACTCTCGGTCGAGCGGGGCGACGAGTCGGCCGAACAGCGCGACCGGGTGGACGCGGGTCGGGAACTCGCCGACGAGCCGGTCGAGGAGCGCCGCGAGCACGACGGCGCCGGCGGCCGGGAGGCTCATCGGTCGAAGGAAACCGCAGAGAGAGGCGTCTCGGCGACGTTCACGAACCGGCCGCCGACGGTCTCGATGCCGCCGTCCGTCTCGGGGTCGTCGCCGACGTGGACGAGGTCGGCCGGCGCGCAGTCGAGCGCGTCGGCGACCGTCTCGAACGCGCCGGGCGCGGGCTTCCGCCAGCCGCAGGAGAGGCTCGTGACGAGCGCGTCGAACAGCGGCTCGCGGTCGGAGCCGGGCCGCCAGCGCAGGTCGGCAGCGAGGAGGCTCCGGCGCGCGAGCTCCGGGACGGAGCAGTTCGACAACAGCCCGACCGGGCCGTGTTTGCGTGCGCGCAGGACCGCGTCGAGCGCGCCCGGCCGCGCCTCGACGGTCGGCTCGAAGGCGGCGACGACGGCGCGGCGGGCCGCGTTGTTCGGGGCGTCGACGCCGCGGGAAGCGAGCGCGCGGGCGACGTGAGCGTGGAGCGGCACCTCCGCACCCGCGGGCGCGTCGACGTGCGACTCGGCGTAGGCGTCGGCCCAGTCGTCCGGCACCGCGACGCCGCGGGCGTCGAGTTCGCGCGCGACGGCCGCCGCGGGGTCTGCCGGCCGGTCGGCGTCGACCAGCGTCCCGAACAGGTCGAACGTGACGGGCACGGTGGGAGATTCACGCGAGCCGACTTTGCCCTATCGGACGACGTTCGATTCGAGGTCGCGGGGGTAGTACGTGAGCCACTCGACGCCCTCATCGGTGACGGCGATCGTGTCGGAGTGGCGGTAGCCGGCCGTCTCCGTGTACAGCCCCGGCTCGATGGTGTACACGTGGCCCGGCTCCATCGTCGCGTCGTCGAACCGCTCCCCCCAGCCGCGGTCGATGTAGGGCGGCTCGTGGCCGTCGAGCCCGATGTTGTGGCCGACGTGGTGGCGCAGCAGGTCGCTCACCCCCTGCTCTTCGGCGTGAGCGTGGACCGCCTCGTCGACGGCCGCGAGTTCGACCCCCGGGCCCATCGCGTCGATGGCGGTCTCCTGGAGCTCGCACATCAGCTCGAAGTAGTGTTCGTCCTCGTCGGTGTACGTCTCGACGAACATTGTGCGTTCGAGCTCCGCGAAGTAGCCGCCGACGTTGGCGGACGCGCCCGTGATGAGCACGTCACCTGCGGCGAGCCGCTCGTTCGGCGTGTGGCCGTGCGGGAGCGCGGTCTCCTCGCCGGAGATGTAGCCGGCGCGAACCGGTCCGTCGCCGCGAACCCGGACGTCGTAGCGGTCGCCGAGCGTGTCGAGCATCGCCCGCGACGCCTCCATCGAGGCGCGCTGTGACGCCGTCGCGGGGTGGGCGCCGACCTCCGTGTAGTCCGCGAGGTAGCGGTGACCGAGGTTCGCCCACTCGGCCGACTCGCGGATGAGGGCCACCTCAGCGTCCGACTTCGCCCACCGCATCCGCGGCACCCACGACTGCTCCTCGACGGCGAGGAACTCCGAGAGCGCCGGCCCCTCGTAGCCCATCACGCCGGGCGCGCCGTCGGCGTCCGCGGCCACGGACTCGACACCGAGCCCGGCGAGCAGCTCCGCTGCCGTCTCGATCGGCTTCCCGCCGGGGTAATCGAAGTACGAGACGACGGCGTCGATCCGCGGGTTCGGCTCGACGCGCTCGACCTCGAGCCGCGGCACGGTGATGCCCGTCTCGTCGGACGTGACGGCGAGGAGGACGGGCCGCTCCGTCTGGATGTGGTCGAAGCCGGTCAGATAGTCGATGCTCGTCGCCGAGAAGAACACGGCGGCGTCGGCGTCGGTGTCGGCGAGCCGCGTGCGGACGGCTGCGAGCCGTGCCGTGTACTCCTCGGCGGGAAGCTGCGTCGGCATACCGGCACCGGCGTGCCGTTCGGGCGTAAGTGTTGGTGTCGGCTTCGAGAACGAACGACGAGTGCGTGTTCCGGAAACGACGGGGCGCGGGCGACAGCGGGCGGCGCTACTCGACCACGACCCCGGTGAACTCGAACCGGGCGCCGCCGTCAGCGGACGACGCCGTGTCCACGGTCCAGCCGTGCGCCTCGGCGATGCTGCGAACGATGGCCAGCCCGAAGCCGGTGCCGCCGTCGCCGGAGTAGCCGAACTCGAAGACATCGGTGCTGGCGTCCGCGGGGAGCCCCGGACCGTCGTCGGCGACGTAGAAGCCGCCGTCGAGGGTGCCGACGGTGACCGTCACGTCGTCGCCGGCGTGATCGACCGAGTTTCCCAACAGATTCTCGAACAGCTGTTCGAGCCGGGAGCGGTCAGCACGGATCGTCGGCATGTCGTCGACATCGAGCGTCGCCCCGGCCGTCGCGACGGCCCCCCACGCGGCCGTGACGATGTCGTCGAGCGCGATGGGTTCGGTCTCGCCAACCGTTCGCCCCTGTCTGGCGAGCACGAGCAGGCCGTCGATGAGCCGCTCCATGCGGTTGAGCGCAGTCGCCGCGGCGTCGAAGTGCTCGGCGTCGCCCGTCTCTCGTGCGAGCTCCAGCCGGCCGGCAGCCACGTTGAGCGGGTTACGGAGGTCGTGGCTGACGACCGCCGCGAACTGGTCGAGCCGCTCGTTCTGCCGCTCGAGTTCGCGCTGTCGCTCCTTCTGGCCGGTGATGTCCGTGTAGATGGCGAAGCCACGGGTCGTCTCGGCGCCGATTTCGTAGGGGACGACGTGGAGCAGGAAGTCGCGGACCCCGTCGCGTGTGGCCCGTCGCACCTCGCCGTGGAAGCTTCGCCCGGAACGGATCTGCTCGTTGTAGCTCTCGGCCTCAGCGTCGCGATCCGGCGGGACGATGAACTCGTCGACGGACTCGCCGACGACCGCGTCGGCGTCGTATCCGAAGGTCTCCTCGAACGCCCGGTTCACGTCCCGAGCGATGGGGGTGTTGCCCTCGTACTCGACGTAGACGGCCGGGTCGGGGATGTTCTCGAACAGCGCCGAGAGGCGGTCGCGTTCGGTCGCCAGCGCCGCGCGCTGATCGATGCGGTCGAGCGCGGCCTCGGCGTTCGCCACGAGCACCCGTGCGAGCATCCGGTCGGTCTCGTCGGCGCCGTCGTCGTCGAGCGTCCCGATACTCAGCGTGCCGTGGTCGCCGATCGGGAGGTGGTACGTCGCGCCGAGCGAGTCCACGTCGGCACCGTCCGGCGACATCGAGAGGAGCGGGTCGTCGCGCCGATACGACGCAGCGACGTTGCTATCGCCGTCAACGTCGTAGTCCGGACGGTCGCCGAGGAGGTCGCCGACGCCGTCGGACATCGCCACGGGGGCGAGCCGGTCTCCCTCCCGGAACCGGACGCCGTTGATCGAGTAGCCGAGAATGGTCTCGACGGCGCGGACGGTAATCTCGGCGGCCGCCTCGCGGCTCTCGGCGGCGAACAGCTTCCGGGTCGCACGGTGGAGGTCGCGCAGCCGGTCGGCGCGCTGTCGGCGCCGCGAGACGTCGCGGAGGACGCCGACGGTGCCGCGGAACGTTCCGTCGGGCGTCGACAGCAGCGCGACGTGGTTCTCCATTCGGTGGGCCGTCCCGTCTTTCGTGTGGAGTGTGAGCTCGTAGGTGGCCGTCTCAGCGTCGCCGCGGAGCAGTTCGCGGATCGCCGCGTGGTCCCGCTCGACGTCCGTCTCGTCGAGGACGGCCGAGACGTGTTCGTCGAGCAGTTCCTCGCGGGCGTAGCCGGAGAGGTCGACGGCGGCGTCGTTGACCGCCGTGAACTCCCCCTCCGCGTCCGCGCAGTAGACGAAATCGCCGAGCGTCTCCACGAGCCGGTGGTAGCGTGACTCCTCGCTGCGCTCCACGGCCACGGCGACGCGCTCCGAGAGTTCGTCGGGAGAGATTTGATCGCGGAGGACGTAGTCGCCCGCGCCCGCGGGGAACAGCCGACTTGCGAACGAGGCGTCCGGATTGGCGGCGTAGACGACGACCGGCGGGCCGGCCTCGACACGACAGAGGTCGACCGCGTCGCCGTCGGGGAGCGACGCGGCAGTGACAACGGCGTCAGCGTCCGCGAGCCGTTCGCGGGCGGCCGCGACGCTCTCCACATGGGTGACATCGTAGCCGGCTGCCGAGAGTGCGTCGACGACCGAATCGTGGGTGTCACCCGTATCGGCGTACACGATACGGGAAGCCATATCGTGGGTTGACCGGTCGCCGAGTTAAGAGTTGATGCCAGTTGGACGAGACGAGTGGCGGTCGCCGATACGACCCGGCGACGTTCGACGACATGGGGACACATTCTGGCGACGAGAGGAAGCTGTTCGGGGGGGTAGTTGTCGGTTGGCGAGGGAATTTACGTCACCCTCCCGTACGCACGCCCGTGGATTCTCCGTTCGAGGTGCTCGGCGTCGACCCCGGCGCGGACGACGCCGAGATCGAACGCGCCTACCGCGAGCGCGTCAAGGACGCCCACCCCGACCACGGTGGGAGCCAGCGGGAGTTCCAGCGGGTTCGCCGCGCATACGAGGCCGTCGTCTCGGACGACGTCGTAGCGGCCGAGTCGGACTCGGACACGACGGCCGACGATCGGACCCGAGCCGCGGAACGTGCGCGCGCTCGCAACCGCGGCGACCGTGCCGGCGATGGGACGGACAACGGGACCGGCGGGCCGAGCGTCGACGGGAGCCGCGTCGAGTTCCTCAACTACGAGGTGCTCGACGACCACGGCTGGACGCTGGACGACGACGATCTCTTCGAGAAGGCCGCTGCCGCCGACCTCGACGACGAGGACTACGGCCGGCTGCTCGTCCAGCAGGGGGAGAACCTGCTCGAAGCCGCAGAGAACCGCGGCTACGTCTGGCCGTACGCCTGCCGGGGTGGCGCCTGCTCGAACTGCGCCGTCGCGCTCGTCGAGGGCGAGATGCCGACGCCCGCCGGCAACATCCTCACCGACGAGTGGCTGGAGCGTGGGGTCCGGCTGTCGTGTATCAGCTCTCCCGTCTCCGACCAGGCGAAGATCGTCTACAACGTGAAACACCTGCCCGGGCTGGACGAGCTCCGACTGCGGCCGAGCCGGTTCGACCGCGCACACCTGCAGGACTGAACCGCTCACCGCCGCTCACCGCAGCTCACCATTCCAGACCGCCGTTGATGCCGAGGACCTGGCCGGTCATGTAGGCCGACTCGTCGCTGGCGAGGAACCGGACCATCCCGACGAGGTCCTCCGGCGTCGCGAAGCGGTTGAGGGGGATGCGCCCGCGGATGTTGTCCTGCACCCGTTCGGGCACTTTCTCCAGCATGTCCGTCTGCGTGAATCCCGGGGCGACGCAGTTCGCAGTCGACCCGCTGTCGGCGAGTTCCAGGGCGATGGTCCGGGTGAACGCGAACAGCCCACCCTTCGAGGTGGCGTAGTTCGCCTGACCGTAGTTCCCCTGCTGGCCGACGACGCTGGAGACGTTTATCAGCCGACCGTGGCTCGTCTCGCGGATGTCTTTGAAGAAGGCTTTCGTACAGTTGAACGTCCCGCCGAGATTCACGTCGATGACGCGGTCCCAGTCCTCGCGGGTCATGTTCTCGAACTTTCGGTCGACCGTGATGCCCGCGTTGTTCACGAGGACGTCGATCGTGCCGAACTCCTCGCGGACAGCGTCGCGCATCGCAGCCACCTCCGCTCGGTCGGCGACGTCCGCTTGGACGGCGACGGCGTCGCCCCCGTACTCCTCGATGGCGTCGACGACGGCCTCGGCCTCCTCGGCCGAGGACCGGTAGTTCACCACCGTCTCGGCGCCTGCCCGCGCGAACTCCAAGGCGATGGCCTGCCCGATGCCGCGCGAGGAGCCGGTGACGAGACAGGTCTTGTCGTTCAGTCTGTTCGGCGCGTCGCGCTCGAGGTATCGGGTGAAGTCGGTCATGTCGTAATCGACGGGTCGGCGCCCGTGTGGGACGGTATCACGGCCCATTAATTAAATCGCGGGGGGTCGATATCCTAAGAGACCGCCCGGGACGACGGAGCAGGTTGTTCCGCAACTGCTTCTTCGAGCCTGTCGAATTCATCGCAGCCCAGCCTGCAGTTCGTCACGCTGGAGTCGACGCGACCCAGGCACGGCAGGTGGACGCCTCTAGTTTCTTCGGTCGGGCGCCTCGGTCCGACAGAGTCGAGCGCTACTCTTGGCGACGAGGTCGAGGTTGCACCTCACGATGGTAGGAAGTGGACGGGGGGCTGGGTTAAGCACCCCTACCTGCCGACGCGGCCCGAGCGTCAGCCCTGGTAGCGCGACGGATCAGGATTCCATCTATCCGTATCCGGCGACGGTACTTACGCGTTCGTTATCTGTCGCTCCCGCGGAACAGCCGACAGAACCCGAGGAGCAGTTTAATCTCTCCGAGGACGACGTGGCGACCAGCGGCACTATCGGCGCCGAGCCGTACGCCAATAAAACCGTCTCCCAAGAGGAAGCGAGCGAGGGATACACGGCGAACGACGGCACCGACCAGACGCCCGACGCCGACGTGTACGAGCACGGTGGGACGGTCGGCTCCGAGGAGGTGAGCGCGGACGGCTCCGGCGCGGCCGAGCAGGACCCGAGCCTCAACGGCTCGGGGATCATGACCGTCTCGGACGGCACGACGCAGATGGACGCTCCCGCCGCTCGACCTCCGGCTCGCCGTCGAGGTCGAGCACAACACCGACCCCGGCGACGTTGCGGGGGACGCCATCCATGGTGCCGGGCAGGCACTTCTGTACGCTAGCGAACTGGAGAACGCCGTCCCTGTAGTCGTCGTGAATCCGAGCGAGGGGGATCAAGAGGAACTCGCCGCCGTACGCGAACGCGTCCCGGTGATCGAGTGGTCACAGTCGGAGGGGTCTGGTGGCACGCTAGCAGGAATTCAACGTTGAATTGAACGCGCTGCCCCGAGACCTGCCGGAACCGTATGGATCAGCGAGTGTAAGAGCTCATCATTAGCCGGACGAGGACGTGCTGGCGCTCCCGAATGGGTTCGATGTGGCGCTCTGGATAGGCTCTGGTGCAGACACGCTAGTCGCGACGGTGGCGCCAGCGTCGGTCGAGCGGTGACGGCCGAAGAACTTTGTTCTTACACCCGGTATTACGTCGTATGAGCAAGACCGACGGGACGGAGACGACGCGCGTGACCGACAAAGGGCAGACGACGATTCCGAAAGCACTACGCGAGAAATACGGCATCGAGCCGGGCGACGAGGTGGTGTGGATCGAAGACGAGGATGGTATCCGGCTAGCGCGCGCCGAGCGTACGGAGGGTCGCGGGATGCTTCTCGACGAGGACACCGATCGCGAGGTTCGCGAGGAGGCGGCCGACGCACTCGTCGAAGAGCTCGAGGCGGCTCGCGAGAACGAGTGGGCCGTTCAGTGAAGCCGTACACGGTCGACACGAGCGCGCTACTCGTGTATCTCGTCGACGCGCTCCCGGCAGAAGCGGACCATGTATTTCAGCGGGCAGAGGCGAACGAGGTGTCGCTGGAGCTTCCGACAGTCGCAGCAGTAGAAACGCTGTATCGAGTCAAAAAGGGCGTGACGGTGCGTGGAACCGACGTATCAGGCGACCCGATTGAGTTCGCCGACGCGTTGGAGACGAAGCTTCCCGTGACAGTAGTCGAAGACGACGAGGGGCTGTTGAAGTCCATTCCGGCGTTGATGGAGCAGTTCCCGAGTCAGATGCACGACGCGATGGTCGTGGGGAGTCACCAACGTCGGGGGACGGAAGCGATTGTGACGAGCGACGGCAAGATGGCCGAAGAGTGCCCGACGATCTGGGAGTAGCGGCTCTGTTGAAATCCTCAATTTCTGACAGCGTCGGCGTGGGAGATACAGAGTATGGATTCAGCACGTGATTCAGATTCTTGGCCTGAGAACTCTCCACAGAACGCTTGGCCGAAACAACGATGTCGGCCGCTTCTCCATGATGATGACCCTATGGAAGGCATCGGCGACCTTCCCATCCGTTTGGGCCGTCCGGAGCAGCCGTGAAAAATACTTGTTGACGATATCGGTTCCGGTGGGTTTTGGCCCAGACGTTTGTTCAAATTGGAAATCGGAGCCGACGGCAAGCATCCACGCGTCATCGACGACGTTTGTGGCTCGTTGGAAGAATCGTTGGGCTAAATCGTCGTTTCTCCTCGCCGCGAGGCTATGATGGAGTTGCACGGCCTCGAGGGCGGCCACCGACATCCCTTGGCCGTAGATTGGATTGAAACTCGCAATTCCATCACCGATCACGAGCAACCCTTCAGGAAAGCGATCGAGATCCTCATACCGGACTCGTTTATTCGAGGGAAACGGGTAGTGTTGGATCGTGTCGCTCTCTAGTCCGTGCTCATCAATGACTTCCTGAAAATCATCCACTGGTAAGCTTGCAGCAAACTGTTGAAACTCCCCAGGATCCGTCGGTGGATGATCGCCATGCACCCCGAAGAGCGTCATTAGCCACCGTTCATTTTCAACCGGAAACAGACCGGCGCCCCGTTTGCGTGGCGGATTCGGCAGAGTAAGCCGAGTCCGCTTTGCATCCTCTGGCCGGTTGACAATTGCCGTACTGTACGCTATATCAACGTGAACCTCGTCGACTTCTGGCGTGGGATATCCATGCTCCGGCAACGAGTTCGGAGTTCGGGAGGTCCGCCCGGTCGCATCCACAACCAAATCCGCGGCAACCGCCTCTTCGTGCCCATCCTGTCGGATTAATACACCCTCGACTTCTGGCCGGGGCTGCCCGACAAGGTACTCGATGAACTGACAGTTTTCGCGGAGCGTTACGTTATCGATCTCGCTAACTCGCTGTCGCGTGATCAGTTCGAAGAGCGGCCGACTCGCACAGTACATCGGGATTTGGCTCGGTCCGTGAGTCTGATACCCGTCCTCGATGTAGACACGAAAGTCACTGTTCAGGTCTATCTTCGTTCCGCCGGCTGCTCTCACCTCCTCGCTAAATCCGGGGAAGAGGTCATCGAGAGTCTTTCGACCGGCCTCGTGTAGGTTGTGAATATGATTTCCTTGCGGGATACCGTTCCGGGTCACAGGAGCGTCCGGTAGAGAATCTTTCTCGACGAGCGTAACTTGCTCGAACGAATCTGCCAGAACGCGGGCTGACAGCAGCCCAGCCATTCCCGCCCCAACAACGACTGCATCCCCCGCTTTACGAGTAATTTGTCCCGGATCGTACTCTCGAACGGATGCTAAAGTCACGATAGTGCCCTCCCTAGTCGCTTATTCATCGGTTACCGTGTTAATAGTTGGCATAGATACTAGGGGACGCTAATCGAGGATTCTTGCTAAATACGCGCCCTGTATGCAGCACGGCTTCAAAGACATGTCTACAACTGAGGGTTTCAACAGAGCCACTTTTTGTGAACTCTCAGCCGGCAGTCTTTTTCAACTCTGCCAACGGATTCTGCTACCAGGGGATGTGAGATGGCAACACGAACCGACAAAGACACAATACTTGATCTGCTCCGGGATCTTGATCCATACGTATTCGAGCACTTGGTGGCCGACCTATGGGAGTCGGAGGGATGGAAGACATCGGTTACCCAGCAGTCCCGCGATCAGGGGGTCGACATACGTGCAACTCATCCAGACCCAACGCCCCGGACGATGGGAATTGAAGCGAAGCGGTACGACGAGGACAATAAGGTCGGTGAGCGGGACGTAAAAGTCTACCACTCAACGTTAGAAGACGCCGACGACTTGGATGAGTTCACGATTGTTACGACAGGTTCGTTCACCGCTGACGGGAAAGTGTTCGCGTATGAAAATGACCTGAATCTCGTTGACGGCGACGAACTCGTCGATATGATCCTCAAGCATGAGCGGTATGACTTACTATCTCAGTACCTCGATATCGGGGATTTCGATCGAACACAAGCAGAGCTCTCGACAGGACTGAAGGAACAAATAGAACCGACTACAGAAGTCCCCCCACAACGAACCAAGACGAAGATTCGGGGACGGATTCCGGCGCTGGTGACGGCTACTGTAATGCTGGTCGGGGGTGGAATTCTTCTGGGAGTAGCGCCCTCTGGGAATTGGGTCGCGACTTTGGGAGGGCTTGGATTGACCGTCGGTTTCTTCGGCTTCCCGATTGTGGTCTTTCTAGATGCGTATCACCTGCGAAAGTATGATGCCAACTATCAGCCAAACCTGTGGATCTGGAGCCTTGCGACATTCATGACGATGGGAATAGTAGGACTCTGGTACATGATTCGACGGCTCTCTCGAACGAGTCTTCGGGAGGCGTTGTAATCACACGTAACGGCTCTACGCTGTACTTTGGATGTTCTTGTCCTGTCGCCACGACCGACACACAGGGATCTGATCACGAGGTACGAGGTGGCCACAACAGACCGTCACGGGTGTCACGTGTTTTTCCCGACTACCTCTATTCGTAGTGGAGGGACAATTCGATTAGTTTCCAACGGATCGTTTGCAACCCGTGACATCTGTGACACCCTGCATCCATCGCGGGTTACTCTCGACCCCCCACGGTACACAGCAGAGGGGACTGCCGTGCGGGGTCGGAGAGTTGCTTGGTAGGACTCCACCCCAACCTGATCTCCGTCCGACCGTACGTCGAAATCGTGCCGGCACAGTCGGCCCCGTCGTGCGTGTCCAACATTGATGAGCGTAAGAACTAGATGCCCGCACGTTCTAACAGTAGATGAAGGCATGACGGCGTGGGGCCAACCGGGCCACCAATTCAAATCAAATCGCCGAGGGAGTAATCGCCATACAGCAGGCGGGCAGTCGGCTCCGAATCGTTCGGTGAAGAAGTCCGCCCTCCCCGATTTGAACGGGGGGCAAGTCGATCTACAGTCGACTGCTCTACCAGTCTGAGCTAAGGGCGGGCTGCGCGGTCGAAACGAATCGGCTGTCGGACTTAACGGTTATCATCCACCGCCTCGCGGACGGACGTGTGACGCCCGACGGACAACTGTCGGACACGCGGGAAGATTGAAATACCGGCGCGCGCAAGCGAGGGTGAGAGATGAGCAAGATCACGTTCCGTGCTGACGACGAGCTCATCCGCCAACTCGAGGAGTTCGACGCCTCGAAGAGTGAGGTGATGCGCGAGGCGCTCCGCGAGTATCTCGGCGAGCCGACGAGCGGTGCGTCGACGGCGTCGGACGCGGGGAGCCTCGACGACGTGCTCGCGGAACGGATCGACGAGCTCATTCAGGAACGGCTCGGCCGAACGTACGCGCCGCGCGCGCCGCAGGACATCAACGTAAACATCGCGCTCGACGGCGAGAGCGAGGCCGCGACGGTCGAAGAGGAGTCCGAAGCGAGCGCGCGTAAGACAGAACCGGACGAGCGCGCAAACGCGTCGGACGCACCCGCTGACACGTGTAAACAGTGTGGCGAGGATCTGCCGAAATCGGCAGTATACTGCGCCAATTGCGGAGAAAAGGCGTCCCACAGAGTGTTCTGCGAGTGCGGCGACGAGCTCCGGTCAGACTGGTCGTTCTGCCCCGGCTGTGGCCGTCGGACCCCCGCAGCCGACGTGCTGAAGGATCCGTAAACGCCGTTTTTGCCGCCGAGAGCCCGGATAAACACGATTTCTCGGAACGTCTTACACGCAGTGCAAACCTTTATAATACCTCAGTCTGTGCATACGTCTGCGTAAGACGGTCGTCTTACAGCGGAGGCGGGTCGTGGTACGACTCGGCGCCATCGGGCGTTTTCGCGCTGTAAGACGCGCTGCGGGTGTGCACCGCACGCCGTCTTACTCAACAAGGGGAAATCAAAAATGGAGCGTGTGACACTACGGATTCCGAAACAGCAGATCGAAGAAGTCGAGCGCATGGTCGATACGGGAGAGTTCCCGAACCGGAGCGAGGCGATTCGCTCCGCCGTGCGCGAGATGATCAACGAACAGCCGGAGAGCCGGGACGACGAGAAACGTCGCCCGTGGGCGAAGGTCTAAACGATGCAGGACCTCGTCAACTCCGCGCTGGAGAACGCAGAGCAGGAGAAGCGCGATCTCGGCGACTCGGACGGTGAAGCGTCCGACTTCGGCGACCCGCGCATCGCCATCATCGGCTGCGGTGGCGCCGGCAACAACACCGTCAACCGGCTGTACAACATCGGCGTCGACGGCGCCGACACCATCGCCATCAACACGGACAAACAGCACCTGCAGATGGTCGAAGCCGACACGAAGATCCTCGTCGGCAAGTCGCTTACGCAGGGGCTCGGCGCCGGCGGCGACCCGTCGATGGGCGAGCGTGCCACGGAGATGGCACAGGGCACTATCAAGGAGGTGCTCGGCGACGCGGACCTCGTGTTCGTCACCGCCGGTATGGGTGGCGGCACCGGCACCGGCGCGGCGCCGGTCGTCTCGAAGATCGCCAAGGAGCAGGGCGCAATCGTCGTCGGCATGGTCTCGACGCCGTTCAACGTCGAGCGCGCCCGCACGGTGAAAGCGGAGGAGGGCCTCGAGAAGCTCCGCGGTGAGGCCGACTCCATCATCGTGCTGGACAACAACCGGCTGCTCGACTACGTCCCGAACCTGCCCATCGGTAAGGCGTTCTCGGTGATGGACCAGATCATCGCCGAGACCGTGAAGGGCATCTCGGAGACGATCACTCAGCCGTCGCTCATCAACCTCGACTACGCCGACATGACCTCCATTATGGGGCAGGGCGGCGTGGCCGTGATGCTGGTCGGGGAGACGCAGGACAAAAACAAGACCCAGGAGGTGGTGAAAGACGCGATGAACCACCCACTGCTCGACGTGGACTACCGCGGCGCGACGGGCGGGCTCGTCCACATCACCGGCGGTCCCGACCTCACTCTGAAGGAGGCCGAGGGGATCGCCCAGAACATCACCGAACGGCTGGAGGCGAACGCGAACGTCATCTGGGGCGCTCGCATCCAGCAGGAGTACAAGGGGAAGGTCCGCGTCATGGCGATCATGACCGGCGTGCAGTCCGCCCAGATTCTCGGACCGACGACCCAGAAGCAGGCCGACGCCTCGCGGCAGGCCATCGACGGGGAGCCCGTCGACGGGATGAACGAAGTCCACGGCGGCTCGGCACCCAGCAGCGAGAGCTTCGGGCAGACGGACGGCGGACGCTCGACGGTCGAGCAGAACAACGGTCTCGACGTTATCCGATAGGTCGGATATCGTACTCTTTTTCGTGCGTTGCAGTACAGCGGTTGTAGACGCAGTTGTCCGTATTTATTATCTGATACGTGTCGAGAAGTAGTCAGTGACGAGGGTGTATTACACGCGGCTGACGGACGACTGCCGGTCGGCAGACGGCTGGCTGACGTGTCCGAGCGCCGTCGTCACTCCGTGGTCGCGGGCTCGGGGTCGCCACCGACGGCGTCGACGAGGTAGCACTTCCGGCAGACGCCGCCGTCGGTCGGCGCGCCACAGCGGTCACACTCGCCGAGGTCGTCCGCGCCGCCGCGCAGCGAGTCCGCGGCGGCCGCGGCGAGCTTCTCGTAGCCGGCCATGATGGAGTGTCGCGTGCCGGGGTGGTTCTCCTCGAGGGACAACAGCAGCTCCTGTATCTCCCCGCGGTACGCCTCGCTCGCGTGGGGACACTCCGTGATGTGGGCGGGGAGGTCGTTGACGTGGGCGTACAGCGCCACCTCCTTCTCGGGGACGTCGCGCAGCGGTTTCGCGCGCGGGACGAACGTCTCCTGCTGCTCTCGCCCCTCGTCGTCGAAGCCACCGAGCGACGCGTCGAAGTGTTTCGCGATCTGTTTCGGGTCGCCCTCAAGAAAGTTCATCAGCGCGGTCTGGGCCTCGTCGTCGAGGTTGTGGCCGGTGAGCAGCTTGTCTGCGTCGAGCTCCTCGGCGTACCGTTCGAGGAGGTCGCGGCGGAACACCCCACAGTACGCGCAGGGGGCCATCCCCTCGGGGTCCTCCTCGGCGACGTCGTCCATCCGGACGCCGAACTCCTCCTCGTAGCTGACGAGCTCGTGTCGGAGGTCGAGCTGCTCGGCGAGTTCGACGCAGGCGTCGACGCTCGCGTCGCGGTACCCCTCGATCCCCTCGTGAATCGTCAGCCCGACGAGCTCGATGCGGGGGTCCTTCGCGAACGTGTCGTGGAGGATCCGCGTGAGGACGACGCTGTCCTTTCCGCCAGAGAGCCCGATCACCCACGTGTCCGGCGCCTCGGGCGTGGCGTCGTCGGGGACGAGTCCGTCCTCGCGGACGCGCCGGCGGACCCGCTTCTCCACCGACCGAGAGAAACACGCCGCACAGAGGTGGAGCCCGGAGTAGGCGAGGTGGGTGACCGCGTCGGCGCCACACGTGTCGCAGTCCATACCCATCGTTCGGGGCGAGCGGATTACGGCTTTCGCTCGCCGTGTGGCCTCGTCGCGGCGTGACGCAAGGCGTTTGCCGCGGCGACCCCGAAGGCGGGTATGTCCGACGCGACGGGACGGAGCGACGAGGGGATGGCCCGCGAGCGCGCCGTCGAGCGGGTCGAGGAGATCGTCGAGACCGTGGCCACGGAGACGATGCCCGTCCCGGTCCGCGAGGTGTGGGTCTACGGCGACGTGGCGCTCGGCCTCGACCCCGTCACCCGGGTCAACGTCTACCTGACGAAGGACCTGCTGTTCAAGGACGCGCCCGACCGCGAGCAGGAGTTCGTCGAGTCACACGGCATCGAGGGTGTCGGCAAGACCGTCCGCGCGGCGTGGGCCGACGAACATCCCGACCTGCTGCGCGCGAACAGCAACGGCCACGCCGCCCCGGAGCAGTGTCTCGCGGCCCACCTGCTCAAGGGCGACGAGCCGGTCCACCTGGAGGTGTGCAACACCGGCTTCGAGAACAACGTCACCCAGCGGCTCAAAGGCGCCATGGCCCGCGAGGAGTACAGCCAGATCCTCGACCCCCGTGGGGCGATGCTGTGGGCGGGTGACGGGGAAGAACAGCGAACCAGCGAGGAGGCGATGGCGAAGCTCCGCGAGAACGAGTTCGTCTTCCCGACGCTGCCGGCGGCGCTAGAGATGCTCGGACTCGACGCCGACGAGGCGGAGCAGGCCGCCGACGCCGTCCGCGAGTACCGCGAACGGCAGGAGGGAGCGACGGTCCGCGGCGACGTGGTCTGAGGCCGTCGGCAGATGCGCGGTCACGGCACCCGGTCGACGCCGTCGCTGGTCGGCGTGGAGCCGGGGGAGCCGGCGAGGTGCGAGGGATACCAGTCCAGCGCGTGCCGTCCGTCGGCCGCCCCGTGTGGACGGCGACGAGGGGAGTATAAAAGCCTTGTTCAAATTTCGGCCGTAGTCGCGAACGTCGGCGGCACCGCGGTGCTCCGCTCGGCATGGACCGCGCTACTCCATCGATACGTACGTGAGGAAGGCGAGCGCGACGAACTGCAGCGCCCGCATGACGACGACCGTCGTGGCGACGCCCGGCCCCATCGCGTACAGCGAGGTCGCCGAGAAGAAGAAGTACACTGCGACGACGTTCTCGACGAGCAGCGTCAGCCCGAAGGCGACGAGCCCGAGCGTTAGCTTCGACTCGAAGGTGCGGTAGTTCCGGTACCAAACGCCGACGAGCGCGACGAGCAGCAGGGCGTTCAGCGCCGACAGGGCGGTCGCAATCAGCAGTTGGGGTCCCATTGCCATGATTAGACGTGCTCCGTGATCTCCTCGAACGCCTCGCGGTGGTGGTCGAACCGGTCCGTCAGGAAGTATAACTGCCCGTAGTCGTCGCCGCCGGTCTCGACGACGTCGTGCTCTAACAGCGCATCGAGGTGGTGTCGGACGGTGTTGTAGTCCACGTCGAGTTCCTCCGCGAGTTGGTTGGCGTTGCGCGGCCGGTCGTCCAGCAGCCTGATGAGACGGGCGCGGTTCGCGCCGCCGCGCGTGCCCGCCAGCAGGTACCACAACGCCTTCTCCATCTGTGCGTGCGGGTCGTGCGTGGGCCCGACACAAAGCCGTTCGGTCCGAGTGCGATGGGAACGGACGCGGTGGGCGACGACGGCGACAGGTGTTCCGGCCGCAGCGTCAGCCGTCTCCCTCCCCCGTCGGCGTGACGGTCAACCGCGCCACCTCGTCGACGGAGGGGTACTCGTAGCCGTTCACCTCTGCGATCGGAGCGACTGTCCCCCGCTCGACGTCGCCGATGTTCGTGTCGCGCTGGCGGGGCGCCTGGTCCTCGCCGACGCCGGGCTCCTGGTTGATTTCGGTGCCGGCGTCCCACAGCCCGAACGAGTCGGTGACGTTGCCAACGTTCGGCTCGCCGTCCGCGAACAGTTCCATCCCGTCTGCGCCGCCGAGCGCGAGGAACACGTCGTTCGACTGCACGAACATCGTCACCAGCGAGAGATAGCGGGTCGGCTTCCCCGCGCTCGCCTCGACGGTGAACTCGTAGTCGTTCCCCGGAAGCAGCGGGCCGGGGCCGTCGGCGCCGGTCGGCACCGCGAACGCGCCGGCGTCGGTGACGGAGTCACGAGCCGAGAGCGCCTCCGCCAGCTTGCTCGGCGGCGCGCCGTCCTCGGCGATCTCCTCCAGCCCGTTGCCCCGCTCCGGTTCGCCGGGCGTGAACACCGGTTCGTCGGCCGTGTGGACGGCGTAGGCGCCGGGGGACATCGGGACGGGCTTTCCTCCGTCGGTTGTCTGAAGCGTCGAGCCGTCGGAGACGTTCTCGAGCCGGACCCGGAACTCACGGCCCTGCTGGACGCCGGACTGGTGGCTCGAGCCGAGTACGCCCGCGGTCGGAATCGCGAGCGCGCCGGTCACTGCCGCGCCGCCGAGCAGGAAGCGGCGCCGGCTGGTCGATGCGTCTGTCGCGTCGGTGGTGTCGTCGGACATCGTGGATCGCTCGTGCTCTCGCACGGGTGAGCCTCCGGAGGTGGGATAAAAGATAATTTTTCAAACACGTTTCGTACTCCGGCCCGGCTTCGGGTCAGATCCGGCCGGAGTGCGGTCGGCGAGGGGGTGAAGTTCGTCTAGATTTCGTCCCGCCCGTCTATTCCTCGAAGCCGTCCTCACGGTTCACTCCGTTCACCGTTCCGGCTCTGGGGGCTCGTTTCACTCGGGCTCGCTCTCCTCGAAGCGGAACGTCCCGTTCCGCTGGACGACCTCGCCGTCGAGTTCGATGAACGAATCCTCGGCCATGTCGACGATCATGTCGACGTGGACGGCCGAGTCGTTGCGCTCGTTCTCGTTTCCGACCGTGTCCGCGTACGCGCGACCGACCGCGAGGTGGACGGTGTCGCCCATCTTCTCGTCGAACAGCATGTTGTACGTGAACCGGTCGATGTCGCGGTTCATCCCGATGCCGAGCTCGCCGAGCCGGCGCGCGCCCTCGTCCGTCGTGAGGATGTCGTCGAGGACGGCCTCGTTCTTCTCGGCGCTCCACTCGACGACCTCGCCGCCCTCGAACCGGAGCCGCGCGCCGGTGATCTCGCGACCGCGCTGGTAGACGGGCTTGTCGAACAACACTTCGCCCTCGACGGAGTCGGCCACCGGCGCCGTAAACACCTCGCCACCGGGGAGATTCGCCTCGCCGTAGTCGTTCAGCGCCGGGTTGCCGGCGACGGACATCGTCACGTCGGTCGTCTCCCCCGAAACGATGTGCACTTCGTCGGCGTCGTCGAGCAGCGTCGCGAGCTGGGCCTGGTGTTCGCGCACCGCGTCCCAGTCTTTCAACACGGCGTCGTAGACGAAGTTCTCGTACGCCTCCGTGCTGGTCTCGGCGAGCTGGGCGTTCGCCGCGGCCGGATACTGCGTGAGACACCACGTCTTGCCGAGTCGTTCGTCGAGCAGCGGCTGGCGAGCCCGGTCGTACGCCGTCTGGACGTCGCCGTCGATGTCCGACTCCTCGGAGACGTTCGCGTCGGCGCGGACCGCGACGTAGCAGTCCATCGCCTCGAACAGCGCCAGCTCGTGATCCGGGAGGTCGAACTCCTCGTCGTGATTGCGGAGATACGCGCGGCGGAACCGCTTGCCCGTCCGCTGGCGGACGACCAGCGGGTTCGCACCGACGTCGGCGAGCGACTCGTGGAGCGCGACGACGAAGTCGTCGGCGACCGGGTGAGCGTCGATGACCACGTCGTCTCCCGCCTCGGCGCCGATGGAGTGGTTGACGACGACCTCGGCGTGTTCGCGGATGCGCGGGTCCATGTCCGAGCGTCGGCAGGGACGGAGAAGCCGGTTTCGATGCCGACCGTCGCGTATTTCACCACGCGACCGCAGACCACGGTATGCTCGATTTCCGCTCCGACACCGTCACCCAGCCCTCGGCGGCGATGCGCGACGCCGCGCGCGACGCCGCGGTCGGCGACGACGTGTACGCGGAGGACCCGACGGTCAACGAACTCGAGGCGCGCGCGGCCGAGCTCGTCGGCACCGAGGACGCCCTGTACGTCCCCTCGGGGACGATGGGGAACCAGATCGCGATCCGGACCCACACGGAACCCGGCGACGAGCTGCTCTGTGAGGTGGAGAGCCACGTGTACAAATGGGAGCTCGGCGGCATCGCCCAACACTCCGGCGTGCAGGCGCGCACCGTCGACGGCGACGACCGGGGCGTCATCGCGCCCGAACAGGTCCACGCGGGATACGTCGCCGCGGACGGCCACCGACCGGGGACGAGCCTGCTGTGTCTGGAGAACACCCACAACAGCAAGGGGGGGACCGCCATCGCCGTCGAGGACATCCGGGCCGCGGCCGACGCCGCCCGCGAGCACGACGTGGCCGTCCACCTCGACGGAGCGCGGCTGTTCAACGCCGCCGCGGCGCTCGGCGTCGACGCCAGCGATCTCGTCGACCCAGTGGACACCGTGATGTTCTGTCTCTCGAAGGGGCTCGGCGCGCCGGTCGGGTCGATGCTCGCCGGCCCGAGCGCGTTCATCGAGCGCGCACACCGGAACCGGAAGCTGTTCGGCGGGGGGATGCGACAGGCCGGAATGATCGCCGCCCCCGGACTACTCGCGCTGGCGAACCGGACGCGGCTCGACGAGGACCACGCGAACGCCGAGCGGCTGGCCGACGGCCTCGCCGCGGTCGACGGGCTGACCGTCCACGAGCCGGAGACGAACATCGTCCTCGTCGACACGGCCGAGCCGGCGGCCGACTTCCTCGACGCGCTCGAAGCCGAAGGCGTCCAGGCCTCGGCGTTCGGCGAGCGACAGGTCCGTTTCTGTACGCACTGGGACGTGGACGGCGACGACGTGGACGACGCCGTGGCGGCCGCGGAGCGCGCCAGTTAGTCCCGGCGCGACCCCTCGCGCAGCCCGTCGGTGAACGCGAGCAGCGTCCGGCGGACGAACAGATACACCGCCAGCACCACGAGGAGGAGCACCGCGATGATCGCGACGAGCGCCGGGTCCACGTTGACCATGCCGCGGGGTTGCCCCTCTGGCGTATAGACGTTTCCCCTCGGACAGGGAGGTGCCTCTGAGCCGGCGAGGCACGGGCTGGACGTTCCTCTCGCGGCACGGCCCCCCGCGGTCGCATAAAACTCATGTCAACCGCCGCGAATACGTAGCCGTGAGCCTCCTGCCCTCCACGCCGGACGTGTCCGCCGACGGCGAGCCCCGCGTCGTCGGCGTGGACAGCGAGGACGCCGACGAGCTGCTCGCGGCGCTCTCCTCGGACACCGCGCGCCGCATCGTCGCGGAGCTCCACGAGAACCCCGCGCCGCCCTCGAAGATCGCCGACCGCGTCGACAGCTCGCTGCAGAACGTCCAGTACCACCTCGGCCGGCTCGACGACGCCGACGTCGTCGAAGTGGTCGGCACCGCCTACTCAGAGAAGGGCCGCGAGATGGACGTGTACGCGCCGGCCGACCAGCCGCTCGTCATCGTCGCTGCAGAGGAGGATCGCGCCTCGGGGCTCCGGGCCGCACTCTCCCGGTTCCTCGGCGGCGTCGCCGCGCTGCTTGTCGGCAGCGTGGCGGTCCAGCAGCTGCTCGGCGAGAGCCTGCTTCCACAGCTGGGTGCGTCCACCGGGGCCGGCGGCGGAGACGGCGGCGCGGCCCCCTCCGGCGGGGACGACGCGGCCGCAGAGGCGACCCGGACCGCGACTAAGACGGCGACGGAGACGGCGACCGCGACGCCGACGGACGGCGGAATTGGAATCGCCGAGGTGACGGAGACACCGACGCCGATGCCGACTGCGGAGCCGACGCAGACGCCGGAGATGACACAGACCGCGGTCGAGACGGTCGCCGGCGGTGGGGACGCGCTGACGGCGCTCCCGCCGGGCGCGCTGTTCTTCCTCGGCGGCTTCGTCGTGCTCGTCGCCGCCGTGGCGCTGTCGTATAGGTGAAACGGCCGTTTGAGCTTACGGTACGACCTTTTGATCCCCCGGCGTAGCCGCTGCTGCTGACGACTCGGCCCTCCACACCCCCGCATCGTCAGCCCTCCCCGGTTCGGCATCCCCCGGTCGTGCCGGTCTCCCCCTCTACCCCCGCCCCTACCCGTTCACAGGTCGAGTTCGAACCGCTCGAACACCTCGCCGCCCGGCGAGACGAGCCGCCCGTCGAGCACCTTCGCGCTCGGGCGGAGTTCGGCGTGGGCCGCGCGGTCGAAGCGCGGCTCCGCGTGGCTCCCCGGATTGAGCACGGGGACCGTCCCGAGGCGGTCGAACCCCGGCGAGTGGGAGTGCCCGACGCAGACGAGGTCCGCGTTCGACTGCCGACCGAACAGCGCGAGCGACGTGTCCGTGTGCTCGTGGCCGTGCGCGAGCGCCAGCCGGACGCCGTCGTGGTCGACGACGCGGGTGTCGGCGAGCCGGTCGCGCACCGCCGGCGGGTCGTTGTTGCCGTAGACGGCCGCGAACGACGCGCCGGCGTCGGCCGCGGCGCTCTCGAACGCGTCGAGCACCGCCGTCGTGCAGAAGTCGCCGCAGTGACAGACGAGGTCAGCCGCCGCAAGCGCCTCGGCGGTTCGGCCGGCGAGCCGCGGGTCGTCCCGACCGTGCGTGTCCGAGAGGACGAGAATCATACCGCGGGTTGACGGCGCCACGACAAGGGCTTTCCCGTCGGCCCGAGACGGACGGACGATGGCAAGCAGCACGTCCGTGGTTCTCGCAGCGCTGTTCGCAAACGCCGCCATCGCGGTGTTGAAGTTCGGCGGCTACCTGCTGACCGGGTCGCCGGCGATGCTCTCCGAGACGTACCACTCCATCTCCGATACGGGCAACCAGGTGTTCCTGCTCGTCGGCATCTTCTATGGGCGCAAGGAGGCGACCCGCGGCCACCCGTTCGGCTACGGGAAGGCGCAGTTCTTCTACTCGTTTCTCGTCAGCGTCCTTCTGTTCGGCATCGCGGGGTGGGAGTCGCTGAAGCACGGCTACCACGCCATCACCCATCCTGAGCCGGTGTCGACGGGGACGGTGACGCTGCCGGTCGTCGGGGGACAGGTGCCGAGCGTCTGGGTGAACTACGCCGTGTTGCTGGGAGCCATCGCGTTCGAGGCCTACGCGCTGAACAAGGCCTACGCCGCGATGCGGAAGCAGATCGACGAGCACGAGTGGTCGGGGCTCCGGGAGGCGTTCCGGAAGACGGCGGACGTGACCGTGCTGACCGCGTTCACCGAAGACACCATCGCCATGGCCGGCGCGGGGCTGGCGCTGTTCGGCGTCTTCCTCTCGCGCGTCACCGGGAACCCGCTGTACGACGCCGTCTCGGCGGCGCTCATCGGCGTGATGCTGATGGGCTTTGCCGTCGCGCTGGCGTGGGAGAACAAGCGGCTCCTGCTTGGCGAGTCGCTCCCCGGTGAGGAGGAGCGGCGGCTTCGCGGCATCATCACCGACGCCGACGGCGTGGTCGACATCGCCGGCTTCCGGACCGTCTACTTCGGCCCCGAGGACGTCATCCTCACCGCCGACGTGGCGTTCGATCCGGCGCTAGACACCGGCGAGATGGACGATCGCATCTCGGAGATAGAGCGGCGGCTGAAGGAGGCCGAACCGGACGTCTCGAAGGTGTACATCGAGCCCGAGCTGTCGGCGACCGGCGACTCGTAGACGCGTCGCACCGTCTGCCGTCGCCGGCTACGAAATCGTCTCGTGGGCGAACAGGCGGACCGTGCCCCGACGCCGGGTCGGCGGTCCGCGCTCCCGCCGTGACCGACCCGGGCGACCCTCAGGTCACGGGCCGGCTGGCCGCGGCATCCTACTTGAACGTCGGGGTGGGTGACGGAGGACCACTTCCACCATGGCGCCCGACCCTTTTTATCCGAGAACGACGGAACCGCCGGTGTGGCAGAGACGGCGTCGTTCCTCCGCTACTTCCCGTACGAGGAACCGTACGACCACCAGCGCGAGGCGATGGGGCGCATCAGCGACGCCCTCGACGCGGAGCGCGACGTGCTGTTCGAGGGAGCCTGCGGCACCGGGAAGACGCTCGCCGCGCTCGTCCCCGCGCTGGAGTACGCGGAGCGAGAGGACAAGACGGTCGTCATCACGACGAACGTCCACCAGCAGACGCGGCAGTTCATCGAGGAGGCGCGCGCCATCACCCGCCAGCAGCCCGTCAGGACAGTCGTGTTCCGCGGCAAGGGGTCGATGTGTCACATCGACGTGGGCTACGAGGAGTGTCAGGCGCTACGGGACACGACGCGCCAGCTCGTCGACCAGGAGCAGGAGCTCGCGGAACTCGAGAGCCGACAGGAGGAGCTGCTCGACGCGGCCCAAGACGGCAACGACCGGGCGGCAGAGGCGCGCTCCGCCGTTATGGACGAGCTCGAGGCCGTCGAGGAGGGCGTCGAGGCGCTCCGCGAGGAGGCGAACGTCTGCGAGCGCTACTACGCGAACCTCACCGAGGACACCGACGAGTTCTACGCGTGGCTGACCGAGGACGTGCGCACCCCCGACGACGTGTACGACTACGCCGAGGAGGCGGGCTACTGCGGCTACGAGCTGTTGAAGGAGGGAATGGACGGCGTCGATCTCGTGATCTGCAACTACCACCACCTGCTCGACCCGGCGATCCGCGAGCAGTTCTTCCGGTGGCTCGGCCGCGACCCCGAGGACGTCGTCGCCGTCTTCGACGAGGCGCACAACATCGAGGAGACGGCCCGCGAGCACGCGAGCACGCAGCTGACGGAGACGACGCTCGACGGCGCACTCGACGAACTCGAAGAAGTGGACGACTACCGCGTCGACGCGGCCGAACGGGTGGTCGACGCCTACCGAACCGCACTCCGTCGCGTCTACGACGAGGCGCTCACCGTCGGCGCGAAGGACGCCGTCGGCGACGAGTGGGAGGACCTCACGGTCGAAAACGAAGACGGCCGGGACGACCTGACGCTCGCATTCCTCGACGCCTACGAGGGGCCGGGCTTCCGTGCCGACCTCGAGGAAGCGCTGGAGCTCGGTGCGACCCTCGACCGCCGCTATCAGGAGCAGTACAAGGAGGGCGAAACGACGACGCGCAAGGAGTGTCGGGTGTTGCAGGCGGCCGACTTCATCGACGAGTGGGTCGACGGCGCCGTCGCCGCGGGGACGTATCCGGTCGTTTCCGTCCGCCGCGACGACGCCGGACTCTACGGCCGCGCGGAGCTGTACGCCTGCCTCCCGCGGTCGGTGACCGAGCCCCTGTTCGAGGAGCTCTCGACGTCGGTGCTGATGTCCGCGACGCTGCGGCCGTTCGACGTGCTCGGCGACGTGTTGGGGGTTGGCGAGGACCGCCTGACGATGGCGTACGGCGAGCAGTTCCCCGAGTCGCGCCGGCGGACGTACGCGGTCGACATCCCAGCGCTGTTCGCCAGCAGCCGCGACGACCCCGGCGTCCAAGAGACGGTGGCGGAGATGCTGTCGGACGCGGTCCGGTTCACGCCGGGCAACACGCTGTTGTTCTTCCCGTCGTACGCGGAGGCGGAACGCTACTACCACCGGTTGGAGACGACGGCAACGCCGTATCTCGACCGGCCCGGCGTCCGAGCACAGGAGTTGAAAGAGGAGTTCGTCGCCGACGAGACCGCCGTGCTGTTCACCTCGCTGTGGGGCACCCTCGCCGAGGGGGTAAGCTACGACGGGGACGACGCCCGGACCGTCGCGGTCGTCGGCGTCCCATACCCGCATCTCGACGACCGCTCGGAGGCGGTTCAGCGCGCCTACGCGACCGCGTTCGGCGAGGAGAAGGCCGGCTGGGAGTACGCCGTCGAGGTGCCGACGGTCCGGAAGACCCGGCAGGCGCTCGGCCGGGTCGTCCGCTCGCCCGACGACTTCGGCGTCCGCGTCCTGCTCGACGAACGCTACACCCGCCGGAACGTCCGCGAGCTCGGCGACTACTCCGTCTACGAGTCGTTCCCGCCGGAGGAGCGCGAGGAGCACGTCGATGTCGACCCCGGGAAGCTGAAGTACGCGATGCTGAACTTCTACGCGGACATGGACGCGTGGGACGGGCAGCCGCCGGACCCATGATATATTGAATGTATCATCTCAATTCGTCTGCAGAACGATAGATAGCATACGAGTTTACTACTGTAGCTGCAAACCCACCAGTTGCTAATACCACTGGAAGAGAAAGGGCTGTAACAATTATAAAATGGTACTCAGCCCCAATTCCAAGCCTAAATACTGCGAGATAGGCTAAACCAACAACTATCAAAACGAGACCACGAGTGGAAACTGTACAGAGAATATCTGGCTGTGGACCACAGATCCACCGTATTGGCCCGTTAGCCTCTTCGAGACCATACTTGCTGAACTTAGATGTCGTGACTGAGTCACCAATCAGGAACATCACGAAGGCAGCAGCCCAAAAGAAGCCTTGCAGCCGTGTTAACGGTAGCAGAATCACCGTAGATAGTGTTCCTACAATCATGAAAAGAGCTGCTAGCACACGGGGAGTGAGTTTTAGATAATCCGACATTGGGTTGCTTGTGAGTTCTTTTCTTGTATTTATATAAATTTATTTGATTTCATAGTATTCAGGTATCCAAAGTTAGCTCGACGACGGCCGCAGAAGCAGGTAGTCGGATACGAATCACAGTTTATGTGATTCAAGCAGGGAGCGAGATGGACTCGACCTCCAGCTCCCGGCCGGGATGCCACAGCGCCAGCCGCTCGACGCTCCACTCGTAGGAGTCGATCTCCCGACCGAGCAGGTCCGCGGCGTCGCCGCCGCGGGCGATGGTGACGTGCGGGTCGTACTCGTCGCCCTCGAATCCCTCGACGGGGTCGAACACCTCACACAGCGTCCGGTGGACCCGGCGCAGCTCCGGCGACTCGACGGCGAGATACGCCACCGGTGCCGGTCCGGTCGGCGGCTGTCGGAACAGCTCGACTTCCGTCACCGCTGCGGCGAACGGGGGCGTCCCCGCGAGCGCCTCGCGCACCTGCCGGGCCATCGTCTCGAACCGCTCGTCGGGAAGTCGCTTCACGACGAGGCTGTGGCCGCGCCGCGGCGTCGCGGTGATGCACTCGGCGGCCAGCCCGCGGGCGAGTCGAATCACCTCGCCGGGGACGGGAACGTTGACGCTGTACACGGCCGATACTCGTGGAGAGGCGGCCTAAATCCTGTCGAGGAGGAACAGCACGATGAGTACGACGAGCAATAGCCCGATGAGCGAGTCGAACAGCTCGAGTCCGATGTTCACCACCGCCCCGAGCACCCGTAACCCGAGCCAGATGACGACGAGCACGAGCACGACTTTCAGCAGGTCCTCGGCGTCGACCATGCCGGCTGTGGTATCGGCTGGCTCATAAGCCGTGTGGCCGACGTGCGTCACGTTAGCACGGCTGGCCAGCGTTGCAGTTGCACAAGCGTTTAATACTGTCAGGTGGGTACGGTGAGGTACATGACGAGCCCCGCTCCGGCCCGCGGCACGTCCACGCCGAGCGGCGCCCTCGCCTTCTCCCCGCGACCGCGACCGGGCCTTTGAGCCCGCACTACACCTACCTCCCACGACGGTCGCACCGCTCTCAACGCCCCACCGCCCGGTTCGGCGGTGACCACATCACACTACCACAACAATGACGGAGAAAGTCGCGCTCGCCTTCTCGGGCGGGCTCGACACCACGGTCTGCGTACCGCTGTTGAACGAAGAGTACGGTTACGACGAGGTCGTCGCGGTGACGGTCGACGTCGGCCAGCCGGACGAGGAGTTCGCCGAGGCGAAGGAGACGGCCGACGCGCTCGGCCTCGACATCCACGTCGTCGACGCCAAAGACGAGTTCGCGTCGCTGTGTCTCGACGCCGTGCGCGCGAACGCGACGTACCAGGGGTATCCGCTCGGGACGGCGCTCGCGCGGCCGGTCATCGCGTCGGCCATCCTCTCGGTCGCTGAGGCGGAGGGCTGTACCGGCATCGCCCACGGCTGCACCGGGAAGGGGAACGACCAGCTGCGCTTCGAGGCGGTGTGGCGCGACTCCGACCTCGAGGTCATCGCGCCGGTGCGCGAGCTCGGCCTCACCCGCGAGTGGGAGAAGGAGTACGCCGCCGAGCGTGACCTCCCCGTCGAGGGCGGCAACGAGGGGGACTGGTCCATCGACACGAACCTCTGGTCGCGCTCCGTCGAGGGGAAGGAGCTCGAGGAGCCGAGCTACGTCCCCGGCGAGGAGATCTACGAGTGGACCTCGGCGCCGTCGGCCGAGACGGAGGAGATCACGCTCACCTTCGAGGACGGCTACCCCGTCGCGCTGAACGGCGAGGAGTACGAACCGGTCGTGCTCATCGAGACGCTCAACCAGCTCGCGGGCTCGTACGGCGTCGGCCGCACGGACGCGATGGAGGACCGCATGCTCGGGCTGAAGGTGCGCGAGAACTACGAACACCCCGCGGCGACGACGCTTTTGAACGCCCACCAGGGGCTCGAGGACCTCGTGCTCACAAAGGAAGAGCGCTCGTTCAAGACGCTCGTCGACAACGAGTGGGCCGAGAAGGGGTATCAGGGGCTCGTCGACGGCCCGCTGGTGAAGGCACTCGACGCGTTCGTCGCGACGACGAACGAGCGTGTCACCGGCACGGTCACGGTCCGGTTCGAGGGCGGCCAGGCCCGCGTCGTCGGCCGCGAGTCGCCGTACGCCGTCTACTCCGCCGAGGCCGCGTCGTTCAACACGGAGGACGTGACCGGCGGCATCGAACAGGCCGACGCGACGGGCGTCGCGAAGTACCACGGCTTCCAGGAGCGGCTCGCGAACAAGACCATCGAGGCGGCGAACAAGGCGACGGGCAAGACCGCGACCGACGGGGGCGTCGGCGACGACGGCGACGGAGCCGGAGCGGGCGTCACCGCCGGCAAGTCGCCGCTCGCCGGGACGGACCTCGACGACACCGCGGCCGACCACGAGGGGAACTGAGATGAGCGAGGAACCCGCGTCGGACGTGGTGCGCCGCGAGCGGTTTAGCGGCGGCCCAGCCCGCGGGTTCCTCTCCTCGCTTTCGGCCGACGAGCGCATCTTCCGCGCCGACCTGCAGGTCGACCGCGCACACGTCGTGATGCTCGCCGAACAGGGTATCATCGCCGACGACGAGGCCGGAGAGATTCTCACCGCGCTGGCGGCGGTCGAGGAAGCCGGCCACGACGAGTTACCCGACGGCGAAGACGTCCACGCGGCCATCGAGACGGCCGTCATCGACCGCGTCGGCCCCGTCGGCGGGAAGATGCACACCGCGCGCTCGCGCAACGACGAGGTGGCGACCTGCCTTCGCCACCGCCTTCGCGCGGACATCCTCGCGCTCGTCGAGACGGCCCTCGCGGCACGCGAGACGCTGTGTGACGCCGCGGCGGCACACACGGAGGCGGTGATGCCCGGCTTCACCCATCTCCAGCCGGCCCAGCCGACGACGGTCGGCCACTACCTGCTGTCGTACGAGTCGGCGCTCGCGCGCGACACCGAGCGGCTGCTCGCGGCGTTCGACCGGACGAACCGCTCGCCGCTCGGGGCGGCCGCGTTCGCCGGGACGACGTTCGACGTGGATCGCGAGCGGGTCGCCGACCTGCTCGGCTTCGACGACGTGATCGAAAACTCGATGGACGCCGTCTCCGCGCGCGACTTTCTCGCGGAGACGACGGCGGCGGCCGCGACGCTCGCGACGACGCTGTCCGGGCTCGCGGAGGACCTCATCATCTTCGCGAACCGCGGCTACGTCGAGCTCGCGAACGCCTACTCGTCCACGTCGTCGATCATGCCCCAGAAGAAGAACCCGGACACGCTGGAGCTGGTGCGAGCGAGCGCCGGCGACGCGACCGCCGGGCTCAACGGGCTGTTGACGACGCTGAAAGGGCTCCCGCGCGCGTATAACCGCGACCTCCAGCGCGCACACGGCCACGCGTTCGACGCTGTCGACGCCGTGACAGAGGCGACGGAGGTGGCCGCGGGCGCGGTCGCGACCGCGACCTGGAACGAAGACGCGCTCGCCGACGCCGCCGGCGAAGGGTTCTCGACCGCCACGGGCGTCGCTGACCTGCTCGCCGCCGGCGGGCTCCCGTTCCGGACGGCCCACGAGATCGTCGCCGGCGCGGCAGAGCGCGTCGTGGCCGGCGAGGACGAACTCGACGCCGTCGCGGCAGCGGCCGACGAGGCCGGCGTCGACCTCGCGTCGTACGTCGAGGAGGCGGCGCTCGCGGCCGCGCTCGACCCCGGAGAAAGCGTCACAGCACGGGACTCGTTCGGCGGGCCCGCGCCCGACGCTGTCGCGGGGGCCGTGGACCGCGCCGCGAGCGACATCGCGGAGGCTGAGACGGCACTCGACGCGCGACGGACGGCGCTCGCCGACGCCGAGGCGACCCTGACCACGGAGGTGAGCCGGTATGTCTGAACCGCGACCGCCGCGACCGCTGCCACCGTCCCCCTTCCGGGGACGCATACCAACATCCTGATATCCGATTCGGGAACCGGGCTGGAACGCATCTCTCCTCCGGTAGCAGCGGCGCCGGTTCGTTAAACTATTCTGACAAGTTCGATGCGCTTAAGGGGCTGAAGGGACCACACCCAAGCGATGGCAGAATGCATCGAGTGCGGGGCCGACGTGACCCTGCACGACGACCTCGAAGTGGGAGAGATAGTCGACTGTGCGACCTGTGGCGCGGAGCTGGAAGTGCTCGCGGTCGACCCCGTCGAGCTGGACGCCGCGCCCGAACTCGAGGAGGACTGGGGCGAGTAAGCCCCGGAGGCGCAGACCAATGCAGATCGGAATGCTCTACTCGCGCATCCGCCGGGACGAGAAGCTCCTGCTGGCGGAGCTGCGCGAGCGTGGTCACGACGTGACGAAGATCGACGTCCGAAAACAGCGGTTCGGCCTGGAGGACCCACCGGCGGACTTCGAGGGGCTCGACCTCGTCGTCGACCGCTGTCTGGCGACGTCGCGCTCGCGGTACGTCACCCGGTTCGCCGACCACTACGACGTCCCGGTGGTGAACCACCCGGAGACCGCGGCGGTCTGCGCCGACAAGGCACGCAACAGCCTCGTGCTCGCCGAGGCGGGCGTCCCCACCCCGGCGACCGAGGTGGCGTTCACCAAGGAGTCGGCCCTGGAGGCGATCGAGTCGTTCGGCTACCCCTGCGTGCTCAAGCCGGTGGTCGGGTCGTGGGGGCGGCTGATGGCGAAGATCGACTCCCGCAACGCCGCCGAGGCGATCCTCGAACACAAGGAGACGCTCGGCCACTACGAGCACAAGGTGTTCTACGTCCAGGAGTTCGTCGAGAAGCCGGGACGGGACATCCGCGTGCTCGCGACGGACGGCGAGCCGGTCGCCGCGATGGCCCGCTCGTCGGACCACTGGCTCACGAACGCGGCGAAGGGCGCGGAGACGGAACACATCGAGGTCGACGACCAGATGCGCGAACTCGTCGAGACGGCCTCAGAGGCCGTCGGCGGGGGCCTGCTCGGCGTCGACCTGATGGAGACGGGCGACTCGTACACCGTCCACGAGGTGAACCACACGGTCGAGTTCAAGGCGCTCGACGAGGTCGCCGAGGTGGACGTCCCCGGCACCGTCGTCGACTGGCTGGAGGCGCGCGCCACTGCCGGCCTCCGGGAGGCGCCCGTATGAGAGCGAGCGTCGTCGGCGGCTCCGGCTTCACCGGCGGGGAGCTGTGTCGGCTGCTCGACGGCCACCCGGCGTTCGAGCTCGTCCAGGCGACGTCCCGCGAGTACGCGAACAAGACCGTCGGGAGCGTCCACCCGAACCTCCGGCACCTAGACCTGCGGTTCACGGAGCCCACCGAGCTGGAGTCGGTCGACGCGCTGTTCGCTGCGACGCCACACGGCGTCTCGATGGAGCACGTCGACGCCTTTCGCGACGCCGCGGACGTCGTCGTCGACCTCTCGGCGGACTTCCGGCTCCCGACCGAGGGGCAGTACGACGAGTGGTACGACGGCCACAGCCGGCCGGAGCTGCTCGAAGAGGCGGAGTACGCGCTCCCGGAGCTCAACCGCGATAACCTGCCGGGGGCAGAGCTCGTCGCGGCCGGCGGCTGTAACGCGACGGCGACCATCCTCGGCCTGCTCCCGCTGTTCGAGGCGGGAATCCTCGGCGGCGACGAGCGCGTCGTCGTCGACGTGAAGGTCGGCTCCTCCGAAGGAGGTGCCGGCGGCGGGAAGGCCGCCTCGCACGCGGAGCGGTCGGGCGTCGTCCGGCCGTACGCGCCGACGGGTCACCGCCACGAAGCCGAGATTGCGGAGTATCTGGGGCTCGACGTGGCCTTCACGGTCCACGCCGTGGACATGATCCGCGGCGCGAGCGCGACGTGTCACGCGTTCCCGTCGGCGCCGGTGTCGAAGGGCGATCTCTGGAGCGCCTACCGCGAGCAGTACGACGACGAGCCGTTCGTCCGCATGGCCGCCGGCGGCGGTGGCGTCTACCGCTACCCCGAGCCGAAGGCCGTCGCGGGCTCGAACTACGCGGAGGTCGGCTTCGAACTCGACCCCTCGAACGGGCGCGTGGTCGTCTTCTCGGCCATCGACAATATGATGAAAGGCTCGGCCGGGCAGGCGGTCCACGCGGCGAACCTCGCGCTCGGCGTCGAGGAGACGGCCGGGCTCGAAGCGACCGGCTTCCACCCGGTGGGGGCGCCCTGAGATGACGGTCGTCGTGAAGATCGGCGGCGCCCGCGCCGTCGACCCGGCCGGCGCGCTCGCGGACGTCGCCGCGCTCGACGAGAACTGCGTCGTCGTCCACGGCGGCTCCACGGCGGTCGACGACACGCTCGAGGCGATGGGCAACGAGCCGGAGTACGTCGAGACGCCATCGGGCGTCGTCGGCCGGTTCACCGACGAGACGACGATGGACGCCTTCAAGATGGCGCTGCCGGGGCTCGTCAACACAGATCTCGTCACGGGGCTGCAGAACGCGGGCGTCGACGCCGTCGGGCTCTCTGGCGTCGACGGCGGGCTGTTGACCGGCCCGCGGAAGTCGGCCGTTCGGGTCGTCGAGGACGGCAAAAAGAAGATCCGACGCGGCGACCACTCCGGCACCATCGAGGCGGTGAACGCCGACCTGCTGGAGACGCTGCTCGCCGCCGGCTACACGCCCGTCGCCTCCCCACCGATGCTCGCGGACGACGGGGTCGCGGTGAACACCGACGCCGACCGCGCGGCAGCGGCCGTCGCGGGCGCGCTCGGCGCGACGCTCGTCGTCCTCACCGACGTGGAGGGGGTGTACGCGGACCCCGACGACCCGGCGACGCGCATCGAATCCGTCGCGACGCCCGAGGAGTACGACCGACTCACCGACGCGGCGGAGGGGTTCATGACCAGGAAGGTGATGGCCGCGACGGAGGCGCTGGAGTCGGGAGCGAGCGAGGTAGTCGTCGCCTCGGCGAACGCCGACTCGCCCATCCGCGCGGCGCTCGACGGTGGCGGGACCCACGTCCTGCCGGGGGCACTCGAATGAGCTCGTTCGTCTTCTCCGAGAAGCCCATCCCCATCGCGTCCGGCGAGGGGATGTATCTCACCGCCGAGGACGGAACCGAGTATCTCGACTTCGGCGCCTCCTACGCCTGCGTTCCAGCGGGTCACTCCCACCCCGAGGTGGTGGAGGCGACCGTCGAACAGGCGCGGAAGCTGTTCTACGTGCAGGCGTCGTACCCGAACGCGGCGCGGACGGCGCTGTACGAACAGCTGTCCGAAGTCGGACCGGGCGACGTGAACAAGGTGTGGCTCTGCAACTCCGGCACGGAGGCGAACGAGGCGGCGCTGAAGTTCGCGCGCTCCGCGACCGGCCGCTCGAAGCTCGTCGCCACCACGCGCGGCTTCCACGGCCGGACGATGGGCGCGCTCGCGACGACGTGGAAGGACAAGTACAAGCAGCCGTACGAGCCGCTCATCGACGGCGTGGAGTTCGTCCCGTACGGCGACGCCGATGCCCTCCGCGAGGCCGTCGACGACGACACCGCGGGACTCATCCTCGAACCCATGCAGGGCGAGGGTGGTATCAACCCGGCACCGACGGAGTATCTGCGGGCCGCACGGGTCCACACCGCCCAGCACGGCGCCGCGCTCATCATGGACGAGATCCAGACCGGGCTTGGCCGCACCGGCTCGATGTGGGCCTGCGAATCCCACGACGTGGTGCCGGACGTGCTCACCTCGGCGAAGGGGCTCGCCTCGGGCCTCCCGCTCGGCGCGACGCTCGTGCGCGACTGGGTCGCCGACGGCGCCGCGAGCCACGGCTCGACGTTTTCAGGGAACCCGGTCGTCGCCGCGGCCGCGGGCGCGACGCTCGACGTCATCGAGTCGGAGTCGCTGGCGGCCCACGCCGCGGAGACGGGCGCGTACCTCCGGGATGAGCTCGAAGCCGAGCTCGGCGACGCGGCCCGCGACGTCCGCGGCGAGGGGCTGATGGTCGGCGTCGAGGTGAAGCGGGGGGCGAACCGCATCCTCCGCGACCTCGCCCTGAACCATCAGGTGCTCGCGCTCCCGGCCGGCCGCACGGTCGTCCGGCTGCTCCCGCCGCTCGTCGCCGAGGAGGAACACTGCGACGCGGTCGTCGACGCGCTCGCCGAGGTGGTGAGCTGATGGCGGCCGTAGAGGCGGACACGGAAGCACGAGAGCTGCTGGAGGCGCTCGTCGCGATTCCGTCGCCGACGGGCGAAGAACGAGCCGCCGCGGAGCGGCTCGTCGCCTTCTTCGAGGAGCACGGCCGCGAGGCGTGGCTCGACGAGGTCGGCAACGTCCGCGCGCCGGCCGACGACAGCGTCCTGCTCACCTCCCACGTCGACACCGTGCCGGGGGACATCCCGGTCCGGGTCGAGCGCGAGCCGCGGAACGGCTCGGACGGAGGCGGCACCGCAGCCGAAACGGACGAGGCGTACGAGCCGCCGGTGCTGTGGGGGCGCGGCAGCGTCGACGCCACCGGGCCGCTGGCGGCGATGGCCGTCGCGGCGGTCCGGACGGGCGTCTCCTTCGCCGGCGTCGTCGGCGAGGAGGTCGACTCGCGGGGCGCCCGGTATCTCGTCGAGGACCGCGAGGCGCCCGACGCCGTCGTCAACGGCGAGCCGTCCGGCTGGGACGGCGTGACGCTCGGCTACCGCGGCATCCTCTCGGGGACGTACGTCGCGACCAGCGAGTCCGGCCACACCTCCCGGCCGGAGCCGAACGCGATCCAGAACGCGCTGGGCTGGTGGAGCCGCGTCGAAGAGCAGTTCGACCACGACCCCTACGAACAGACGTTCGAGCAGGTGACCGCGAAGCCGGTCCGCGTCGAGGGCGGGACGAGCGAGGACGGCCTCTCCGTCGAGGCGACGCTCGACGTCCAGCTCCGCGTCCCCCCGTCGCTCTCCGTCGAGACGGTCCGCGAGCGCGCCGACGGCGAGCTCGAAGACGGCCACGTGAACTGGCACGACGCGGTGCCGCCGGTGATGGTCTCGCCGCGGAGCGAGGTCGCGCGACGCTTCCGCGTCGCGATCCGGAACGCCGGCGGCGAGCCGCGGCTCCTGCGGAAAACCGGGACGAGCGACATGAACCTGTTCGCGGCGTGGGACGTGCCGATGGCCACCTACGGCCCCGGCGACTCCGACCTCGACCACGCCCCCGACGAGCGGCTCTCGCTCCCCGAGCTCGACCGCGCGACCGCGGTGCTGACGGAGGTGGCAACGGAGCTATGACGACACACTTCACCGACATCGACGACCTCTCACAGGAAGCGCTCGCAGACGTGCTCACCCGCGCGGAAGACCTGAAGGAGCGAACGACCCGCGGGAAGGCCCATCCGGAGCTCGGGGGGGCGTCGCTGGCGATGATCTTCGAGAAGCCGTCGACGCGCACCCGCATCTCCTTCGAGACGGGGATGACACAGCTCGGCGGCCACGCGCTCTTCTTGGGCCCGAACGACATCCAGCTCGGTCACGGCGAACCCATCAAGGACACCGCGCGCGTCCTCTCGCGGTACGTCGACGGCGTGATGGCGCGGATGTTCGACCACGGCGACGTGACGGAGCTCGCCGAGTACGCGACCGTCCCGGTCGTGAACGGGCTCACCGACGACGCCCATCCGTGTCAGACGCTCGCGGACCTCCTGACCATTCAAGAGCGGTTCGGCGGCTTCGACGTGTCGGTCGCGTGGGTCGGCGACGGCAACAACGTCTGTCAGTCGTTCGTGAAGGGCGCCGCGATGACCGGCATCGACCTCACCGTCGCGACGCCCGCCGGCTACGGGCCCGACGAGGCCGTGCTCAACCGCGCAGCCGAACTCGGCGAACCGCCGGCGCTGACAGACGACCCCGAGGCGGCCGTCGCGGACGCCGATATCGTGTACACGGACGTCTGGGTGTCGATGGGCCAGGAGGACGAGCGCGCCGAGAAGCTCGCCGCGTTCGACGGCTTCCAGGTAAACCGCGACCTTCTCGGCGACCGGACGCTGATGCACTGTCTCCCCGCCCACCGGGGCGAGGAGGTGACCGACGCCGTGCTCGAAAGCGACAACGCCGCGGTGTGGGACCAGGCCGAAAATCGGATGCACGCTCAGAAGGGGCTGTTGACGTACCTGCTGTGAGCAGGGGTCGACTCGGCGCGCGCTGGTCGCATCTCGTGCGCGGCGCGAGCGAAGCGAGTGCCGCAAGAACGAGCGGGAGTGAACGGCGGGAGTGGCACGTGTGTGGCGCGAGCCAGCGGCGCGCGAGGTTCTCGTGAGCAGCGAGGGAGCTTCGTTTCCTCGGGCAGTCGGCGCTCTGGGCCGACGACGAAGCGAACGATCGCTCGGGAGATGGGCATTGCGAGCCTTCCGGTGGATGAACGACCGAGGGGATGAAGGATCGAATCGGCTGGGGAGGCGCGTGGTGCGGTTTCGGGGCGATTGCGGGGCGGTTGCAGGGTGGTTGCGGTTTCCCCTAGGTCCGTGCTAGCAGAACGTCAGTCCGGACTCCACAGTGTCAGAACAGACGGGACAGCCGACAAAAACTGCCAGTCGAGGCCCAACAGTGTCAGAACAGACGGGACAGCCGACAAAAACCGCCAGTCGAAACCCCATCCCCTCCGGTCTGGTGACGTTCAGGAGGCGTTCAGGAGACGTTACCTGGGCGGCGAGTCGCTCTTCCCGGGCGCGCCGCGACCCTGGTAGAAGTCGCCGCCCCAGTTGCCGATCCAGATGTCCTGGTTCGAGAGGTACAGCGCCTCGCCGGTGTAGAATCGGTCGTCGGTGACGGCCCACGCGTCGGCGTCGGCGTCGTACGCCACCTCGCCGTTGTACACCGCGGCTTGGCCGAACTCGCCGCCCGCGTTCGGCGGGAGCGGAAGCGAATACTCGGCGTCGGGGTTCCGCGACGGAGGTCGCTGTGCGCGCTGGAGCCGTCCCCGGTTGAACGTGTTGTCGAAGAAGCGCGCGAACTCCGGCTTGACGCCCGAGACGCCGAGTTCGGCGGCGGCGGCGTTCAGCCCGCCGGTGATGTCGCCCGCGTCGCGCGCGGAGATCGCGTAGGTCGACGCGCTCGCCCCGGTCGCGTACGTGCCGGCGTCGTCGTCCCACAGCGCGTCGCGCAGGTAGCCGACGACGTCGGTCGCCGTGCCCGTGTGGTCGACGCCGTCGACCTGCGAGGCCCACGCGAGGCCCTGGGCGATTGCGCCCTGCGTCGCCGCCTGGTTCGCCGCGCCGTTCTCCACCTTCCCGTTGCCGGCGAGGTTCGCCTCCACCTCGGCGGCGAGCCCGTTCGCGTAGGTCGCGGCCTGCGCTTCGAGTTCGGCGCTGCCGGCGTGGGTTCCGTACCAGCCGAGCGCGCCGAGCGCCTGGCCCAGGTCGCGCGTCGAGCCGGCCTCGACGACGTCGCTGGGCGAGAAGGCGTTCATCACGGTCTTCCCCATCCCGTCCGCGAGCATCTGAATCTTGTCCGCGGGGATAAGCGGCTCGGGGTTCTCGTAGCCGAACCAGCCGCCCTGCGCGAGCGAGACGAGGTCGGAGAGGAACCACAGCATCGCGGTGTGGTCGTTCGGCCGGGAGGTGTCGTCGACGACGGTGCCGTCGCCCGGCCGGAACTCCGAGACGAGCAGCAGGTTCTCGTCGGGGTTCTTCGTGAGCGCGCCGTTCCCCTCGGGGCCGCCCTGGACGAGCGTCGCCGCCGTCCCGATCTGCGCCAGCGTCGAGAGCACCATCGAGCGGAACTCCGCCGCGAGCGAATCGGGGAGGATATCGAAGTGCGCTTCGAAGTTCTTCGCCCACGTCACGCCCTTCAGATGCGTCCACGCGACCGACGAGGGGGAGACGACCTTCGAAGAGTTCGCGGTGTCCCACGTGAGGGTAGACGCGTCGGGCCGGCCGTCCTCGCCGGCGAGGACGGGCCGTTCGGTGAAGCTCGGGTCCCCCTCGGTGAACGGCGCCATGTTGAGGTTGGGGTTTTTCACCGGCGGCTGCTCCTCGCCCGCGGCCGCCAGCATCTTCGGGAATCGCTCGTTGAACTGCTCGCGCTGCTGGTCGTTGTGCGGGAACAACACCCCGTTGCCGGACATGGCGATGTTCGTGCTCATGTTGTACAGCGAGTACCAGTAGGAGTCGAACGTCGCCGTCTGCCAGCCGTAGCTCGGGCCGTCGCCGCCGGCACCCGCGACGCCCGCGAGCTCGAGGAGCATCGAGAGGTTGCTCGCGGCCGACCCGGAGAGATCATCGGGCGGCGTCGTCCCCGGACCGCCCTGCGGCCCGTCGACGATGACGAGCCCGACCATCCCGATCCCCTCGTGTGGTTTACAGAAGTAGTTGTGGACGCCCGGGGTCTCGAAGGTGCGCTGGACCGTCTCGCCGGCGTCGACGGTGCCGGAGTCGAACGCGGAGGCGTCCTCGGGGACACGTTGTGGTCTTTCGTTGTCCGCGTGATACGTGGTGACGGAGTGGGCCGCGTCCTGAATCTCCCACGTGACGGTCGCGCCCGACTCCACCCAGACGACGGCGGGGGTGAACACGAACCGTCCAGCCCCCTGGTCTTCGTCGAGCACGGCCGCGCGGACGGTCGCCGACGACTGGAGGTCGTTCGCCGCGCCGAGCTGATCGGCGCCCGGCGTGGCGTCGCCGCCCCGTGTCGACGTGGCGGTCGCCTCTGCCGTCTTCGTCGCCGTGTCGGTCGGCCCCTCGGTCGACGGGTCCTGTGTGTTCGAACAGCCGGCGAGCGCGCCGGTGAGGCCGACGCCGGTGAGTCGGATGAGTGTGCGTCGTTGCATACCGAGTTGGAGGGTCCGAGGGGTGCGACAAAGGTGCGTGCCGGAACTGTGCGTCGGCGGTTAGGGCACACGGGCGCACGGCCACCGTTGATTTATTATGTGTGTGAGCCGGTCGAAGCGAAGCAAGGAACTTTGACTCGGGCGGTTCAGGGTCTGACAACATGAGAAGCGACCCGAGCCCGGAGCGATTCCGGAAGCTGATGCTCGACGAGGAGCCGGGGTTCGAGGAGGTGCTCGCGTGCGTGTTCGGCGTCCAGGAACACGAGGTTCGCACCTATCTCACCCTGCTCGACGAGCCGGGCAGCACCGTCGCGGAGCTGGCCCAGTCACTCGAGCGTGACCGCTCGAACGTGAACAGATCGCTGTCGACGCTCCGGGAGAAGGGGCTCGCGGAACGGCAGCGCCGACTGCTCGACTCCGGCGGCCACGTGTATCAGTACACGGCGACGCCCATCGACGAGGCACGGACGCTGATGCACGAGACGCTCGACGAGTGGACGGCGTACGTCCACGAGCGCATCGACGAGTTCGGCGAGGCGGACGTCTGACCCCGGCGACGGACGGCATGAGGGTAATTCCGTCGAAATCAGATAGCAGCGAGTAACCGACTATTCGACGGTAACCTTTTGCTCGCGAGCGACAATACGCTTGCATGGACGAGACGGACGGGCTCGCCGACGTAGACGAGACGGACGAGTCCCCGCTTGCGGTGTGGTGCTCCGGCGAGGAGTGGTGTCCGATCACCGCGACGGCGACCGTACTCGGGAAGAAGTGGCATCCCGTCATCATCCACCGGCTGCTGGAGTCGCCACAGGGGTTCAACGACCTGAAGCGCTCCGTCGACGGCATCTCCTCGAAGGTGCTCTCCGACTCGCTGGAGAGCCTCGAAGAGTACGACCTCGTCGAGCGCGAGATCGTGAGCGAGAAGCCGTTCCGCGTCCGCTACTCGCTCACCGAGCGGGGGGAGTCGCTCGGGCCGGTCATCGAGGCGATGCGCGAGTGGGGCGAAACACATCTCACCGCGGTCTGACGCGGGCGGGGGCTATCGGCGGCTATCGAGGTCCGTCGGAGCGCGACAGCGTATCCACGCATCGGCGCGCCGCGAGTCGTAGACGACGAGGCTCCCGTCCGAGAGCGTCGCGCTGTCGACCGGCGAGTCGACGACGGGCAGTTCCGGGTCGGGCGTCGTGTCGGGGAGCGTCATGCCTCACCCCGCGACCGAGAGGTCGCGGTACGGTTCCCACTCCGCCCCCGACCGTGTTAAGTGTTACCGCACGTCGTGTGACGGACAGCGTGGACGTGATGCCGTCGCGTTCATGTCGGATCCGGTCGTGTCCTCGATCATGACGGTAACCATCGACGCCGGCGAGTTCGACGCGGACGAGCTCATCGAGCGGCTGAAATCCGGTGAGCGCGTCGTCGTCCGGACGGAGTTTCTCGGCGACACGAGAGAGGTGACGCTCCGGTTCGACGGCGAGACGTTCTACTGTGACACGCCGACCCGGCTCCACAAACATCCCGACGAGGAGGGGATGCGGGCCTGCATCGAGAAGCAAGGGTACGCGTAGCGGGTCGTCGAGCCCGGGAGGCGAAGTTCGTCGAGACCGCCCGCTATTTGTGCGCGGCCGCCGGAGTACCCGCAATGACCGACCTGACGCTGCCCGACCGACCCGAGCCGCCGGACGGCGCAGAGGACGTCTGGCTCCACTGCATCGAGTGTGGCCACACCCTCCCGCCGTTCGACGACGTGGTGTTCACCTGTCCGGAGTGTGACGGCCTGCTCGAAGTCAGGTACGCGACGTACCCGACGTTCGACGACTTCGAGGGGACGGGCGTGTGGCGATACGCCGACGCGCTCCCGTTCGACGGGGACGAGGCGCAACGCGCCTCGAACGGAGGAGCGTACTCGCTGCCGGAGGGGAACACGCCGCTGCACGAGGTGTCGCGGCTGGAAGCGGACATCGGCGTCCGTACCCTCCGGGTGAAACACGAGGGGATGAACCCGACGGGGAGCTTCAAGGACCGCGGGATGACCGTCGGCGTCCGCGTCGCACAGGAGCTCGGCGTCGACCGCCTCGCCTGCGCGTCGACGGGGAACACCTCCGCGGCGCTGGCGGCCTATGGCGCCCGCGCCGACCTCGAGACGCTCGTGTTACTTCCCGCCGGAAAGGTCGCCGCCGGAAAGATCGCACAGGCGAGCCTCCACGGCGCGCGCATCCTCGAGGTGGACGGCAACTTCGACGCCTGTCTCGATCGCGTACAGGATCTCGCGCACCGCGGCGAGGCGTATCTGTTGAACTCGCTCAACCCGTTCCGGCTGGAGGGACAGAAGACCATCGGACTCGAGATTCTGGAGGCGTTCCGCGACGAGGAAGGGCGGTTCCCGGACCGCATCGTCCTCCCCGTCGGCAACGCCGGCAACACCGCCGCGCTGTACAAGTGTTTCCGCGAACTCGTCCACTCGGGCGCGCTCGCGCCCGGCGACGTGCCGAAGCTCACCGGCGTCCAGGCCGAGGGCGCTGCGCCGATGGTCGAGGCCATCGAGGAGGGGACCGAAGACACTCGGCGGTGGGAGGGGGTGGAGACAATCGCGACGGCCATCCGCATCGGAAACCCGGTCAACGCGCCGAAGGCGCTGCCCGGCATCCGCGAGACGGGCGGGACGGCCGTCGCCGTGAGCGACGAGGAGATCACCGACGCCCAGCGTGCGCTCGCCGGCGAAGGCGTCGGCGTCGAGCCCGCCTCCGCCGCGTCGGTCGCCGGACTGCGGAAGCTGGTCGATTCGGGCGAGATATCGACCGGCGAGGACGTGGTGTGTCTCACGACGGGTCACCTGCTGAAGGACCCGGACGCCGCGGCGGCCGCGGGTAGCGACCCCGAGGGGGTGCCGAACGACACGGACGCCATCCTCGACCACCTCGCCGGGAAGGACGTGGGCGGCGGGCTGCTCGGTCGGCTCCGTGGCCTGTTCTGAGGGACGGACCGAGAAGCGAGAAACCGAGAAACTGAGAAACCGAGAACGGCGACCGAGCGACTACGACTCCGCGCCGTTCAGCTCGATGTACGTGATGTCGATGACCCGCTCGTCGGCGAGCAGCGCCTCGCGGGCGGAGACGGGAATCTCCTGGTCGACGTTGTAGACGGTGAGCGCCTCGCCGCCGATGGTCTCGCGGGCGTTGTACATCCCGGCGATGTTGATGTCGTGGTCGCCCATCACGCTCCCGATGAGACCGATGACGCCTGGCTCGTCGGTGTTGCGCGCGACGACCATCTTTCCGCCGGGGATGGCGTCGACCCGGTAGCCGTCGACGCGGACGATGCGCGGGTCGTCGCCGGCGAACAGCGTCCCGCAGACGGAGACGGAGCCGTCGGGGCCGCTGGCGGTGACGGTGACCAGACTCTGGAAGTCCTCGGCCTGTCTGCGCTTCGTCTCCGACACCTCGATGCCGCGCTCGTCGGCGATACGCGGCGCGTTGACGCTGTTCACCTGCCACTCCAGCGGCTCGAAGACGCCCTTCAGCGCGCTGGCCGTGACGAGGTCGATCTCCTCCTCGGCGATGTCGCCCTCGTAGGTGACCTCGACCCCCTCGATGCGGCCGTCGAGTAGCTGAACGGCGATCTTGCCCGCCGTCTCCGCGATGTCGATGTACGGCTCCACGCGGGGGAACGCCGACTCGTCGACCGACGGCGCGTTCAGCGCGTTCACGACCGGCTCGCTCGCGAACGCGGCGAGCACCTGGTCCGCGATGGAGGTGGCGACGTGCTCCTGGGCGGCGCCCGTCGACGCGCCGAGATGCGGCGTCACGACCACGTCGTCCACGTCGAGCAGCGGGGAGTCCTCCGCGAGTGGCTCTTCGGCGAACGTGTCCAGCGCTGCGCCCGCGAGAACGCCGTCTTCGACGGCCGCCGCGAGCGCCGCCTCGTCGACGATGCCGCCGCGAGCGCAGTTGACGACGTAGCCGCCCTCGAGCTGTGCGAGCTCCGTCTCGCCGATGAGGTTCTCCGTCTCCGGCGTCAGCGGCGTGTGGATGGTGAGGAACGTCGCGCGGTCGAGCACCTCGTCCAGCTCCGCGAGCTCCGCGCCGAGCTGGTCGGCACGTTCCTCGGAGATGTACGGGTCGTACGCGACGAGCTCCATCCCGAGCGAACCGAGTCGCTTTGCGACCTCCTGGCCGACGCGACCGAGCCCGACGATGCCGAGCGTCCGGCCGTTCACCTCGGTGCCGAGGTAGTCGCCCTTCGCCCACTCGCCGTCCTTCAGGCGGGCGTGTGCCTGCGGGATGGAGCGGGCCGTCGCGAACGCCATCGCGACGGTGTGTTCCGCGGCGGCGCGGACGTTTCCCTCCGGCGCGTTCGCGACGACGACCCCGTGATCCGTCGCCGCGTCGATGTCGATGTTGTCGACGCCGATGCCGGCGCGGCCGACGATGACGAGCTCCTCGGCCGCCTCGAACAGCTCGCGGGAGACATCGGTCCCCGAGCGGACGACGAGCCCGTGTGCGTCGGCGACGGCGTCGAGTAACGCGTCGCCTTCGAGTTCGTAGCCGGTGACGACCTCGTGGCCCGCCTCGCGGAGCCGTTCGAGGCCGGCGTCCGCGATTGGGTCCGTGACGAGTACCTTCATGTGCGGGAGGGAGAGCGGCCCGTGGTTAACCCTTTCCGCATCGGCACGTATGGTGTGTCAGTCGTCGCCACAGGGGTCGAGCGGCTGGACGCGGCGGCCCCGACCCGCCGAACCGAAACGTTCAGCCACGTTCGGCGCGTCGTGGTCCGGAAATGGACACCCGACGCATCAAGGACCCCGTCCACGGCTACATCGAGCTCGGGGAGCCCCTCGTCGACTCGCTCGTCGACACGCGGACGTTCCAGCGACTCCGGCACGTCCGGCAGCTCTCCGGCACCCACCTCGTCTATCCGGGCGCGACCCACAGCCGCTTCGAGCACTCGCTCGGCGTCTACCACCTCGGGAGTCAGGTGTTCGCGAACCTCCGCGAACAGTCCTACTTCACCGACGGAGCGACGACCGCACAGCTCGACGAGATCGAGCGGACGCTGGCCTGCGCCTGTCTGCTCCACGACGTCGGCCACCCGCCGCTGTCACACCTCGGCGAGCGCCACCTCGACGGGCCGGCGCTGCGCCGCCGGCTCGACGGCCTCGGCCTCGTCGACCGGTTCGACGCCGTCGACGCCCCGACGGTCGCCGGCTGGCCGAAGCCAATCGCCCGCGCGAGCCCGCACGAGCTGCTCTCGTGTGTGACCGCGCTGGAGGCGTTCGGGGAGGCGCTCGCCGGGCTCGGCGTCGATCCGCACGAGGTGTGCGGCTACGTGCTCGGCTGGAGCCTCGCCTATGAGGACGGCGCGCCGTGGCAGTACGGCGTCGGCCCGGAGATTCTCCACTCGCCCGTCGACGTCGACCGGCTCGACTACATGGTCCGCGACGACCACATGACCGGGGCGAACGTGCTCAACGTCGACACCGACCGGATGATCGCCGCCTACACCGCTCACCCCGACGCGGGGCTCGCGCTCTCCGAGCAGGCGCTGTCCGCTATCGGCAACTACCTCGAGGGGCGCGTCTCGCTGTATCAGTGGGTGACCCAGCACCACAAGTCGGTGTACGCGAACGTGCTGCTCCGCCGCCTGCTGGACGAACTCGTCGACGCGCGCGGCGAGCCGCTCATCACGGCCGACGCGGTGCTCGACGACGGCGTCGACGACTACTGGCTCTTCGAGCGGTTCCGCGAGGCCGCCGCCGATCCGCCCACCGACGCCTTCGGCGACCTCTACGAGCGGTTCCGCTCGCGGCGGTTCGCGGAGTCCTGCTGGAAACACCGGCTCGGCTACGGGAATCTCATCGCGGCGGGGGGAGACGAGCAGGGCGCCTACTCGCGGTGGCTCGTCGGCAACGACGACCGGCTCGAGCGGGCGCTCGCGGACCGCTTCGACCTGCCGGGCCACGAGGTGTGGATCGAACGCTCGTACGTGCCGGAGTACGAGCCGGCAGAGCTGCGGGACATCCCGCTCGCCCACCAAGGACGGACGCAGTCGGTCGCCGAGCACGGCCTCTACGGCGGCCGCGAGTTCGAGCGCGCCATCCCGTTCGTCTACGTTCCGGCGGGGTACACGGACGCGGCCGTCGAGGCGCTGAACGCGTGGTTCCGAGAGGAGCACGGCGACGGGAGCTGACGACCCAAGAGCCCGTCGCTGTCGCTGCCGTCGGGTTTATGTCGTGTTGACTGTTCTCATCGTCCATGGACGATATCTTCGTCGCCCGTATCATGTCGACCGATCTCCGAACGGTCACCCCGGACACGCTCGTCGAGGACGCCGCCGAGCTGATGCTCGACACCGGTGTCGGCTCCGTCCTCGTCGTGGACGACCGGAACGGCCTCCGCGGCATCCTCACCTCCACCGACTTCGTCCGCATCGTCGCGAACCAGCAGCCGAAAGACCGGACGCCCGTCTCGAAGTACATGACCGACGACCTCGTCACCACGACCGCACAGGCGTCCATCGCCGAGGCGGCCGACGCGATGGTCGACGAGGGGTTCCATCACCTCCCCGTCGTCGACGACGACGAGGGACTCATCGGAATGGTGACGACGACGGACCTCGCGGCGTACGTCGCCGGGCTCGAACGCGAAGCCGTCGCGTAATCTGCGCCTCGCGCAGCCGGAGCGTCGGCGGTTCGTAGGCTACAAACAGTCCCCCGTCCTGGTCTGGGTATGAGCGACGCGAACGAGCTGCCGGACGGCGCCGACGAGGCGCTGCAGGGCTACATCGACACGCACCACGAGTTTCTCTCCTGGCTCGGCGTCGAGGTCGACGACCTCGGCGTCGGCCGCGCGGTGATGTCGATTCCGTACCAGTCGAAACTGACGAACGTCCCGTGGACGGGTTCCGAGGACGGCGTCCGCCACCCCGTCCAGGGCGGCGTGGCCTCGACGCTGATCGACGTGGCCGGCGGGATGGCGCTGCGTGGCCACCTCGACGACGTGGTCGAAGACGGGATGGCGACCATCACGCTGAACGTGAACTACCTCGAACAAGCGACGGGCGACCTGACGGCCACCGCCGAGGTCATCCGGGCGGGTAACACCGTCGGCGTCAGCGAGGTGCTGTTGGAGTCGGAGACCCCCGACGGAACGGTCGAGCCGGTCGCCGTCGGGACGGGCGCGTACCGGCTGTTCCGGTCGTAGCAGAGACGGACCGTCTCGGAGAGCGTCGTCGCGGCCGTCCGACGCGCGGCTGACGAGTGTTTTTCAGGGACGGCGTCCACCGGCTCGGTAATGGCACTCTCACGGAACCGAATCCGGGACACGGGCGTGTTGGCGCGGACGGGCTCGCTCATCGGACTCTGTACCGCTGTCTTGACCGCAGCGTTCATCGGCGTGCTCGCACTCGTCTCCGGCGAGACGGCCGGCGCCGTCGGACGGCTCCCCCTCTACGTGCTCGCGAGCGCCGTCGTCTTCGTGGCGACGCTGCTCGCGTCCGACGGGAGAGGAACGGACGGCATCACCGCGCTCGTCCGCGCCGCGGTCGCCGGCGTCGGGGGCTTCGTCCTGCTCGCGCTCGACGTCGAAGGAATCATCTACGCGATGACGAACCCGGACGCAGTCGTCGCCTCCCACCTGTTCGCCTACCTGCTTTCCGCGGCCATCATCGCTTCCGGGCTCGGGTACTGGAGCGTCCGCAACTGGCGCGACGTGAGCGCAGCCGTTTCGACGGGCGGGCTCCGCTGAGGCGGCTCGACGAGCGGGCTCCGCTGTGGGGCCGGGAACCGTCGGTCGACATCAGGCGAACGTCACGTCCTCGAGGGTCGTCCGCTCGCCGAACAGCCACTCGGCGTGGTCGAGCGCGTACGACCTGTGGTCGTCCTCGATGGCGCCGATGGCGTCCTCGACGAGGACGGGCCGGTAGTCGCGGAGGCCGGCCGATCCCGCCGTGTGGAGTACGCAGACGTTCGCGAGCGTGCCACAGAACAGGAGGTCGTCGACTCCGCGGGCGTCGAGCCAGCCGTCGAGTTCCGTCTCGTGGAACGCGTCGTAGGTGTGCTTCTCGACGACGTGGGCCGCCGCGTCGACGGGGAGTTCGTCGTGAAGCGCCGCCCCCCACGACCCCTCGAGGACGTGCTCGCCCCATCGGTCGAACTCGTCGTAGTAGTGGTTCCCGTCGAACTGTTCGGGCGGATGGACGTCGCGGGTGAAGACGACGCGCGCGCCGGCGTCGGTCGCACACTCGACGAGGCTGGCGCACGGCTCGACCGCCGCCTCGCTACCCGGCGCGTACAGCGCGCCGTCCGGGTGACAGAAGCCGTTCTGCATGTCGACGACGACCACCGCGGTCGAGTCGGGAGCGAACTGCATGCCGAGAGCTACGGCGTCGACGATCAAAGGTCGCTCGGCGGGGACGCGGGCGGTTTTTGCGTGTGGCGCCCTCACGGAGACTCATGCGACTACGCCAGGCCGCCTTGCTCGCCCTGCTCGTCGTGCTGGCAGGGTGTAGCGCCGGCTTCACCGGCACCGCGCCGGACGCCGGCACAAACGCGGACGCAGCGACGCCGGCCACGTCGCCAACGCCCACGGCGACGGACGGTGGCGCGGACGACGGGACCGAGACGCCGACCACGACGCCCGTCCCGACGACGCCGCCCGACCCCGAGGCAGACGTCCTCGGCTGGGAGAACGGCTACTGGGCGAACGAGACGCTGACGCTCGACCGCTCGAACGGACTCAACGAGAGCGAGATCGACGCCGTCGTCTCCCGCGCGATGGCGCGCGTCGAGGTCGTCCGCAGGCTGGAGTTCGACGCCGACGTGCCGGTGAACCTCGTCTCCCGCGAGGAGTACCGCAACAGCACCGCGAGCGCGAGCCCGAACTACTCCGAGCCGTTCCGGACGTTCGACAACGCGAAGTTCGAGGCGATGTTCCTCGTCGGAGAGGAGGAAGACGCCCTCGGCGTCCAGCAGTCGAACCGCGGCTCTTCCGTCGCGGGCTACTACTCACCGGCGAACGACGAGATCGTCGTCATCTACCCCGGTGACACGCCGGACCTCCCCGGCGAGGGGACGCTCTCCCACGAGCTGACCCACGCCATCCAGGACCAGCGGTTCGGTCTCGGTGGCGTCACGGCGACGACGCGCGACGAAAGCAACGCACAGAGCGGGCTCATCGAGGGCGAGGCGAACCTCGTGCAGGACCGCTACATGGCGAACTGCGGCGAGGGGTGGGCGTGTCTCTCCCCGCCCGAATCCAGCGGGGGCGGCGGTAGCGGCGATCTCCACCTCGGCATCTACATCCTGAACTTCTTCCCGTACAGCGACGGTCCCGGCTTCGTCCGCTACTACGAGCAGCGCCGCGGCTGGGAGCGCGTCGGCGAGATGCACGACGACCTCCCGGCGTCGAGCGAGCAGGTCATCGAACCCGAGAAGTACGCCGTGAACCCCGACCGGCCGATCGACGTGTCGCTCCGCGATTCGCAGTCGAACGGCTGGGAGCGCGTGCGACCAAGCGAGCGGGCGGGCTACGCCACGCTCGGACAGTCCGCGATGACCGCGATGTTCGCGTACACGCTGTACGACGACTACCGGGAAGGCGGCGTTATCCGACCCGACGAGTTCCTCAATACGGAGGACGGACAGGTGAACCGCAGCGATCCGTTCGAGTACGGCATCGACTACACGGACGGCTGGGACGGCGACCGGATGCACGTCTACGAGAAGGGCGACGAGACGGCGTACGTGTGGAAGACGGTCTGGGACTCCCCGGCCGAAGCCGAGGAGTTCGCCGAGGGCTATCGAGAGCTGCTCTCGCACTGGGGCGCAGAGGAGACAGGTGCCGACGTCTACCGCGTCGACGACGGGCCCTACGAGGACTCGTTCCGCCTCGTGGTCGATGGCGACACCGTCACCATCGTCAACGCCCCCGAAGAGTCCGACCTCGGGGACGTGTACGGCGGCTGAGGCGGATACGCCTACGGACACCGGCTCCGGGCCGAAGAGACCCGGACAACGACACGGGTAGCTTTTTCGACGGGCGCGCCCTCGTACCCGTATGTTCGACATCGTCTCGCCCGAGGCCATCAAGGAGGGCCGGGCGACGGACGCCTACTTCGACCGGACCAGGGAAGCGCTGGAGGGCGCGGGGCGGAACCCCCACGTCGTCTGTGAGGTGACCGCGGACCAGTTCCCCACCGGTGAGTTCGAGGTGTTCGCGGGCGTGAAAGACGCCGCGGCGCTGCTGGAGGGCCGCGACGTGGACGCGCACGCGCTCGGCGCGGGTCAGCTGTTCGACGGCGGACCAGTGTTGCGCATCGAGGGGCCGTATCTCGAGTTCGCCGAGCTCGAAACGTCGCTGTTGGGCTTCCTCTCGGCCGCGAGCGGCTGGGCGACCGCGGCCCGCCGCGTGAAGTCGGCAGCCGACGACACCTCGGTGCTGTCGTTCGGCGCGCGCCACGTCCACCCGTCGAGCGCGGCGGCGCTCGAACGCGCCGCGCTCGTCGGCGGCCTGGACGGCTTCTCGCACGTCGCCGCCGGCGACGTACTCGGCCGCGAGGCCGCAGGCACGATGCCCCACGCGCTCGTCATCTGCTTCGGCCGGGGCGAACAGGAGGCGGCGTGGCGCGCGTTCGACGAGCACGTGCCCCCGGAGGTGCCCCGGGTCGCGCTCACGGACACCTACTCCGACGAGGTGGACGAGGCGCTGCGCGCCGTGGAGGCCGTCGACGGCCTCGCGTCCGTCCGGCTCGACACCACCGGCTCCCGGCGCGGCGACTTCGAACACATCGTCCGCGAGGTGCGGTGGGCGCTCGACGACGCCGGCCACGAGGAGGTCGGCATCTTCGTCTCCGGCGGCCTCGGCGTCGACGAGGTGCGCGCGCTCCGCGACCACGTCGAGGGGTTCGGCGTCGGGTCGGGGGTGTCGAACGCCGACCCCGTCGACTTCGCGCTCGACATCGTCGAACGCGACGGTGAGTCGGCCGCAAAGCGCGGGAAGCTCTCCGGCGCGAAGCAGGTGTACCGGGCGGGGGAAGAACACGTCGTCCGCCCCGCCGACGAGCCGGGCCCGACCGACGGTCGCCCCCTGCTCCGCCCGCTCGTCGAGGACGGCGAGATCGTCCGGTCGTTCGACATCGACGAGGCGGCGACCCGCTGTGCTGGCGACGTCGAACGGGTCGGCTTCGGCGAGGAGTGACGCTCGACGCCGCGCTCGGGACCGTCGACGACCACCTGTTCGCATTCGTCGTCGGGGCCGCGGCGGTCGGCTTTCTCGTTCCCGAGCTCGCCGCGCTGACCGTCGTCTCGCTGCCGATCCTCGCGGTGATGGTGGGCAGCGTCGCGCTCACCCTCTCGCCGGCGGCGTTCCGCGCGGTCGACCCGCGCGCGCTTGGCGTCGTTCTGCTCGTCCAAACCGCGATGGCGCCGCTGGCGTTCGCGCTCGCAACGGCGCTCGGCGTCGGTCCCGATCTCCTGCTCGGATTCGTCGTTCTCGGGGCCGTCACCCCCGAGCTCGTGACGCCGACGATGACCGAACTCGCCGGCGGGGACACCGCGCTCTCGACCGTCGCGCTCGTCGCCGTCGGCGTCGGGAGCGTCGCCCTCGTCCCGGGATTCGTCGCGCTGTTCGTCGCCGACGTTCCCGTGCCGGCGGCCCGCATCGTCGAGAACCTCCTGCTCGCGGTCGTGGCTCCGATGGCCGTCGCCGTCGGGCTCCGCGCCCGGTTTCCAGACCGGGTCAGCCGGTATGATGGGGTGTATCCGTCGATATCGGCGCTCATGGTCGTGCTGATCATCGGCGTCGTCGCGGCCGCGAACGCCGAGCTCGTCCGCGCGAACGTCGCGCTCGTGCCGGTCGTGGTCGTCGGCGCGCTCGCGCTCAACCTCGGCGGCTACGCCGCCGGCTGGCTCGCCACCCGCCCGTTTGACCGCGCGACCCGCGTGGCCGGCACCCTCTCCGTGGGGATGCGCGACTTCGCGGTCGCGGCAGCGCTGGTCGTCGCCGCCGGCTTCCCGGCCGTCGCGTCGCTGCCGGCCGTGGTGTTCGGCGTCGTCGAGATGGCGACGAGCGCGGCGCTGGCGGCGCGGTTCGGGAAGTAGTAGGCGAGCCGGAGGCAGAAAACACGTCCTCCAGCGGGGACAGGTTGCGCAGTTGCCTCCCGGTTCTGGTTTCGCTACCGAACGGTGACGCGTGAGGGTGACGAGAGAGAGCGTCAGGCCTGTGTGACCGTCTGCCGTTGGACGCCACCCTCCCATCGGACGAGCACCGTCATCTCGCCGTCGGTGAAGTGGGCGTCCACCGACTGAGTGTTCGTCACCGTCTCCCCGGCAGGCACCGGCACCTCTATTTCAGGCTGGTCAGACAGCGCAGCGTTCCCGAGTTCCGCGAGGAATCGCCCGCCTCGGCGTCCGTTGTTTGCTACTTCAAGGGTCACGTCGAGGCTCGTTCCTGGGCTCGCCGACTCGGGAAGCTTGAATCCGTCCAGCGAGAAGTCGGGGGCGCGGCCGAGTTTCGTCACCAACTCATCGGGGAGTTGCCAGCGGACCTCGCGCGGGCCGTTCCAGACGACAGCCACATTCGAAGGAGCAGGGGCCGTCGGCACAGTGAACCCCAGCGGCTGAACCGATTCGGGGGTGTCCGGTGCCCACCCGTAGTACCGGTCCGGTCGCTCGTCGAGCGTGTCGGCTGTCACCGTCACGTCGAGGTTTGCCGGGTCCGCCTCTCCTTCGACAGCGACGCTCGCAAGAACGAACTGAGAGCCCTCTTTCCAGATGGGGTCAGGATGGACAGTTCCGAACTTGACCATCCCGTGGCGGACTCCGAGGTTCTCGACAGTCACTGCGATGCCATTTGTCTCGTAGGCCTCACCCGGCTGCCGAATGACCGGCTCCGACTGTGTAGCGGGAGATGGCTCGGTGGCCCGGTCGCTCGTCGGGCGGTCCGTCGGGGTCGTTGACGTGGCAGTACCGGGACGACTGTTGTCCACGCAGGCAGTGAGTGGGAGGGTTGTGAGCGCTCCGAGGAGAGCGCGACGGGAGAGCGGTTGCATGGTTGACGGTGCCCTGAGACCAGTAAATGTTTTCTGCTCGGTGAGAACCGTCTCAACCACACCCGTCGACGCCTTTAGAGACGACACTAGCGAGGCGTGACAGAGAGTAGAACCGAACAAGTCGCGCAGCCGAGTTCGTCTGCTGGTTTCTATCGGTGGGCCGGGTACCGAGACCACAGAACACAGCATCCGCGAGCGGGGCGCGGGGCGACCGCAGGGAGTCCCGCGAGGCGAATGGGGAGCGGAGCGACCCGTGAGCGGAGCGAGCGGTTCACCGCGTTCACGAGAGCGAAGCTCCCGTGCAGCCCATCGGAATCGGGGAACGGTTCCGAGGACGCCGACCGGAGGGAGGCGCGGGACCGAGGGGCGACCGAATGGAGCCTCCTCGGTCTTTTTCACGAACGGGTTTCCGGACAGCCGAGCGGACGCGAGGCTGTCCGTGCAAAAAGGTTCGGCTGAGGGGAGTAAGCCCCCTTCTGTTCGGCCCGGCATTCGGCTGAGCACCCGTCGCGGCGTCCGGGCTACCATGATGCGACGGGCTTGCACCGGCGAGGATTCGCCGTTCCATCGGTCCCCGGTCGTCCTCCCTCGGTCGGTTAGCTTCCTCCCCTCGCGGGTCGGGTCACGCACCTCATCGGTCGGACCGGGACGTGTCGTTGCTGTTCCAGCGCCAGCGGTCTCCCGCTCTGGGCTTGCGCCCAGTCGCCTGCCCGGACGGTGGGGGGACTTTCCTCGCCGCCGGGGTCCTACTCCCGGCAAGGCGGTGGCCGGGCTCCCTCTGCCGTGCGGGGTTTGACGGCGCAACGACCTAAGCGCGTCGGACGACCGCGGTCACGCCGGCGGCTCGAACCCCGCTTCCCACCGGAAGACGCCGTCCGCCTGCACCACCTCGCCGTCGATCTCCAGCCGCGAGTCGCCGCGCATGTCGGTGATGAGGTCGACGTGGACCGCGGAATCGTTGCCGGCCTCCCCCTCTGGAAGATTCGCGTCGTACGCCCGGCCGAGTGCGAGGTGGACCGTGCCGCCCATCTTCTCGTCGAAGAGGATGTTGTCGGTGACGCGGTCGATGCCGCGATTCATGCCGACGCCGAGCTCGCCGAGTCGCCGGGAGCCGTCGTCCGTCTCCACCACCTCGCGGAGCACGTCTGCGCCCTGTGCAGCGTCGACGGCGATAACCTCGCCGTCCTCGAAGGTGAGCCGGGCGTCCCGGACCGGCTCGCTGCGGACCGTCATCGGCACGTCGAAGGTGACGTGGCCGGTCGTCGCGTACGGCGCCGTGAACACCTCGCCGGAGGGGAGGTTGTGGGAGTCGTAGGCGACGCTCGCACAGGAGTTGACCGCCGTCCGCCCGTCGATGCGCATCGTCAGGTCGCTCCCCTCGTTGACGAGCCGGACCGTCTCTCCGCTGTCGAACAGCCGTTTCAGCCGGTCCATCTCCTCGGCGAGCGCCGACCAGTCGCGGAGCACGGCGTCGTAGACGAACGCGCGGTAGTCGGCGTAGCTCATCCCCGCCTGCTGTGCGAGCGAGCGGGTCGGATGGACCGTGCTCACCCAGTCCGTATCGAGGCGCGCCTCGCGGACGCCGCGCGTCGCCTCGTCGCGGGCCCGTCGCTTCTCGGCCGGGACGCCGGCGGCCTCTGCAGTGTTTCTGCCGCCTCCGAGCCGAAGGACGGCGTCGGCGCGCTCGTACAGCGCGAGTTCGTGTTCCGGGTCGGCATCGAAGTCGCCGTCGTGGGCGTCGACGTACGCGCGGTCGAACTCCGCGGAGTCGTACGTCGTCACGACGTTTGCGCCCCGCTCGCCGAGCGCTGCGGCGACCGCGACCGCGAGATCGTGGGCGCCCTCGGCGACCCGGACGACCACGTCGTCGCCGGCCTCGATGCGCGCGCTCCAGTCGACGAGCGTCTCCGCGTGCTCGCGGGTCCGTGAGTCCATGCCGTGGGTAGCGGACCACGAGACAAAAACGGGCTGTTCGGTGGATGCGGCCGGGCGCGGAACGCTCGCGCTGCGACCGGCCCCGGGGATCGCCGGCTACTGACCTGCCGGAGCGCGAAAAGTAACGACTATACACGCCGGTTCAGTAGTTCGTGGTATGCAACGGCGAGTCGCGGCGATCTACCTCGTCTTCTTCGTCCTCATGGGGGCGAGCGCCTACACGGTCATCGGCATGGCACAGCAGCCGGCCGTGGACATCCCCAACGGAGAGACGTACGGCAACGAGGACACGTTCAGCGTGGGTGGCCAGCAGTATCTCGTGCAGGTCGGGGTCGCGGAGTCCGAGGGAGGCGACCACGGGGGCGGTGGCGGCGCGAGCCCCGTCGGCAACCTCACCTACGTGAACGATTCCGCGCGACAGACGGCGACGTGGGCGAGCGGCGACGTCGTCACCTATCAGGGCACCGACTACAACGTGACGGTCGACGCGGATGGCTCGACGCCGCAGGTCGAACTCGTGGAAGTCATCAACGTGACCGCGACGCTGCGGAACGACTCCGCGGTGTACAACGAGACGGTTGTCGTCAACGGCACCGAATCGGTCACCTACCGCGAAGACAACCGGAACCGGCCGCTGGACGAGTACGTCGCCGAGCAGTACCCCGACCGGCAGTCGGTGCGCTTCACCGAAGGTGAGGAGGTCGAGTACGACAACCAGACGACGACACTGTCGACGGTCGCCGACGGCGAGGCGACGCTGACGTGGACCAGTTCCGAACAGCAGCAGATCGAACTCACGGAAGGCGGGAACGTCACTCTCGCGGACGGAAACACCTACTTCGCACACTTCGACATCCACGGCGAGCCGACGGTCGTACTCGCCCCGCAAAGCGAGTACGGCAACTACCAGGGTGACCTCGCCCGGCAGGACTACTTCAGCCAGCGGATGAACGGGCTGTGGGGCGTGGTCATCCTCTCCGGCTTCGCCGGCTTCCTCATCATCTCGCTCGCGTACATGCCGGTTCGGGGATAGCTCCATCGTCGCTCCACACCCCGGCTCGGCCGCGTCACGCCGCCCCCGTCGTCGCGTCCCGCTCAGTTCACATCTCATGTCTGACCACAGTATAAACGCCTCCAGCGCAACGTCCCCGTAATGGTCGCAACCGGAACGCTGCTGACGCTCGTCGTCGCCGGGGCCGCCGCGCTGTTCATGGCGTGGGCCATCGGCGCCGGCTCCTCCGGGTCGACACCCTTCGCGCCCGCGGTCGGCGCGAACGCCATCAGCGTGATGCGCGCCGGCTTCGTCGTCGGCATCCTCGGGCTCTCCGGCGCCGTCCTCCAGGGTGCGAACGTCACGGAGGCCGTTGGGACGGAGCTGGTCGTCGGCGCGCCGCTCACGCCGACGGCGGCAATCGTCGGCCTCGCGACGGCCGCGGCGCTCGTCGCCGTCGGCGTCTTCGCCGGCTACCCAATCGCGACGGCGTTCACCGTCACCGGCGCGGTCGTCGGCGCGGGGCTCGCGCTCGGTCGCGGTCCGGCGTGGCCGAAGTACCAGGAGATCGCCGCGCTGTGGCTGCTCGTCCCGTTCGTCGGGGGTGGCATCGCATTCGGGACCGCGAAGCTGCTGCGCGACGAGCGAGTGCCCGAGGCAGTCGCGATTCCCACGCTCGCGGGGCTCGTCGGCGTGCTGCTCGCGAACATCGAGTTCGTGCTGCTCGGCCCGGGCAGCGAGGCGCGCGGCATCGCCGCGGCCGTCGTCCGGGCGGCGCTCGGCGAGGCCGCCACCGGCACGCCCGTGCTCGCCGCGAAGGTGCTCGCGACGCTCGCGTTCGCGGGGGTGCTCGCCGGCGCGCTGCGGGTCGACATGACCACCGACGAGGCGGCGGGCCAACGCCACTTCCTACTCGCGCTCGGCGGGCTGGTCGCGTTCTCTGCGGGCGGCTCGCAGGTCGGGCTCGCGCTGGGACCGCTGCTGCCGCTGCTCGGCCCCGAGACGGTCGCGGTGCCGCTCACTGCGCTGCTGTTCGCCGGTGGTCTCGGTCTGCTGGCCGGGTCGTGGACCGGCGCACCCCGGATGATAAAGGCGCTCGCACAAGACTACTCCAGCCTCGGGCCGCGCCGCTCTATCGCCGCACTCATCCCTTCCTTCGCCATCGCGCAGTCGGCGGTGTTCTTCGGCGTCCCCGTCTCGTTCAACGAAATCATCGTCTCGGCCATCATCGGCTCCGGCTACGCCGCCGGCGGGTCGGGCGTCTCCGGCCGGAAGATGCTGTACACGGTGCTCGCGTGGATCGGGTCGCTCGCACTCGCGCTCGGCGTCAGCTACGGCGGGTATCTCGCCGTGAGCGCGGTGTTGTAGGAACCTGCGAGCCGCGACGGGCGTCAGTCCTCGACGGCGACGTTCTCCTCGTCCAGCGCCTCCTGTTCCGGGAGGCGGGTAACGCGCGCCTTCATAATGCGGGTGTTCTCGACGGCCTCGACGCGGATCTCGACGTTCTCGTAGCTGATGAGCTCCCCCTGCTCGACGAGCCGGCCGGCGCGGTTGAAGATGAAGCCGGCGATGGTCTCGAACTCCTCGCCCTCCGGGAGCTCGATGTCGAGCCGCTCGTTCACGTCCTCGATGTTCACCTCGCCGCGCACGAGGGCGGTGTCGTCGTCGACGAACTCGATGGGCTCTTCCTCCTCCCCCTCGAGAATCTCCCCGACGATCTCCTCGGTGAGGTCTTCCATCGTGAGCAGCCCCTCGGTCGTCCCGAACTCGTCGATGACGATGACGAGCGGCATCCGGTTCTGTCGCATCTCCTTTAGCAGCTCGTCGACGTTCTTCGACTCGGGGACGTGGAGCGTCGGCTCGATGAGGTCCTCGAGCGCCAGCTCCTCGTTCGTCCCGTAGTTGAGGTCACGCACCAGGTCCCGGATGTGGACGACGCCGACGACGTTGTCGAGGCTCCCCTCGTAGACGGGGAGGCGCGCGTGTCCCGACTGGATGCACGTCTCGATGGCCTCGGCGATGTCGGCGTCCGTCGGAACGGCCGTCATGTCGAGCCGCGGCGTCATCACCTCCTTGGCGATGGTGTTGTTGAACCGGAAGACTCGCTGGAACATCTCGCGTTCGTCCTCCTCGATGACGCCCTCGCGCTCGCCGGTCTCGATGATGTCGCGGATCTCCTCGCGGGTGACGTAGGAGGTCTCGATTGCACTGCGCCCGCCGGTCACCTTGTTGACGATTCGGGTGAGGTAATCGAACAGGACGATGAGCGGGAGGAGGACGTACTCGGCGAACTTCAGCCCCGGAGCGACCCGCAGCGCCCACGACTCGGTGTTCTCGACGGCGTAGCTCTTCGGCGCCGATTCGCCGAACAGCAGCACGAGCGCGGTGATGCCGAAGGTCGCGGCGATGACGGCCTGCCCCTGAGAGAGGAAAACGGCGAACAGCCCCGTCGCGATTGACGACATCGCGATGTTGACGATGTTGTTGCCGACGAGGATGGTCACCAGGAGGCGGTGGGGGTCGTCGCGGAGCTCCTTCAGCGTGTCAGCGCCACGCTCGCCGCTCTCTGAGAGCGACTCGATGCGGTGGCTCGCCAGCGAGAACATCGCGATCTCTGAGGAGGAGAAGAACGCGGACAGGAGGATGAGAAAGCCGATAACGACCGCACCGATGGCGAGAAAGACGCCGTCGCTGACGGTAGTCACGTAGATGTCCACCTGTGCAGGGACGGGCGGAAACGTTGCTGAACCCATTTCGGACGGTAGAGGATTGCTTGGGGAGGGGATTAAGGGTTCTGTCTCTCAGCCCCGGATATCCGGCGTTGCGGTGTCGAGGAGGCGGCAGCGAGCACCGACGACGGCCCCGGGACGGCGACAGCCGGTGGCGACACGCTTACACCGGGGACGAGCCTACGGGAGAGCATGTCAGATCAGCCGCTCACGCTGTACCGGCTACAGGGCTGTCCGTTCTGCGAGCGCGTCGTGCGGTCGCTACAGGAGCACGGCGTCGAGTACGAGTCGCGATTCGTCGAGGCGCGCCACTCCCGGCGAAACGCCGTCCAGCGCGTCTCCGGCGCGCGAACCGTCCCGGCCGTCGTCGACCCGAACACCGGCGTTACGATGTCCGAATCGGCCAACATCGTCGAGTACGTCGAGGCGACGTACGGCCAGCGCGAGCGGGAGGGCGTGCGCGCTGACGGAAGCGGCCGGACCGACGGGTCGAACGGGGGGAACTGAATGGAGCTCGACTTCGACGTCATCGAGTTCGAGGCGTCGGACCACGTCGAGCCGGGCGAGGAGGCGCCAGACTTCACCCGCCCGCTCGTCAACGACGAGTACTGGGCGGACGCGTCGCTGTCCGAACTCGCCGAGGACGGCCACGTCCTCCTCGTCTTCCACCCGATGGACGGCGACTTCCCGGCGACGTACATCTGGCAGGAGGTGCGCGACCGCGACTGGCTCGACTACGACGTCGAGATCGTCGGGCTCTCCATCTCCACCCCCTACGAGCACAAGTCGTTCATCCGCGAGTGGCGCGACTTCGACGACTTCCGGTTCTTCTCCGACCCGGCGAACGACGTCGCCGAACAGTACGGCATCGTCAACGACCTCGACGGGATGGCCGGCATCGCGGAGCCGAAGCCCGCCGTCTACCTCCTCGACGAAGAGCTGACCGTCGAGTGGGCGTGGGTCGCCGAAACCTGGCCCGACTTCCCGCCGTACGACGCCATCGAGGCGCAGCTCGACGACCTGTAAGCGTGGCCGTCGCGGACGACCTGCTCGACCGCGCCGCCGCGGCCATCGACGCCGGCGAGCTCGTCGTTTATCCGACGGAGACGGTGTACGGCCTCGGCGCCGACGCGCTTTCCGCCGACGCCGTCGAGCGCGTCTTCGACGCGAAGCGGCGCGACCGCTCGAAGCCCGTCTCGATGGCGGTGCCGTCGGTCGACGCCGTCGACGAGGTGGCTCGACTCACCGACCGCGAGCAGGCGTTCTGCGAGGCGTTTCTCCCCGGTCCGGTCACGGTCGTCGTCGAGCGCGGCTCCGACGTGCCGGACGTGCTGACCGGCGGCCGCGACCGGGTCGGCGTCCGCGTACCGGACCACGACGTCGCGCTCGCGCTTCTGGAGCGGACGTGGCCCGTCACCGCCACGAGCGCGAACGTCTCCGGCCGCGAGAGCACCCGCACCGTCGACGCGCTCGACCCCGAGATTCGCGAGGCGGCGAGCGTCGTCGTCGACGCGGGCGAGACGGCCGGTGGGCAGGGGTCGACCGTCGTAGACGTCGAGGCCGGAACCGTCCACCGCCGCGGGCCGCGCGCCGACGCGGTCGAGTCGTGGCTCGCAGACGGATAGACCAGGCGCCCACCGTGAGCGTCACAGCAGCGAGCGGAGCGACCGCGTCTTCACCCCGCACTGCTCGCGGTACTCGCAGGGGTCACACCGCGCGTCGGCCGACAGCCGGGCGGGCGGTCCGTCGATGGCCTCGGCGCGCGTCACCGCCTCCCGGTACAGCGCCTTCCGTCGGGTCGAGAGCCCGAGCTTCCGGACGACGCCGTGGGCCGGATACTCCACGTACGCGTGGCCCACCTCGACGCCCTCCTCCCACGAGAGCGCCTTCGCGGCCGCGACGGCGCGGACGGTCTGCGGGCGCCACGCGCCCTCGTCGGGCGGCGATCCGGCCGAGACGACGGAGACGGACAACGGCTCGGTGAGCACCTTGTGTGCGATGCCGCGTGCTTCACGGCCTTCGAGCAGCGCGTTCGTCCGCGCCGGCACACACAGCGAGTCCCACGCGTCGAGCTCGCGGGCGCGACCGAGGTTCGCACGATACTGCGTCGGCGTCGGCTCGATGGGCTCGCGAGAGAGGTCGGTCTCCGGGTCGACGAGATCGGGGTAGCGGAACGCGAGCGCGCGGCGCTCGCGGACCTCGGGTGGCGTCTTGTGGTCGCCGTCGCGGAGCTGGTAGTAGAGCTTCCGGGGGCAGTAGGCCGCGGTCGCGAGGTCGGAGAACGCGTGCACGGGCCGGTTGGTCCCGGCTTCGTATTTGAACGTGCGGGGCTGGGCTGCGGGAACAGCATCCGCGAGGGAGTGAAACGACCGAGCGGTTCACCGAGCCCGAGCGGAGCGAGGGCTCGGGACCAAGGGCCGACTAACGCGGCCGAAGGCCGCGGCTGGAGGCCCGCAGCGTCTTTTTGGTGCAGATTTTTGCCCGGGCGAGGGAGCGAAGCGACCGAGCGAGGTGCAAAAAGGTGCTCAGTTAAAATCGTGAACCTGCATCTCCAAGGTGTCGAGGTCGAGGATGGGCGCGAAGCCGGCGTCGGGGTCGATGTTCACGGACTTCTGGAACGCGGTCTGTGCCTGCCAGCAGCCGGAGTTGACGGCGATGACGCGCCGGTACTTCCCCCAGCCGAGCTTGTGGACGTGCCCCGTATGAAAGACGTCCGGCACCTCCTCCATCACGAGATAGTCCTCTTCCTCGGGGGCGAGCCGGGTGTGGCCGCCGTACTGCGGCGCGACATGGCGCTTCTTCAACAGCTGGTACATCGCCTTGTGCGGCTCGTCGTAGCTGGCCTTCTCCTCCGGGAGCTCGGCGATGACCTCGTCGAGCGAGACGCCGTGGTACATGAGTATCTTCACGCCTTCGACGTCGACGAGCGCGGGGTTGCCGTGGATCCGCGCGTCGTGGACGGCCATGATGTCGCGGAGCTCTTCGTCGAAGCCCGGCTGCGGCTCGGCGAGCCGGACCGCGTCGTGGTTGCCCGGAATCATCAGTATCTCCATGTCTCCGGGCACCTCCTTCAGATACTCCGAGAACGCCTCGTACTGCTCGTAGATGTCGATGATGTCGAGCTCCTCGTCCTGGTCCGGGTACACCCCAACGCCCTCCACCATGTCGCCCGCGATGAGCAGATACTCCACGCGCTCGGCCGCGTCGGTGTGGAGCCAGTCGGTGAAGCGGTGCCACGCGTCGGCCATGAACTCCTCGGAGCCGACGTGGACATCGGAGATGAGCGCGGCGCGGACGTGGCGGTCGGCCGTCGACGGTTGGTAGGTGCGCGGCACCTCCGGGAACTGGATGGAGTCGACGAAGAGGATGGAGCCGTCGTCGCTGACGCTCCCCTCGACAGCGATGACCTCGTCCAAGAGGAGTTCGTCCACGAGGTCGGCGATCCCCTTGTCTTTCATCACGAGACACGGGAACACCCCCTTCGTGTCTTCGAGTTCGACCAGCCAGTGGCCGTTCGCGGTCGACCGCACGTCGTTGACCATACCCACGAGGCCGGCGTCGCCGCCGCTCGGCATCGCGCGCAGCGAGTCGGTCGGCCGGTGGTTCACCCGACCGCGGAGCTGGCCCGCGAGCTTCTCGTAGCGGTCGCGGAACACCCGGACGAAGTCGTCGTACTCGCCGGTCCCCGTCGACTGCCCGGTGATGTCCTGTGCGACCGAGATGGAGCGTTTCGCGGGGTCGCGGTCGAACGGAGACCCCTTCATTTCGACTGCAACACCACCCCCGTCGTCACCTCCTTTCGGGGAGTCCGTTCCACTTGAAACGGAGGGGTCTGGTTCGGGGGGCTCGGCTCCGGTCGACTCGGCGGACGCAACCGAGGGTTCGTCGGGAGTGCTCCGTCGCTCGTCGGCTGCGTCTGCGGGGCCGGCGGTCCGTCGCGTTCCGCCGTCCAGCGCCTCGCGGACGTGGTCGGCGGTGAGCACGAGGGCGTCCTCCGGCGCGGCCTCGACGGCGAGCGCGAGCGCGGCGTCGGTGTCCTCGGCACGGGCGAGCAGAGTCACGGCTTCGCGGGAGGCGTTGAAGCCGTGGCTCGCGAGGGCGCTCGCCACCCGAGCCGGCGACTCCATCGGCACGCTCGCGAGGAAGCGAGCGGGCGGCAAAAGCGTGCCGGACGGCGCGACTGCGAAGCCAGAACGTTGAAACGAGTTACACCACTACGGACGCCAATGAGTGACGACGCGGGGCCGAAGGGAGTCCGGGAATGGCTCCGCTGGCTCCGGACGACGGACCATCCGGGCGTCGTGTACGTCCGCGAGGTGACGACGAGCGTGGCCGCCGTGCTCGCGATCGGCCTCCTGCTGTTTGCCGTCAGCGGCGTCTGGCCCCCGATGGTCGCCGTCGAGTCGGGGAGCATGGAGCCGAACATGCAGGTCGGCGACCTCGTGTTCGTGATGGAGGAAGACCGACTCTCGCCGTCGTTCGCCCACGAGAGCGGCGTCGTGAGCCACCGCGTCGGCGAGCGGGAAGGGTACACCAAGTTCTCCGAGCCCGGGGACGTGATCATCTACCGGGCGGACAACGGCTCGGGGACGCCGATCATCCACCGGGCCCGCTTCTGGGTCGAGGAGGGGGAGAACTGGTACGACGAGGCCGACCCGGACCACGTCGGCGGCGCCGACGACTGCGGGTCGCTGCCGAACTGTCCGGCACCCAACGCCGGCTTCATCACCAAAGGCGACAACGCCGTCTCGAACGGCCGGTACGACCAGGTGAACGGGTTGTCGGCCCCGGTCAAGCCCGACTGGATCGTCGGGACGGCCGAGGCTCGAATCCCCTTCTTCGGCTACGTGAAGCTGTGTGCATCGGGCGCCGTGCGGTGTCCCCTGTTCACCGTCGCGCCCGGCCCGGTCGGCCCGACCGAGTCGACGCTCGCTGGCAGTGCCACCGACGGCGGCGACACCGATCTCGGCGGCCCGACCGCGAGCATCGACGGCGTCGCAGTAGAGACCCGTGTCAGCAGACCGGTTTCGGGTTGACGCCCATCGACTCCAGCCGCTCGGTGTACTCCTCGTAGGCAGTCTGGATCGCCGCGTCCGCGGCCGCGAGCGCGCGGTCCCAGTCGTCGTCGGCCTCACAGCGCTCCCCGAGCAGCGCCGTCGCGCGGTCGAGCTGGCCGTCGAGGTCGCCGCCCAGCTCGCGGAAGAGACTCGCGGTGGTCGGCTTCGCCTGCCCGACGAAGAAGCCCGTCGTCTGCTCTTTGGACTTCTCGGCGGCGAGCGTTCGGCCGACGAGACCGCCGAGCCGCTCGACCGTGTCGTCGAGGTCGCGGAGATACGCCTGAATCGCCGGCACCGCGTCGCTCGGGTCGTGGGCGTCGAGCTCGGCGGCGACCTGCTCGTAGTGGTCCCGTTCTTCCTCGGCCGTCTCCGCGAACACCGCGGCGGCGTCCTCGTCGGCCGTCTCGGCCCACGCCTCGAACGTCTCCGCCGCGGCGTGTTCCGCGTCGGCGGCGGCTGCGAGCACGGTTTCCGGCTCCATCTCGCCGCCCGTGTCGGCGTACAGCGACTTCGACGAGCCGAGCCGCGACAGCGCCGTCTCGTTCCGGTCCCGAACCGCGTCGACGAACTCTGCTGCGTTCATACGCCCGCGTAGAACGGGGACGGCTTTGTAGCCTCCGTTCGCGGCCCTCGCGTCGGTGGCTCGCACCGACACGAACCCCACTCCAGCGAGCTTTTGCCGCTCGGTCACGGAGTCGGGGTATGACGCTCGACGACGCCGTCGCAGCGAAGCTCGCGGACGCCCGCGCCGACCTCGCGGAGCGGGGGCCGGTGCTCGTCGCCTTCTCCGGTGGCGTCGACTCGGCGGTCGTCGCCGCCGTCGCTCACGACGCGCTCGGCGACGACGCCGTCGCCTGCACCGCGAAGTCGGAGACGCTGCCGGCCGCCGAACTCGAGGACGCGACGCGCGTCGCCGAGGAGATCGGCATCCGCCACGAAATCACGTCGTTCTCGGAGCTCGACGACCCCGCCTTCGTGGAGAACGACGGCGACCGCTGCTACCACTGCCGGTCGATGCGGCTCGGCGAGATGTTCGACACCGCCCGCGGGCTCGGCATCGACGTGGTCTGCGACGGGACGAACGCCGACGACCCCGGCGAGGGACACCGGCCCGGCCTGCGCGCGGTCGAGGAACTCGACGCCTACTCCCCGCTTCTGGAGCACGGTATCACGAAGGCGGAAACGCGCGTCATCGCCGACCACTACGGCCTCTCTGTCGCCGACAAGCCGTCGATGGCATGTCTCTCTTCGCGGATTCCCACGGGTCTCGAAGTGACCAAGGAGCGACTCACCCGCGTCGAACGCGCCGAAACCCTGCTGCGGACGTGGGGGTTCGAGCAGTTCCGCGTCCGCGACCACGACGGGCTCGCGCGCATCGAGGTCGGCGAGGAGGAGTTAGCGCGGGCGCTCGACGCCGACTTCGTCCGCGCGGCCCGCGACCACCTGCTCGACTGCGGCTTCGAGCACGTCACCCTCGACCTGGACGGCTACGCGACGGGCTCCGTGAGCCCCGCAAACGATGCGTACGACGAGTCGGGCGACTCGACCGACGACCTCCTCGCGGCCGACTACCCGAGCGCCGAGGACTAGCGCCACCCGGTGACGCTCTCCGCGACGACCCGCGTCTCCCCGTCGGCGTGTTCGAACGCCGTCGCGCCGCAGTTGTCCTGCGAGTGGTCGAGCACGGCATCACGGATAGGGAGCCCCTTCGCGTAGCCGGTGAGCATGTATATTGGCCCGCCGTGTGCGACGACGAGCAGCGTCTCGTCGCCGTGGGCCGCACACAGCTCCTGAAAGCGGGCCGTCACGCGCTCGAACATATCGTCGAGGCTCTCGCCGCCGTCCGGCACCGCCGCGGCCGATTCGGCAGCCGTCTTCCCGAGAGCAAACGTCGGGTACTGCTCCTCCATCGTCTCGTAGGTGAGCCCCTGGTAGACGCCGACGTCGCGCTCGCGCCACGCGCGCTCGTAGCTCGGCGTCGGAGGGTCGTCGAACGCCGCGAGCACCCGTTCGGTCGTCTCGCGGGTTCGTTCGAGGTCGGAGCTGTAGACGGCGTCGAACGCGTACTGGTCGGCGAGCCACTCGCCGGCCGCGGTCGCCTGTTCGCGCCCCCGGTCGTTCAGCGGGACGGGGGCCCACCCCTGCATCCGGCCCTCGCGGTTCCAGGCAGTCTCGCCGTGGCGCAGCGTGACGACGGTCGTCATTCGGTCGGGCGTTCGGGGTGGGCTCGTATGAGCGTTCGCGTCGCGTCAGGCGGGTCGGGCGGTAGCCCTCCGAACGGATTGGGACCTCGCCGTGGCGCGCGCTGGCGAGCGTTTCATCGCGAGCCAGCGGCGCGCGAGGGATGAGCGAGGGAGCGACGCGACCGAGCGAATCGGCTGGGGAGGGTCGTGGCGCGGTCGCGGGGCAGGTGCGGGGCGGGTGCGGTTGACCCCTAGGTCCGCGCGAGCAGGACGTGCCGGTCGACACCCACCGAATGCCATCGAAAAACAACGAAGACACTCACCAAAACCAACGACGAAAACAACGAAAACACCCACGGCGAGAGCAGAACACACAGCACCCTTTTGCCCGCGGGGACAAACAGACCGATAATGAGCGGGTCCCGCGAGCGCCGTCGCAAGCCGGAGTGGTTGAAGACCCGACCACCCGCCGGCGAGCGGTTCACGGAGATCAAAGCCACCCTCCGGGAGCACGATCTCCACACCGTCTGCGAGGAAGCGTCGTGTCCGAACCTCGGCGACTGCTGGTCCGGGCGCAACGGCCCCGGGACGGCCACCTTCATGCTGCTCGGCGACCGATGCTCGCGGGGCTGTAACTTCTGTGACGTGCAGACGGGTGGGATGGAGCCGCTCGACCCCGACGAGCCGGCGAACGTCGCGGAGGCGGTCGCCGAGATCGGCCTCGACTACGTCGTGTTGACGAGCGTCGACCGCGACGACCTCCCCGACGGCGGAGCTGGCCACTTCGCCGAGACGATCCGCGAGATCAAAGAGCGGGACCCTTCGATACTCGTCGAGGCGCTGATCCCGGACTTCCAAGGGGACCCCGAGGACGTGCAGACGGTCATCGACGCGGGGCCGGACGTGCTCGCGCACAACGTCGAGACGGTCGAGCGACTGCAGTGGCCGGTCCGCGACCGGCGGGCCGGCTACGAGCAGTCGCTGTCCGTGCTCGAACAGGTTGCAGACGCAGAGCCGTACGCGAAGACCTCCGTGATGCTCGGCGTCGGCGAGTACGACCACGAGGTGTATCAGACCCTCTCGGACCTCCGGGAGGTCGGGGTCGACATCGTCACCTTCGGGCAGTATCTCCAGCCGTCGACGCGCCACCTGGAAGTGTTCGACTACGTCCACCCGGACAAGTTCGAGACGTGGCGCCGGATCGCCGAGGCGGAGTTCGGCTTCCGCTACTGTGCCTCGGGGCCGATGGTGCGCTCGTCGTTCAAGGCGGGCGAGTTCTTCGTCGAGGCCGTCGCCCGCGACGGGGTGAGCGTCGACGAGGCGCGCGAACGGGCCCACGCCGTGGACGGCTGATCCTGAGCACGCAGAGACTGCCCACAAGAACCTCGCGCGGTCGTGCAAAGAGCGGCAAATGTTACGAAAACCCTATGCGTGGCGGCTCTGAGATTCGGGTATGTCACCACGGGTGGTTCGTCCGTGAGCGTACTCGAACGCGACCCGCACGACCAGGTACGCGTGCTCGACGACGACGGCCGGGTCGTCGACGGGGCGACCGTGCCCGACCTCTCGGAGTCGGCGCTCGTCGAGATGTACCGGTCGATGAAGCTCGCGCGCCACTTCGACAAGCGCGCGGTGAGCCTCCAGCGACAGGGCCGGATGGGGACGTATCCGCCGCTGTCCGGGCAAGAAGGGGCACAGATTGCCTCGGCGATGGCCCTCGCGGAGCAGGACTGGATCGTCCCCTCCTACCGCGAGCACGGCGCCGCGTACGTTCGCGGGCTGACCCTCGACCAGACGCTGCGCTACTGGATGGGCGACGAGCGGGGGAACCAGCTCGAAGAGCTCAACATCCTCCCGGTCGCGGTACCCATCGCCTCGCAGGTGCCCCACGCGACGGGACTCGGGATGGCCGCGAACTACCGGGGGGCCGACGACGTGACGCTGTGTTACTTCGGCGACGGCGCCACCTCCGAGGGCGACTTCCACGAGGGGCTCAACTTCGCCGGCGTCTTCGACACCCCGACGGTGTTCTTCTGTAACAACAACCAGTGGGCCATCTCCGTCCCCCGCGAACGACAGACGCGTTCCGAGACCATCGCACAGAAGGCGGTGGCCTACGGGATGGAGGGTGTGCAGGTGGACGGGATGGACCCCCTCGCGGTGTATCAGGTCACGCAGGAGGCGGTCGAGAAGGCGCGCGACCCCGAGGAGGGCGAGCGGCGGCCGACGCTCATCGAGGCGGTGCAGTACCGCTTCGGTGCCCACACGACGGCCGACGACCCTTCCGTCTACCGCGACGAGGAGGAGGTCGAACGCTGGAAGGCGAAAGACCCAATCCCGCGGCTGGAGGCGTTCCTCCGCGAGCGAGGAACCCTCGACGACGACCGCGTCGCCGAAATCACCGACGAGGTGGAGACGGAGGTCGCCGAGGCGATCGAGACGGCCGAAGGGTTCGAGCGTCCGTCGCCCGAGTCGATATTCGAGAACGTGTACGCCGAGATGCCGAAGCGGCTCGAGGAGCAGCAGGCGTATCTTCGCCGGCTCCGCGAGACGCACGACGACGAGGAGCTACTAGAATAATGAGCAGTCAGAATCTCACGCTGGTGCAGGCGGTACGGGACGGTCTCAAGTGCGAACTCGAGCACGACGACGACGTCGTCGTGTTCGGGGAGGACGTCGGCAAGAACGGCGGCGTCTTCCGCGCCACGCAGGGACTGTACGACGAGTTCGGCGAGGACCGGGTGTTCGACACCCCGCTCGCCGAGTCGGGCATCGTCGGGACGGCCATCGGGATGGCCGCCTACGGGATGAAGCCGGTGCCGGAGATACAGTTCTCCGGGTTCATGTACCCGGCATTCGACCAGATCGTCTCGCACGCCGCGCGGCTTCGCACGCGCTCGCGGGGGCGATTCACGGTGCCGATGACGCTACGCGCGCCGTACGGCGGCGGCATCCGCGCGCCCGAGCACCACTCCGAGTCGAAGGAAGCAATCTACACGCACGAGGCGGGGCTGAAAGTGGTCGTCCCCTCGACGCCGTACGAGACGAAGGGGCTGCTCGCGGCGGCGATCCGCGACCCCGACCCCGTCGTGTTCCTCGAACCGAAGCTCATCTACCGCGCCTTCCGCGAGGACGTGCCCGAGGAGCCGTACACCGTTGAGCTCGGCGAGGCGAATGTCCGCCGCGAGGGGACGGACGTGTCGGTGTTTACCTGGGGTGCGATGACCCGCCCGACGCTGGAGGCCGCGGATAACCTGGAAGGCGAAATCGACGTCGAGGTCGTCGACCTCCGCACCCTGTCGCCGATGGACTGGGACGCCATCACCGACTCCTTCAAGAAGACCGGCCGTGCGGTCGTCGTCCACGAGGCGCCCAAGACCGGTGGGCTCGGCGCCGAGATCGCGGCGACCATCGGCGAGGAGGCGCTGCTGTACCAGGAGGCGCCCGTGAAGCGCGTCACCGGCTTCGACACGCCGTTCCCGCTGTACGCGCTCGAGGACTACTACATGCCAGAGGCGGCGCGCATCGAAGACGGCATCCGAGAGACGGTGGAGTACTAATCATGGTACGAGAGTTCAAGCTCCCCGACGTCGGCGAGGGGCTGACCGAGGCGGAGATCGTCTCGTGGCTCGTCGAGGTCGGCGACACGGTCTCGGAGGACCAGCCCGTCGCCGAGGTGGAGACGGACAAGGCGGTCGTCGAGGTGCCCGCGCCCGTCAACGGCACCGTTCGCGAGATACGCGCCGAGGAGGGAGAGATGGTCCCCGTCGGCGAGGTCATCATCACCTTCGACGTGGAGGGGGAGCCGGTCGAGCCGATGGAGTCGGACGAGCCGGCGGAGTCGGACGACACAGAGGATGAGGCCGGTGTCGAGTCGGCCGTCTCCGCGGTCGACGACGCGGACGACGAGCCAGCCGAGTCCGGCACGGCGACGAAGGGCGGCCGGACGTTCGCCGCGCCCTCCGCCCGTCGGCTCGCGCGCGAACTCGACGTGGACATCGAAGCCGTCGAGGGCTCCGGCCCCGGCGGACGCGTCACCGAGCAGGACGTCCGGGCGCACGCGGAACACGGCGAGGAGGAGGCCGAGACGCCGGACGAGGACGCGGAGCCGGCGGTGAAGTCGGCGACCCGAGAAGTGACCGACGAGCCCGCCGAGCACGAGGTGACGGAAGCAGCGGGAGCAGGCACACCGTCGGTCGAGTCGGCCGACCGCGACCGCACGCTCGCCGCGCCCGCCACCCGGACGCTCGCCGAGGAAGAGGGGGTCGACATCGACGCGGTGCCGACCGACGAGACGCGCGACGGCGAGGCGTTCGTCGCGCCCGAGCAGGTCCGCGAGTACGCCGAGGCGCAACGTGCCGCACAGGCGGCCGACGCGGAGACCGTCGCGGAGGCGGTCGACGAGGTGGAGGGGACCGAGGCCGACAGGGTCGAGCGGCGCCCATACAAGGGAATCCGGCGGACAATCGGCGACGCGATGGAGCGGTCGAAGTACACCGCGCCCCACGTCACCCACCACGAGGAGGTCGTCGTCGACGACCTCGTGGCGACGCGCGAGCGCCTGAAGGCGACGGCCGAGGAGCGCGGCAGCCGGCTCACGTACACGCCGTTCGTCGTGAAGGCCGTCGTCGAGGCGCTGAAGGAGCATCCGATACTCAACAGCCAGCTCGACGAGGAGAACGACGAGATACTCGTCAACCACTACTACAACATCGGCATCGCGGTCGCGACCGAGGCGGGGCTGATGGTGCCCGTCGTCGAGAACGCCGACGAGAAGGGGCTGCTCGCAATCGCCGACGAGGTGAACGAGCTCGCCGGGAAGGCCCGCGACCGCTCGATCACACGCGAGGAGATGCAGGGCGGCACCTTCTCGATCACGAACTTCGGCGCCATCGGCGGCGAGTACGCCACGCCGATCATCAACTACCCCGAGACGGCCATTCTCGGGCTCGGATCGCTCGAACAGCGGCCCGTCGTGGAAGACAGCGGGGCGTCGGAGACACCCCGAACGAGCGGCGAAGCCGCGAGTGGAGAGGTCGTCGCGAAACACACGCTGCCGCTGTCGCTGTCCATCGACCACCGCGTCATCGACGGCGCGGACGCCGCGCGGTTCGTCGACACGCTCGCTGACTACCTAGAGAACCCGGAGCTACTGCTACTGTAATGGTTGTCGGAGACATTTCGACCGGAACGGAGGTACTGGTGATCGGCGCGGGACCGGGCGGCTACGTGGCCGCCATCCGCGCCGCACAGCTCGGACTCGACACGACGCTCGTGGAGCGAGACGCCTACGGCGGCGTCTGTCTCAATCGGGGCTGCATCCCGTCGAAGGCGCTCATCACGGCCGCGGACACGGCCCACGGTGCGGCTCACGCCGAGGAGATGGGCATCCACGCGGACCCCGCCGTCGACATGAAGGGGATGCAGTCGTGGAAAGAGGGCGTCGTCGACCAGCTGACCGGCGGCGTCGAGAAGCTGTGTAAGGCCAACGGCGTCAACCTCGTCGAAGGGACCGCGGAGTTTGCTGGCGAGGGACGCGTCCGCGTCGCCCACGGCGGCGAGGGGCAGGGCTCGGAGACCATCGAGTACGAACACGCGATCGTCGCAACCGGCTCGCGACCGATCCAGATACCGGGCTTCGAGTTCGACGGCGAACACGTACTCTCCTCGAAGGACGCGCTCGATCTCGACAGCGTCCCCGAGGAGCTCGTCGTGGTCGGCGCCGGCTACATCGGCATGGAGCTGTCGACGACGTACGCGAAGCTCGGGAGCGACGTGACCGTCGTGGAGATGCTCGACGGCGCGCTCCCCAGCTACGAGAACGACGTCGCGCGCGTCGTCCGCAAACGCGCCGAAGCGCTCGGCGTCGAGTTCCACTTCGGCGAGGGGGCGAGCGAGTGGGAGCCCCACGGCGAGGGAGTCCGCGTCACGACCGAGACCGACGACGGCGAGGAGGCCGCCTACACGGCCGACAAGGTACTCGTCGCAGTCGGGCGAACGCCCGTCACGGACACGCTCGGACTCGACGCCATCGGACTCGAACCGGACGAGGACGGCTTTCTCGCGACCGACGAGTTTGGCGAGACGGACGTCGAGAACGTCTACGCCGTCGGCGACGTGGCCGGCGAGCCGATGCTCGCACACAAGGCCTCCGCCGAGGGGGAGGTCGTCGCGGAACACATCGCGGGCGAGCCGGTCGCGATGGACTTCCAGGCGATTCCTGCGGCCGTGTTCACCGACCCCGAGATCGGCACCGTCGGGATGACCGAGGACGAGGCCGACGAGGCCGGCTTCGACCCCGTCGTCGGGCAGATGCCGATGAACGCCTCCGGTCGTGCGCTCACGCTCGCCGAGACTGACGGGTTCGTCCGCGTCGTCGCCGACGAGGAGACCGGGTTCCTGCTCGGTGCGCAGGTGGTCGCCCCCGAAGCCAGCGAGCTGGTCGCCGAACTCGCGCTCGCGGTGGAGATGGGCGCGACTCTCGAGGACGTCGGCCGGACGGTCCACACCCATCCGACGCTGTCCGAGGCCGTGATGGAGGCCGTGAAGAACGCACAGGGACACGCGATCCACACGCTGAACCGTTGAGGCCGCCCGCGTAGCCGCCGGAGGGCGGTCCCGGCGACCGAGGGTTTATCAGGCGGAACGCGGCCACACGCCCCGTGACGTAGCCGTCGCGACGACGGGCCTCGGCGGGAGCGTGGCCCACCCGTCGTCATTCGGGGCACGGGCCGCCTGTTCGCTACGCCGACAGCCGCAGCACCATCGTTCGGAGGCGGTGACGACGGCGACGGAGAACTGCGTACGCCGACACGCTGATATCCGCGACTCGAGTAGCTGGGGGCATGAAGGCTCTGACGCTCGGTCCCGAGGGGACGTACTCACACCGCGCGACTCGCGCCGTCGCCGACGAGGTCGAGTTCACCGAGTCCGTCGCCGCCATCGTCGACGGCGTCGCTTCGGGGGAGTACGACCGGGGCGTCGTCCCGATCGAGAACAGCATCGAGGGGAGCGTCACGGAGTCGCTCGACGCGCTCGCGAGCCGCGACGTCGCCGTCGTGAAGGAGATCGTCACCCCGATCCGTCACGCGCTGCTCGCGCAGGGCGGGACTTTCGAGACCGTCGCGAGCCACGCACAGGCGCTCGCGCAGTGTCGGGACTACCTCGACGCGGAGTTCCCGAACGCGACTCTCGAGGCCGTCGCGTCGACTGCCCGCGGCGTCGAACGCGCGAGAGAGGACTCGAGCGTCGCCGCCATCGGCCACCCGGACAACGCCGGCGACGACCTGCGCGTGCTCGCGGAGGACATCCAGGACCGCACCTCGAACGCGACGCGGTTCCTCGTGCTCGCGCCCACGGAGGCGCGCGGCGAGGCCGGCGGGAAGACTTCCCTCGTCGTCTACCCGAACCAGAACTACCCCGGGCTCCTACTCGAGCTGCTCGAACCGTTCGCCGACCGCGACATCAACCTCTCGCGGGTCGAGTCTCGCCCCTCCGGCGAACGGCTCGGAGACTACGTGTTCCACGTCGACATCGACGCGGGGCTGTACGAGGACCGCACGCAGGAGGCGCTCGACGACATCGAGGCGCTCGCCGAGAAGGGGTGGGTTCGCGTGCTCGGCTCCTACGACACTACCCACGTGTTGTACTGAGCGGAGCAGTCACGGAGCGTCACGCACGGTGGGGCCGTAACTCTCCGAGAAAACACTTACCGGCCGAGCGGCGAGCCACGCGTATGCCCTCCAGGCGACGCCTGCTCCGCCTCGGGAGCGCCGCACTCGCCGCACTCGCCGGCTGTAGCGGCCGCTCCGGGACGGACCCGACGGGAACCGACTCACCGACCGCCACGCCGTCCCCGACCGGCGACACGACGCCCACGGTCCGCGGACTCGCGTTCGGCGAACCGGGGCCGGACGGCGTCGCGCCGACTGACACGACGGTGCAGTCGTCGGTCCGACATCTGCAGAGCACCGACCACAACGGAATCATCGCCGGAGACGCGTGGTATCTGTTCGCCACCGTCGAGACGGACGGCGGTGGCCCGGACCCGGCCGATTTCCGACTCCAGACGCCGACGGCCACCTACGAGCCGTTCGCTCTCGGTCAAGAGCACCGGCGACGACAGATCGCGTACGTGAACGGCGACGCGTACGAGCCGAGCCGTCCGGGGTGGCTCCTGTTCGCCGTCCCGTACGACGACGACCCGGAGCGCGCGTGGCTGACGCTCGACCGGACGGAGTGGACCCTGCCCGAGTCGACGCTCGAACGGCTCCGGACAGAGCCGCCGGCGTTCGATCTCCGGGACGTAGAGCCGCCCGAATCGCCGCCGGCTGACGAGCCGTTCGACGTGACGCTCCGCGTCGGCAACGACGGAACCACGGGAACGTTCCGCGCGGCGTTCAACTACACGGCCCCGCTCTACTACCCGCGAGGCGTGGCTGCAGCGGTCGGCGCCGGTGCGACACGAGACATCCCGGTCACGGTCGACATCCACACCAGCGGAACTGGAAGCGAACCCGGCGACACCGTCGCCGCGAACGTCGTCTCCGCGGGCGGACACGGGGAGTGGTCAGTGACGCTGTCGTGAACCGCACGGCTTCGGCGCGACGTTCGGGGACCGAAACCGCGTGGAACTAAGACACGGGACGCAAATTTTGCGCACATGGAGACACTGCTGCTCGATCCGGCAGACGTGGCGGAGAACGCACACATGCCGGAGGTCATCGTCGCCGTCGAGGAGGCGTTCGGCGCCTACCAGCGCGGCGACGTCCAGATGCCCGCGAAGTCGTACATCGACCTGCCGGCGTACAACGGCGACTTCCGATCGATGCCGGCGTACATGCGCGCCGACGACTGGGACGCCGCGGGGATCAAGTGGGTGAACGTCCACCCGGACAACCCCGAGGAGTACGAGCTCCCGACGGTGCTCGGGACGATGGTCTACTCCGACCCACGCAACGCGTTTCCGCTCGCCATCATGGACGGAACGACGCTCACGCGCAAGCGGACGGGCGCGGCCGCCGCCGTCGCGACGGACCACCTCGCCGTCGCGGACGCGAGCTCGCTCGGCATCGTCGGCGCCGGCGTGCAGTCGTACACGCAACTGGAGGCCATAAGCCAGGTCCGGGATATCGAGACGGTCGTCGTGAGCGACAAGCGCGAGTCGGCGGTCGAGCGGTTCGCCGAGCGGTTCGCCGACGAGTTCGACGTGCGGGCCGGCTCGGTCGCCGAGGCCGCCGCCTGTGACGTCGTCTCGACGGTGACGCCCGTGGAGTCGCCCATCGTGCCAGCCGACGCCATCGGCGATCACACCCACGTCAACGCGATGGGGGCCGACGCGCCCGGCAAACACGAGCTCGCCGACGAGCTGCTCGCGAACGCGGACATCGTCATCGACGACTACGAGCAGTGTACCCACTCCGGGGAGATCAACGTCCCGTGGTCGAAGGGACTGCTCTCCGACGACGACATCTACGGCGAACTCGGCGCCATCGTCACGGATGAACTCGCCGGGCGCGGGGAGCCCGATGGACCCGACGGCGTCACCGTCTTCGACTCGACAGGACTCGCCATCCAGGACGTGGCGACGGCCCACGTGGTCTACGAGCGCGCCAACGAGCGGGAGAACGGGACGCCGTTCGGGCTGGTCGACACGGCGCTCTGAATCGACCGTCGGGCGGACGAAGCCGTCGGCGGGGTGAACGGCGCGACGCTGACTGGCAGATGGAAACCTTAAGGGCCGAACCGCGACTTCCTCCGGGTAACAGAAGTTTCTATGAGCGACGACGGCTACGACCACACTGCGGTCGAACGACGCTGGCAGGACCGGTGGGACGAGGCCGACGCCTACCGAACACCCGACGATGTGACTGATCCGACGTACGTGCTGGGGATGTATCCGTACCCCTCGGGACAGCTCCACATGGGCCACGTCCGCAACTACACCATCACGGACGCGTACGCGCGGTTCCACCGAATGTGCGGCGAGGACGTGCTTCACCCGATGGGGTGGGACGCCTTTGGCCTCCCCGCAGAGAACGCCGCCAAGGAGCGCGACTCGAACCCGCGCGACTGGACGTTCGACTGCATCGAGACGATGAAGGGCCAGATGCAGTCGATGGGGTTCGGCTACGACTGGGAGCGCGAGATCGCGACGTGCGTCCCGGAGTACTACCGGTGGAACCAGTGGCTGTTCCGCCGCTTCCACGAACACGGGCTCGTCGAGCGGCGCGACGCCGAGGTGAACTGGTGTCCTTCCTGCGAGACGGTGCTGGCCGACGAGCAGGTCGAGGGCGACGCGGAGCTGTGCTGGCGCTGTGACACCCCGGTCGAGCAGCGCGAGCTCGCACAGTGGTTCCTGAAGATCACCGAGTACGCCGACGAGCTGCTCGACGCCATCGACGACCTGGAGGGGTGGCCCGACTCCGTCCGGCAGATGCAGCGCAACTGGATCGGCCGGCAGGAGGGGACCCGGCTCCCGTTCGAAATCCACGAGGCGCGGAGCGACTCGGAACGGGCGAGCGGGGAGCGGAGCGACCCGCGAGACTACGGCACCGTCGAGGCGTTCACCACCCGTGCTGACACCGTCTTCGGCGCGACGTTCTTCGCGCTGGCGCCGGACCACGAGATATCGCAGGCGGTCGCCGCCGAGGACGACGCCGTCCACGAGTTCGTCCATCACGAGGCGGACCCCGACGGCGACGAGCCGAACGGCGTCGCCACGGACCTGACGGCGACGAATCCAGTCACCGGCGAGGAGCTCCCCGTCTACGTCGCCGACTTCGTGCTCTCGGACGTGGGGACGGGCGCGCTGATGGGCGTCCCCGGCCACGACGAGCGCGACCACCTGTTCGCCTCGAAGCTCGGCATCGACATCGAGCCCGTCATCGCGCCGAGCGAAAACGACGTGCCAGACGTGAGCAAGGGCGCGTACACGGAGGACGGCGTGCTCGTGAACAGCGGCGAGTACAGCGGTCTCGACTCCGGGACGGCCCGCGAGCGCATCACCGAAGACACCGACGACGCCGCGTTCGACACGCAGTACCGGCTGCGGGACTGGGGCATCTCTCGCCAGCGGTACTGGGGGACCCCCATCCCCGTCGTCCACTGCGACGACTGTGGCCACGTCCTGGTGCCGGAGGAGGACCTGCCGGTGGAGCTGCCGGCGTTCATCAACACGACCGGGAACCCGCTCGACGCGGCCGACGAGTGGAAAGAGACGACGTGTCCCGACTGCGGCGCCGACGCCGTCCGCGAGACGGACACGATGGACACGTTCGTCGACTCCTCGTGGTACTTCCTGCGGTACGTCTCTCCCGACCTCGATGACGCCCCGTTCGACCGCGACCGCGCCAACGACTGGATGCCCGTCGATCAGTACGTCGGCGGCATCGAACACGCGGTGATGCATCTGCTGTACTCGCGGTTCTTCACGAAGGTGCTCGCCGACACTGAGGGGCTGGAGCATCGCGAGCCGTTCGAGAACCTGCTCGCGCAAGGGATGGTCCAGCTCGACGGCGAGGCGATGTCGAAATCGAAGGGGAACACCGTCTCCCCGCAGCGAATCGTCGACGAGTACGGCGCCGACACCGCCCGGCTGTTTATGATGCAGGCCGCCCAGCCGGAGCGCGCCTTCGACTGGACCGAAGAGGGCGTTCGCTCGACGCGAGCGTTTCTCGACCGGCTGTACGACGACGTGGTCGCGTTCGCGACGGACGGCTACGAGACGAGCGGCGAGCACGACGCGACCGCCGAGTACGTCACGGACGAGGTGGATGCGGCCGTCGCCGTCGCGACGACCGAGTACGACGACCTGACGTTCAACACCGCAGTCCGGGAGGCGCAGGAGCTCGCCCGAACCGTCCGCGGCTACGTCGAGTACGCCGACGCGCCGCACGCGGACACCGTCGAGCGGGCGCTGCGGACCGTCGTGAAGCTGCTCGCACCCGTCGCGCCACACGTCACCGAGCAACTGTGGACCGAACTGGGCGAAGACGGGTTCGTGGTCGACGCCGCGTGGCCCGAACCCGAGGAGGACACCGGCGACGCCGCGGCGCGCCGGCGGCTCGTCGAGAACACCCGCGAGGACGTCCGCGACATCGTCGACGTGGCGGGCATCGACGACCCCGAGCGCATCGACGTGGTCGTCACGCCGGCGTGGAAACACCGTGCGCTGGAGGTTGCCATCGAGTCGGACGCGCCGAACGTCATCTCCGCCATCATGGAGGAACCTGAGATTCGCGAGCAGGGCGACGCCGCCGCGGACTACGGGCAGGACCTGCAGGCGAACCGGGAGGCGCTGACGCGGCCGCTGTCGCCCGAACGCGAGTTCGTGACGCTGCGGCGGGCGGCGTGGCTGCTGGAGCGCGAGTTCGACGCTGAGGTGCGCGTCCTTCGGGCCGGGGAGGCGGACGACGGCGTCGTGGCGGAGGCCGAACCCGGCCGGCCGGCCATCGACATCACCGAGTAGCGAGAGGGGACCCAACGGATTGCGGGGACTGCCGAACGGGAGGGCGACGATTCCTGCGGTCGGAACGCTCGACGAACGGTGGTCGTCGAACCGGGGCGTTCCGCTCGCTGTTCCGGTCACGAAAGCTAGTACGAAAGTTAATGTAGGATATCGGACCAAGGGTGAACGAATGCTGGATGTCTCGCCCGAAGAGATAACCGAGGGGAACCTGCTCCGGGCGCTGCTCGTGCTCGCCGTGCCGCTGGTCGCCCAGAACGTCGTACAGGTCGTCCAGCAGGTCGTCGACATCATCTTCCTCGGGCGGCTGAGCGACGACGCGGTCGCGGCCGTCGGCCTCGCGGCGCCGCTCGTCGGCCTGCTGTTCGTCGTGCTCATCGTCTCGTACGTGGGCACACAGATCGTCGTCTCGCGGCGGGTCGGGGGTGACGACGAGTCGGGCGCGCGGCGGGCGTTTGTGACCGGGCTCGCGGTGGCCGTCGCGCTCGGAGTCGTCGCCGGCGCCGTCGGCTTCCTCGCCGCGCGCCCGGTCGTCGAGCTGCTCACCGCAGTCCGTCCCGACGCGCGGGGGGAGTTCGTCGGGCTGGCGGCGCAGTACCTCTCCGTGCTCGCGCTCGGGCTCCCCGTGCTCGCGGTGACGGACACCGTCGAGCAGGGTGGGTTCGTCGCGTGGGGCGACTCCCGGGCGGCGCTGTACATGAACCTCGTCGCGCTCGGCGGGAACATCGTCCTCGACCCGCTGCTCATCTTCGGCGTCTGGGTGTTTCCCCGACTCGGCGTGCAGGGAGCCGCGCTCGCGACCGTGCTCGGCTCGGTCGGCGGGCTCGTCGTCGGCGGAGTGCTCGTCGCCCGCGGTCGGAACGACGGGATGGTGAGCCGGGACGCGGTCGGCCTCGACGCCGAGGCGGCCCGAGAGATACTCGATGTCGGCGCTCCGATCGGCGGCCAGCAGAGTGCCAGACAGCTCCTCCGGCTGCCGGTGTTCCTGCTCGTGTTCCTCGCGGGCGGGGCGGCCGGGCTCGCGGCGTACGTCATCGGCGCCCGCGCGGCGAGCATCGCGTTCATCCCGCCACAGGCGCTGCAGGCCGCGGCTCAGAGCGTCATCGGCCAGAATCTCGGCGCCGGAGACGCGCTCCGCGCCCGGCGGACGACGTGGCTCGGCGTCGGCGTCTCGGTCGGCGCGCTGACGCTCGTCGGCGTCGGGCAGTGGCTCGTCCCTGGCACCATCGCGACGGCGTTCGCTCCGACGCTCTCGGCGGAGGCGTTCTCCCTGACCGCCGAGTATCTCCGGGTGCTCGCGTACGGTTATCCGGCGCTCGGGGCCATCTACCTGTTCGAGGCCGGCTTCAACGCCGCCGGGCGATCGAGCGTTAGCTTCGCGTCGACGCTGCTACAGTACGGCGGCGTCCGGCTTCCGTTCGCGGCCGCGGGCGTGCTGCTCCTCTCGGCAGACGTCTCCGCGGTGTTCTGGGCGGTCACCGTCTCGAACGTCGCGGCCGCGGCGTGGCTCGCGCTCTACTACCGCTACTCGACGGCCGACGGGATGATGCGCCGCGCCGCGACCGACGCCGCGGAAGCGGCGTGAGTCCGGGACAGGGGGCACCTCAGCCGGGCCGTCGTGAAGCGAGCGCGAGCCGGGAACGAGTCCGCCCGGAACGACAACCCCTTTGGTCGGGGCGTTCCCGAGAGCCGGTAGTGGCAACGGGGACATCCAGCGTCGCAGAGGCCGTACCGGAGTTCGCCGACGCGTTCGGCTTCGACGAGTTCAACCGGATGCAGTCGGAGGCGCTGCCGGCCGTCCTCGGGCGCGACGACAACGTCGTCGTGAGCGCGCCGACCGCGAGCGGAAAGACGGCGCTCGCGGAACTGGCAATCTGTCGGACGCTCGCGAACGGCGGCACGGCGCTGTTTCTCGCGCCGCTGCGCGCGCTGACCAACGAGAAGGAGGCCGAGTGGGACCGCTTCGAGTCGCTCGGCTACTCCGTCTACGTCGTCACCGGCGAGCGGGACCTGAACCCGCGGCGCGCGGAGCGGGCGGACATCCTCGTGATGACGCCGGAGAAGGCGGACTCGGCGACGCGGAAACACGACTCGCACCGCTACGCGTTCGTGACCGACGTGGACTGCTGTGTCATCGACGAGGTCCACCTGCTCGACTCCGACACCCGCGGCGCGGTGCTTGAAGTGACGGTGTCGCGGCTGCGGCGGCTCTGTGACCCGCGGGTCGTCGCGCTGTCGGCGACGATGCCGAACGTCGAGGACGTGGCCGCGTGGCTCGACGCGCCCGACGCCTGCACGTTTCAGTTCGGGGACGAGTACCGTCCCGTCCCGCTCCACGCCGGCGTCGAGACGTACGCCAACGGCGACAACGCCTTCCAAGACAAGTATCGCCGGCTCTACCGGGCGCTCGACCTCGCACAGCCCCACATCGAGGACGGCGGCCAGGCGCTCACGTTCGTCTCCTCGCGACAGGACACGGTGCGCGCAGCGAAGAAGGCCCGCGACGTGCTCGCCGAGCGCGACGTGGCGATGGGCGCCCGCGGCGACTACGACCTCCACACCGAGGCGCAGGAGCTCCGGAACGACACGCTCAGACAGTCCGTCGTCGACGGGGTCGGCTTCCACCACGCCGGGCTCTCCCGAGAGGACAAGAACGCCGTCGAGCGCTGGTTCAAGGAGGGGACGGTGCAGCTCCTGTTCTCGACGTCGACGCTCGCGTGGGGCGTGAACCTCCCCGCGCGGTGTGTCGTCATCCGCGACACGAAGCTCCACGACCCCCTTGAGGGAGAGGTGGACATGAGCCCGCTCGACGTGCTCCAGATGCTCGGCCGCGCCGGGCGGCCGGGCTACGACGAGACCGGCTACGCCTACGTCGTCTGCGAGAGCGAAGACGCCGACCGCTACCGGACGCTGTTGCGCGAAGGAAAAGAGATCGAGTCGCGGCTCGCCGGCGAGCTCGACGCCCACCTCAACGCCGAGATCGCGCTCGGGACCATCTCCGACCTCGAGGACGTGATGTCGTGGCTGGAGACGACGTTCTACTACGTGCGGGCGCAGTCGGCACCCGAGCAGTATCAGTTCGGCGGAAAGCTCCGCGAGCGCGTCCGCGAGACGCTCCAGGAGCTCGTCGACGGCGGGTTCGTCGAGACGGACGCCGAGCTTCGGGTCGAGGGGACGCCGCTGGGGCGGCTCGCCTCGAAGTTCTACCTCCGGCTGGAGACGGCGGAGGCGTTCAAGCGGCTCGCGGACGGCGTGGGGGGTGCGAGCGGCGACGCCACGGCGAGCGCGACGGAGGACGGGGTGACCGAGGCCGCGGTGCTCCGGACGGTCGCGGAGGCCGCGGAGTTCGACAGCGTCAGCGCGCGCCGCGACGAGCGAGACGCCGTCCGCGCGGTGCTCGGAAGCGAGGGCGACGAGATGGAGCCGGGCAACCGGAAGGTGCTCGCCATCCTCCGGGCCGCGATGGACGGCACCACGCCGAGCGAACTGCAGTCGGACGCGTGGGTCATCAGGCAGAACACGCTCCGGATGGTCGCCGCGCTCCGTGAGTTCCTCGACAGGTTCGCGGGGCCGCGAGCCGCCAACGTCGCCTGTCGCGTTGAGGCCCGCGTCGAGAACGGCATCTCTGATGCCGCGGTCGGGCTCACGGCCATCGAAGGCGTCGGCAAGGGCCGGGCGAGCAAGCTCGCCGCGGAGGGGCTGACGACGCCGGCCGACGTCGTCGAGGCGGGCGTCGCCGGACTCGTCGACGCCGGGCTCTCCGAGGGATTGGCCGAGCGCGTCGTCGAGCAGGCGCGCGACCTCCCGGTCGTGACCGTCGAGTGGGGCGGGTTCCCGGAGACGGTCGAACGCGGGGCGAGCGAGATGCACGAGGTGACCGTCCACAACGACGGCGGCGGCGCGAAAGCCGAGGTGCGCGTCACGGTCAACGGCGTGGAGATGTCGAGCGAGGCGCGCTACCTCGGCGAGGCGACCCTGCCGGTCGGCGTCTTCGGCGGCGACCCCGACGAGCTGGAGTTTCGCGTGGAGGTCGCCTTCGCCGACCTGCCGCTGCACCCCGTGACTGAGACGCGGACGGTCGAAGTCAAGTGACGAAAAGAGTCAGTACCCGTACCGTTTGTGCGCGTCCTCGATGGTGAGAATGTCGACGACCCGCACCTCGTCGTCGCTCTCGACGATGAGATAAAACGCAGTGTACGTCCGGCTGATGTGCAGCCGGTACATCTCCTCGCCGTCGACGACGAGCTTCTCCTTGTCCCCTTTCCCGCGACCGGGATACGGTGATTCGGCGAGCTTTTCGAGGTTCTCGCGAACGATTCGGCGACTCTTCTCGTCCAGCGTCGAGTAGAACTCCTCGGCGTCAGGACTCAGGAGCACCTGATAGCTCGTCAAGCGAGGTTAGCTCCTCCCGGTCCATCTCGCGGACCGCCCTCGCTCGCTCGGCGAGTTGCTGTTCTTTGTGCTCCTGAATCAGTTCCGCGAGCAGTTCGTCGAACGTCTGTCCGGGCTCTTTCAGTTCGTGGAGTTCTCTCCATGTCTCCTCCGTCGCGGGGATTCGCTTGTCAGCGGACATGCGAACCACCCTGAATGGCCCTTGGGTTGCTGTCGTGGTGTGGTTGGTCGTTCATGGCTGGCGTTGGGCGATTTTGTTGAGCGAGCTTCCTCGCTGAGAGCTACGCCGCGTTTCATCCCCGTGACAGGGCCTAGTTGCCACGAGAGAGTCCCCGGCGTCGTAGCCCGTGCTCGAAGCACGAATCGGGATAGTCGTTGTAGTCTTGTAAGTATGTGTGATGTTGTAAGCCCATGCTAACAAATGGCGCAGATCTCGCCACGGTACGCGAACCGACCAACAGCCAGGGCGGGAATGAAAGCCGTTCTCACCGGAGAGTGGATGATGCTCGGATTCAACGTCCAATCGTGGAGGCTTTTTGGCCACAGCGAGCGGAAGCCGAACATGGACGAAATCGCGTTCGGCACCGACGGGTGGCGGGCCACGCTCGACGTGTTCACCGACGAGCGCGTCCGGATCGTCGGACAGGCCGTCGCCGACTACCTCCGGGCGGAGGGGCACGCGGGAGAGCCGGGCGAGGCGACAGCCTCGGAGAGTCGAGCGGGGAGCGACACGACCCGCGAGACCGTCGCCGTCGGCTACGACGCCCGCGACACCTCTCGCGGCTTCGCCGAGTCGCTGTGTGACGTGTTGACCGCGAACGGCTTCGACTGCCTGCTCCCGGAGCGGGACACTCCGACGCCGGTCGTCGCGTGGACCGTCCGCGAACGCGGGCTGGCGGGCGCGCTGATGATCACCGCGAGCCACAACCCGCCGGAGTACAACGGCGTGAAGTTCATCCCCGAGACGGGCTCGCCCGCACTCCCCGAGGTCACGGAGCAGGTGGAGGCGAACCTCCGGGAGCCCGACGAACTCTCCCCGTCCGAGCACGGGACGACGACCGAGGACGACCTCATAGAGCCCTACGTCGAGCACGCGCTCGGGGTGGTCGACGCGGACCTCGACGGGCAGACGGTCGCGTACGACGCGATGCACGGCTCCGGCCGCGGAGTGACCGACCGGCTGCTGGAGCGAGCCGGCGCGGACGTGGTCCGGCTGCGCTGCGACCGCGACCCGACGTTCGGCGGCACCTCCCCGGAACCGACGGGCGAACGCCTGGAGGAACTCGTGGACGCCGTCGTCGACGGGCCGGCCGACGTCGGCGTCGCGAACGACGGCGACGCGGACCGCATCGGCGTCGTCACGGCCGAGCGGGGCTATCTCGACCCGAACCGATACTTCGCGGCGACGTACGACCACCTGCTCGACGACGGCACGGTGGGCGAGCGAGCGCAGTCCGGCGACGCGGTCCGAACCGTCTCCACGACGTTCCTCGTCGACCGCGTCGCGGCTGCCCACGGCGCGGCGGTCCACGAGACCGCCGTCGGCTTCAAGTGGGTCGCCGCGGCGATGCGCGAGCACGACGCGCTGCTCGGCGGCGAGGAGTCCGGCGGGTTCGGGCTCCGGGACCACCTCCCGAACAAGGACGGGGTCCTGTTCGCGCTGGTGACGGCCGCGGCCGAGGCCGCCGAGCCGTTCGACGCGCGTGTGGACCGCGTGCTCGCCGCACACGGCGAGGTCGTCCAGGACCGCGTCAGCGTGGACTGCCCGGACGACCGAAAGGCCGCGGTGCTCGACGCGCTCGAAGGGGAGATTCCCGACGCTGTCGCCGGGTCGCCGGTCGACCGCGTCGTCACCGTCGACGGGTTCAAGCTCCTGCTCGCGGACGGTTCGTGGCTGCTCGTCCGCCCGAGCGGGACGGAGCCGAAGCTCCGCGTCTACGCGGAGGCCGGCTCCGAAAAGCGAGTGAAGGCAGTCCTCGCAGAAGGGGAGGCGCTCGTCGAGCCGCTGGTGTAACCGGACAACGGGTCAGTCGTCGGCCTCCGGCGTCGTTCGCTTGACGCCGCGGAGCCGGCCGTCCCCGACCGGCTCGACGTCGAAGCCGAGCGCCTCGTAGAAGGGACGGACCCGCTCGTCGAACTCGGCGGTCACGGGGTTCCACCGCTCCTCCGCGGCGCCGACGAGCGCGCTACCGATTCCTCGCCCGCGGCGGCGGGGTCGGACGGCGATGGCACGAATCTCGCCCGGCTCGCCGATGCCGTCGGCGTCGACCGCCGCCGCGCCGACGACCCGGTCGGCCGCGACCGCGACCAGCAGCTCCATCGAGAGGAGGTCGGGCACCTGCAGCATCGCGACGTCGAACAGCGACCGGACCGCGAGGCGCTCGTCGGCGTCGGCCTCGCGGACGTTCATACGGGAACGGAGGAGCCGGAGTGTTGAAAACGGCAGCGCCAGCGGCCGACGGTTCCGGTATCGGCGTTGCGAGCGCCCTCACGGGCGCGCCGCTATCCACCCTTGACGAGCCGGAGCACCCGCACCCGGTCGGCCGCGACCGGCGCGTCGTCGGGGACGGGCGCGTCGTCGACGAGGACGGTCGCCTCGTGCGGGGAGTAGCCGAGCGTGGCGAGCAGGTCTCCGTACGTCGCGTCGGCGGAGAGTTCGCACGACTCGACCCCCTCCCCGACGACGTCGCAGGTGACGCGCATGGGCGACGTTCGGACCGCGCGAAGAAGAGCCGAGCGTTTTCCGCCGGCGCGGTCCCCTCTCTCGCTGCCCGGAACAGACCCCTCTCGGGGGGTTTATCCGGGGCGAACGCGACCGCTCGAACATGAGCGAGGCCGACGAGGACGCCGACGAGGACGCCGCGAGCGCCCGGGGGCGCGAGGTGTGGATCGAGAAATACCGCCCGGAGTCGCTCGCCGACGTGAAGGGCCACGAGAACATCACCGAGCGGCTGGCGAGCTACGTCGAGCGGAACGACCTCCCCCACCTCATGTTCGCCGGGCCGGCCGGCGTCGGGAAGACGACCGCCGCCTCAGCCATCGCGAAGGAGCTGTACGGCGGCGAGTGGCGGGAGAACTTCCTCGAGCTCAACGCCTCGGACCAGCGCGGCATCGACGTGGTGCGCGACCGCATCAAGAGCTTCGCGCGGTCGTCGTTCGGCGGCCACGACTACCGCATCATCTTCCTCGACGAGGCGGACGCGCTGTGCGTCCCGCCGGGGACAGAAGTCGTTACCGGCTATCCGTCGTCGCCGGAAGTGAAACCGATAGAGGAGGTACACGAAGACGGTGAGCCGATTCCTTCCGTCGACTTCGAGACGAACGAAATACAGTCAGACAAGGGCAAGCTCGTCGACTCAGGCGTTGCTGACTTTTTCGAACTCGAGTTGGACGACGGGAGAACAGTTCTCGCGAGTCTCAGCCACCCGTTCTTCGTGGTCGGGGACGATGGACGGCTCGTCGAGAAAGAGCTACAGGAGCTGGCTCCCGGCGACGAGATCGCTGATTTCAAAGACGACATCGGCGTGTCCAGGTGTGAAATCTGTGAGGCCTGGACCGCAGGCAGGTTCTGTTCCGTCGATTGCAAGAACGACGGACACAGCCGCGAAATGGAGGGAGAGGGCAACCCGATGTACGGGACGGAGTGGTCGGATGAGCGACGAGAGCGGATCGTCGAGAAACTCTCCGACGGGAGACTCGCGGGCGAGAGGAACCCGAACTACGGCGGGGAGTTCCACGGTGTCTCGGTCTGGGAAATGGACGAGGAAGCCGTGGAACAGTTCCGTAAAACGATCAGCGAGATGCGATCCGGAACGTCGTGGGACGAGTGGGTCGTCGATGCCGATGCGGAAACGGTGAAAAAGGACATTGGGGAAGCCTCGTCCGAGTGGTGGGACGGACTGGACGAAGACGAGAAGAACCGACTAATCCAGAAGAGTGTAGAAAACTGTGACTACCCCGTCTGTGACATCTCGGGAGACAACAACCCGATGCGGGACCCCGAGGTCGCACAGAAAGTTTCAGACGCGCTGCAAGGCCACAAGCCGACGGGAGGAAACGTTCGTCACAGCGACGAGCTCGGGCATCTCGTCCGATCCGACTGGGAGTACGAGGTCGCTAAGAAGCTACAGGATGCGGGTGTCGAATACGAGTACGAACCGGAGTTCGAACTCTCCGACTCGGTGTTTCACCCCGACTTCCTCGTCGGCAAGACAGTCATCGAAGTGAAAGGCGTGGCCAAACTGTGGGGGCAGACAGAGAAGGTGCTCGAGTTCCTCGAGACGTACGGCGACGAGTATCGGTTCGTCGTCGTCGGAGACGAGGAACTCCCACACCACGAACACTACGATAGGGACGAATTCGAGCCCGCGGTGGTATCCGATGGCGGCATTCAGACGGTCCAAACCGCCGAAGTACAGAGTATCGAGTACAGTCACCGGGGGAAGGCCTACAATATCAGCATGGAGAACACGCCGAACTTCATGCTCGCAAACGGCATACTAACACACAACACCTCCGACGCCCAGTCTGCGCTCCGCCGGACGATGGAGCAGTTCTCGAACAACACGCGGTTCATCCTGAGTTGCGTGACACCCGACACCCGGGTTCTACTCCCCGGAGAGAGGGAGACGACGATGGAGGAGTTCGTCGAAGGATTCAGCCGGGGGGACCGGAAACACGTCGCCAATATCGAGGAACCGACGGAGCGGGTCAAACAGGATCTCGCCCTCGCAACGGTCACGCTTCCACCGGAGCTGATCGGCACGAACGTCCTCGAAATAACGACGATGACGGGTCGTGAACTCAGGGTCACGGAGGATCACATGCTCCGAACGCCCGAGGGATGGCGAGAAGCCGGAGCCCTCACCGAATCCGACGAGCTCATCGTTTATCCGCACCTGGAAGCGACACCCGCCGAGGCAGATGACACCGAAATCGTGGACCGTTCACAACTGGAGCAGTACGTCAACGACCTAGAACTCAAAGCCGGAAAGAAAACGCTCGACGAGGCCGACCGCTTCGAATCGCTCGCGACCCTAGGGAAGCGGACAGTACTGGAACGGGTTCGGGAACTGACCGAGAAAGTCGAGGGCGGTACCGGGTTGACCGAAAGAGAGCACGACCTCTACCGGTACGTTGCCGAGCAGCCGGGACGTAGCAGACAGGAGCTGCAGACGCTAATCGACCTCTCCCGGCAGCGGACGAACCAGCTGTTGCAGTCTCTCGAAAAAAAGGGACAGGTCTCTCGAAATGTAGACAAAAAAACGCATCGATTCACCACGACAGACGGCAATCCCCACTGCTTGCGAAACAGGATGGACGTGAAAGAACGAGTGGAAACGGAGTTCCGCCTCTCCGTCTCCTATTCGACGATTCAGCGGGCCGGAGAGACGGAAGCACGGGGACGTGCCGCCAGGGTAGTCGAGGAACTGGCCGACCGCGGTTTGCTCGGCGTGTCGTACTCCGATACCGGCATCGTCGGGGTGCTAGCACGACTCTGTGGGTTCATGCTCGGTGACGGTCACGTGGCGCGCAACAACAAACGCCTCCACTTCGCCGGAAACGAGGAAGCTCTCTCAGAAGTAAAGGCCGACCTCGATCTGATCGGGTATCATAACCACTCGGAGATCCGATCGAAAGAGGTCAGTTCGGAGATCGACGGCAGGACGGTCCGCGGAACGTCCACATCATTCACCCTCGATTCGACGGCACTCTCACACCTACTGCAGTTCTTCGGTGTTCCGGCCGGCGACAAGTCAGTTACACCGCTGTCTGTTCCAGAGTTCATCAAAGACGGGACGACCTACGTGAAACGGGAGTTCCTGCGGGCGCTCTTCGGGTGTGACGGGGATGCGCCGAGGTGGGACCGGATGACGTTCCAGCCAGTTACACTCCGACAAAACGCGGCCGCCCGTCTGGTCGACTCGCGTCGCTCGTACTACGCCGAACTGGCGGAGTTGTTCGCCGAGTTCGACATCGAAACCGACGTCACGGTACGGGACAAGGGATCAGTACGCGACCGGGATGGAGAGCCAGTCCGGACGTTTGAGCTCGCCGTTCGGCCGAACAACGAGAACATCTACCGATTCTTTTCCAGGATCGGGTACGCCTACGAGCCGGACGACTCGACGCGTTCGCGACTCGCCGGCGAGTATCTCCGTCACAAGCTTCACCATATTAGCCGCCGGGAACAAAAATTGGAACGAGCAACCGCCAGCATCGCTGCGGGCGCAACCGTCGCAGAGGCCGGGGAAGCAGCCGATGTCAGCACCGATTTCGTCCGGAGACAGCGGGCGGAGAACGACGTTGGCCTCTCCCGAAACGAGTTCATGACCTTCGAGACGTGGCTGGATTCGTTCCAACACGACAGAGCGTTCGTCCTGAACGAGATTGAGACGATAGAGCCGGTATCGGAACCGGTCGTGATGGATGTCACCTGCAAGGACGACCACAACTTCGTCACGAACGGCCTCGTCTCGCACAACTGCAACTACTCCAGCCAGATCATCGATCCCATCCAGTCCCGGTGTGCCGTCTTCCGGTTCTCGCCGCTCGGTGACGACGCGGTCGCCGCACAGGTGCGCGAGATCGCCGAGACCGAAGGGATAGAGGTGACCGACGACGGCGTCGACGCGCTCGTGTACGCCGCCGCCGGAGACATGCGGAAAGCCATCAACGGGCTGCAGGCGGCGGCCGTGATGGGCGAGGTCGTCGACGAGGAGGCCGTCTTCGCAATCACCTCGACCGCACGTCCCGAGGAGATCAAGGAGATGGTCGACCTCGCGCTGGAGGGCGACTTCGCGCAGGCGCGGTCGACGCTCGACCACCTCATCACGGACGTCGGCATCGCCGGCGGCGACATCATCGACCAGCTCCACCGCTCCGTCTGGGAGTTCGACATCCCCGACAGGGAGGCGGTCCGGCTGATGGACCGCATCGGTGAGGCCGACTACCGCATCACCGCGGGGGCAAACGAGCAGGTGCAGCTCGAGGCGCTGTTGGCGTCGCTGGCACTCGAATCGGAGTGAGACGACAGTCGGTCGGGCGCGGCGACGGGTAGGGGAAAAGTCCCGCGGCGTGCAACCGCGGGTGAAGGGGAGGGAGCGTGTGACACAGCTCCCATAGGGAGCTACTCGTTCGAGCGCAAAGAGCACACGGTAACTTCGGGGTAATCTCCGGGGCGCTCGTCGGCCGAGGAATCGCCGCGGAATCGGGGGCGACGACGGGACGCGAACCGGCCGAAATCGCCCGAGGTGAACCTTCGGAACGCTTTTGCACTGCGCTCCGCTGGACGGTGGTAATGAGCGATCTCACCGCTGAATACCAACTCGACTACTTCCACGAGAACGGGTTTACCCGCTCGGAGTGCGTCTCGTGTGGCGTCGGCTTCTGGAGCCGCGACGAGACGCAGGAAACGTGCGGGGAGCCCCCGTGTGAGACCTACGAGTTCATCGGCGATCCCGGCTTCGACGAGTCGTACACCTTAGAGGAGATGCGAGAGGCGTTTCTCTCCTTCTTCGAGGAGCGCGGGCACGAGCGCATCGAGCCGTACCCGGTCGCGGCGAACCGCTGGCGCGACGACGTGCTCTTGACGCAGGCGTCCATCTACGACTTCCAGCCGCTCGTCACCTCCGGCGAGACGCCGCCGCCGGCGAACCCGCTCACCATCTCGCAGCCGTGTATCCGGATGCAGGACATCGACAACGTGGGGAAGACGGGCCGGCACACGATGGCGTTCGAGATGATGGCCCACCACGCGTTCAACGCGAAAGAGGAGGTCGGCGACGAGTACGCCTACGCCGGCGAGGTGTACTGGAAGGACGAGACGGTCGCCTACTGCGACGAGCTGCTGGAGGAGATGGGCGCGGACCCCGAGGAGATAACCTACATCGAGGACCCGTGGGTCGGCGGGGGCAACGCCGGGCCGGCAATCGAAGTCATCTACAAGGGCGCGGAGCTGGCGACGCTCGTCTTCATGTCGCTCGAACAGGACCCCGACGGCGAGTACGAGCTGAAGGACGGCAACACGTACTCCGAGATGGACACGTACATCGTCGACACGGGGTACGGCCTCGAGCGATGGACGTGGATGAGCCAGGGGACCCCGACGGTGTACGAGGCCGTCTATCCGGACGCCATCGACTTCCTGAAGCAGAACGCCGGCATCGAGCTCTCCGAGGAGGAGGAGGCGCTCGTCAACCGGGCGGCGACGCTCGCGGGCGCGATGGACATCGACGAGGCCGAGGACATGGAGACGGCCCGCGGCGACATCGCCGCCGAGCTGGGCGTCGACGCCGCGGAGCTGGAGGCGCTGATGGAGCCGCTGGAGACGATCTACGCCGTCGCCGACCACTGCCGGACGATGGCCTACATGTTCGGCGACGGCATCGTCCCGTCGAACGTCGGCACCGGCTACCTCGCGCGGATGGTGCTCCGGCGGACGAAGCGGCTGGTCGACCGCGTCGGCGTCGACGCGCCGCTGGACGAGCTCGTCGACATGCAGGCCGAGCGGCTCGGCTACGAGAACCGCGACACGATCCGCGACATCGTCCGCACCGAAGTCGAAAAGTACCGCGAGACGCTCGACCGCGGCGGCCGGCAGGTCCGGCGGCTCGCCGAGGAGTACGCCGAGGCCGGCGAACCCATCCCGCTGGAGGAGGTCATCGAGCTCTACGACTCCCACGGCATCCAGCCGGACATGGTCGAGGAGATCGCCGACGAGGTTGGCGCCGAGGTGACGGTGCCGGACGACTTCTACTCGCTCGTCGCCGCCCGCCACGGGGGCGAGGAGGCGTTCGAGGAGGAAGGCGACGAGCAGGCCGAGCGGATCGCCGACCTGCCAGAGACAGAAAAGCTGTTCTACGAGGACCCCGACCGCGCGGAGTTCGAGGCCGTCGTCCTCGACGTCCTCGACCGCGAGGAAGGGTACGACGTCGTGCTCGACCAGACGATGTTCTACCCCGAGGGCGGTGGCCAGCCGGCCGACGTGGGGACGCTCGCCACCGACGACGCCACCGCCGAGGTGACCGACGTCCAGGAGCGCGACGGGGTCGTGCTCCACCGCGCCGACGAGGAGCTCGCGAAGGGTGAGTTCGTCCGGGGGCAGATCGACGGTACCCGACGCCGGCGGCTGATGGAACACCACACCGCGACCCACGTCGTCGGCCACGCGGCCCGGCAGGTGCTCGGTGAGCACGTCCGGCAGGCCGGCGCTCAGAAGGGAACCGACTCCTCCCGGCTCGACGTAGCTCACTACGACCGCGTGAGCCGCGAAGACGTGAAGCGCATCGAGGCGCTGGCAAACGACATCGTTCGGGAGAACCGTCCGGTGAAAGACGAGTGGATCCACCGCAACGACGCGCAGGCGAGACACGGCTTCGACCTGTTCCAAGGGGGGATTCCGCCGGGCGAGGAGATCCGGCTCATCCACGTCGCTGAGGACGTCCAGGCGTGTGCCGGCACCCACGTCGACCGAACCGGCGACATCGGGCTCATCAAGGTGCTCACCACGGAGCGGGTGCAGGACGGCGTCGAGCGCATCCAGTTCGCCGCCGGGGCTGCGGCCATCGAGGCGACACAGGGAACCGAAGACGCGCTGTACGACGCCGCGGCCGTGCTCGACGTGGAGCCGGACGCGGTGCCCGAGACCGCCGAACGGTTCTTCACGGAGTGGAAGGAGCGCGGGAAGCGCATCGACGAGCTGAAAGACCAGCTCGCCGAGGCGCGCGCCGCGGGCGCGGACGGCGGCGAGGAGGTCGATCTCGGCGACGGTACCGCCGTGGTCCGGCGGCTCGACGCCGACATGGACGAGCTGCGGAAGACGGCGAACGCGCTCGTCGAGGCAGGAACGGTCGCGGTGCTCGGCTCCGGGGTCGACGGCGCCACCTTCGTCGTCGCCGTCCCCGACGGCGTCGACCTCAACGCCGGCGACGTCGTCGGCGACCTCGCCCGCGAGGTCGGCGGCGGCGGTGGCGGGCCAGCGGACTTCGCGCAAGGGGGCGGTCCCGACGCCGACGCGCTCGACGACGCGCTGGCGAAGGCGCCGGAGCTGCTGCGTGCGAAGCTGAACGCCTGAGGCTGCCGCGTCAGTTCTGCTCGTCGAGCGCCGCCAGCAGCGCGTCGACGTCCGACTCGTCGTTGAACACGTGGACGGACGCGCGGATTCGGTCGCCAGGCACGGTCCGGACGTGGATGTCGGCGTCGGCGAGCCGGTCGACCGTCGCCTCTGGCGTCGGATCCTCGAACGCGACGAGGCCGGACTCCGGCGGCCGCGGCGAGACGACGCGGTCGCCGAGCCCGTCCACGAGCCGTTCTGCGAGCGTCTCGATGCGGGCCGAGACGGTGTCGGCGCCGAGCTCTGACCGGATTGCGATGGCTTCCCGAAGCGCCGCGTGCGGGGCGAGCGACTGCGTGCCGACCTCGAACCGGGCGGCGTCGGAGTGGTACTCCAGCCCGTCTGCCTCCTTCGGAACCGACCGGTAGCCGAGGTGGCGCGGACGGAGGTCGTCGACGACGTCGGGCGAGACGTAGAGGAAGCCGGCGCCCCAGACCCCGAGCAGCCACTTGTGGCCCGCAGCGGCGACGGCGTCGGCGCCCCACGCCTCGACATCGACGGGGTGGTGGCCGACCGACTGCACCGCGTCGACGAGGACGAACGCGCCGGCATCGTGGGCGAGCTCGACTGCGTCGCGCACCGGAAGCCGCGTACCGTGGAGCCACGACAGCGAGGAGAGACAGACGAACCGTGCGTCCGCGACGGCGTCGGCGTACGCCTCACGGTCGAGTCGCCCCTCCGGCGCGGCCACCTCGCGTACCTCGACCCCCTCCGATTTGAGTCGCTCGAAGGGAAGGATCCCCGCCGGGTGTTCGAGGTCGGTTCGGACGATCGCGTCGCCGCGCTCCCACGCGACGGCGTTGACGACGCGGGAGATGCCGTCGGCCGTGGAGTTCGTCAGCGCGACCGACTCGGGCGTCGTCCCGAGCAGGTCGGCGACGGCCGCGCGCGACTCGTCGTACGCGTCCCACGCCTCGGGATAGGGATTGCCGCGGTGGTGGTCGACCTCCTGTTCACGCTGTGCGTCGCTGGCGGCTGCGAGCACCCGGTTCGGGGCCGGGCCGCTCGCGCCGGTGTTCAGATAGACGGTGTCGTCGGCGAGCGCGGGGATGTCCGCACGCAGCGTCTCCGGGTTCACAGGGGGCGTACGGCCCCCCGACTCATAGCTGTCGCCCACTACAGATTCAAGTCGCTGGCGACCACCGATGGAGTATGCTCGGACCCGACCCGGAAGCGCTCACCCGACAGGTCGCGGCGTTCCCCCGGCCGCCGGACGAGCCGCGATTCGAGCGCGCCGACGCCCTCCTCGACGGCACGTACGCCGAGCTGTCGGCGTCGTGGTATTCCGAACTCCGCCGGCTGGCCGACGCGTACGCCGCCGGGGACCTGCTCCGCGAGGACGTTCTCGCGCACGCCGAAGCCGTCCCGCGGTTCCCGCTCGGCCCAGCAGAAGAATCGGACGACGAGCAGACCGCGGCGCTCCGGGAGGCGGCGGCGCTCGTCGACGAGGTCGGGGCCGTCTCGGCGTGGTACGACGACCTGCTCGCGCTGCTCGACCCCCCGCCGTCGGCGCTGTCGCTCGACGAGCGCCTGCTCCACGGATTCGGTTACGCGCTCGCGCACGGGCTGTTCCTCGGGGCACGGACCCCCGAGCAGGTCGTCCGACGGCTCCGCGTCGCCTACCGCTCGGTCGGCGTCCGACTCGACGAGGCCGAGACGGACGGCGAGACCGAGCGAACGACGTTCACCTGTCCGTACCGGAACGTCGCGGCCGGGCGCTGCGGCGAGCGCCGCGTCTGCCACGAGAAGCTCGACCGGGTGGACGACGGCTACGTCACGTATCTCGCCGAGCGAGACATCGACTACCAGCGACCGCGCGCCTGCGGCGGCGGGCAGTGCTTTTCCGAGGTCCGGCAGGAGCCGCCCGACCGCTGGTGGCCGGCGACGGCGCCCGCGGCGGTCGACGGGGCCGACGATGCCGACTGACGGACCCGACGACCGGGGCGATGCACGCGTCGACGCCGACGACGCCGCACGAATCCAGCAGGGATACGGCACGTACGCGACCGTCTACGACTGGTTCGCCCGGCTCACCGCGCCGGTCGGCGGCGTCCGGGCCGACTGCGTCGACGCGCTCGACCTCTCGTCCGGCGACACCGTCGTCGAGTTCGGCTGTGGGCCGGGCGTCAACCTCCACGCGCTCCGGGAGGCGGTCGGCTCAGACGGACGTGTAATCGGCGTCGACATCACCGAGCCGATGCTCCGGCGGGCGCGTACGCGGGTCGAGCGCCGCGGCTGGGAGAACGTCTCGCTGGTCAGGGGCGACGCGACGACCCCCCCGATCCGAAGCGCGGACGCCGTGCTCGCCACGTTCGTCACGTCGCTGTTCGCGGCGCCGTATCCGGTCGTCGCGCAGTGGTGTGCGCTCGCCGACACCGTCGCCGTCACGAACTTCGCGCCGGGAGAGAGCCGCGTCGGAAACGCCGCGCTGTGGGGGTTCGCCCGGGCGAGCGCGCGACTGTTCGACGCCGCCGGGGCGGACGTGCTCGACCAGCTCGCGGAGCGGACGGCCGCCTCCCGGCAAGCGCTCGCGGACCACGCGGACGCGGTCGACGTCGAGTCGTACCTGCTCGGGACGATCACGCTCGCCGTCGGCCGACGATGACTCGGGCGCAGACCGCGGAGTTTAGTCGCTCGCCGGCGACGGCAGAGACATGCCGCGGGCGAGAAACGACGGCGTCGGCCTCTACTACGAGCGCGTTGGCGACGGCGAGACGGTCGTCTTCCTCCCGGAAGCGGGCCTGGGCGCGTGGTCGTGGGGGTGGCAACACGACGCCGTCGCCGGACCGTACGAGTCGCTCGTCGTCGACCCGCGGGGCACCGGACGTTCGGACACGGCCGACGACTACGCCGTCGAGACGCTAGCCGACGACCTCGAAGCCGTGTTGCGCGACGCCGACGTGCGGAGCGCCCACCTCGTCGGCCACGGGCTCGGTGGCGCCGTCGCGCTCGCGTACGCGGCCGCGCACAACCGGGCGCGGAGCCTCACGCTCATCTCGACGCCCGCATCCGGTGAAGTCGTCGACACCGAATCGCTGGGGCGGCTGTTCTCCCCGGAGTGGCCGGAGGTGGCGTTCTCGGACGCCTACGTCGGCGTCGCGCCGCGCGCCGAGATCGAGGGGTGGCGGGACTTGGACGACGCCGAGCCCGAGCCGCGCCGACGGCTCGTCGACGCCTACGCGGCGTTCGACCCCGGCGCGCTGTACGAGTACACCACGCCGGCGCTCGTGCTCGGCGCGCTCGACTCGCCGGTCGTCCCGGAGCCGGCATGCGAGACGCTCGCAACGGGGCTCCCGCAAGGGGAGTACGAGCAGGTCGAAGGGCGCCATCTCGCACATCTCGAACACAGCGTTGCGGTGAACGACCGGCTGCTGGCGTTCCTTCACCGGACGTGACGCGGGCGAAACGCGTTTTCTCCCCGAGCCGCAACGGCCGGCAATGACTCGCCCGCGTCTCGCACTCATCAACACATCACACGCGACGGACGACACGAGCCGGAACTTCCGACGCGAGCTCGACGCCGACCTCACCGAGTTCCGCGTCGTCCACGGCGACCGACCCGACGGGTTCGACTACGACACCGACGAGCGGAGATCGTCGAGCAGTACGGCACTGCCGTACGACGGGTTCGTCGTCACCGGCTCGCGGTCGGCGGCGTACGACGACGACGAGTGGATCGCCGCCTCGAAGGCGTGGGTCCGCGAGGCGATCGACAGCGGGCTCCCGGGACTCGGAATCTGTTTCGGTCACCAGCTGCTGGCGGACGTCCTCGGCGGCACCGTCGAGCCGATGGGGGAGTACGAGATCGGCTACCGAGAGGTCGAACGGGTCGCCACAGACCCGGTGCTCGAGGGGCTCGGCGAGCGGTTCCTAGCCTTCACCACCCACTCCGACGCCGTGACCGAGCTGCCGGCCGGCGCGACGCGACTCCTCGAAAACGACTACGGCGTCCACGGGTTCCGACACGGCTCCGTCGTCGGCGTCCAGGCCCACCCCGAGTACGACATGGAGACGGCCGAGACTGTCACTCGCGGGAAGGACCTCCCCGAGGAGCGCATCGAGGCCGTGACCGACGGCATCACCGAGGCGAACTACGCGCGGGCCTGCGAGACGAAGCGGCTGTTCGACAACTTCATCGCCGAGGTCGAGCGCCATCGGACGGCGGTCGCGGGGGAGGCGGGGGACGACTAACTCGGTAACCGCCATCGTGGACGACGATTGCCGCCTGTGGGTTAACGGTGGAAACCAGCGAGCCGAGTGTTTTTACCGATAGAATCCGAGTCACCGGTATGCTCGACTACGTGGGGCTCGAGGCCGATCTCGACGCCGAGGACCGGCTCATCCGCGACACGGCTCGCGAGTTCGTCGAAGAGCAGGCCCGCCCCGATATCGGAGACCACTGGATCGAGGGGACGTTCCCGAAAGCGCTCATCGAGGAGATGGGTGAGCTGGGGTTTTACGCGCCGAACCTCGACGGCTACGGCCTGGCGAACGTGAGCGAGACGGCCTACGGGCTCTTGATGCAGGAGCTCGAGGCCTGTGACTCCGGGCTCCGGTCGATGGCGTCCGTCCAGGGGGCGCTGGTGATGTACCCGATCCACGCCTACGGGAGCGAGGCGCAAAAGGAGACGTGGCTGGAGGCGATGGGCCGTGGCGAGAAGATCGGCTGTTTCGGCCTCACGGAGCCGAGTCACGGCTCGAACCCGTCGGGGATGGAGACACACGCGGAAGCGGACGCCGACGGCTACGTGCTCAACGGGACGAAGACGTGGATCACGAACTCGCCGCTGGCCGACGTGGCGCTCGTGTGGGCGCGGGACCGCTCGGACCCCGACGAGCCGGTCCGTGGCTTCCTCGTCGAGACGGACCGCGACGGGGTCGAGACGCCGAAGATAACGGAGAAGCTCTCGCTGCGCGCCTCCGTCACGGGACAGGTGGAGCTGTCGAACGTCCACGTCCCCGAGGAGAACGTGCTCCCGGGCGTCGAGGGGATGAAGGGGCCGCTGTCGTGTCTCACGCAGGCGCGGTTCGGCATCGCGTGGGGTGCCGTCGGCGCGGCGCGCGACTGCTTCGAGACGGCCCGGGAGTACGCCACCGACCGCGAGCAGTTCGGCAAGCCCATCGGCTCGTTCCAGCTCCAACAGGAGAAGCTCGCCGAGATGGCCACCCAGATAACGACCGCACAGCTGCTCGTCTACCGGCTCACGGAGCTGAAGGAGCGGGGCGAACTCCGCCCGGAGCAGGTGTCGATGGCGAAGCGGAACAACGTGCGGATGGCCCGCGACCAGTCGCGGATCGCCCGCGAGATGCTCGGCGGCAACGGCATCACCGCCGACTACTCGCCAATGCGCCACATGGCGAACCTCGAGACCGTGTACACCTACGAGGGGACTCACGACATCCACTCGCTCATCCTCGGCCACGACCTCACGGGCATCCCGGCGTTCGAGTAGCCGGACGAACGCCGGGGTCGAACGACGCTGTCGCTCGTCGGAAGGGCTGACAGGCGACCCGCAGCGCCGTGACGACGGGTGGGTCGCGCAACCGCCTCGGCCCGCCGTCGCGTCGGCTACGTCACGGGCCGGCTGGTCGCGTTCTCGTATTTGAACCCTCGGGCGGAATCGGCGCTGACTGGACGCAGCTACTCCTCGGTCGTGTCGAGGCCGAGCGCCGCGTTCACGCCACAGAAACAGGTGACGGCGTTGAACAGCAGCCCGGCGCTCGCGGCGAGCGTCACGCCGGCGACCCGCCGGCGACCGACGAGGAGCGCGGCGAGCGTCGCGACCGCGAGCAGTCCACCGAGCACGGCACGCACCGTGCGGTCCGTTCCCCCGACGTTCGTGTCGAACTCCATATTCGGGATTAGGGGGCCGGCAGGAAAAACCGACCGCTACCTCGACCCGAAACGGTGGCGTTTCTTCTCTATAGGACTCCGGAGAGGCAAGGATTCGGGACCACAGCGGACCGGGACTCAGCTCCGGCGAACCGGCTCCTCCTGCCGGACGAGATGACCCCACAGGTCGCGCCGTTCGGCCGCCTCCCGGTAGAGCTTCTCACGGAGGCGGTTGTAGTCGCGGAACTGTCGGAAAAAGCCGACCGCGTCGTCGGTCCCCGGCGGCGCGACGTCGCTGCGCGCGAACGCCTGCTCGATCGCCTCCCCGAAGGAGTACACCTGCTCGTCGGTGAGGAGGTGTGCGCCGTCCTCCCAGTCCTCGGGGAGCCGCTCGCGCTCCTCGTCGGTGATATCCGAGAAACCGACCACGTCGAGGTCGGAGTGGTCGACGAGCTGTTGGGCACACCACGTACAGAAGCCACAGTCGTCGTCGTACACGAAGGTCGGAGTGCCGCTCATGTGCGACGGTACGCCAGCGACCGACTTCCGTTTTGGCTTCGCGGGCGACGGGCGGCTTCCGCGCCGGCAGTCAACTCACGTGAACCGGCCGGTCTCCGCGCCGCAGTCGACACAGACGGTGATGAGCGCTGCATCGTCGTCGGGTGCGCGCTCCACCTCGTGTGGCGTTCGTTCGCCACATTCCGAACACGCGCGGAGGATAGTTGTCTCGCCGGACTCCGCGGGCGCGCCGAGCGCGAGCGCGCGAACGCGCTCGTCGCCGTCGTTGCGCCCCTGCTGCCACTCGCCGGGTGCGAACCGGACGAGTTCGCCGGCGCCGACGACCACCTCGCCGTCTTCGGTCTCGAACGTCGCCTCGCCGGCGGTGACGTAGAACACCTCTTCTTGCGTCTCGTGGCTGTGGTAGCCGAACGCGAAGGACTCGCCGGGTGCGAGCTCGTAGTGGTTGATAGTGACGTTCTCGGCGCCGAGCGCACGCGAAAGCGGGCGCTTCGCCGACGCGGGCGAGAGCCACGAGTCCACCTCGTCGATGGTGACTTTCTCCATACCTCGGCTCCCCACGCGGGGGACTAAAGCTTGGCCCACGCTCAGTTCCAGTACGCTCAGTCCCAGTACTCGACCGCGTCGTCGCGGTTCCAGAAGCCCTCGACCGCCCGCTCGCCGTCGCCGCCGGGCGGCGTCCCCGCGAGCACGCCGACGCCGTCGTGCTCGGGGTACACCAGCACGTCGGGATCGGTCATCGTCGAGACCATCAGGTAGCGCAGGACGTCCTCGGCGTCGTTGACGACCTGATGGGTTCCGGACTCGTCGGCGGGGAGCGCGACGTACTCACCGGGTTCGAGCGGCTGGTCGTCGCGGCCCTCGTCTCGGCGGAGGGTCCCCTCCCCGGCGAGCACGTAGATGGCCTCCTCGTTGCCGGTGTGGAAGTGGAGCGGCCACGGTCGGTCGCCGGGGTCGAGTTCGTACAGCGACGCGCCCAACTCCTCGCCGCCCGCCGCGCTCGCGAGCTTCTTGCGACGGTACGACGTCTGGTCCCCCTCGTGGTCGGTCCACTCGAGGTCGGTCTCGTTGACCATGTGTCCGCCACGTCGGGCCGTCGCCTAACAGTTCCGCCGAGCAACACGACCGAGAGACGCTACATGAAGTCCGAGATGCTTCCCTGCTTGTTCTTGTCATTTTCGAAGACAGACTCCAGCGAACGTTCCAGAATCTTCAGCCGCTGTTTCGTGTACTCGCGACAGCCGAACTCCTCGGCGACGCGGATGGCCACGTCCATGTACTTGTTGACGGAGCCCTCGTGGACGGTGAGGTTCACGCGGCCGCCGCACTCCCGGCAGTCGCCCGTCAGGGGCATCCGGCGGTACTTTTCGCCGCAGTCGAGACAGCGCGTCTCCTGTCGCGAAAAGGCTCGAAGATTGCCGATGAGGTCCGGAAGGAAGTGGTACTCGATGACGCGTTCGGCCACGTCCGTCTCGTCGACGGCGCGCAGCTTCCGGGACAGCTCCAGCTGGGCGTCCATCTTGTCCATCATGCTGCCGAGCGTCTTGTACGCCGAGAGGTCCGGGCCGAGCGCGATGTTCGAGGTGTCGTGGGTGTGCCGGAAGCCGGTGTACTCGCCGTCCGTCCCGAGCGTCTCCTCGGCGATGGTGACGTCGACGCTCTCTGGGTCCGCCATCTCTCGAGTTGCCTCGTAGAACTCGCGGGGGTAGCGGTCGACGATGTCCATGTTGTGCGCCTCGTCGTCGATCTCCGAGGGGTCGATGCGCGAGGACATGACCAAGGGCGCGTCCATCGAGTTGTGCGCGTAGAGCCAGTTCGTGGTGAACACCGGGTCACCACCCACCTGAAGATCGTAGAGGTAGCCGTCGTAGTCGATCCGTTCGACGTCGGTGACACGGAGATACGAACAGTCACCCTCCACGAGCGGGCGGAGTTCATCGAGCCGAGCGCGTGCGTCGTCGGGGAGGTCGCGTCGCTCGATCTCGGAAACCATCTCCCGAAGCTTCTCCAGCGAGACGTTGTCGCGGCGTTTGAGGTACTTCGGGACGACCTGTTTGATATCCTCGATGTCCATCTCACGGAGCGCCATCAGCGCATCGGGAATCCGGACGACGAGGCTCTTCGGCAGGTAGGGCTCTTCCGCCTCCAGTACGCGGTGAAGGGGATTGTCAGACGCGCCACCCGAGCTCGTGACGTCGTAGATCGGTTGTCGTGACTCGTCGCGCTCACGACGGGAGACGTTGGCGACGATGCCGAACCGGTGGAGGAGGAGGACGATGCCGTCCTTCACGTTCTCGCTCGTCGTATGGAATGCGACTGTGGTGACGTTATCATCCGTCTGATCGCTTCCGTCCCCAGCGATGAAGCCACGAAGGAACGAGCGTGCGACCTCGTCCGGGGCACGGAGTATCGCATCCGGGATTACCTTCTCGCTGGAATCGTACGAATCCTCGTCGACGAACCCGAGCCCGTACAGCACTTCGCGGAACACCGCGGGAAGCTGGAGTTCGTACGCTCGGTTCGACCATCTGACGTGCGGATCGACGCCGAGCGTCTCGCGCGTGATCGCCGCAGCCCGCTCGATGAGATCCTCGTTGGCGTTGCTGATTGCCGGACAGACGCTCGATGTAGTCCCTTCCGCGACGAAGAGGCCGAGCAGCCACCCGAACTCCTCGTTCACCTCGATGCGGCGTCGGATACCGTTCGTCGACCCCCAAAGCGCTATCTCGACATCCGGTCCGACATCGAAATTCCCGTGCTGTAGGATTCGTTCCAGCTGGTCGTACGGAATCTTCTCCTTGGAAAGCCGGTAGGAGAGACCGCCCCCGAACGCTGCGTGCGCCTCGCTTCCGTGATCCGTGGACTCCCAGACCGTCCGCAGCAGATCCTCGACGTGGTCGTCGATAACGACGTATGGGTCATCGACGAGTTCAGCGGCGTCCAGAGTCGTCCGCTCGGTATCGACCGGCAGCGAGCGCGGAGCGAGTATCAGGTCACCTTCCGAGAGCTCGTCGCCGGCGACTTCCTCGATACCGTCCTCGTACCGGAACAGACTGTGGTTGGCTGTAATATCCACGGAACGTCCGAACTGTGTCGAGATCCGGAGGAGTTCCTCGTCGTCGCTCGCCCGGTAGCGGATGGCCTTCTCGATTGGGCGGAGTGTCGACTCGTGGTTCTCGTCGAACGCGTACGTCTTCCATCCTTCCGAGAGGCAGGTCCGTTTCTCGAACTTGCCGTCGCGTTCGACCGGGCTCTCCAGTTCGCTCCAGAGCTCGTCGAAGGTGAGGAACCGTGTCTCACCGCCCGGGCCGAACGCGACTAGCCGAGAGTCTTCCGCGACACTTCCCCCGCGCTGGTTCGGCAGGTAGGACTTCGAGAAGTTGAGCAGCCCATCCATAAGTAACATGACACAGTCTTCGTCGCCGTCACATTGCTTGACTGACAAGTCGTTGGCTATCAGCGAGTGGGATGCTTCAACGGTAAGGCAGTAGGTGTAGTCGGTATTACTCGATTCGTATGATATATTTTCGACACGCTCGGTGAGGTAGCCGTCGTGACCGCCGTCGAGTGCGCGTCGGGCACGAGGGATGACCGAATCGATCTGTTCGTCGAGCGTACGTTGTTTTCGGGTGAGGTGGAACCCGACCGCGTCTGCGAACTGGACGACATCTTCCGAGAAGAGCCGGACGACGTACGACCGCGCGGACATCTCCTCGTTGTCGGCTTCGTACTCGTCGGGGAACTTCTCGCAGAGCGGTACCGGATCGGTAATCATGACAGACGCGACGATACCGAGTCGGGTGAGGAGTGCGAGAAGGTCCTCCTTGAGTTCGCGGCTGACCGTAGTAGCCCGCACGTCGAGCCCGGTGCTGCTCGTGGTCCCATCCCCACTGAAGTAGCCGCGCAGGTACGCGCCGACGATGTGGTCCGGGGAGTCGAAGATACACTGTGGGACGCGCTTCGTGTGAGCGTAAACTCCCGCGTCGAGAACGGTATCGAAGAACGTGCGGAGAAGCCGACCGGAAACGGTTACCTTCGCGTGGTTCTCCTCGTACGGCTCGACGCCGAACGCGTCGGCGAACGTGTCGAGGAAGAACTCTCGCGCTTCGTTCTCGGTTCCACAGATGGTGGTCTGGTGGATTGTCCCCTTCGGCGTCTCCTGTTCGCGTGCAAATCCTTCGGCTGCGTAGTACCCCAGAAGCGTCGCGACGCGCTCGTCGAGCCGGATGTGTCGGTCGACCTCCGTCCGGTCGCGTTTCATCCCCAGCCGGCAGTCGTCGGGCACGAACGCGAGGAGCGCAGAATCCGTCTCGAAGAACTCGGAGAGTAGTGAAACGGGGATGCTTTCTCGGTAGAGATAGTTGCTCAGTCCTTTCTTAGTGAGTCCGAGGTACTCGGCCGTACTCTGGAGTGGATAGAACCGTCCGTCCCACTCGTCGGCGAGTCGATCCGTGAACAGCTCGTAGAGTCGGTCCTTATCCAACCCCTTCACCGTGAGTCGATCAGTGTCGATGCTCGGCTCGTCGAGAAACGACGCGAGCAGGTCGAACCGGTGTTCGCCGTCCGCTGGAGAAACGCTATCGAGGTTTCGAGGGGTGACGAGTCGGTCCGTGTCGTCGAGTTCGCGTGCCTCTACAGACGTGATGCGACCGATTTTCGGGTCATGAACGTGGACTCGGTGGTCCGGCGTGACCGTCAGTTCACGACCGGATTCGGTGGTGATACGGACCATATGCTCCGGTGCGGGGTGCTTGCTGACCGCACTGACGGGTTGCATCGACTGCGACCCGTCGTCGTCGAGGGCGGGAACAGACGGAAGGGGTTCATCGTCGAACTCCGTGACGAGCGTCCCGAAGTCGTCACGCCGGGCGGTCTCTTCATCGAGCCGTTCCTCGACGAACGCTTCAATCTCGCCGTATCGAGTGTCTCCCTCCTCGTCTTCGAACCACAGCTTCGTCTCGGGGTGGAAGCAGTTGCGACGCTTAGCGGCGTGAAAATACGGGTGTGCATACCCTACGGCAGCTGACGTAAATCCGATAACGCGGCCGACCACCGCGGCGGAGGTGTGGGGTGCCATCCCGAAGACGAGTTCGCCGACGAGGTCTTCGCGTTCCTCGACGTCGTAGAACGGCTCCAGGTCGTAGTAGCGTTCGAGCAGGTCGTCGACGTAGTCCGCCGTCTTCAGCATGTGTTCGGCGGCGCCGTCCGAGAGCACGATGTCCTGCACCTTCAGCTCCACCAGCTGGTCCTCGTGGCGCAACGGGTCACCGTCGATATCCGTCTCGTAGCCGAGTTCGCGGAGCTGGCCCACGGAGACGTCGAGTTCGCTCGCCCGGACCGCGGTGACCGGAAGGTCGGTCATGTCGTACCGGACGGTGCCGTCCTTGAACGACGAGACGCCGTTCTTCGCGCGGAGAATTCCCTTCTCCATCGGCTCGGGGAGCTTCTGCTCGGAGGTGAGACCTTTCACGCCTTTGAGGATGTCAAAGGAGCCGGCGCGCTCGCCGACCGCGTCCATCGCGTCGTGAAGCTCCGTGTTGAGGTCGACGCTGCGGCGTTCCGTCGGGCGCGCGAGCGTGCCACAGTTCGGACACTCCGCGCGGCCGGACTCGTCCGGCTCGACGTCGCGGTCACAGTCGCGACAGACGTAGTGTGGGTCCGTCCAGCTCCCGCAGTCGCGACAGCGGGCGCGGAACGTCTCTTCTGCGCAGTCCGGACAGCGCCGCCGGGCGACCTCCACGTCGACCTCGCCGGGCGTGGCGGAGACGTCGCGCTGTTTCGCCGCGGCGCTCACGTCGCGCTGGCTGCCGCCGGCCTCGCCGATGGGGAACAAGGTGTGGACCGCGGGGGAGAGCTCGCGGCTCTCGGACTTCTCCGGGCGGCCCATCCGGTTGCCGACCCGGGTCGGCGCCCGCTCCCGGAGCTCGAACGTCGCCACCTCGTTGACCGCACGGTGGCTGTTCGCTCCGCCGTCCCACGTCCGGGCGCGCTCGGAGAGCCCTTCCCACGTTCGTTCGAGGTCGGCCGTGAACCCGAGCGAGCGGACCAGCGGGAGCGCGTCGGGGACGGTGACCGTCTCCTCCCCTTGCGTGTGTTCGACGACGAGTGTCTCCAGCGCCTCGACGACGGTATCGGTCCGCGGGAGGACGAGCGTCCGGTCGGCGCCGGGACTCGGCGACGGTTCGAGGCTGGCCCCGTCCGCCTCCGCGAACCGACCGGATGCATCGACGGCATCCGCGAGCGCCTCGAACCCCTCGACGGAGAGGTCGTGCCACAGGTGGGTGTAGGCGGGGTGGAGCGGCGCGTCGTAGGTGTCGGCCCACTCGAGTGCGCGGTCGGGGCTCGGGTCGTCGAGGTCGACGGCGGGGTCGTCGCGCAGCGCCTGCACGTCGGCACCCGCCGCCGCGAGCTCCTGTTCCCACCACTCGACGACGTACGACGATGGAACGAGTGGGTGGTTGTTCTCGACGAACTCCCCGTAGTTGACGAGATACTCCCCGAGGTCGAGAATCTCGACGACGCCGTTGCGGACCTCGAGCGCCTCCGCGGGGTCGTCGATCCGGCGTACGTCACCGTTCGCGAGTTTGACCGTGGGCCCCTCGATGGAGTCGACCGGGACGACGCCCGCGGCCTTGCCGGGACGCTCGGTCTTGATCTGGGTCCCCGTCGCGAGGAAGTCGTCGACGAGATGCATCGTCGCGGGGTGGACGCCCGCGGTCGCGAAGCCGTGGTTCCGCGCGCGGCCGTAGCGGAGCCGGAACCCGCCGGCCACCGACGGGTGGCCGAAGACGGGCCGGCCGGCGATGAGGTCGCGGAGGTACTTGCCGGCAGGATCGGCGCGGGGCGGCCCCGTCGCCTCGTCCTCGTCGTCCTCATCGCCCGGCTCGTCGCCGTCGGCCGCGTCGGTCGGCTCGCTCTCGTCGTCGGCCGCATCGGCCGCCTCGTCGTCGTAGGTCCCGTCGATGAGGTCCTGGAGCCACGGCCACTCCACCTCGTCGAGCTGCCGGGTGTACCGCTGGATTTTGGGGGCTTTGAGGGCGATTCCCTCCGCGAGGACGAGACACATCCCCCCGCGGGCAGCGTTCGTGCCCACGCGTTCGAGGTCGCGGAAGCCGGACACCTCCTCGTCACCCGTCGCCTCGCCGTCCAGCATGATGGGCATGTGCTCCGCGATGAACTTCGTCTCCTTCCCCTTCGGCGTGTACTGCAGCCCCGTCTCCTTGTCGTACAGGGCGACCTCCTCTGCATACCGCTCGACCTCGATGTCGCGGGCGGCGTACTCCTCGATGTCGAGCAGCGCCCGTGCGTAGTCGGCGACGAGCACGGACAGCGCCTGTGCGGTCCCCCCCGCCGAGCGAATCGGACCCGCGTAGTAGACGTTGACGAACTCCGTTCCGTCGTCGTTGGTGAGCAGCTCGACGCGGTCGATCCCCTCGATTGGGGCCGCGACGACCCCCTCGGTAAGCAGCGCGACCGCCGTCCGGACCGCACCCTCGATCTTTCCCGCGCGGGAGTCGTAGTCGCCGACGGTTCCCTCGACGAAGTCGGTGACGAGCTCCAGGGCCGCCTCCTCGCGGGACATCTCGCCTTCGAGTTCGCGGACGCGCTCTGCGACCCCGTCGATGCCGAGGATGTTCTCGACGCGGTCGGCCATGTCCTTCGCGACCGGAATCTCCACCTCCGGCTTCGGGTCCTCGCCGCGGGTCTTCGCCTCCTCCGCGACGTCGAACGCCTCGTCGAGCCGGGTTTCCAGCCGCTCGAAGTACGCCTCGTCCTCCGAGCGCATCAGAGCGGCCAGAGGTCGAGGTCGGTCGTCGGGTCGTGCTCGCGGTGCAGTTCGGCGTCGAACTCGCGGACGTACAGCTCGCCGGCGAAGACGGTGGCGGCGTTCAGGTGGCCGGCGACGGTGCTCCCGTCCTCGCGGGAACAGACCGCGTGCGTGTGGGCGAACGGCTCGCCGTCGAGCATCGAGATGTTACCGACGCAGGCGGCGACCTCCAGCGGCTCGTCGAAGCCCTCCGGGTAGTACTCCTGTTCCGTCTGGTCGTAGAAGTAGAACTCCACGTCCTGCACGGCACCGAGCCCGACGAAGAAGGCGGCCTCGATCTCCTCGGCGGCAGCGAACTCCTCGATCTGTGCTCGCCAGTCCCCCCCGTGGTCGAGGCGCGCGACGAACTCGCGGGCGCCGTCGAGTTCGCGGTAATCCATAGGCGAGTCGAGCAGCCGCGCCGACTAAAGCTTACTGTGAGAACCGAAACCTCCAGCCGAAACGGAGGGGTGTCGTCTCCGCGCTTGGTACCGATTCCGGGTAGAGATTGAAACAGCCAAGAGAGTTGCACAGTCCATGTAGCCGCTGACACTCCGAGTCGCACCGCGAGCGAACGGAGTGAGCGAGCGGTAGCGCGCGCGGACTAACGCGGCCGACCGAAGAGAGGCCGCGGCAGGAGCACGCGCGCATATTTTCCCCAAGTTTTTGCCGGGGGCCGAAGGCCCCCGAGCAAAAAGTGGGAGCTAGTTATCAAACCGGGCCTGCACGAACGGCTGTGCGTCCTCGACCTCGCCGATACGGGAGTCGGAGAGGAGGACGGCCTCCGTTTCGTCGATGGGGACGGAAAGCGAAATCTCCTTGGTGCGCCCATAGCGGCCCTTCGAGACGACGACGGCGTTGACGATGCCGAGCATGTCGAGCTCGGAGATGAGGTCCGTGACCCGCCGTTGGGTGAGCACGTCGGCGTCCACCTCGCCGCAGAGTCGCTTGTAGATGTTGAACACCTCGCCGGTGTTGATGTTGTGGACGCCGTTCTTTTCGAGGAGGATGATGGCGTAGAGGACGAGCTTCGACTGCGTCGGGAGAGTTCGGACCACCTCGACGACCCGGTCGAGCTCGATCTTCTCCTGTGCCTTCCGCACGTGCGTCTCGTTGACCTTGTCCGTTCGGTCGCGCTCGGCGAGTTCGCCGGCCGTCCGCAGGAGATCGAGAGCGCGCCGGGCGTCCCCGTGTTCCTGGGCGGCGAACGCCGCACACAACGGGATGACGTCGTCGCCGAGCGAACCGGGCTCGAAGGCGACCTCGGCGCGCTGCTGGAGGATGTCGCGGAGCTGGTTCGCGTCGTACGGCGGGAAGACGATCTCCTCCTCGCCGAGGCTCGACTTCACTCGCGGGTCGAGGAAGTCGGTGAACTTCAGGTCGTTCGAGATGCCCATGATGGAGACGCGGGAGTTCTCCAGCTCCGAGTTCATCCTGGAGAGGTTGTACAGCGTGTCGTCGCCCGACTTCTCGACGAGCTTGTCGATCTCGTCGAGCATGATGACGACCACCCGCTCATGGTAGTCGACCGCGTCGAAGAACGTCTGGTACACTCGATCTGTCGGCCAACCTGTCATCGGGGCGGGCTCGAACTCCTCCTTCTCGGTTCGGAGCCGGTCGATCCGTTCCTCGACCGCGTCGACGTCGTCGAACTCCGTCCCGTCGAGCGGGTCTGTGGTTCCCTCTTGTACGTCGTCCCGGAGCTCGGTGAGCCGGTCGAGCTTCCCGTCGATGACCGCCTCGTTCTTCTCGATGAACTTGTTTGCGAGCTGTGCGAGCACGCGGTACTGCGTATCCGTCACCTCGCAGTTGATGTACTGTACCTCACATGGTACCTCGTACTTCTGGGAGGTGTTCTCCAGCTCCTCGGAGACGAACTTCGCGCTGGCAGTCTTCCCGGTGCCGGTTTTCCCGTAGATGAGGATATTTGAGGGGGTGTCACCCCGGAGCGCCGTGACGAGGATGGTCGCCATGTTGTTGATCTGCTCCTCGCGGTGCGGGAGCTTGTGCGGGGTGTAGGAGGGGCGAAGCACCTCCTTGTTCTCGAAGATTGGCTCTCCTTCGAGAAGGTCGTCGAACAGCCCTCGTGAGGCCTCGTCGGGTTCCTCGCCCGCGTCGTCGAGGACGATGTCCTCCAGGTCGATGTCGTTCGCGCCGAACCCGTCCGGCGGACCGTCGTTGGTCTCGGACGAACGGTAGAGGTCGTCGAATGAGCCATCGGAGTCCGAACTGTCGAGCTCCTGGTCGGCGAGATCCGCCTCATTGGTGTCCTCGTCGGCGGAACGAGACGTTTCGAGGTCGTCGGACGTAGGCTCAACGTCATTGGAGTCGCCATCGCCGACACTGGCGGTTGCCTCCCCCGGATCCGTCCCCCCATCCTGCCGTGTGTCGTCGTGGTTAGTCCCCGTCATGTTCGGTCGTTGGGCCTCGGTTGGAGACCCCTTCGTTTCAGGTGGAACCCCGGAGCGCGACCCGCAGTAGCCCGGAGAACCCGGGAGAGAGATGCGTTACGGTCGGTGACGCGAACCGTGGGTGTCCAATTGATGCAAACGAACCGGTGGTGGTGACGATATTAAGTATTACGGTCGTTCCGCCAGCGACCCCTGTTGCGTGTCGAACTGGTTCGGTCGAATTGCGCCGTGTTTCCGTGGTTTTCGGTCGAAGCGTGTCGTTTCCAACCGGCTACCTCGTCGTTTCAGGAACGCTGTGGAGCGGCCACGGCTGACCGAGACTCGATCGCGAATCAGTGTTGGATGTAAAGGGTGTCGTAGAGTGGAAACGGAGGGATAGAAACGAGGTGGTCCGGCTCAACTGGGTTGGACGAATCGGTTCGGGCGGATCGGTACAGACGAGTGATTCGGACGGTAGGTTCGATGACGTTCCGTGGAGTGGAAATCGTGGGTGACGAACGGAGTACTAGATGGACCCTAGAGAAAGACGAAAATATACTAGAAGATTGCGGGGTACACCGACATGGGCTGCTCTCACACACGAGATGTCGGACGGACTCGATGGATCGGGCCAATTCGGGAAACACCCCCACCCCTTCATTTCGGGTGGAACAGAGTACAAGGGTGGGGTAGGGGTGGAGATTACGTGGAACGATACTAGATAAGTCGGTGGTTTTATATTATATTAGCAGTAACAAAATCCGTACCGGGCAGAAATCTAATCAGTGTGATGATGATCAGTTGGATACGGTAAAAACGGTTTTCTGAGGCCTCTATTGCCAAAATAGCGTCTCGCGCTGCCTCGTCTCCTTCATCCCTCCCTCGGCTCTTTGGTTGTTCCACTCGAAACGAAGGGGTGGGGGTATCGACACGGAGTTCCGTCACTGAGGGAACGAGGTTACCGTTCCTAAGTTACTGTTCTTCTTCCACCGGTCACGGCTCCACGCGCTCGTCTCTTCAGTTTGATCCAGCTCGACACCGCAACCACTCTCTTTTATTTTATCCTCAAAACTGTCGGCCCCGCCGTCCAACTGTCTCGGTTCCCTCTATTCTCCCAGCTCCCTCCGCTCTTCCAGGTCCCTCCGCTCCCCCAGCTATCCTGGCTCTCTCCACCTCCTCCGGAGGCCCCTCCCCGTCTGGCTTCGTCGTTCTCTCGAATCAGAAACGATTCGTCGGCATTGAAGCGTCCTGTCCGGGAAGAGAGAGGTGTCTGACACAAAGTTAAGTGAATACGGGGTGGTGCTACGACCAGAGCGGCTCGATTTCCACTCGAAACAGGGCCGTCGAGGTAAGGATGGGAATACTCACGGAACTCAGATCAAGCATTTCGCGGGCAGCGTCGAGCCTGTTCGCTGGCTCGGAGCCGAGGCGGATCGGCATCTACGGCCCGCCGAACGCCGGAAAGTGCTTACACCCCGACGAGAAGGTACTGCTAGCCGACGGAACACACGCGCGTATCGAGGACGTGTTCGAAACCGTTCGCGATACTACCGACGAGCTGGTGGACGTCAGCGAGGAGCCACACGAATCGTGGCTGGAATGCGACGGGGAGTTGGCGGTTCCTGCACTCGGAGATGATCTCTCCGTCGAGTCGATGTCGGTTTCGCACGTGTTTCGACAGGCGTACGAGGGACCGATGTACCAGATCCGAACGAAGCTCGGTCGGGAGGTGACCGTCAGCCCGGAACACCCGTTCGTTTCGCTCACCGGCGACGGAGTCGAGACAGTACCCGCCGAGTCGGTGACGACGGGCGACCGAGTCGCGACCCTCTCGTCGTTCTCGCCGTCTCCCACCAACTGGACGGTCGAGGACACACCGACGCTCGCCTCCGACGGTGGACTCGCCACGTACGAATCGACGTATCACGCCCCGAAGCCGGTTCGGCCCATCAGTTTCGACACGCCGGTCGCGCGGTTCCTCGCGCTCACCATCGCCGAGGCCCAACACGAAGACTCGTTCATCGCGTTTGCGAACGAGAATGAAGCCCTCCGTGCGGAGTTCCGCCGGGCTGTCGAGCGGTTCGAACTCGACACTACGACCTACAACTACGAGGGGAAGACACCCATCGTTCGTATCAACTCCCGGTCACTCGTCGAGCACCTGAAACGGCTGGACTGTCCACCTGCGCCCTCGGCCGAGAAGCGTGTGCCCGACTCGGTGCTCACCGCTGACGACGAGACGGTAGCGGCGTTCCTCCGGGCCCTGTTCGACTGCGAGGGGAGTGTGCAGGGTGCCGAGAGCGCCGATCGAGGCCGGTACGTGACGATGTCGAGCGCGAGCCGAGAGCTCGTGGTCGGGGTCGGGACGCTCCTGTTGCGGTTCGGTATTATCGCGAAAATTCGCGGGAAATACCACGACGGAACGACGTATTACGAACTGAGCATCGGTCGGAGCCAGCAACACCGGGCGTTCCGCGACGCAGTCGGATTCGATATCGAGGCGAAGGCTGACCGGCTGGACGCACTCTGTGAAGCGGAATCGGCGGCTACGGACCACGGGCTCCCCGTGATGCCTGCGATGGAGCGCGCCCGTGCGGCGCTCGGGATGACGCAGGTGGAGTTCTACGGGGACGGAAAGCACATCGCACGGATGCGGCGACGCAACAGCATCACGACCGACCGCATCGAGTCGATGGCTGAATCGCTCCCAGCGTGCGAAGAGACGCGACTCGTTCACGACCTCGCGACGGCGGACGTAGCGTGGGACGAGGTCGTCGAAATAGAGCGCGTCGACCACGAGGGGTATATCTACGACCTCACCGTCCCGGAACACCACACCTTCACGACGGCCGACGGGCTCGTCGTCCACAACACGACGCTCGCGAACCGAATCGCTCGCGACTGGACCGGTGACGCAGTCGGTCCGGAGAGCCACGTCCCCCACGAAACGCGCCGGGCCCGCCGGAAGGAGAACGTCGAGATCAAGCGCAACGGACGCACGGTCACCATCGACATCGTCGACACCCCGGGCGTGACGACGAAGGTCGACTACGAGGAGTTCCTCGAACACGACATCGAGAAGGAGGACGCAGTCCGTCGGTCCCGAGAGGCGACCGAGGGGGTCGCGGAGGCGATGCACTGGCTCCGCGAGGACGTCGATGGGGTCATCTACGTACTCGACGCCACGACGGACCCGTTCACGCAGGTGAACACGATGCTCATCGGCATCATCGAGAGCCAGGACCTCCCCGTGCTCATCCTCGCGAACAAGACTGACCTCGAGGAGGCGTCGGTCCAGCGCATCCAGAACGCGTTCCCCCAACACGAGACGATCCCGCTCTCCGCGCTCGAAGGTGACAACATGGACGAAGTGTACGACAAGATCGCGGAGTACTTCGGGTGAACCATGCCTGAGACACAACACCCGGACGACGACGGGGTCCAGATCGACATGATCAGCGCCGAGCGGATGAACGGTCTGCGGACGATGGAGAAGATTCGGCTCATCCTCGACGGCGTCCACGACGGCAACATCGTCATCCTTGAGCAGGGGCTCGAGCCGGACGAGGAGTCGAAGCTCATCGAGGTGACGATGTCGGAGATCAGTCCGGACGGGTTCACCGGCATCGAGATCGAGACGTATCCGACGGGAGGGAACGACACCGGCATCCTCGGGAAACTGATGGGAAAGTCCTCGAAGGGGAAGCTCACGGTCATCGGTCCCGCCAACCGCATCGAAACGCTCCACAAGGACGAGAACCTGATCAGTACACTCATCCACGAAAAGTAACGCACCCACCACCGATTGCACACCACTGTCATCGACCCACACCACCGTCACGCCACGAACTGGGACACGACTCATCGGGACACGACTCAAACGCAGACACACAACACGCTGACCATGCCTCACCAATGCACCGCTTGCGGGTACACGTTCGCCGACGGTTCGAAGGACATGCTCGGCGGCTGTCCCGACTGTGGCGGGAACAAGTTCCAGTTCTATCCTGAGGGGGCAGAAATCCCCGACGAGCCGCCGGGCGACGAATCCCCGCCCGATCCCGACGAGCCGAGCGGCGCGGCGTCGACTGTCGGCCGTGCCGCAACGAAGGTCCGCGACTTCGTCTCGAACGACGCCGCCGAAGCCGATCCCACCGAAGCTACCCCGACCGACACCGACTCCCTGGGTTCCGGTGCTGCCGACACCGAGGCGGCCGACCCAACTGAATCGGCTGATTCCACTGACTCGGCCGACCCAACCGATTCGCCCGGCTCGCCCGGCTCGCCCGATTCGCCCGATTCGCCCGATTCGTCCGGCTCAACCGAGCCAGCCGACCCGACCCCAGACTATTCGGACACCGACGCGTCGATACTCGACGATTCGACCGACGACGCGGAGCCAGACCCGAACGCGCCGTGGCCCGACTCCTCTGACGCGGCCGACCCGATCCGGAAAGGAGGCTTCCGCGACGAGGCGACGGACGACCCGGACGGCGACGCGAACGAGAACCTTCCGACGAACGACGACGGTATTATCGACGCCGATGCCCGCGCGGCTGCCGACGCGGTCGACGACGCCGAGGACGGCGCACAGTCGGAGGCTCGGTCCGACACCGCGAGCGACTCGGAGGTCGCGGCCGTCCGGACGGGAGACGAACCAGCAACCGACGATGCGGCCGCGGCGAATCCCACGGCCGACGACGAACTTCCGGACGGTGAACTCTCCGACGCCGACGAACGCTCGGACGATGAACGCTCGGACGACGAACTCCCGACGGATGAGGGCCGCGTCGTCTCTGAACCGAGCGACGACGACGCGGACCTCGCGGAGCTTCGCGAACAGCTCAACGACCAGTTCGAGTCGATCAAAATCCTCGAACCCGGACAGTACGAGCTGAACCTGATGGAGCTGTACGACCGCGAGGAGTACATCATCGCGCTCCAGGAGAACGGCCGGTACGTCATCCAGATGCCGGAACAGTGGATGAGCGACCGGGAAGACCGATAGCCCTCCGAGACGCAAACAATCGGGAGCTGTCCGGGTTCGTTCTCTCGGTCCGTCCACACTCCGACTCCAGGCGTTCGTCTTTCCCTCCGACGCACCCAGGCCCGTGTTCTGCCTCCGAACCGGCACCGCGAACTGAAGGGTTTAACCCGGTCCCCTCGGTAGCGCCGACAATGAGCGAAGCCACCAAGGTCGTTCTCGGGATCGTCGGCGCCGCGGGGCTCCTCTCCGTCGCGCTCGTCGCCGTCCTCGCCATCTGAAACGTGTTCGACGAACGGACGCTGTCAGGCGACCTCGCCGCGGTCCGCGACGAGCACGTTCCCGGCGCGGTCGTCTTCGATGTCGAGCGAGACTTCGAGACGCTCGACCCGGCGGTCGCCGAGCAGCTCGGACTCCGCGCCGAGTCGCTCGACCCGCTCGCGTACGACGCCGCGTGGGTGCCAGAAGACGCACCGGAGGTGCTCGGTCGGCTCGCGTCGGGAACGTTCACGGTCGGCGCCCCCGGCGACGGCGGCGTGACGTGGACTCGACAGACTCACCCACCGTCGGTGTTCGTGAAGCCGCGGCTGGAGGGATCACCGTCGGGGTTCGTCGACTTTCTCGTCGCGACGGCGCTCGTCGAGGCGGGGACGGAATTCGAGGGCGGACCCGAGACAGAGAACCACGAGGCCGGGACGAAGCTCCCCGAGACGTTTCTCGGCTTCTTCGGCGAGACGTACACGGAGCTCGCGGCTGCGACGCCGCTGTCGCCGGCCGACACCTACCAGCTCGCGAACGCGCTGTACGAGGGGTACAAGGGGCTCGTCACCCGGGAGACGTTCGCCGGCTGGGCCGACGACCACCCCGACCTCCACGCGGAGTGGGTCGACGCCGGCCAGCGGCTCGAACCCCGGCTCGATGGACTCTCGCGGGAGGTCGCGACGGGCGAGACGAGCTTCGCCGCGGCCGCGGAGCTCGCCTGCTCGGCCATCCGACACGCGAACGGAGCTGGAGACATCGACGGGGTCACGATACCCGCGCCGTTCGCCGCGCTCGACACCGCCGCGTACGCGCACCACGGCCCGAGCTACGCGGTCAGGTGGGCCGAGAAGACGCTCGCGGCGCTCGCAGACGACGAGCCGGATAATCCGACGGAGTGAGCAGACGACGAGCCGAGACGAGACTGCCCGTTCGGACTCAGAAGTCGGCTGTGACGACGCCGTCCTCGCCGAGTTCGACGACGCCGTCGAACAGCTCTCGGTACCCCGTGACGACGTCCTCGTCGTGGACCTCCTCGGCGAGGTGGAACAGCCCGACCGCGTCGTGTGTGTCCAGCAGGTCGAGGATCCGCACAACAGCCTCGCGGGCCTGCTCCTCGTCGGCGTAGTACGCGAGCTCGGTGATGGAGTCGAAGGAGACGCGGAGCTTCCCGTCGTGGCTCTCGAGGAACCGCTCGACCGTCACGACGATCCCGTCCGTGTCGTCGGGCGCGGAGACGTAATAAACGCTCTCTGAGGAGCGCCGGGAGTAGCCGCGCTCGACGGACAGCGTGTCGAGGATGTCGGTCGTCTCGCGGTCCACCTCGTAGTAGTCGAGCTTCTGTGCCACCTCCCGGGCGGTGGTTCGGGTCGAGACGACGAGCCGGTGGTCCGTGTCCGTCTTCAGGAAGTCCGTGTCGATGCGGTCCGTCTCGCCGGTCGACGGGTGGATGAGGAGGACGCCGGTTCCGCCCGGAATCGACGCCGGCGCGTTCTCGATGGCGAGTTCGTAGTCCATACCGACGGACGGGCTCCCGTCGTCTTAAAGTTGGAAGTTCTTGGCTGTCCGGCGCGTCCCTGCGACGTACTGACGCGTCGCCTTCCCGTGGGGACGCTCCGACTCAGAACACCGAGTCGGCGGTCGCGGCCCCGACGACGGAGAAGATAGCGCCGATGGAGACTGCCTTCGCGGTGTTGTACGGCCACTGCTCCGGCGGAATGTCCATCCCGCCGTAGAACGTCGCCGGCGCGTTGAACACGAGCGCGAGCAGCAACACGGAGCCGAAGGAGACGATCATCAGCGAGAGGAACCGGACCGGGACCCCGCCGACCTCGGACTCGCGGTCCGGGTCGCGGTCGTCGGCCTTGTACAGTGCGCCGTAGCCGATGAGGAAGACGATGAGCGCGGCGCCGAGCCCTTGCCAGACGCTCATCTGCGTCGCGAGCACCCATACTTCCTCGGTGACGACGAACGGGCCGGCGAGCAGGAACCCGCCGACGACCTGCTGGGCGATGTCGGCGACCTTGAACCGGCGTCGTGGTCCGGCCATACCACGCCGTGGTCGGTGCCGGACAATAAACCCCGCAGACCGGGTTCCGAGACGGAGCCAGCACAGTCCGGACACCGCCCCGACGGCCGCGCGAGCCACCGTCCCGGAGCGCGCCGCTGAAGTGGCCACCCTCCCCACGTCCGGTATGAGCGTTCGCGAGGAGTTCGACGCGTGGGCGGCCGACGGCCGCGACAAGGGGATGGAGGAGCGCCACTGGCACACCGCGAAGCACGCGCTCGCTCGGATGCCCGTCGAGGCGGGCGACACCGTCCTCGATCTGGGGACCGGCTCCGGCTATGCGCTCCGCGCGCTCGCGGACACGAAAGACATCGGTCGCGGCTACGGCCTCGACGGCTCCCCGGAGATGATCCGCAACGCCCGGTCGTACACCGACGACGCGTACGACGGCGTCGGCTTCCTCGTCGGCGACTTCGGCTCGCTCCCCCTCGCCGACGACAGCGTCGACCACGTCTGGACGATGGAGGCGTTCTACTACAGCGACGACCCCCACGAGACGCTGCGGGAGGTCGCGCGGGTGCTCCGCCCCGGCGGGACGTTCTACTGTGCGGTGAACTACTACGAGGAGAACGTCCACAGCCACGACTGGCAGGAGTACATCGAGGTGGAGATGACCCGGTGGGACGCCGCCGAATACCGACAGGCGTTCCGCGAGGCCGGCCTCCACGTCGCCGCGCAGGAGAACATCCCCGACGAGGAAGTCGAGATTCCCCCGGAGGGGGAGTTCCCGTCCGACGACTGGGAGAGTCGCGAGGCGATGGTCGAGCGGTATCGCGTCTACGGGACGCTGTTGACGGTCGGCGTCGCGACGTAGAGCGTAGCGTCGTCGTCTGACTTTCCATCCGCGTCCGCTCGCTCGCCGTTCTCAGGCGTCCGGGAGCTTCTCGCCCGCCTCGACGGCGACGTCGAGCCAGTTCTCCTCCGGCGGGAGCGGACACGCGAACGCGTCGTTGTACGCACAGAACGGGTGGTACGCGAGGTTGAAGTCCAGCGGCACGGTCTCCGCTTCGCCGATGTCTCCGTCGACCTCGAACTCCATGTACCGGCCCGCGCCGTACGTCTGCTGGCCGGTGGTCTTGTCGCGGAACGGGACGAAAAGCGAGTTCGCCTCCTCGCCGACGCCGGCGTAGCCGACGAGCGACAGCGGCTCGCCGTCGAGTTCGAAGCGGAGTTCGGCCACGCGTTCGTACTCCTGTTGGGTGTCGACAGTGGTGTCCATCACGACCGTCTCGTCGCTCTCGACCGGCTCGAGGTCTGCCTCGACGCGGTAGCCGGCGTCCGGATCGAAGTAGCTCAACCCGTCGAACGCGTCGCGCTGGTCTTCGGGAATCGGTGACTGTCGCTCGGTGGCGAAAAAGTCGTCCTTGCGTTCGCGGTGGCGGTCGAGTTCGCTGCGCCACGCCGACTCGTCGAACTCTGGGTTCGTGCTCATACTCGTGGTTCGGTGTTGCGGGCCTAAACCGTTGGCCGTCCGTTCGTGTTCAGCGGGGTATTCGTCGATTCTCGGGTCTGACGCTGGTTTCTCAGCGGCTCCTTTCGTGTACTTCCACGGTGCCTGTTCCGCGAACGTCCTGCTAGCACGAACCTATGGGTGACCGCAACCGCACCACACGCCTCCCCAGCCGATTCCGTCGCTCCCTTCGGTCGCTCCGTCATCCACCGGGAGACTCGCGATGCCCGTCTCCCGAGCGCTCGTTCGCCTCACGCCTCACGAGCACCTTGCGCGCCGGCTGGTCGCGCACGAGAGCGCGACCAGCGCACGCCTGGTCCATGTTCGATTCTACGAAAACGGGTGGGAGCGTTTCCTCTCCATTGCGTCCGAGGGTTCAAACCGGAAGCCGGGGCCAACTCCGACACGCTCATGCCTGGCCGACCGCTTTCCGACCACGTGACCACGGGCGACGACTGGCGGGACGTGTTCGGCCACGACGAGCCGTACCCCGAACAGGAAGACGGCATCGACGCCGCCGTCGACGTCGCCCGAGACGACGGATTTCTATCGTTGGAGGGCGCGTGTGGCACCGGGAAGACGATGCTCGCGCTCACGGCCGGCATCCACCTCGTCCGCGACCCCGACTCCGAGTTCGAGCGCGTGCTCGTGCTCACAAGCGTCAAACAGCAGCTCCGGCAGTTCGAGGCGGACCTCCGGACGATGAACGCGAACCTCCCCGACGGCTACGACCCCATCTCGGCGCTGACGCTCGTCGGCAAGGCGGACGTCTGTCCGTACAACATCACCGGGACGGCGGGTATCGACGACGAAACCGTCTACGAGCGCTGCGAGGGACTTCGCGACCGAACACGCGGGCTCACCGAGGAGACCACTGCGGGCGCGCTCGCGGACCGCGCACGGAGTCAGCAGATCGGGCTCGCCGACTCGGGACGGGCGTCGCAAAGCGACGGCGGCGGAGCCAGCGGCGCGCAGTATCTCGAAGTCGACGGCGAACCCACCCCGTATCCGCCCGACACGGTCGAGTACGAGGAGGGTGCCCGCGAGGTGGAGTACTGTCCCTTCTACGCGGGCTTCCTCGACGACCTGCCGGAGGACGGCGACCCGAGCGAGGCGGTCCCGTTCGACTTCACCGACATGGGCCTCATCGAGCGCGAGGATCTCGTGTCGCTGTCGGCGAGCCACGGGAGCTGTCCCCACTCCGTGATGGGCGCGCTGCTCCCCCGCGTGGAGGTCGTCGTCGGCAACTACTACCACGCGTTCGACCCGACGACGGTCGGCTCCTTCACCGGCGCGCTGCTCGACCCCGAGACGTTCGTCGTCTGCGACGAGGCGCATATGCTCGAACCCCGCGTCCGCGACCTCGTCTCCGACCGCGTGGGCGATGCCACCCTGCGGGACGCCGAGAGCGAGCTCGCCCGCGTCCTCCAGCCGCTTACGCTCGGTGGGCGGGAGCCACGGCGTGGCTCCGAACGAGCGACCGGGGAGCAGCGCGACCCGGGAGCCGACGGCGAACGGACGACGGCGGGGCTCTCCGACGCCCGCGACCGCATCCGCGCGGAGCTCGACGACGCCGACGTGACGACCGACGAGCTCGGCCGGCTCCGCGAGTTCCTCCGCGACCTCCGCGCGGAGCTCGACCGCCGCGTCACGGCCCACCTCGAACGCGAACACCGGGGGTGGCGCGCGGACCTTACCGACCTCCCCGACGACGAGATTCCGCTACGCGACCCGAAAACGCCGGCGCCCGATGAGCTCACCGAGTGGGCCGCCCGCGAGGGGTACGACGACGCTGTCTGGACGCGCGCGGAGACGCTCGGCGCCGTCGTCGCCCGAATCCTGAACGACGTGGAAGACGAGGACACGCGCCGCGCGGCGCCCGCCGTCGGTCGCGTGCTCGACGCCTGGCACCGCACCGACCACACGAACTACTTCCGAGAGATCGAACTCGACCGGACGTGGGACGAGACGGAGCCCGGCGACTCGTGGCGCCGCGCGTACAACGCCCGCCTCGCGGTCCACAACTGCGTCCCCGGCGACGCCATCGCCGACCGCCTCGGCGAGTTCGGCGGCGGCGTCCTGATGAGCGCGACCTTGGAGCCACTCGACGTGTTCGAGCGCGTTACCGGGCTCGACCACCTCCGCGAGGTCGACGACCGGCCCGTCGACCGCCGCACGTATGGCCTCTCCTTCCCGCCCGAGAACCGCGCCTCCTTCGCCGTCGCGACGCCGAAGTTCACCTACGAGAACCGCGGCGCGCCCGACGAGGAGACGGAGACGCGGCGGCAGTACGCGCGTGCGCTCCGCGAGGTCGCGAGCGTCGACGGGAACGTCCTCGTCGGGATGCCCTCCTACGCGGAGGCGGAGTGGGCCGCCGACGTGCTCGCCGAGGTCGACAAGCCGGTGCTCATCGACGAGTCGAGCGGCGACGACGCCACCGAGCGGCTGAAGACGGAGTTCTTCGGCGGCGAGGGGAAGGTGCTCGTCACCTCGCTGCGCGGGACGCTCACCGAGGGGGTCGACTACCGCGGCGACCGCCTCGCGGCCGCCGTCGTCTGTGGCGTCCCCATCATCAACACCTCCTCCCCTCGGACGCGGGCGGTCCGCACCGCCTACGACCGGGAGTTCGGCGCCGAGGCGGGTGGGGACGGCTCCGCCCGCGGCGGCTTCGAGACGGCGCTGACGGTTCCGGCCGTCCGGAAGGCACGCCAGGCCATCGGCCGGGTCATCCGTGGGCCGGAGGAGGTCGGCGTGCGAGTTCTCCTCGACGAGCGGTACGCCCGCGACTCGTGGGATTCGGTTCGCGAGTATCTCGGGCCCGAACGCGAGGAGTTCCAGCCCGTCTCGCCGGACATGTTGTCGCTCGGGCTGGAGCGGTTTCGGGAGCGCCACGAGTGACGACCTGCTTCCCGACCCGTCTCGTCTTTCACTGACTGTTCTACGACCGTCCACACCGTCCACACCGATCGTCTCGCGACCCGCCCGCGACGTCCACACCGCCCCTCCCGCGAACGTCCACACCGCCCGTCCACACCAACCGTCCTGCTCGCGCGGACCTATGGGTGACCGCACCGCCCCGAACCCGCACCACGAGCCTCCCCAGCCGACTCGCTCACTCAGTCGCGGTGCTCCTTCGGTCGCTCGTCCCTCGCGCGCTGGCTGGTCGCGCATGAACGCGCGACCAGCGCGCGCCGCCGCATGTTGACAGGTTGAGCAGGGCGGTGGTTCCGTGGACGGAGTGGTAATACGGGCTGTTCGTAGCTCGGTACGGGCCGGCGACCACCGCTCGTCCGTACGGAACCGAAAACTGTCCGGCTGCTGCCAAAGGTCACCTTCATACCCTCCGGCACACAACGACCGACGACGAATGGAGGCACCTCTCTGGACCGACGAGTACGCGCCCGCGGTCGCCGACCTCCCGCAGCCGTCCGTCCGCGAGTACCTCGAAGAAGCCCGCGAGGAGCCGCTGAATCTCGTGCTCCACGGGCCGAAGGGTGCCGGGAAGACGGCCGCGACCCGCGCGCTCGCCCGCGAGGCCCACGAGGATCCCGACAACGACTTCGTCGAGCTGAACGTCGCGGACTTCTTCGACCGGACAAAAAAGGAGATTCGCAACGACGAGCGGTTCGCGCCGTTTCTCACGGGTCGGTCGTCGCTGTCGAAACGCGACATGATCAACCACGTCCTGAAGGAATCTGCGTCGTACCAGCCGGTCTCCGGGCGATACAAGACGATTCTCCTCGACAACAGCGAGGCCATCCGCGAGGACTTCCAGCAGGCGCTGCGCCGGGTGATGGAGCGATTCGCCGAGACGACGCAGTTCGTCATCGCGACGCGCCAGCCGTCGAAGCTCATCCCCCCGATTCGCTCGCGGTGTTTCTCCGTCCCGGTCCGTGCTCCCTCCCACGAGGAGACCGTCGCGGCGCTCGAACGCGTCGTCGAGGCGGCCGGCGTCGACTACGACGACGAGGGAGTGGAGTACCTCGCCGGCTACGGCGGCGGCGACCTCCGGAAGGCGGTGCTCGGGGCCCAGACCACCGCCGTGCAGGGCGGAGCCGTGACGATGTCGGCCGCCTACGAGACGCTCGGGGACATCGGCCACGACGACACGGTGGAGGCGATGCTCGCGGCCGCCGAGTCGAGCGACTTCTCCGAGGCGCGCTCGAACCTCGACGAGCTCATCTACGACCACGGCTACGCCGGCGAGGAGATACTCCAGGACGTGCTCCGCGTCGGCCGCTCTCGGTACGACGGCGAGCGGCTGGCGAAGCTGTACCGGCTCGCCGGCGAGGTGGACTTCGACCTCACGGAGTCGACGAGCGACCGGGTCCAGCTCGGGCACCTGCTCGCGGAGATGGGTCGGCCGGCCGACGCCTGACCGGCGTTGGCCCGCCCCCGGCCGAGTGAACGCGGGAGCCACGGACCGGAAATCCACCGCCACACGGGCCGTATCCGGCCGCTCGCGCGCGTTCGGGCACGCCCGAACGGGAGAGTTTTTACCACGCGGTTTCGTAGCCGGCGACAAGATGTTCAAGGCTATCGTGAGCGCCGAGACGCTCGGGGACGCGCTCGACTCCGTGAGCGTGCTGGTCGACGAGTGCAAGATCCGGCTCGAGGACGACGGCCTCGCAATCCGGGCCGTCGACCCGGCGAACGTCGGCATGGTCGACCTCTCCCTTTCGGCGGCCGCGTTCGAGTCCTACGAGACCGACGGCGGCGTCATCGGCGTGAACCTCTCGCGGCTGGAGGAGTTCGTCGGCATGGCCGACGCCGGCCAGCTCGTCCAGCTCGAGCTCGACGAGGAGACCCGGAAGCTCCACGTCCAGATCGAGGGGTTGGAGGGAACCCTCGCGCTCATCGACCCGGACTCCATCCGGCAGGAACCGGACCTCCCGGACCTCGACCTCCCCGCGGAGGTCATCGTCGAGGGCGCCGACATCGCCCGCGCGGTGAAGGCCGCCGACATGGTCTCCGACCACATCGCGCTCGGCGTCGACGGCGACGGCGAGTTCTTTTACGTCGACGCCGAGGGCGACACCGACGACGTCCACCTCGAACTCACGACCGAGGATCTCATCGCGCTCACACCCGGCGACGCCCGCTCGCTGTTCTCGCTCGACTACCTCAAAGACATGAACAAGGCGATTCCAAGCGACGCCGAGGTCACGATGGAGCTCGGTGAGGAGTTCCCGGTGAAGATGCACTTCGACATCGCCGAAGGAAATGGTAACGTAACTTACATGTTGGCGCCGCGCATCCAGAGCGACTGAGCCGCGAGTCGCTCGGCTCCCTGAATTCATCCTCGGTCTGTCTTTTCACGCCACTCAGCCCAGTCGGCGCTCGATGACCGCCTTCGCTTCCTTTCCGGCCTGCTTCCAGCCGTACCCCTTCCGGTAGACGTGCTCTTTCGAGTCGACGAGCTCCTCGGGCGTCGACTCCTCGAAGCCGCCGCGGGTCCACGTCCCCGACTCTTCTAACCACACGAGCATCTGCTCGCGGGTTTCTGCCCACGACAGCCCGACCATCTCGTAGAAGGCGATGAGCGCGAACACGGCGTTGTCGTGTGCGCCGGGGACGCTCCCCCGCTCGTAGATGGTCTTCAGCGGCTCCATCGTCGGGTGGGTCACCCGCTCTTTGTACTCCTCGGCGGTGAGCAGTTCGAGCCGGCCGCCCTCCCCTTCGTCGACGCGCTGGTCGCCCGTGAGTCGCGAGAGCGCGGCGGCGTGGAGGCCGCCCCAGTCGTCGATTTCGTCGCGGAGCGCGTCCTCGTCGCGCGGCTCCTGCGAGAGCCGCGAGAGGACGTCGACGTACGCGCCCTCGATGTCCGTCCAGCGGACGCCGTCGAAGCGACAGTCGGCGTCGTGGAGGTTGGTTCGGGTGCGACAGCCCGGACAGGGGTACTCGAAGCGCGGCACTAGTTGTGGCTCTCGTGAGTCGGCGACTAATGCGTATCGCTGTTCCGGTGGTCTTGTGGGTTCGTCGTTCGCGTCGGTGGTGGTTTCTCGACTTCGTTTTCGGCCCTGGCTTCTCGTCGGCCAGCGTCCTGTTACCGAGTCTTCTCCGCGAACGTCCTGCTCGCGCGGACCTAGGGGTCAACCGCAACCGCACCGCCCCGCGACCGCACCACGAGCCTCCCCAGCCGATTCGCTCACTCGGTCGCGCGGCTCCCTCGTTCGCTCATCCCTCGCGCGCCGCTGGCTCGCGATGAACCGCTCGCCAGCGCGCGCCACCGCCGAAGAAGCCCTCCGTCGACGCTCCTTCATCCTCGCCGGGTCCACTTCGCGAGCAGCAGCGTCCCCTCGAAGAGGATGATCATCGTCGCGGCGACGATGATGGGCGCCATCCCGGTCGGGTCCGGGGCGAACAGGAACGACAGGCCCGCGAAGACCCCCCAGAAGATGAGCCGGCGGGTGCGGAGCCACTCGCGGGTGACGAGTCCCATCATCAGCGCCAGCATGACGAACAGCGGGATCTGGAACACGATGGCGAACGCGCCCAGCAGGAGGACGATGAGGTCGAACGTCTCCGTCAGGCCGAACGCGATGATCGTCGCGTTCTGCGAGTAGGTGACGAAGTAGTCGAAGAGGAACGGAATGACGAGAAAGTGAGCGAACAGCATCCCGACGATGGCGAGAAAGAGGCTCGTCGGCACGCTCGCGAGGTAGTACCGGCGCTCGCGGGGGTAGAGTCCCGGCCGCATGAACAGGTACGTCTCGTAGACGAAGACCGGGAGCGCGACGACGAAGCCCACGAGCGTCGCCACCTTCAGCCGCGCCAGGATGACCGCGAGCGGGTGGTAGACGCGGGGGCAGGCAGCACCGCCGTCTGCGATGGACTCGATGGTTGTGGCGTCGCCCGGACACTGTGCGGCCACGCCCGGGAGATAATCGTACCAGAGGAAGTTGATGAGGTCCGTCCCGAACGGGAAGGCGATGCCGGAGATTACCGCCATCACGACGACGACGACCCCGAGCCGCTTCACCATCTCCTCGATGTGGTCGGCAAGCGGCATCTCCTGGTCGTCGGGCGCGCCTTCCCACTCATCGTCTGGCGCCGGGGTCGGATCCGAGTACTCCCTGTCGGGCTCGAGCATCTCGTCTTCGAACTCGAAGTCGTCGTACATCCCGTGGGGATCCGGCTCATCGGCCGCTTCGTCGGCGTAGCCACCGTCCGAGGCCTGTCCCTCGCCGGCCGTCCCGTCGCCGGCCGTCCCGTCGCCGATCGTTCCGGCGTCGCCCCCGGCTGTCGTTTCACCGTCGTCGTCTTCGTCAGTCCCGTCGTCGTCTTCGTCCGCCCCGTCGTCGTACAACCCGCCGTCGTCCGTCATTGACTCGATGGTCGGCGCGTCGGGATCGTCCGCCGGGGAGACGACACCGTCCCCGTCCGGCTCCGCCACATCGTCGCCGGCACCGCCGTCGACGTCCGTAACCGCCGACTCGGGCATCCTGTCGTCTTCGTCTCCCGCCTCTGACCTGTCGCCGTCTGCCGTTCCGGTGTCGGATTTCTTCTCGTCGGTATCTTCCGGGCCGGGCGCCGATGGGTCGCGCGGCTCCTCGTCGTGTTCGGAGTCGCCATCGTCGTCGGACGGGCGGTTGTCGTCCCCGCCGTCCGGCTGCTCGGCCATTACGGTAGAGGTCGTCGTCGCCCGATTGTAAGCCTTCTTCTCCGTGTCGCCCGAAGCGTGAAAGGTTGATAACGGGGGCTACCTAACCCACCTCCGTGTCCGGAGCAGTCGACGAGGATGTCGCCCGAACGGTCCAGAACGGTCGGGAGACGTTCGGCGCGATGCTGGGTGCCGCCCAGACGCATCTCCAGAAGGTGTTCATCGTCTTCGTCGTCGGCCTGCTCGCGACGATCATCTTTCTGAACCGGTGGGGGTGGGACCGCATGAAGGCGGACCTGCTCTCGCAGGCGCCGGAGGCGCAAGTCATCGCAGTCACCCCCTTCGACGTCATCCTCCTGCAGGTGAAGATCGGCCTCGTCGTCGGAGTGCTGCTCTCGGTTCCCCCGCTGCTCTACTACTCGCGCGACGCGCTCCGCGAGCGCGGCTACTGGCCGACCGGCATTCCGCGCTGGCAGATCGCGCTCGCGTGTTCGCTCGCCGGCCTCCTCTTTCTCGCCGGCGCCGCGTACGGCTACGTCCTCTTCTTCCCGCTCGCCTTCGACTTCCTCGCCGGGAATGCTGCCGCGGCCGACCTCGACCCCACCTACTCGATCGTGAAGTGGGCGCAGTTCGTCTTCCTGCTCACGCTCTCGTTCGGCCTCGCGGCACAGCTCCCGCTCGTGATGTCGGGGCTGTCGCTGTCCGGTGTCGTCCGCTACGAGACGTTCCGCGACTACTGGAAACACGCCGTGCTCGGGATGTACGCCGTCGGGGCGCTGTTCACGCCACCGGACCCGCTCACCCAGCTGTTGTGGGCGACGCCACTGGTACTCCTGTACGGCTTCTCGCTGTTCGTCACGCGGTTCATCATCACGGCCCGCGCGGCCAACGACCAGGTTGGGGTGAAGCCGACGCTCCGCGAGCGGTGGAACGTCGTCGTCGGCGTTGGCTTCGTCGCCGGCGCGGCGACGTTCTTCCTCGGTCGCGCGGCCGTCGCCGGCCGCTTCGATCAGACGGTCGCGTCGCTGTCGACACTCCCGTACGTCGGCGGCTACCTCGGCAGCCGGCTCCCCAACGGGCTGGCGACGGGGACGCTGTTCGGCGTCGACGCCGTCGCCGTGCTCGTCGTCGCCGCGCTGCTCGTCGCTCTCCTCGCCACGGTGGGCGCCGTCGTCTACCTGATGTTTCAGGCGCTCGAGGAGCTCGCGGACCCGACCGCGCTCGACGCAGCGCCCGCGAGCATCGGCGCGCCGGGCGAGCTCGACGTCGGCGAACTCGACGCCGCCGGCGTTCGTGCCGCGCCCATCGAGCCGTTCGTCGAAATGAGCGAGGAGGAGGCGCTCGCGCTGGCAAGCGGGGCGCTCGACGAGAACGACGACGAGAAGGCGCAGGCGATTCTCGACCGCTTCGACGACGCCGAGGCGATGGTCGCCGACCACCCACCGGAGGACGCCGACCCGGCCGCGGAGGCGGAGGCGCTCGCCGAGACGGGTGACCTCCCCGACGAGGCGGACGACGGTGCGACCGACGCCGACGCCGAAGAGGAGGGGGAGGAGGGCGACGTCCTCACCCGGACCGGCGCAGGGATGCTCTCTGCGTTCACCGAAGACGAGGTCGACGAGGACGACATCGGCGGCTACTACTACGACCTCGCCTTTATCGCCTCCTCGCTGCGGTCGAAGGCGTTCCTCCTCGTGGGGACGTTCATGTCCATCCTCGCGGTGACGTTCTACGTGCTGTACACCGGCGGGATCGGCTGGCTGAAGCGGCAGTTCCTCACGCAGTTGCCGGACCAGGTGACCGCGGAGCAGGTGCGCATCGTCACGCTCCACCCCGTGGAAGCACTCGTCTTCGGCATCAAGGTCGCGACCATCGCCGGGGCCGTCGCGACGGTGCCGCTGCTGCTCTACTACGCCTGGCCGGCGCTGAAAGAGCGCGGGTTCGCGCGCGGCGACCGCCGCGTCCTGCTCGTGTGGGGTGGAAGCCTCCTCGTCACGCTCGTCGCGGGGAGCCTCGTCGGCTTCCTCTACGTCGCGCCGGGCATCATCTCCTGGCTCGCGAACGACGCCCTCTCCGCGAGCATGGTCATCGCCTACCGCATCAACAACTTCGGCTGGCTCGTGTTCTTCACGACCGTCGGCGTCGGACTGATGGCGTGTATCCCGATGACGATGTTCCTGTTCCACGCCGGCGGCATCGTCCCCTACCGGACGATGCGCGAGCGCTGGCGCGTCGTCACGCTCGCGATTCTCTCGCTGGTCGCACTGCTCTCGCCACGGGGCGTCTTCATGATGTTCCTGCTCGGCCTCCCGGTCGTCGGCATGTACGGACTCGGTCTCGCCGTCCTCCACGTCGTCACGCTCGGCGGTCGTCGCGGCGGCGGCGGACCGAAGGTCGAGCCGGCAGACTGAGACCGGCCGAACGCCGAGCTCCGTTTCGGTCTCCAGAAACTGACGCGCTTAAGTCCTCCTCGGATAATCTTGGAGTATGCCCAAGATAAGCGTCGAGATCCCCGGCGAGCTGCTCGCCGACCTCGATGAGCACGTCGGCGAGGACGGGAAGTACGTGAACCGGAGCGACGCGATCCGCGCGTCGATACGGAAGAACCTCGACATCCTCGACGAGATCGACGCCCGGCACGGCCGGCTGGAGGACGATGGCGACGAGTAACCGGGAGCGGGGGCTCCCGCTCGGCGCGACGGTGCTCGCGGCGCTGTTCGTCACGGCGCTCGTCACCTCACAGCTGACCGCGGCGAAGGTGCTCGCGTTTCCGGTGCCCGTCTCGCTGCCGTTCACGGGGAGCTCGCTCGTGCTTCCCGGCGCGGCGCTCGGCTACGCGCTCACCTTCTTCGCCTCCGACTGTTACACGGAGCTGTACGGGAAGCGCGCGGGTCAGCGGCTCGTCAACGTCGCGTTCGCGATGAACTTCGTCCTCCTGGGGCTGGTGTACTCGACCATCGCCGCGCCGGCGGCCCAATCGAGCATCGACCCCGGACAGTTCGCTGCGGTGCTCGGCGCGTCGACGAACATCGTCGCCGGCTCGCTCGTCGCCTACCTCGTCTCGCAGAACTGGGACGTGTACGTGTTTCACGCGATTCGAGCGTACACCGGCCGGGGGAAGCTGTGGCTCCGGAATCTCGTCTCCACGGCGAGTTCACAGGCCATCGACACGGTAATCTTCGTCGGCATCGCCTTCTATCTCCTGCCGCAGTACGCCGGCATCGGCCCCCAGCTCCCGACGACAGTCGTGCTCGGCCTGATGGTCGGACAGTACGTCCTGAAACTCGCCATCGCCGTCGCCGACACGCCGTTCGTCTACCTCGTAACGAATGCCGTCCGCTCGGCCGAGGGTGGCCACGAGGACCGCATCATGGGCTGAGCGCGACCGGTTCGGTTACTCGACGCGCTCTGCGAAGCCGTAGCGCGGCTTCACGTCCGTCACCCGCACGTCCACCGTCTTGCCGGTCTCTCCGCCGGGGACGAACAGCGTGAACCCCTCTACCTTCGCGATGCCGTCTCCCTCGCTCCCCACGTCTTCGATCTCCACCGCGAGCTCGTCGCCCTCGCGGACGGGCGCGGTGAGCCGCCCCTTCGCCACGAGATACAGCTCCGAGGAGGCGTCCCGGGAGGCGTCCGGGTGGATCGCGCGGACGTACTCGAACTCCTCCTCCATCTCCGCGCGGAGGTCGTCGAGGTCCGGTCCTTCGAACACCTTCACGGCGAGGTCGCCGCCCGGTGCGAGCAGCTCCAGTGCCGTCTCGAACGCCATCCGCGCGAGGTGGACCGACCGGGCGTGGTCGAGGTTGTACTCGCCGGTCATGTCGGGTGCCATGTCGGAGACGACGACGTCCGCGTTCCCAACACGCTCGACGAGTTCCTCGCGGGTGGACTCGTCGGTCATGTCGCCGCGAATCGTCTCTGCGCCCTCCACGTCGTCGATGCGCTGGAGGTCGACCCCGACGACGCTCCCCTCGTCGCCGACGCGCTCGACGGCGACCTGCAGCCAGCCGCCCGGCGCGGCGCCGAGGTCGACGACCGTGTTCCCCTGGCCGAACAGCCCGGCCTCGCGGTCGAGCTGTTTCAGCTTGTACGCCGACCGGGCGCGGTACCCTTCCTGTTTCGCCCGGTTGTAGTACTCGTCGCGACCCGTCATACCGACCACACCGAACGGTCCGGCACTCCCCCGTGCCGGTGCGGTCGTGAACGCGTGCTCATACTCGGTCGGACGCGGTCGTCGCGGAAAGACGTGCCGGATTTCCCCGTCTCCGGTCGGCGGTGCCGTCGCTCGCCGGTGTAGAGAGACGGGGTAGGTCGGACGGCGCCGACCGACGTGTCGACCACGCCGGCCGAAAGGTGGCCGGCCGACCGTGCCGTCTATTCGTACTCTCCGCCGTCGCTACAAAACCCCTCCGGTGTTCGCGGCCGCGAGCCGCCCGCTCACTTCACCCGTCCGCGCGTCACTCCCTCCGCTGCTGCCAGCACCAGCACGTGCCGGTCCAGGGTCGCGTGAACTCGTCGAACGAACCGGTCGGTCACCGTCCAGCCGGCGTCGCGGGCGGCGTCGTCCCACGCGCGGTCGCCGACGACGACGCCGCGGTCGGCGACCCGGCGCGACTCCGCCAGCGCGTCCGCGACGAGCGCGTCGAGCGACCGGTTCGCCACCTTCGACTGCCGGCCGTACGGTGCGTCGAAAACGACGGCGTCGACGGCGCCGTCACACAGCGGCAGGCGCGTCGCGTCGGCCCGGGCGAGGGCAAACCCGCCAGGGTCGGGTAGCCCCTTGACGCCGGCCGAGAGATAGCGGCCGAGGTTCTCGCGGGTGCCGCGGACCATCTTCCGCTGCGCGTCCGTCCCGACCACGTCCGCGCCGACGAGCCCCGCCTCCACGAGGACGCCCCCGGTGCCGCACATCGGGTCGAGGACGGTCCGGCCGGGGCGCGCGCCCGCCACGTTCGCGACGGCCCGCGCGAGCAGCGGGTCCATGCTGCCGGGCTGGAAGAACGGCTTGTCCGTCGGCCGGCGGTCGCCGAAGTCCCGGACCGACGCCGTCGCCAGCCAGCCGAGCGCGGTGACCGTCCCGCCGTCGTCGGCCCGTGCGAACAGCGCCCGGAGCTCGTGGTCCGGGTCGTCGAGGTCGACGGCGAACCCCCGCTCGACCAGCACACTCCCGAGCTCCCGCTCGGCCCGCTGGGTCGAGACGCCGGTTGCCCCGCGCACGTCGCGTGCCCTGACGGCGACGCTCCCCTCGCGGTCGAGGGTGGCGGCGTCGAGCAGGGCGGCCGCGGCGTCGACGCCCCCGTCCGCGAGCCCGACGAGTTCGCTCGCGGCGTGGGTGTACGCCAGCGCGCTGACGCGCTCGGTGACGTCCCGTGCCGTCGCGACGCCTCGTGCCCGAACCTGCACGTCCGAACAGGCGCTCGCGGCCTCGCGGGCGGCAAAGGCGTCGTCCTCGCCGCCGAGTTCGAGCAGGTACACGTTCGGAGTCGGACGGCCCCGAGCAAGAAGCCGACGATGCGAACCCTCCCCGGCTGACGGGAGTTCGCCGCGGCCGCTCGGTCGCATCGTCTCGGCGCGGTGATCTGTCACGCCTTGATACGTACCTTTATAAAGGTTAAATACGTTCTTTAAGCCGAACGATGGACGACCCAAAGGAGACTATCAACATCGAGAACGTGGTCGCCTCGACCGGCATCGGGCAGGAGCTCGACCTGCAGTCGGTCGCGATGGACCTCGAAGGAGCCGACTACGACCCCGAGCAGTTCCCCGGTCTGGTTTACCGGACGCAGGAGCCGAAGTCCGCGGCACTGATTTTCCGCTCCGGGAAGATCGTCTGCACCGGCGCCAAGTCGACGGACGACGTCCACGAGTCGCTGCGCATCGTCTTCGACAAGCTCCGCGATCTCAACATCGAGGTGGAAGAGGAGCCGGAGATCGTCGTCCAGAACATCGTCACCTCCGCGGACCTGGGCGTCAATCTCAACCTCAACGCCATCGCCATCGGCCTCGGCTTGGAGAACATCGAGTACGAACCGGAGCAGTTCCCCGGGCTCGTCTACCGGCTCGACGAGCCGGACGTGGTCGCGCTTCTCTTTGGCTCCGGGAAGCTCGTCATCACCGGCGGGAAACAGCCCGTCGACGCGGAACACGCCGTCGACAAGATCGTGTCCCGGCTCGAGGAGCTCGGCCTCCTCGGCAACTGAGTCGGCCTCCTGGCCGCGACCGCCACGTACAAACGCCCGCCGCAGCTACGTTCACGCGATGGTTCTCCCCGTCCCGCTCCAGAGCATCACCGGCGGGGGGCTGTTCGCGCTCGTCGTCACCTTCCTCGTCACGACGCTGTTCTACGCCGTCACGCTCCACCTCGCGGCGACCTTCTTCATCGGCGACGTCCCTTCTCAGCGGGCAGCCTACGCCGCGCCGGTTCCGGCAGCCGTCTCGATCCTCCTCGGACAGTACGGCCGCAGCGGCGGTTTCCTCGGGTTGAGCGACTCGTTGCTCGTCGGCATCGCTCTCGGCGTCACGCTCGCCGCGGACCTGCTCGCTGTCAGTTTCTCGTATCGGCTGAAGTTGACGTCGGCAGCTCCGCTGGTGTTGCTGCACTTCGCGTTCGCCGCCGTGCTGGGTGTCGCCCTCGCTAACCTGCTGGGCGTGTTGTAGAGGGGGTTTCGGCGCGTGTCGGTGTCGGGCCGCTCGTCGTGACGAACGGGCGCCTGTGCTGGTTCTGTTTGGCCGTCATCTGCTGGGTCCCGAGCTGTTCTGCTATCGCAACGCAATGCGTGATCGCAACGTCAGCTTCATCCCACCCGTGAACGGGCGGGCTTTCGCCTCGCTCCCGACGTATCGCGCTTCTGTCCCGGAACGCCGAACGTACGCACCGACGTCTCGCTGTCCCCGAGTCTCGGAGAGGGCCACAGCGGATACGAGAGGTGGCCGGAGGCGTTCGGGGCTACTCCACGAGCCGCTCGATCTCGGTTACGAGGATGTCAGAGGCGCCCGCGGCTTTCAGCTTCGTGATGGTCTCGAACACCTCCCGCTCCTCGACGACGACGTGGACGGCCACCTTCTCGCCGTCGCCGTTGTCGATGTCCATCACGGTCGGCCCGCTCATCCCCGGGATGACGTCCTCGATGTCGTCGAGGTTCGCCCGCGGGACGTTCATCATCAGGTAGCGCCGACCGTCCGCCGCGAGGACGGATTCGAGCGCGGTGGCGACCTGCTGGACCTTCGGGTCGTCGGCCACCGCGGGCGCGGCAAACAGGTGAACCGACGACTGAAGCACCTCGTCGATGACCGCGAGGCGGTTCATCCGCAGCGTCGTCCCCGTCGAGGTGATGTCGATGATGGCGTCGGCGATCTCGACGTGCGGGGTCAGTTCCGTCGCGCCCGACACCTCGACGATCTCGGGCGAGACGGGCTTGTCGGCGAAGTAATCCGCCGCGACGTTCGGGAACTCCGTCGCGACCGTGCCGTTGACGAGCGCGTTGACGCCGTCGATGTCGCCGTCTTCGGGCGACGCGAGGACGAGCCGACAGCGGCCGAACTCGAGGTCGAGCAGGTCGACGAGGTCGACCCGCGACTCCTTCACCTGATCGAGTCCGGTGATGCCGAGCGCAGCGGCGCCGTCGGCGACGTACTCCGGGATGTCGGCCGCACGGGCGAACAGCACCGAGACGTCGGGATCGACCGTGTCCGCGTACAGCTTCCGATCGGCGCCGCCCTCGATGTGGAGGCCGGCGCGCTCCAGCAGTTCGACGGCGGGGTCGTGGAGACGGCCCTTGTTGGGCACGGCGATTCGCATGACCCGGCTTCGCCCTCCTCCCCCTTGCACCTATCGAACCGGCCCGTGCTTCCGTGCGAGTGCGAAGATGAGCGCCGAGGCGCCCGCGACGGCCGAGACGACGAGCGTTCCGACCGAGACCCACAGCACCGCTTCCCACGGGAGCGCACGTCCGACTGCACCCAAGACGGACGGCTCCGTCCCACCCACGGACGAGAGCCGCGCCTGCGTCTCGGCGTAGTCGAACGCGAGCGCGACGCCGAACGGGACGAACGAGACGAGTCCGAGCTGGCCGGCGAGGTAGGCGACCCGTTCGTGGGGTTCACGCTCGGCGTCACCGTAGCGCCACCGCACGAAGGCGGCCGCGAGCGAAGCGGCCGCGGCCACCCCCAGCGCGGCGAGGAAGGGCCCGGCGAACAGCGGGTCCGAGAGCCGTTGCACACCAGAGACGCCCGTGCCGGAACAAAAAACGCGTCGGCGCCTCCGAACCGTGGGGTTGACGCCGGCTGCGCTGCACGTCCGACCATGACACTGCTCGTCGCTGGCGGCCGCGTGCTCCGTCCCGACTACACCGTCGAGCGCGCCGACGTCCGCGTCGACGACGACGGCCGCATCGACGCGGTCGGTGACCTCTCGAACCAAGCGGCGGACCGACGGCTCGACGCGACTGACGGGCTCGTGATGCCCGGCCTCGTCAACGCACACGGCCACGCCGCGATGACCCTACTCCGGGGATACGCCGACGACAAGCCCCTGGACGCGTGGCTCCAGGAGGACATCTGGCCGGTCGAGGGCGTTCTCGACCCGGCCGACGTGGCCGCGGGCGCGCGGCTCGCGGCCGTCGAGATGATCCGCTCCGGGACGACGACGTTCGCGGACATGTACTTTCACGTCGGCGCGGTCGCGGACGCGGTCGCCGAGGCCGGCCTCCGCGCTCGCCTCGGCCACGGCGTCGTCACCGTCGGCAAAGAGGCCGAGGCTGCCCGCGCCGACTTCGAGACGTCGCTGGAGGTCGCCCGCGAGTACGACGGCGCCGCGGACGGCCGGATCACGACCGCGGTGATGCCCCACGCCCCTCACACCGTCGGCACCGAGCTCTTCGAGACGTTCGTCCCGCGGGCGCGAGAGGTCGGCATCCCGCTTCACTTTCACTTCAACGAGACGCCGACGTACGTCGAGGAGATCGCCGCGGAGGCGGACGCCCGCCCCGGCGCGTACGCGGACGACCTCGGCCTGCTCGCCGACGACACGTGGGTCGCCCACGGCGTCCACGTCTCCGACGAGGAGATCGACCTGCTCGCGGACCGCGACACCGCGGTGGTCCACTGCCCGGCGTCGAACATGAAACTCGCCTCCGGGATGGCGCCGGTCCAGCGGCTCCGCGACGCCGGCGTCACCGTCGCGCTCGGCACGGACGGCGCGGCGTCGAACAACGACCTCGACATGTTCGACGAGCTACGCGACGCGGCGATGCTCGGCAAGCTCGCGGCCGACGACGCGAGCGCCGTCCCCGCCGAGGCGGCAGTCGAGATGGCGACGCAGGGGGGTGCCGACGCGCTCGGGCTCCCGGTCGGCCGCGTCGCGGTCGGGGCGCCGGCGGACCTCGCCGTCGTCGACCTCTCCGGGGCGCATCTCATCCCCGAACACGACCTCGTGAGCCACCTCGCGTACGCGGCCCGCGGCAGCGACGTGCGCCACACCGTCTGCGACGGGCAGGTGCTAATGCGCGACCGTGAGCTGCTGACGCTCGACGCGGCCGCGGTGAAACGCGAGGCCGAAAAGCGGGCCCGCGAGGCGGTCGAACGCGCCGGCTGACTCAATATCGGAAGCCGTGTTGAACGCTCAGAGATGCTTTTGAACTCTCTGAAGTGATTTGTGTCTGTCTCACGGTGGGCGTAAACGGGGTGAACGAGACTCCCGGTTTATACAGATATCCCCCCTTCCCCCGAGTAGATGAGCCGAAACACCAAGCTGTTCGCGCTGGCAGGCACGCTGTTCCTGCTCGTGAGCGTCCTCGCGCCCGCCGTCTCGGCGAGCGCGGTGGCCGGGAACGCGGGCCTCTCGGCCGACGTGACGCAGGATACGGCCGGCGTCACGGTGAACGTCACTGACAACGGCACCGCCGTCGAGGGTGCGGCTGTGAACATCACCGCGAGCGGGAACAACACGACGTACGACGTGGACGGAACGACCGGTTCCGACGGTATCGTCGAGTTCGACAACCCCGAAGAGAACGTCTCGGGGACGCTCGTGGTGACGTACAACAACACGACGGTCGAACAGGACGTCTCGCTCCGGAGCGGCGAGACGGTCGAGGAGCAGCTCCTCGAGGAGTCCGACACGTTCGGGGGCGCAGTTTCCGCGTTCGTGGCGAACCTGCTCAGCGACGGAACCGCTGCAGCAGGCGGTATCGGCCCCGCCGTCTCCGAGTTCGTGACGGAGAACAATCCCGGCGCGGACAACCGACCCGATCACGCCGGTCCGCCGGACCACGCAGGCCCGGACGCTGACGACGACGCTGACGATGACGACGCTGACGCGGAAGACGAAGACGGAGACGAGTCGGACGACGACGAGCGCGGTCCGCCGGAGAACGCCGGTCCGCCGGACGATGCCGGTCCGGACGCTGACGACGATGTCGACGACGAGAGCGAGACGGACGACAAGCGCGGTCCGCCGGAGGACGCCGGTCCGCCGGACCACGCGGGTCCGGACGCTGACGACGATGACGACGAGAAGGAAGACGACGATGACGACGACGATGACGAGGAAGACGGCAATGACGATGAGGACGCCGAGGACGACGACTGACGACGCCGACTGAGTTCGGTCGACGACGCTGATTCCTTTTTCCGACGCGACGCACCGAGCCTTCGGTAGCGTTTAGGACGCGCCTCTCCTTGCTGGCGTATGAGCGAAGCCACCGACGGCGGGCTCGAATCCATCACCGCCCGGCTCGACGATCCGGAGCCGGCGGCCGAGGAGGGCCACCGGAAGATCGAGTGGGCGCGTCAACACATGCCCATCCTCGCCGAGCTACGCGAGGAGTTCGAGGCGGACCAGCCCCTCGCGGGGCAGACGGTCGGCATGGCGATGCACGTCGAAGCGAAGACCGCGGCGCTGACGGAACTGCTCGCCGACGGCGGCGCGACGGTCGCCATCACCGGCTGTAACCCGCTGTCGACCCACGACGACGTGAGTGCCGCGCTCGACACCCACGAGAACATCACCTCCTACGCGGAGCGCGGCGTCGACGACGACACCTACTACGCGGCCATCGAGGCCGTCATCGGCCACGAGCCGACGATCACCGTCGACGACGGGATGGACATGATCGCCGCGATCCACCAGGACTACCCGGAGCTCATCGACTCCATCCTCGGCGGCTGCGAGGAGACGACGACGGGCGTCCACCGGCTCCGCGCGATGGACGACGACGGAGAGCTTCACTACCCCGTCTTCGCGGTCAACGACACGCCGATGAAGCGGCTGTTCGACAACGTCCACGGCACGGGCGAGGCGTCGCTCGCCAACATCGCGATGACGACGAACCTCTCGTTTGCCGGCAAGACGGTCGTCGTCGCCGGCTACGGCGACTGCGGCCGCGGCGTCGCAAAGAAGGCGAAAGGGCAGAACGCCCACGTCGTCGTCACGGAGGTCGACCCACGGCGCGCGCTCGAAGCGCACATGGAGGGGTACGAGGTGACGAACATGGCCGAGGCCGCCCCGAAGGGCGACGTGTTCATCACGACGACCGGCAACAGGGACGTCATCACCGAGGCGCACTTCGAGGCGATGCAGGACGGGGTCGTGCTCGCGAACGCTGGCCACTTCGACGTGGAGGTGAACCTCGACCAGCTCGCCGACCTCGCGGTCGACGTTCGAGAGGCACGGAACGGCGTCACCGCCTACGAGCTGCCGGACGGCCGGCGACTCAACGTGCTCGCCGAGGGGCGGCTGGTCAACCTCGCGAGCCCTGTCGCGATGGGTCACCCCGCCGAAATCATGGACCAGAGTTTCGGCGTGCAGGCCGTTGCCGTCCGCGAAATCGTCGAACACGGCGACGAGTACGAGCCCGGCGTCCACGACGTCCCCGACGCGCTCGACCGCGAGGTCGCCGAGACGAAGCTCGTCTCCGAGGGCATCGACATCGACGAGCTGTCCGACGAGCAGCGCGAGTACATGGGTTCGTGGGACCACGGAACGTAGACGGCGCGACACGTCGCTTAAGAGCGTCCGCGTCCGACTCGGAGTAGATGGTCGACGCGAACTCGAAGGGGAATCGCCGCGAGCGCGAGCTCGTGAACGAGCTGGACGAGCGCGGCTTCGCCGTGATGCGCGCACCCGCCTCCGGCGCCGCGACGGACCGGGAGCTTCCCGACGTTCTCGCGGGCAACGGCGACCGCTTCTACGCCATCGAGGCGAAGTCGTCGGCCGGCGACCCAATCTACCTCACCGGCGAGGAGGTGGAGGCGCTCGTCTACTTCGCGAAGAACTTCGGCGCGAAGCCACGCATCGCCGCCCGCTTCGACCGCGAGGACTGGTACTTCTTCCACCCGGGCGACCTCCACACCACGGACGGGGGGAACTACCGCGTCAAGAAGGAGACGGCGCTGGCCGACGGGAGCGACCTCGCCGAACTCGCCGGCGACTCGCGGAAGGTGACGCTGGACGAGATCACGGTCGCCGAGCCGGAGTCCGACACGCTCGACGTCCTCCGTGCGGTCGAGAGCGGGGAGCTCTCGGCCGAGGAGGGCGCAGAGATGCTGTGATTCTGGTCCGAGGCGCCTTGCTCACCTGATGAACTGCGCGTTCGCGGCCTCGAGCCGCGAGTGCGGGAACGCGTAGCGTGGCCGCTCGGCGAGCGACGTCGACCGCGGCGCCGAGAACGGGTAGACGACCTCGACGACGGGGTCGTCGTCGGGGTAGCCTTCGTTCGTCTCGTAGGCCGCGACGGTCCGGTCCGTTCCGGCGATTTCCCACTCGTCGGCCCGGGCGTCCGTGACTCGTGCGACGACGACGAGGTCGTCGGTCTCCCGGTCGCGGACGGCGTCGCCCGGCTCGAACCGGCAGTCGTCACACAGGGCGGGGCCCGTCTCGGGGAGGAACCGCTCGCGGCCGCAGGCCGCGCAGTCGCCGACACGGCGCCCCGGCGGCGGGAGCTCGCCCCGGGTAATTTCGACTGCAACGCGCCGGAGGTGCTTACAGCGCGCGCCGCGGTAGCCGTTGTCCGGACACGTACACGTGCCGTCGCGGAGGTCGACCTCGTACTCGTTGTCCGATTCGGATTCGACGGCGTAGCGGCCGCTGCCGAGCGGTTCGACGGCCATCGGCTCGGTCCACGCGCGCGCCGAGCGGGGGTCGAGCCGCGAGATGTCGGGCGCGAGCGGGCGTTTCGTCGGTGACGCGGGTGTGTGTTCGAGGTGCGTCATGGTGTCGGACGGGCGGTGCCCGTCTCCACGCGAAAGAAGGGTCTTCGGACGGGTAAAGCGCTCGACCGTTCACGCCGTTTCGCGCCGTTTCACGCGGCCTACCGGTCGGTTCCGGTCGTGCGGTCGCTTCGAAGGGCTTTTGCGGCGACCGGTCGACCGCCGAGACATGGATATCGAGCGGGAGACGCTCGTCGAGATCGCCGTCGCCACCGTGGCCGTCGTGCTGTTCGTCGGAGCGCTCGTCGCGGTCGGGACCACGTACGGCGCCCCCCAGCTCTCCTCGGAGGGCGGCATCGCGCTCGTCGCCGCCATCTTCGGCTTCGTTCTCCTGATGGCTGTCGTCGGGGTCTTCCTCGACCGGCGCTGAGTCGGTCCACGGTCCCGGGTCAGTGCTCTGCCGGCTCTTCCAGCCGCCGTTCGTAGTACGCCAGCGGCTGGGTGATCTCCTCACAGAGCGCGTCCGGATCGTGACAGTCGCCGTTCGCCTGCATCGTCACGCAGGAGGGTGGCGCGAACTGCGCGCCGTCGTTCGCCAGCCGCTCGTACTGATACTGTAGCCCGTCGTCGCCGTCGAGCAGCGTCGCGACCCGGTCGAAGTCGGCGCCGGTCGCCGCCAGAAACGACAGCAGCGAGAATCGTCCCGTCTCCCCGGCCTCGCCGGCTCTGACCTGCTCGACGAGCGTTCGGACGCACGGCGGGAACGCCGCGGGCTCGAACCGGTCGACGTCGCCCGTCCGCTCGACGGGCGCGAGCGTGTCGCGCAGCGCCGCCACCTCTCCGGCGAGCGCGTCGGCGACCGGCTCCGGAACGGACAGCGGGAGCCCCTCGGCCACCCGCACGCGGACGGCCTCCCGGAGCAGCTCGTACAGCTCGCGGCGCGTGACGGCCACGAACCCGTCGGCGAGCGGACGAGCGGCGAGCCGCCACGCGGTCCCGTCGAGCGGCGCCGCGAGATCGAGGTACGCGCCGACGGCAACCTCGAAGCGGCCGTCGCCGGTCGGCGTCACCTCGCCCGCGAGGCCGAAGTCGGCGAGCAGCGCGTCGAGCGAGAGTGTCCCGTCGCCAGCAGATTTCAGCTGCGTCTCTTCGTCGAAGTCGTCGGTGAATCGCTCGTACGCGAGCGTCGCCTCGGCGCGCGCGTACTTCTCGACGGCGCCCGGCACGTCGACCAGTGAGACGAGCACACGCGCGACCGGGTAGGAGAGCAGCTCTGCGCGGGTGCCCCAGTGCCCCTCCGCGGCGACGGTGCCGTCGACGAGCGCGCGCTCGACGCGCTCGACGCCGCGTTCGACCGGACGGCCCCCCTCGGCGACGACCGCGCCGAGCTCCACGTCGGCCTCCTCGACGGCCTCGCGTGCGGCCGCGAGAAACGGGTAGCGGGCGTGGAGCCGTTGCATGCGCCCGGGTTGTGTGGCGCCGCGAATAAACGCGACGGTAGGGTGACGGTCGGCCGACGATCCGACGAGCGCGGTCGGTCGGGTGACGCTCGTCTCCGGTCGCCGCCGACTCGCCGCCTACTCCTCGTCGTCCGGCGACGCGAGTAGCTCCGCTTCGTACGCCGCGACGGCCTCGACGACCGCGTCGGCGTCCTCGTCGGGGACGTCGAACGCATCGAGGCTCTCGTAGAGAAGTTCGACGGCGCGTTCGATGTGCCCCGGGGTGAACGGTACGTGGAGATGCGCGTCGCGCACGGGCTCCGCGTCGTAGGTCTCCGGGCCGCCCGCCGCATCGCAGAGAAAATCTGTCTGCGTCTTCCGGAGTCGCTCCATGTCAGCCGATTCGAAGAACGGCCCCAACTCGTCGTCCGCCACCAGCCGGTCGTAGAAGTCGTCGACGACGGCGCGGATGCCGTCGTGTCCTCCGAGTCGCTCGTACAGCGTCGATTCGCCCATGCGACCGGTTCGCACCCCCGGGCTGTTAGTCGTCTCGGATTCGGCGTCGCCCGCCGCTACCCGACGACGACGGCGTCCTCGGGGTCGAACCCCACGACGAGTTCCTCGCCTTCGGGGACGGAATCGGTCCGAACCACGAGGTCGTGGCCGCGCCACGAGAGGCCGACGCGGACCGCTTCGCCGAGGAACTCGGCGTACTCGACGGTCGCGGTGAATCGGTTCGTCCCCTCACCAATCCGCAGCGCTTCGGGCCGGACGCAGAACGTCGCCCGTCCGTCCGGTGCCGGAAGCGCGAAGCTCGTCTCCGCGACGTCGACGCGGCCGTCGCGGACGACGCCCTCGAAGACGTTGTTCTCGCCGACGAACTCGGCGACGAACCGGGTCTCGGGCTCGCGGTACACGGCCTCCGGGGTGCCGACCTGCTCGACGCGGCCGTCGGCCATGACGGCGACGCGGTCGGAGACGGCGAGCGCCTCCGCCTGGTCGTGGGTGACGTACACCGTCGTGACGCCGAGCGCCGTCTGAATCTCCCGCACCTCCCGGCGGAGCCGCTCGCGGAGCCGCGCGTCGAGCGCGCTCATCGGCTCGTCGAGCAGCAGCAGCTCCGGCTCGGGGGCGAGCGCTCTCGCGAGCGCCACCCGCTGCTGTTGTCCGCCGGATAACTCCCCGGGCTCTCGCGCCTCGAATCCCGCGAGGCCGACGAGTTCGAGCAGCTCCGCGACCCGCGCGTCGCGGTCCGGCGGGTCGTCCGAAAAGCGGAGGCCGTAGGCGACGTTTTCCGCGACGCTCATGTGCGGGAACAGCGCGTACTGCTGGAAGACGACGCCGACGTCGCGCTCTTCGGGCGGGACGCCAGCGACGGAGTCGCCGCCGAACAGCACCTCACCCGCGTCGGGCGACTCGAAGCCGGCGACGGTTCGCAGCGTCGTCGTCTTCCCGCAGCCGGAGGGGCCGACGAGCGTGAAGAACTCCCCGTCGCGCACCTCGAGGCTCACGTCGTCGAGCGCGGTCGTCCCGGCGTAGCGTTTCACCAGGCCGTCGAGGGTGAGGCTACTCACGGTACCGCCCTCCGACCCGGTCGATGACGACGAACGACGCCGCGGTGACGACGAGCAGTACCGACCCCATCGCCGTCGCCGGGCCGAGCGTCCGATCCGTCAGAAACCGCTCGACTGCGACGGGCATCGTGTACGCCCGCGACCCTTCCGCGAGGATGACCGTCGAGTCGAACTCGCCGATGGAGATGGCGAAGGCGAACGCGGCGCCGGCGGCGATGCCCGGCATCACGAGCGGCACCTCGATGTCGACGAGCGCGCGGGCCCGGGTCGCGCCGAGCGCCCGCGCGGACTCCACGAGCCGCCGGTCCAACCCGCCGAGCAGGGGGGCGACGTTGCGGACGACGAAGGGGTAGGCCCCGACGGCGTGGGCGGCGACGATGGCGACCGGTCCGCCGACGGCGAGCCGGGTGCCGAAGACGTCGACGCCGAAGACGAGCCCCTGCAGCATCCCGAGCCCGACGACGACGCCGGAGACGGCGAAGGGCGCCATCGCGGCGACGCCGACGAGCCGCGAGGCAACCCCCTCGCGCAGCGACGCGAGCGCGAGGACGAGCCCCATCGGCACCGACAGCGCGAGCGTCCCGACGCCGAACAGCAGGCTGTTTCGCACCGCGACGCCCGGCTTCGTCTGGCTCGTCGCCGCCGTCGTCTCTCGCTGGAGGAGGAACTCGTAGTAGCGGGTCGTGAGGCCGTTCGGGCCGGTGACGCTCGCGACCAGCATGCTGACGAGCGGGAGCACGAACACGAGGCCGACGACGAGCGCGTAGCCGACGAGCGCGATCCGTTTCGCGTCGAGTCCGGCGAGCGGCTCCCGCTTTAGCGCCGACGCGACCCGGTCGCCGCGCGTGGCGGCGTCCTCGTAGCGGAGATACGCGTAGGTGAGCCCCAGTGAGACGACGGTTTCGAGGACGGCGAGCGCGGCTGCCTCCGTCAGCGCGAGCTGCTGGACGCGGTCGTAGAGCCACACCTCGACGGTCGCGAGCTTGAGCCCGCCAAGTGCGAGCACGATGGGGAACGACATGAACGTGAAGATGAAGGTGAGCAGTGCGCCGGTCGCGACGGCGGGCGCGAGTTGTGGCGCCACCACGTCCCGGAACGCACGCAGCGGCGAGGCGCCGAGCGACCGGGCGGTCTCCACCGTGCGGGCGTCGACGCTCTCCCACGCGGCCGCGACGATGCGGGTCACGAGCGGCGCGTTGTAGAAGGCGTGAGCGAGCACGATGATCTCCAGCGAGAACAGTAGCTCGACGGTCGGCAGGCCGAGCGCGCGCAGCAGGTCGTTCAGGGGGCCGTTCGTCCCGAACGCGGCGACGAACCCGACCGCGACCATGATGGAGGGGAGCACGAACGGCACGGCGGTCAGCGACTGTATCGTCTGCCGGCCGGGGAACTCGAACCGGGCGAGGACGTACGCGCCCGGCAGGCCGAGCGCGAGGCTCGCCAGGGTCGAGAGCAGCGCCTGCCACGCGGTGAAGCCGAACAGGCCGAACGGGGGAAAGGCGCCGACAAACGTGGTCCACGCCGCCGCGAGCGCGCCGAGGGTGGAGCGGTCCGGCGCGAGCACGGCCCCGGGAACGGCTGCGAGCGCGCCGAGCACGTCCGCGACGCTCGTGACGAACCACGCACCTACGCCCGCGGGAACGCCCGCCGGATCGCGGACCGCGGCGGCGAGCGCGCCGACGTAGAACGGGTCGCGGAGCACGTCGAGCAACGGGGAAAGCGACGGGGCGCCGTCGCGCGTGACCGCCTCGACGAGGACGGTCCCGACGGGGTAGTACAGCATGACGACGAGCAGGGCGGCCGTCGCCAGCCCGGCCAGCGGGACCGCGACCCGCTCAGCCCTGCGCGATCTCTCGCGCCCAGTCCTCGATCCAGCCATCCAGGTTCCCCTTCAGCTCCTCGTAGGTAAACGTCACCGGCTCGTCGGGTATCTTCGCGTAGCGGGCGAACTCCTCGGGCAGGTTCGCCTGTTCGGCGGGGATCGCCGGGAACTGCACGTTCCGGACCGCGATCTCGCCTTGCGCCTCCGCGGTGAGCATGAAGTCCATGAACTCGGTCGCGAGCGCGCGCTTCTCGGAGTCGGCGAACACGGCCATCCCTTCCGGGTTCGCGTACCCCTGATCGTTCAGGAAGGCGACCTGGTGGCGCGTCATGTCCTGGTCGTAGCGGTTCGCGTACACTTGGTCGGTCGAGTAGGAGACGACCATCGGCTTCTCGCCCTCGGAGTAGGCGTTGTACGCGTCGTCCCAGTTCCCGAGGACGGTGATGCCGTTCGAATCGAGGTCGCGCCAGTAGTCGAGGTAGCCGTCCGCGCCGAACTGCTTCACCGTCCACAGCAGGAACGCGCGGCCGGTCGCCGACGACTGCGCGTTCTGGACGATGAGCGAGTCCGCCCACGGCTCCGTTGTGAGGTCGTCGAACGTCCCCGGTCGGTCGACGGCCGACTCGTCGAACACGAGCGAGATGTAGCCGGTGTCGTACGGCACCGCCCGCTCCTGCGGGTCGAATCGAAGCCCGTCGCGGACGGCGTCCCCGTTCGACAGCTCGCCGCCAACCTGGGCGAACAGCGGCTCGTCCAGCTCCGAGTCCACGCGGAGCAACTGGTCGACGTTGAGCCCGACGTACGCGTCGGCGTCGATGGGTGCGTCCTGCTGTTTGCGCCGGATGAAGTAGTTGACCGCCGAGTCCGGGGTGACGTACTCCACTGTCGCGTCCGGGTACTCCGCCTCGAACTGCTCTTTGAGCCACGGGCCGGCCGCGCCGTCGCTCTCCACCCACGAGGGGTACGTCGCCACGGTGAGCGTCCCCGACAGCGATGCCTCCGTCGGCGTCGCGGTCGCCGTTTCCGTCACGGTTCCATCCGTCGCGGTCTCCGTCGGGGTCGAGCCGTCGCCCGCGTCGCCGGTGCAGCCGGCCAGTGCCGCGGCGCCGACGCTACCGACGGTGGCCAGATACGCCCGCCGCGAGCGGTCGCCGTTCCCGTCCGTCCGTTCCGCGTCCTTGCTGTCCATTACCGGGTAATTACACTGGGTGGTTGATAAGCGACGCGGAACGGGGACGCGGTCGCTTCGGGTCTCGACTCGCGGAGAAACCCCGAAAGGATTAGGCAGCGGCCGGGTCACGTTGACCCGTGAGTTCCCGGACGGTCCGTCGCTACGTGCTCGCAGCCGTGTTGGTCGGCCTGCTCGTGGCGGCGGCGCTGCTGCTCCGTGCCGTCATCGCGACGGCCTTTTTCGCCGTCACGGTCGCATACGTGCTGTATCCCGCACGGTCGCATCTCCGGGACCGCGGGCTCTCGCGGCGCGTCACTGCGGCCTCGCTCTCGGCGGCCGTGTTCGGCCTCGTGCTCGTCGCGTTCGGGCTGGCGTCGCTCGCGCTGTATCGCCGCCGCCGGTTCGTCGTCGAACTACTGCGCGAGATACCGGACACGGTCACTGTCGGCGTCGGGGAGTTCTCGTACTCGGCGCCGACGACGACGCTCGTCGACCCGGTCGTCGCTATCCTCCGCGGGACGGCGGTCGCCGTTGCCGGCGCCGCGCCGGTGTTGTTGCTGAAACTGCTCCTCTTCGCTATCGTGTTGTACGGGCTGTTACTCCACCCCGACCGGGCCGGACACGCCGTGTTCAACGTCGTTCCGCCGGAGTATCACGACGTCGTCCGCCGGTTCCACGAACGCACCCGTGACACGCTGTACGGCATCTACGTGTTGCAGGTCGCAACGGCCGGCGGGACGTTCGTGCTCGCCGTCGTCACCTTCGCTGGGCTCGGCTATCAGGCGCCGGTGACGCTGGCCGTCATCGCCGGCGTCCTGCAGTTCATCCCGGTCGTCGGTCCCGGCGTCCTGTTGGGGGTGCTCGCGCTGCTCGACATTCTCGCCGGGAACCTCGTTCGTGCGGCGCTTGTCGCCGTCGTCGGCGGGTTCGTCGTCGGACTGCTCCCGGACGCGGTGATTCGTCCCCGGCTCGCCAGCTACGCCGCACACCTCCCCGTGAGCCTCTACTTCGTCGGCTTCGTCGGCGGCGTGCTCTCGCTGGGTATCATCGGCTTCATCGCCGGCCCGCTCATCGTAGCCCTCGTCGTCGAGGCCGTCGCGCTGCTGTCGGAGCGCCGGGTGGTGGAGGGGGACGCAGCTACCCAGTGACGACGAGGGCGTCGGCTACCCGGTGACGAGGTCGCCGCCCTCGCGTTCCCACTCCGTCAGCGACCCCTCGTAGAAGGCGATGTCGGGGTAGCCGAGGTGGCGGAGTACGGTGTAGGTGTGGCTGATGCGCCGGGCAGTGTTACAGTAGAGGACGATCCGGCTCTCCGGTTCGATCCCCCGCTCGGCGAGCAGATCGCGCAGGTCGGCTTCGGGGAGCAGCCCCCGCGTCTCGTCGTCGACGAGTTCGCGCCAGTCGAGCCGGACGGCGCCCTCGATGTGGCCCTCCTCGTACTCCCACGCCTCGCGGGTGTCGACGAGCGTCGCGCCGGCGTCGATGGCCGCCCGCACCTCGTCGATGGTGATGAGCGGTCCCGCCGTGTCGAACGCCGCCTCGTAAGTCGTCGGCTCGGAGTCGACGCCGCCGCTTGCCGTCTCGAAGCGCCGTTGCCACGCCGAGAAGTCGCCGTCGAGCAGGTGGAGCGTCGCGGGGTCGTGGCCGTACAGCTCGGCGGTGACGAGTAGCCGCGCCGCGAAGACGCCGTGGGTGTCGTCGTAGGCGACGATTCGGTCGTCGTCCGAGACGCCCGCAGCGCCCATCAGCTCGGCGAAGCGGGCTGCGCCGGGGAGCTTCCCCATCTCGCCGTCGTCGCCCCGGTAGCTGTCGAACGGGACGTTCACCGCCCCCGCCACGTGGCCGATGCCGTCGTACTCCCACGCGTCGCGGGTGTCGACGACGCACACCTCCTCGCGGTGATCGGCCAGCCACTCCGCCGAGATGACGACGTCGGTCATGCCGACGCTCGGACGGCGCGGCGCTTGAACCCGACGGGACCGGGGGCTTCGGTCGGCGCTCCGAGATAACGGCAAGTATTTCTCGTTTATTGGCACATTTCGGCTCTGAATCGCTCTCGCGTCCGTTTTCGAGCGCCCCGGACTCCCCGAACTGTTCTCGACGCCCAGAAACTACCAGAATATATTGCCTGTAGAATGGAGCCGTGGCCGAACTGACCGGGGGACAGAGAGATATGAGGTCGGGACGCCAACGACGGTTGCATTATGACTGATTACGCGAAGGACGTGCTCGTCTCCGCCGACTGGGTGGAAGAGCACCTCGACGAGTTCGAAAGCGACGACCCCGGCCACCGGCTGGTCGAGGTCGACGTGGACACGGAGGCGTACGACGAGGCCCACGCACCCGGCGCCATCGGCTTCAACTGGGAGACGCAGCTTCAGGACCAGACGACCCGTGACATCCTCTCGAAGGACGAATTCGAGAACCTGCTCGGACGTCACGGCATCTCCGAGGACTCGACGGTCGTCCTGTACGGCGACAACTCCAACTGGTTCGCCGCCTACACCTACTGGCAGTTCAAGTACTACGGCCACGAGAACGTGAAGCTGATGGACGGTGGCCGCGAGTACTGGCTCGACAACGACTATTCGACGACCGACGAGGTTCCGGAGTTCTCCGCGGTCGACTACGAGGCCTCTGGCCCGCGCGAGTCCATCCGCGCCTACCGCGAGGACGTCGAGAACGCCGTCGAGCGGGGCATTCCGCTCGTCGACGTGCGCTCGCCCGAGGAGTTCTCCGGCGAGATTCTCGCGCCCCCGGGTCTGCAGGAGACGGCCCAGCGCGGCGGCCACATCCCCGGCGCGAAGAACATCTCGTGGGCGGCCGTCACGAACGACGACGGCACGTTCAAGAGCGCCGACGAGATCAGCGAGCTGTACGCCGAGGAGGGCATCGACGGCGAGGGGACCACGGTCGCCTACTGCCGCATCGGCGAGCGCTCGTCGGTGGCGTGGTTCGCGCTGCACGAGCTGCTCGGTTATGACGACACCATCAACTACGACGGCTCGTGGACCGAGTGGGGGAACCTCGTCGGTGCCCCCGTCGAAACCGGTTCGGGCGACTGAACGAGGCCGCTTCTCCGTTTTTTCACCGCCGAACAGCGGTGGATTCGTTCCGCGTTACGTCCTGTTAGCGCTCACGAGATGCACGACGAGCTATGCGGTGTCCGGGGTTCGTTCCGCATCACGTCCTGCTCGCGCGGACCTAGGGGAAACCGCCCCGCGACCGCACGGCACCGCACCACACGCCTCCCCAGCCGATTCCTTCGGCCGGTCGCACGGCTCCCTCCCTCAGTCATCCACCGGACGGCTCGCGATGCTCGCCGTCCGAGCTGCTCAGAAACGCGCGGCGTTTCTGGCATCACGGAACGCGGAGCGTTCCGTTCGAGCTCGTTCGCCTCACGGCTCACGAGCACCTCGCGCGCCGCTGGCTCGCCACGAGCTGCTCGCGTGTCGCTCACGTTCGTTCGCTCCCGCTCGCTTTCACGGCCCTGCGCTCGCGACGCTCGCTTGCGCCGCGCAGGGCTCGCCAGCGCGCGCCCCGCACGAATCGAACAGGTCATCGTGGCGGTTGCCTACACCAGCACCTCGACCTCGTAGCCGTTCGCCTCCAGCTCGGCGATGAGCTCGGCGACGTGCTCGTGGCCGCGGGTCTCGAGGTCGAGCTCCACCTCGACGCCGCCGAGACTCATGTCCAGCGACGTGCGCTCGTGCCGGATGCCGTAGATGTTCGCCCGCGCGTCTGCGATAATCTCGATGAGCCCCTCCAGCGCCCCGGGCCGGTCCTTCAGCGTGGTTTTGAGCTTCAGGTAGCGGCCGTCCTCGACCAGCCCGCGGGTGATGACGTTCCGCAGCACGTTCAGGTCGATGTTTCCACCACACAGCGCCGGGACGATCACCTCCCCGTCCCCGTACTCGAACGCCTCCTCGACGACGGCCGCGAGCGCGACCGCGCCGGCGCCCTCGACGAGCGTCTTCGACCGTTCGAGCAAGTCGACCACCGTTCGGGCGATGGCCGCGTCGCTCACCGTCACCAGCTCGTCGACGCGCTCGCGGACCACCTCGAAGGTGAGCGACCCCGGCTGGCCGACGGCGATGCCGTCCGCGATGGTGTCGACCTCGTCGAGCTCGACGCGCTCGCCCTTCTGGAGCGACCGTGCCATCGCGGAGGCGCCCTCTGCCTGGACGCCGACGACGCGCACCTCGGGGTCGTTCGCCTTCACCGCCGTCGCGACCCCGGAGATGAGTCCGCCGCCGCCGACCGGCACGACGACCGTATCGAGCTCCGGGCAGTCCTCGACGATCTCGAGACCGATGGTCCCCTGCCCGGCCATGACGCGCTCGTCGTCGAACGCGTGGACGTAGGTGCGCCCCTCTGCGTCCCGTAGCTCGTAGGCACGCTCCTGTGCCGCGTCGTAGTCGGCGCCGTGGAGGACGACCTCCGCGCCGTACGCCTTCGTCGCCTCCACCTTCGAGACGGGCGCGTACTCCGGCATCACGATCTTCGCGTCGACGCCGGCCCGTGTGGCCGCGAGTGCGACCCCCTGTGCGTGGTTGCCGGCGCTCGCCGTCACGACGCCAGCCTCGCGCTCCTCGTCGGTGAGGTGGGCGATGCGGTTCGTCGCGCCGCGGATCTTGAACGACCCCGTCCGCTGGAGGTTCTCGAGCTTCAGGTGGATCTCCGCGCCGGTCCGGTCGGAGAAGGTGTACGAGTAGTCGAGCGAGGTTCGACGCGCGACCTCCATCACCCGCTGGCGAGCCTCGAGCACGGCAGCGACGTCGAGCATAGCCTCGGCTACCCCGGCCGGGGTTCTATGGGTTTCGGAGAAAGTGGGGAAGGAGCGTGTGCAGTTGAAGCGAGGCCCTGCGTGTGTATAAAGTCCTGCCATGCAGAGCGAAAGTAAAACCACGGTACGAAAGCGTCGTGAAAGTGGTGTCCGACGGGCGTCGGCCACCCGTCAGAGGAACAAACTGACGGAATTCGTGGTACCGATTCACACGGCAGGGAACGAGTGAAGTTCTCGTCCCCGCAACGGCTATCATGGCCCGGTCGGTCTTCCTGCGGAACGACGACGTCGAACTGTGTCCGGTCGAGACCGACGACGCGGCGTTCCTCGTCCGGCTCCTGAACGACCCGGCCGTACGTCGGGGAATCGGCGCGACCACGCCGACCGCGCTCCACGACGAGCGCGAGTGGATCGAAGACAACGACGGCACCCATCTCCTCGTCGTCGCCGACGGCGACCCCGTCGGCATCGTCGGCTTCGAGGAGACGGAGCCGTCGTCGTGGGGCGTCGCCGAACTCGGCTACTTCTTCGACCCCGACGCGTGGGGCAACGGCTACGCGACCGCGGCCGCCGCGCTCGCAGTCGAGCACGCGTTCCGGGAGCGCCGACACGCGAAGGTCGTCGCCACGGTGTACGAGACGAACCCCGCGTCGGCCCGCGTGCTGGAGAAGGTCGGCTTCGAGCGGGAGGCGACGCTCCGGGCGGAGGCGTTCATCGGGGGTGAACGGGTCGACGTTCACCGGTACGGGCTGCTCGCTGCGGAGTACGAGCCGGTCGAATAGCCATCGCAACCCCGTTGCGTCAAAAGAAACGGAATCGGCCGAACGGTGGTGCAGTAGACCAAGCATCTGCGGCGAGCAACGCGAGCCGCGGTTCGGGAACGCGACCGCAGGGAGCGTTCCGTAGCGCCTGCGGACGGGAGCGCGGCCGTCAGGCCGCGCGGAGGGAGCAGGCGCGCATATTTTCCCCAAGTTTTTGGCTCGCGCGGGACCTCCGGTCCCGCGGGCCGTGCGAACGGGCGCTTCGCGCCCGTGAGCAGAGACCGAGCGGCCCGAAGGGCCGCGAGGGAAGTGCAAAAAGTGGGTTACATCGCGCCGCCCATGCCGCCCATACCGCCCATGCCACCCATGCCGCCCATGCCGCCGCCGGGGGCACCCTCGTCCTCTTCGCCTTCCGTGGAGAGGTCGCCCGCAGCGATGATGTCGTCGATCTTGAGCACGAGGTTCGCGGCCTCGGTGGCAGAGGAGAGCGCCTGCTCTTTGGCGTGGGCCGGCTCGACGACGCCGGCGTCGTAGGTGTTCACCACGTCGCCGGTGAACACGTTCAGGCCGGCGTGCTCGTCGCCGTCGGCGTGGGCCGCACGCAGGTCGACGAGCGTGTCGATGGCGTCGAGCCCGGAGTTCTCCGCGAGGACGCGGGGGATGAGCTCGACAGCGTCGGCGAACGCCTCGACGGCGAGCTGCTCGCGTCCCTCGACGCCGTCCGCGTAGTCGCGGAGGCGCTTCGCGAGCTCGACCTCGATGGCGCCGCCGCCGGCGAGCACGCGCCCGTCGGTGACGGTGGCCGCAACGACGTCGAGCGCGTCGCCGATGCCGCGCTCGAGCTCGTCGACGACGTGTTCCGTGGAGCCGCGGAGCAGCAGGGTGACACCGTGGCTGCCCTCGCCCTCGACGTAGAACAGCTCGTCCGCGTCGTCACGCGAGATGTCCGCGGTGCCGAGCACGCCGGAGTCGATGTCGTTCAGGTCGGAGACGATGGACGCGCCCGTGACCTCTTTGAGGAACTTAATGTCCGACTTCTTCGCGCGGCGCACCGCGAGGATGCCCTTCTTCGCGAGGTAGTGCTGGGCCATGTCGTCGATGCCCTTCTGGCAGAAGACGACGTCAGCGCCGGTGTCGGCGATGGCGTCGACCTTCGCGCGCAGCTGCTCCTCCTCACTGTCGAGGAACGCCTGCAGCTGGTCAGGGGAGTCGAGCTGGAGCTCCGCGTCGACGTCCGTCTCGTCGAGCTCGATGGGGGAGTTCGTCAGCAGGACCTTCGCGTCCTCGAGGTCGGTCGGCATGTCGGCGTGGACGGGGTCCTTGTCGATGACGGCGCCGTTGAGCAGCTCCGACTCGCCGGCCGAGCGGCCGGTCTGCGTCTCGATGTTGACGTACTCGAGGTCGACGACGTGGGAGCCGTCGTCCGCCTCGACGGTGACTGCGTTCACCGCGTCGACGATGAGCTCGGCGAGCAGCTCCTTGTTCACCTCGGCGCCCTTGCCGGTCATGGAGGTCTCGGCGACCTTCCGGAGCAGCTCGTCGTCGTCGGGCGCGACGTGGGTCGCAAGCTCGTCGACCTCCTCGCGGGCGAACTCGCTCGCGAGGTGGAACCCCTTGATGATGGCCGTCGGGTGGATGTCCTGCTCGAGGAGGTCCTCGGCGTTCTTCAGCAGCTCGCCCGCAATGGCGACGGCCGTCGTGGTTCCGTCGCCGGCCTCGTCCTCCTGCGTCTCCGCGACCTCGACGATCATCGACGCCGTCGGGTTGTCGATGTCCATCTCCTCGAGGATGGTGACGCCGTCGTTCGTGACGGTTACGTCGCCCATCGAGGAGACGAGCATCTTGTCCATCCCTTTCGGGCCGAGGGTCGAGCGGACCGCTTCGGCGACCGCGCGCGCGGCAGAGATGTTGTGTCCCTGCGCGTCCTTGTCCTTCATGCGCTGGGAGTCCTCGCCGAGAATGATCATCGGCTGACCCTGCATTCGCTGTTGGCTCATAGTCACCTGATTGATTGCCCACGGTTCTATATAAATTCGACGAAACGCCTGCCGCCCGGGTCCAGATTCCTCGCGTGCCAGAGCGTCGAAGAACCGACAGACTGCGGGGGAAAATCCGTTGAATCTCGGTCGGCGTGTGGTACTGTCTGTCGTGACTGTCTCGCTCCGCGAACTGGGGGTTTATACCGGCTCGGTCCACTGCACGGTGACCGCACCGACGACGAACGCGTCGCCGCTGTCCTCGTCACGGCGCAGGCGGAGCGTGTTCGTCCCCTCCTGTAGGTCGACCCCCGTGACGACGTCCATCCACGTCTGCCAGCCCTCGTTCGGCGGGAGGTCGAATCCCGAAAGCGGGTCGCCGTTGACGAGCACCTCGTGATCGAACGAGCCCACGTCGTACGCCTGTATCTGGAGGTACGCGTCCTCGGCGTCGTCGGCTCCGACCTCGAACTCCCGTTCGCTGGTGCGGTCGCCGGCGAACTCCGCCCACGGTACGTCGAGCGCCTCCTCGTGTGGGGCGAGAAGTTCGCCGAAGTTGACGAGCGTGTGTGTCGTGCGTCTGCTCATACCCGCACGACGGGCCGGACGACTTGAAACGTGTCGGATTCGGGGCGTCTCGTGGCGGCACCGCTCCGTGTGCCGTGTCACCCGTATCGGTCGTTTCGACGTTCACGCCGTTGCGAGCACACGCCCGCGGTGCTCGCTGTCTCGCTCACGACAGAACACGCCGGGACAGGGATTTGAACCGGACCCGGACGTGCTCGCTCGCTCAAGTCGCTGCGCGCGACCGGTAGGGTTCGAATCCCTACGGATCGCTTCGCTCC
>Ga0207733_100032_pt1 | contig 157267 bp, 174 predicted proteins | sample A23P3SouthBayCA_FD_187735 | JGI IMG/M metagenome (GOLD analysis project Ga0207733, IMG submission 187735) | Aerobic enrichment media microbial communities from Eden Landing Ponds, California, USA - A23 P3 (SPAdes) | ecosystem: Environmental > Aquatic > Marine > Unclassified | place: Emeryville... | reverse complement strand
CTCCACGTAGTCGCGGGCGATCTCGGTCAGTTCGACGACGTGGGTCCCGCTGGCGAGGACCTTCTCCAGGTAGTCCTCGCCCGCCTCGTCGACGTGGTCCTCGAGCATCTCGGCCCACCCGAGGACGATGCTCATGTCGTTGCGGATGTCGTGGCGAACGATGCGGTTCAGCGCCTCCAGTTCCTGCTCGCGGCGCTTTTGCTCGGTGATGTCCGAGGAGACACCGACCATTTGGTCGATCTCTCCGTCCGGTCCCCGGAGTGGGAACAGCCTCGCGTGCACCCACTTGACCGTGCCGTCGGGCTGGACGACGCGGTGTTCGAGGGACTCGTCGGTGACTTCGTCGCCACGCCGGGCGATGATCGAGAGCACCGCTTCGCGGTCCTCGGGGTGGATCCCCTCGATCAAGGGATCGGGGTCGGCTTCGACAACCGCCGCCGGGATACCCCAGATGTCCTCGAAGCCGTCGCTGACGTAGTCGAAGCTCCCGGGCTCGGAGGCCATCCAGATTGTGAATCCCTCGAGATTGTCGATCAGCGTCCGGAAGTCCGTGCGCTGGCTGAGGGACGTCCCGGTCATTGAAACACAGACCGGCGCCCGCCGAATAACGTTGGCGGTGACTTCCGTGGCCAAAGAATCTAGATCGACCCGTTCGCCCGAGGGTTAGACCAGCTTCGCGAAGGCGAGGTTGCCGTCGATGTTCTCGATTTTCGCCTGCACGACCTGCCCCTCGGCCGCGCCGGGCACGAAGATGGTGTACTTGCCCTTCTCGGCGACGCCGTCGCCCTTCCGGCCGGTGCCCGTGATCTTCAGCTCGTAAGACTTGCCCTCCTCCAGGGTCTTCTGGGTGGTCTGGCTCGTCTGGGCGGTCCGCTTCTCGACAGGACGGAAGGCTCCGCAGGCCTGGCAGCGCAGCATGGCGATGCCGTCCTCGGTGACGAGTTTCGTGTCGGGCAGGCCACACTCGGAGCAGGTGACGAACTCGGCGACGTAGTCGTCGATGGCGCCCTGGAGGTCGGCGACGGTGAACGACCCGTTGTACCGCGCCTGGCCGTCCTCGAACTGGCCGTTGGTCCCGAGGGTCTTCTGGATCGAGCGGTGGAGGTGGTCCACTTCGCGGCCGAGGGCGTCGGCGATGGCCGGGAGGTTCGTCAGGCGTGTGAACGCGCCGTCGGTCTCGCCGGCGGGGTCTGGGATCGAGAGTCGGCTGTCGGCCTCGGAGGGCTGCTCCGGGAGCGTGTCGAACGCTCTGTCGAGTGCGGAGTCGTAGTTCATGGGCTAGGGAGACGGTCGACGCATAAATCGCTGCCGCGAGGTGTGGTGACAGGACCCGCTCACCACGTCTCCACGACGCCGTCGCGGACGTCCTCGACGCAGCCCCGGCAGTCGGGATGGTCGGCGTCGAAACACGCGGGTCGCCCCTCGCCGTCGACTGCGACCGCGCGCCGCTCCGCGTGCCGCCGGCAGACGATACGGACGTTCCCGTCCTCGTCCGTGGGCAGGTCGTGACTGGCCGCGCCCTTCGCCGCGTCGAACTCCCGCCGGGCCGTGGCCGTCTGTTTTCCCGCGGCCCGGAGTTTCGACCGGAGGAATCGCGCCAGTCGACCGTCGTCGGCCATGGCGACTGATTGGTGGGCCGGCCACATAGTCCCGTTGCCAGGCTGGGGTCGTTTTCGCTTACCGTGCCTCGCGCACCGCCGGATGGTGCCCGACTTTCACTTTCGCCGCCCCCTCGGCACACTTTTTATAGGATGGGGCGCCAACCGGCGTATGTCTCCCACAGCAAACCCAGTCGGAGACAGTGAGCGCCAATGACTGAGACCGATTTGCATACGCACGCCGAAGAGATACACGACCAGTTCGAGGACCGCCTCGACGTCTCCCTCGAGGACGTCACCGAGCGCCTCGAGACGCTGGTCGAGGAGTACAAGGTACCCCTCGAGGAGGCACGCCGGAGCGTCACGAACACCTACCTCGACCAGGCGGGGATGGAGCGCGACGAACTCGGCGGCGCGCCGGGCGGCGGCGGTGGCGGCAACGAGACCGTCGAAGTCGCCGACGTCGACGAACCCGAACAGTGGGTCGACCTCACCGCGAAGGTCGTCGAACTCTGGGAGCCCCGGAGCGACTCCGTCGCTCAGGTGGGGCTCCTCGGCGACGAGAGCGGAACGATCAAGTTCACCAAGTGGGCCAAGTCGGATCTCCCCTCCCTCGAAGAGGACCAGGTCTACCACCTCACGAACGTCGTCACCGACGAGTACCAGGGCCGCTACTCCGTGAAGCTCAACCGGACGACCGGCATCGAGGAGCGTGACGAGGACATCGAGGTCGGCGACCAGGACGTCACCGTCGAGGGGGCGCTGGTCGACATCCAGTCCGGCTCCGGGCTCATCAAGCGCTGTCCCGACGACGACTGCACGCGCGTCCTCCAGAACGGTCGCTGCTCCGAGCACGGCGAGGTCGAGGGTGAGTTCGACCTCCGGATCAAAGGCGTCCTCGACGACGGCGACGAGGTCACCGAGGTCATCTTCGACCAGGAGGCCACCGAGGCCCTGACCGGCGTCGAACTCGAGGAGGCCAAGCAGATGGCCATGGACGCCCTCGACACCGGCATCGTCGCCGACGAGATGCGCGAGGACCTGCTCGGTCGGTACTACCGCGTGACCGGGCCAACCTTCGGCCGCTACGTCCTGGCCAACGAGACCGAGACCCTGACCGATCCGATCGATCCCGAGACAGCCCTCATCAGAGCGAGGTCGATCTAGATGTCGTCTGCACCCACCCGCGAGGTCGCCCGCCGCGTCCTCGCACGCGAGTTCAACGACGCGACGTTCACCTTCAAGGAATCCGACGACGAGCGCGCCCCGGTCTACGTGCTCCTCCCGACGGGCGAGCGCGCCAACCGGATCTTCCTCGTCGGGACGCTAACGGAGACCGAGGACGTCGGCGAGGACGCCGAGTACTGGCAGGGGCGCGTCGTCGACCCGAACGGCGACACGTTCTTCACCTACGCCGGGCAGTACCAGCCCGAGGCGGCCTCGATGCTCCGGGACCTCGAACCGCCGGCGTACGTGGCCGTCGTCGGCAAGCCCCGGACCTACGAGACCGACGAGGGCGAGGTCAACGTCTCCGTCCGGCCCGAGTCCATCACGAAGGTCGACGAGGCGACCCGCGACCGCTGGGTCGTGGAGACCGCCGAGCGAACCCTGGACCGCGTCGAGCGATTCCAGGACGAGACCGCCGACGGCGACGAGGCCATCGGCGACGAGTACGTCGCGATGGCCCGCGAGGAGTACGACCTGCCCGTCGAGAACTACCGCCGGGCCGTGGTCGACGCCCTCGAGGGCCTGGAAGAGGCCGACGCGGACCCCGAACCGGAAGCCGCGGCGGACTGACGCCACCTGGAGTTATCGGCGAACCTTCACGAACCGATGAACCTATCTGGGAGCCCGCCGACAGTTCGGCTGACCCTGTTGCGGGGTCGCTTCCATAGTTTCTCGCCCGGGCGGCCGGCGACAGCCGGTCTCTCCCGGGAACTCCACTGTACGCTCGTTCCCGCCAGGTCGCGTCCGTCGTGCGTCTGACGAAGGTTGAAGTGGCGACCAGTCGTAAATCCGGGTTACCGATGGGGAACAAGAACAAGACGATCTCCTTTCGCGTGAGCCAGGAGAAGTTCGAGACCCTGCGCGACATCGCCGAGGAGCGCGACATCTCGCTGTCGGCGGTCTTCCGCGACTACGTTGACATGCTCGTGGCCCACGACGGCCAGGTCGAGGTCGTGCCCGAGCACGAGGTCACAGACGCCGAGTCCGACGAGAAGAGCTTCCCGCCGAAAGTCGAGGTCCCAAAGAGCTTCATCCGCGAGCACGAGCGCCTGGAACTCGAGGCAGAACACCTCCGCGAGCAGTTAGAGGAGCACAAGCGCTACGTCACCGAACTCCGCCAGCAGGTCGACGAGACCGACGAGGAGGACGTCGTCCAACTCGAGGACCTCGACGGAGACGACGAGGAGCCCTACCGGATCGGCAGCAGCTTCGAAGAGACGAGCTGACTCGCCGACCCCTCCTTCCCCTCTTTTCGCCGGTCCGTCTCCGTTCTACCGCACCAGCGACCGCCGGTACTGCCGCACTTGCTCCCCGACCTCCGGCCGGTCGTCGACGTCCGCCAGCGACTCCGCCGCCTCCAGCGTCCGGATGGCGTCGTCGAGGAACGAGCGCACGTCGCCGGGGTAGGCTGTCAGGTGGTAGTCGTCGCCCATCACGTCGACGATGTCGTCGGGGCTCATGCCCTCCGCCCGGAGTTCGAGCAGGTACGTGACGAACTTCTCCTCGGCGCAGCCACAGTGAGGGTTCCCCTCGCAGTCACAGGAAAGGAAGTCCGACGCGAAGTCCTCGACGCGGTCGCGCGTGGCGTCGTCGAGCTTCGCCAGGCCCTCGCCCGTGAAGAGAATGTCCAGCGTCGCTCCCGCGAAGGCGCCCTTGGGGATGGAATGGTCCAGCTGGGAGGAAATCTGGCGGTGGTTGCGTATGTGGATGCGGTCGGTGATGGCCACGCTTGGCGGTGAGAGGGCCGGGAGCGTGAAAAGCGCCGCGCTCGCCGCGGGGGTGGGCGATTCGTAACGTATTTCTCCCGCGATTGAATAGGGTCGGCTGCCTCGCGTCCGGGTTAGGGTAGTGGACTATCCTTCAGCCTTGTGGAGGCTGAGACGCGGGTTCAATTCTCGCACCCGGACCTCGAAACCGCGAGCGACTGCGAGCGGTTTCGGTACGAGCGAGCGGGGAGCAAAGCGACCCGCGAGCATTGCTACGGCGAACGAAGTGAGGAGTAGCAAAGCCGGAAGGCGAGATAAAACCCTGAAAGACGCAGCCCGGGAACGTGCAGCGAGCGACCTGGAACGTCTTCCTATCGTTCACTACTCGCACCCGCCCGACTCCTTCGCAAGCGCCTTGTGCCGCCATCACCCAGTACCACCCACGAACCGACTTTCGCAATGGCATCCGACGACCGCATCCTCGACCTGATCGGCCTCCTCATCGTCGTCGGCCTGGTCTTCGGCGTGGGGACCCTGATTTTCTTCGGCGGTCCCGGCCCGGCGGATCCCACCCCGTCCGAACCGGACGCCAACTGGACGACCGAGCGGCTCAACGACACGCACGTCCAGATCGCACACACCGGCGGCGACGCGGTCCCGAGCGGGGACCTCGCGATCACCGTCGACGGGGACGAACGACCCGTCCCCTGGTCCGGCGAGGTGGCACGGGGCGACGTGACCCTGCTCCGCGTGGACACGGGGGCGTCGGTCACGCTCTACTGGACGGGCGGGAGCGGCCGCGTCACTCTCGGCGAGTGGACGCCGTAGACAGGGGGGTAGCGTAGACCCGGGTGAGGGCGGGGCTTCACCCACGACAGCCGCATCTCGCCATCCGCCGTGTTCAGAACTCCCGGATCGCGATCCAGCCCTCGTCCTCGGACAGGTGGAGGTCCTCGCCGCGGATCCGCTCGATCGTTTTTACGCATCCGTGGTCCGTTCGTCGCTCCGTCCCGGTGCGGTGTGGTATGGGCCTCATCGCCAGACGCAAGACGGCGCGGACCGGCATGAGCGTTATTTCCAGTTGGGGCAGGCTCGGTTACTGACTCGATATTGGATGGCTGCCGGCAGTCGACGGCCTGCGTGCAGACCTGCGCTCGGGACCGTCGGTGTGTCGGTCAGGCCCCGGGGCGGATGACCTCCGGTTCGTCCGTGCCGGCGGGGGCCTCGTACCGCCCGCTCTCCTTGATGATCGAGAGGGCAGTCATCACGTCAGTCCGGGTGAGGAGGCCGACGAAGCCCTCGCGGTCGTCGTGGACCAGGAGCCGCCCGATGCTGCGGTCCTCCAGTTCTCCCAGGGCTGTCATGACGTCGCTCTCGGGGCCGACGGTGTGGACGTCCGTCGTCATGACGTCCCCGACCGTGTAGGCGTCGCGCTCGACATCGCGGACGGCCCGGGCGTCCTCCAGCGTCACGAGGCCGACTATCTCGCCGTCGCGTTCGACCGGGTAGCCAGTGTGGCGCTCCCGGAACATCAGGTCGATCAGGTCCGCGACCGACGCGTCCGGAGAGACCGTCTGGACGCGGTCCGCCGGCGTCATGATGTCCTGGACCTCGACGCCCTCGAAGGCAGCCCGCATGGTCGTCTGCTGGGCCTCGCTCGCGGCGCCGATGTAGATGAAGAAGGCCAGCGCGATCAGGAAGGGGTTGAAGGCGGCGAGCAGGCCGAACAGGCCGAGCAGGATGGCAAAGCCCTTGCCTACCTCCGCGGCGATCTGCGTCGCGCGAGCGTAGGGTCGCGTTCGCGCGAGCAGCGCCCGGAGGACGCGCCCGCCGTCCATCGGGAACCCGGGCATGAGGTTGAAGATCGCCAGGGCGACGTTCACGACGGCGAGGTAGCTGAGGACGAACCGCACCGATTCGACGAGGATCGACCCCGTGGCCGGGATCGAGACGAAGGCGACGTAGGAGAGCCCGCCGAGGATGACGGACACGACGGGGCCAGCGACGGCGATGTACAGTTCCGTCCGCCAGTCCTCGGGCATCTCGGTCAGTTGCGCGATGCCGCCGAACAGCCAGAGTGTGATGGATTCGATGGGGAAGCCGTACCGTTTGGCGACGAGCGAGTGGCCCAGTTCGTGGAGGACGACGCCGGTGAAGAGTCCCAGCGCGGAGGCGATTCCCAGGAGCCAGGGAAGCGGGCCGGTCGTCAGGACCGCCGCGTCGAAGCCCGCACCCCAGACGTCGTTGACGAGGCCGCTCCACTGCTCTACCTGCGAACCGATGAGCCAGGCGAACAGCGGGAGGACGAGCAAGAAGGTCAGGTCCAACTGGATTGGAATACCGAAGGCGCTGCCGATGCGAAAGCGGCGCATGTGCCACCCTACGTGGGGCCCCGTCTTAAGCCCGGGTTCTACCGACACGGCTTACCCGCAGGCGCCCGACGTGCGGGTATGAGCGACCAGCAGCCCGCACCGGTAATCCGCCGCGCCCAGGACGTCAGCTACGAGGCCGTGTCCGCGGCAGACGGGATGGCGAAGGGCGTTCTCGTCGGCCCCGATGACGGTGCGCCAAACTTCGCCATCCGGCGATTCACCCTCGAACCGGGGGCGAGCGTGCCGAAACACACGAACGACGTCGAACACGAGCAGTACGTCCTCGACGGCGAGTACGTCGTCGGCATCGACGACGAGGAACACGTCGTCTCGGCGGGCGACTCGCTGTTTATCCCCGCGGGGACGGTCCACTGGTACCGTAACGAGGGGGACGACCCGGGCGCGTTCCTCTGTGCCGTCCCAAACGGCGAGGACGAGATCAAACTCCTCGACGCCTGATCGAACACGGCCGCGTCGCGGGGCCGACACCGGCGTCAGGAGCGACGCCGGCGCAGGACGAGGCTGATGGCCGCGAACGTGACGCCGAACACGGCCCCGAGCACGAGGCCGCCGGAGGCGTGCCCACCGCGGAGCACCTCGAGTGCGGCAATCGCGACCGCGGGCGGGACGGCAAAGACGAGGAAGCCGGCGACGGGATGGGCCAGCAGCCAGTCGTCGGCCCCCGCGTTCCACCGGACGATCCGATCGAGCGCCCCCATGACGTGCGCCCACTCGTGACGGCATATTGAATGTTCCCGTGACCGGCCATCCGTCGGGGGGCTCGACCAAGCGCTTGAAATACCGCACCCGCCTATCCGGAGCCGTGTCTCAGCAGCTCGCGGACGTCGACACCCTCTTCTTGCACGAACAGGGTGGCGACTACCGCGTCGCCGCGTTGCGCGACGGCGAGCGCCTCTTCCACGGCCGACTCGAACTGAAGGAGACCGACGCCGGGCCGCGACCAGCCCGCCTCCGGGTGATCGACGGCTCCAGCGAGGACCTCCACAGCCCCGACCGCTTCGTCGAACTGGCCCGGCGAGCCACGCGTATCCGCATCTCCGAGCAGACCTCGCCGGGCGGCCGCGAGACCCTCCAGTCGATGCTCGACGCCTACCAGCTGGAGGCGACGGCCGTCCGGACATGCCGACTCTGTGCCGGCGAGGCCCGCTACTCGCCGCTCACCGGGGAGACGGCCATCGAAACCGACGGCGAGCACGTCTGTCCGGACTGCGCCCGGGCCCAACTCGACCAGGAACTGGCATACCGCGGCGAGATCGGCGGGGCCGCCCGCGACCGGCTCGAGGACCTCTTGCTGGAGGTCCAGGACCTCGACCGCATCACGAATCTCCTCCAGGGCGAACTCGACCCCGACCTGACGAAGTTCGACGAGATCAGCGCGACCGTCGACGAGGTCGATTCCGTCCCCGTCACCGACCTCTCTCTGGACCCCGCGCTCCAGTCGAAGCTCGAGGACCGTTTCGACACGCTCCTCCCCGTCCAGAGCCTCGCCGTCGAGAATGGTGCCCTCGAAGGCAGAGACCAGCTCGTGGTCAGTGCGACGGCGACGGGCAAGACCCTCGTCGGGGAACTGGCCGGGATCGACCGCGCACTCCGGGGCGGGGGCAAGATGCTCTTTCTCGTCCCGCTCGTCGCCCTCGCGAACCAGAAGTACGGGGAGTTCGAGGACCGATACGGGGACGTCGTCGATGTGACGCTGCGCGTCGGGGCGAGCCGCATCGCCGACGACGGCCAGCAGTTCGACGCGAGCGCGGACGTCATCGTTGGAACCTACGAAGGCATCGACCACGCGCTCCGCGTCGGTCGGGACCTGGGCGACGTCGGCACTGTCGTCATCGACGAGATCCACACCCTCGGCGAGGACGAGCGCGGCCACCGCCTCGACGGACTCATCACGCGCCTGAAACACTACTGCGAGGATCTGGGCGGGGGCGAGACGCAGTGGCTCTACCTCTCGGCGACCGTCGGCAATCCGGGTTCCCTCGCGGCCGCGCTGGGGGCCCAGCTCGTCGAGTTCGAGGAACGGCCGGTACCCATCGAGCGCCACGTCACGTTCACCGACGGCCGCGAGAAGGCCCAGGTCGCGAACAAACTGGTCAGGCGCGCCTTCGACACCAAATCGAGCAAGGGCTACCGCGGGCAGACGATCGTCTTCACGAACTCCCGTCGGCGGTGTCACCAGCTCTCCCGCCAGCTGGACTACGACTCCGCGCCCTACCACGCCGGGCTGGATAACGCCCGGCGCAAGCGCGTCGAGCAGCGCTTCGCCGACCAGGAACTCGCGGCCGTCGTCACGACGGCGGCCCTCGCGGCGGGGGTCGACTTTCCGGCCTCGCAGGTCATCTTCGACTCCCTGGCGATGGGCATCGAGTGGCTCACCGTCCAGGAGTTCGAGCAGATGCTCGGGCGGGCGGGCCGACCCGACTACCACGACCAGGGGACGGTCTACCTCCTCGTCGAACCCGACGGGACCTACCACCACGGCCAGGAGCGGACCGAAGACGAGGTCGCCTTCACGCTGCTCAAGGGCGAGATGGAGCCGGTGACGACGCGCTACGACGAGGCCGCGGCGGTCGCGGAGACGCTGGCCAACATCACCGTCGCGGGGTCCGGCGCGAAAGCCCTCAACGACCGGATGGTCGGCGAGATCCCGACGAAACACGCCCTCGGGAAGCTCATCGAGTACGGCTTCATCGACGGCCTGGCGCCGACGCCGCTGGGTCGGGCGGTGACGCGACACTTCCTCTCGCCGGCGGACGCCCACGCGCTCCTCGCCGCGGTCCGGCGTGGCGACGCGCCCACCGACATCGTCGCGGCCATGGAGTTGCGCGAGGAAGGCTGAGGACGCGATCGGCGCGGTTCGCCTCGGCCGCGACCCCGGTTCCGGCGCAACGAAATCCTTACCACCGGCGCGTGCGGACTGTCGACGTGCGGGACCGTAGGGTAGCTTGGTATCCTTCGGGCCTTGGGTGCCCGTGACCGCGGTTCAAATCCGCGCGGTCCCACTCACTTATAAACTTAGCGGCAACATACGCCGCGAAATCGCCGACCTTCGACGGAGGTGGTCGGCGTGAGTCAGACTGTCGTCGGCTTCGACGCCAGTGACCTTCCGCTCCCGATCTGCGACGCCTGTGGCTCGCAGATTACCGACGTCGACCAGGAGTGTCCCGGTCGGTCCGAAGGGGTGTGTGCGCCATGAGCGACGACCCGCGGCCGGCCTGCGACGAGCGGATCCAGGGCGGTGACTTCCGGGCGCCCCACGTCCTCGAACTCGGCAACCTCACCCCCTGCAAGTACTGCTTCCCCGACGGCGAGATCGACGCCGACGAGTCGGACCTTCTGATCGGTACATGTGGCGACACGCGCCGCGTCGTCCACCGTCACGAGGAGACGGGCGAGGTGGCCTACGAGTACCCCAGCAACGGCGGGTCGAAACTCGCCTACGCACTGCAAGATCCGGAGGTCACTGATCCGTCCGAGGTCGACTGGTCGGAGTATCGGGGAGGTGACGCCTGATGTCGGCCGCCCAGATCGTCGAGGACCTTCACGGCCGCGTCGTGCAGGTCCTCTCGCCGGCCGAGCGCGTCGACTGCGACATTCCCGACCGACTCGACGAGTTCGCTGGCGACCGCTACGTGGTCGTCCTCCACGAAGGATCGCCAGATCTCATCGAGCGCTTGCGCATCTACCTCAACCCCTTCGCGTCGATCAACGCGCCGCGGGTCGTGACGCCGACGACCAACGTCCGAGCGGGGGACGTCGTTGCCGTCAGGGACGCGACGCAGGTCGCGCTCGCGGGCGATCTCGACGACCATCGCGTCTACCGCAGCGCGGAGGTGTTGCGGTGATGCCCGATGCTGAGCCGAACTGGTCGTTCGAGCGCGACGGCCTCACCTTCGAGCCGATCCCCGAGAGCTGGGTCTCGTCGCCGACCGCGATCGACCACGACGAGGACGCCCCGGCGTCGGCCGTCCGCCTGTACGCCGTGAGCGCCGCGCTGATCCATTCGCGCAGCGTCAAGGTCCGCTACCTCCACCCGAAGGGGACGAAGGTTCTCGAACTCGCGACGACGGCTGTCAGCGGCACCGGGGATGGCTACTACCCCCGCGCGCTCCGGTCTGGCGTCGGCTGGGAGCGATCGTACGTCCCGACGCGCGACCAGGACCCCGACGACGTGGCCCGTCTCGACGAGGTGCGCCACCTTCGAACGCTCTGGGGCGATCGCGTTCCGGAGGTTCCCAGCGACGACGCGACGAAGCGCAAGATCGCCGACGGTGGCCGGCCGCTCGCTGGCGCGTTCGACGCCGTGGGAGGTGGTGCCTGATGGCCCAGGCAACGCTCGGGGAGTACACCCTCGAGGCGCGGGTCGCGGACATCGCCGAGCGCGGTCAGAAGGCGGCGCTGGAGCAGGGGGTGACGGTCGATGTCCGGTGACGACGGCTACGGGTTCCGATCCAAGCAGTTTGCCGGCTGGATGCTCGTCGCCGTCCCGGCGTTCACCGTCGTTGCCCTGGTGGCGGAGGGTCTGGCGCTTCGTCCCTGGCTTGCAGTGGCCCTCGGGATGGTTCTCTCGGAGCCCCTGGATTCCGTTCGAGACTGGTTTATCGACTGGTGGGAGGCCGAGCAGGAGGTGGAGTCCGTTGCACCCTGACGAGGACTCCAAGCTGCCGTACACGCCGCTGCCGCGGAGTCTCACCGAGGACATCGGCGAGGACCCGGCGCGGTGGCTCGAGGGCCCGCTTGACCCCTTTCCCCGCATCCGGGGGTTGCGCACGATCAAGCGCGTCCGCGGCTGGCAGGCCGCCGAGCGCCTGCTCGCGAACCGGCAGGACCGCGACCCGCGCGAGCGGATCATGGCCGCGCTCGACGAGCGCGAAGCCTACCTGGAGTCGATCGACGAAGAGCCAGCGCAGCGGGAGATTCGCGACGACCGGGACGTGACCTGGTATCGCGGCGACGTTACCTTCGACGAGGTGGACCGCTCCGGCGCTCTGGAGTCGTTACAACGGCCCCAGAGCCGTGCCGTCGCGACGGACGGAGGTGAGGACCGTGAGGAGTGATACTACGGTTGCGTTCTTCGAGTGGCGCAACCAGGCGGACGAGAACGTCGAGAAGTGGGGTCTGCAAGACGAGGAGACCCTGTTGCTGGCGATTCAGGAGGAGCTTGGAGAACTCACCCAGGCGTATCTTGAGTCGGAGTACGAGGAAGCGGACCCGGCGCGTGTCCCGGCGGAACTCAGCGACCTCGGAGCGTTGTTGATTCAACTGCGGTGGTCGCTACAGGAGGGGTCGTCAGATGGAGAGTGAGGGCCCATCTCCTCGAGAGCACGAGCTGCCGGATGGCGGCCTGGCCGTCTCGAGTCACTGGCTCTGGGGCGTCCGGGACGCGACCACCCTCGCAGCGGCCGACGTACCCCTCTATCGACTACTGCTGGACATCCTGGCCGACGAGCGCGTTCCGGACACGATGCCAGCCCGACTCGCGGCCGCCTGCGACAACCTCGTTGCCGTTCGCGAGGCCATCGAAGACATCGATCGCGGCCGGGCCGACGTCGGTGGCGTCGGCTGGGGCATGTCCTACTGCTACCGCGTTCGCGATACCATCGATACGTACCGCGATCGCGAGCCGCTGACGCTCGTCGCCGTCGGCTGCTCCGGATCGAAGTTCGAGGACAACGATCTACTCCCGGCGGCCGAGCGCTACAAGGGCTCGTACTGGAGAGCGAAGCGTCGCTACGGCGAACTCCTCGGCGACGACTGGCGGATCATTTCCGCGGAGTTCGACGTGCTCGACCCAACGCGGCCGATCCCCTACTACGAACGGACGCCCGCCGACCTGCGCGGCATCCCTGTCGATCACGATGCGCGACTCCCGTCCGGTGCGGACGTGACGACGTTGCTCGATCGGTGGGCGCTGGCAGTGTACGATGGGCTGGCCACGTGGATCGCCGAGGTCGCCGGGGGTGTCGACCCGCGGGACGTCCAACTCCAGGTACTGCTCGGGCGCGACTACCGCGAGCCGTTGGACGACCGTGGCGTCTTCGAGGCGCTCCGTGGCCCGGGGTCCATCTCGGTGTCGTTCCCGTTCCAAGAGGTCGAGCAGGCCCAAGGCGGCATGATCCAGCAGATCGGCTGGATGGGTGATGCCGCCGACGCTGCCGTCGCGACTGATGGGGGTGAGCTGTGATGGAATTTTCGAACACGTCTTACCGGGGTCTTCTTCCGTCTCCTGGATGGTATGGACGATTCACTCGCTCCCACTGTTTCGCTTCACTGGACTGTCCCCAGTCGATGGTGGCGAAACCTCCTGTCCTTTCCTCTGCACTGTCGCTATCGGTATTCTCGTCATTACCCTCACTCGAGCCGCGGAGAACCTGCTTCCAGGCAAGATTCAATTCGTTATTCATCGATACCGAAACAAGCGATACATCGGGTGGACTGAGTGGAAGATCCATATTAGAATATCATGGTCTCAGGCCTTGTAAATCCCCATTTACGCCGGGTGGCGTAATTAGGAGGCGGTCGACTTGAGCGACGTTACATGTCGCGTCTGCGGCGAGGATATCGGACGCCTTGGTTTGCCGAAGCATAGTGGGATGCACCGTCGCCAGTTCAGGGAACGGTTCGGTCGTCACCCTGAGGATTACGATGAAGTCGTCGAAGCTCTTGGTGGCGACCCGCCGGGAGACGCCACGACGTTGGCGGACTACGGAGGTGCGTCGGAGTGATCGGGAGGGAGGGATAGTCCGTGTCGGACCGCATCAGCGTCACGGTCCGCGAGCAGGAGCCGGTGGCTTTCCAAACGCACAAGGTGGAGGCCAAGGTGCTCTTCGATGGGCACGGACTCTCCCCCTACTACGGGCTCGTTTCCTGTTTCGAGCCCGATCACGACGAGACGCTCGACACCTTCGAAGCCGCGGACGATTCCTGGGAGGTCGTCGGGTCGTCGTTCTGGGAGGGCAAACTCGCCGATCCTGACGACGGCCACGCGCTCTACGAGTACCAGTACCAACTGGCGGCCGAGGACGACACGGGAGATCGGGACCTTACCCTTCAGTTTCGACCGGCGTTCCCCGACGCCAGGCACGTCGACTCTGGCGAGCCCATCCAGTCGCTCCCGAACGAGCTACCAGAGGGCATCCGCGTCCAGCTCATCTCGACGAACCTGGAGCGCTACGAGACGCTCGATGTCCTCCAGGGACTCGCCGACCAGATTACGCTCAACCCCGACTACTTCGCAGGAGAACCCCACGAGTGGAGTCGCGTCACCGCGCTCGAAACCTACGTCCGCCTCGATCGCGACGACATGGAGCAGCACGTCACCGCGGCCGGCGGCGTGATCGACGACCTCGCCCAGGTCGCGAGCGACCAGAGCGGCCGCGGCGAGTACAAGTGGGACCACGAGCAGGTGACCGGCCACTACCAGGCCGTCGCGCTCGATTCGCCCACCTGGCGAACGCTGATCGACGACCAGCAATTCGGGAAGCGGCTCAAGTCGTACCATCCGGAGCATCCCCGCTCAGTGGACGACGGCGACCCGCTCTATCACCCGAAGCTGGAGGTGCAGTTTACACCGACCTACGACGACGAAGGGAGCGTTCCCTGGGACGCCTACCCGATGCTTCGCGACGAGCTTCGGGAGACTGGACTGAACGCCCTTCACTGGGCTGGCCTTCCAGTTTCGCCGACGGATGCCGAGGCGACCGAGACGTTCGTCTCAGACGCCTACTTCGAGCCCGAGGTCGCCGACGAGCCCGTGTCTCTCCACAGCAACCCGATCCCTGCGTTGATCGAGACGACCGAGAACCACGTCGAAGCGGAGTTTGCCCGGACGAACCTTGGTGAAGCCGAGCGCGAGGTCCTCACGGCCCTAACCGACGGCGGCGATCGTCACTACGAGGACCTCGCAGACGACGCTGGCGCGTCTAGCAGTACTGTGTACCGGCTCGTCTCGAAACTCGCGAGTCTCGTCGACGCCGACGATGGCGTGATCTCCTTCGCCGATCAGGTGACTCGCGAGCACGTTTCGAGTATCCTCAGGAACGTCCGCGAGACGGCCGAGTGGGCGTCGCGGTCGATCCGCGATCTCGCTGGCGAGCGCGACCTCCTCGAGGACGACGATGGGCCGTTCGCGCAGTGGATGGAGCGCCACGGCGTCCGGCTCGTCGAGCAGCATCCCGAACTCCACTTCGAGTTTGGCCGAGCGCTCACGAAGTACCAGGTCGTCGAGCTGCTCCGCGCTGGCTACGAGGCCGTCCGTGGCTCCGGTGTCGAAACCAGCCGGTTTCTCGACTCTCGCGTCTCCTGGCGGACGCCCGACGGTGAGATGAAGAAACGCCGCGCTGCCTTCGGCAGTCGATTCGGTCAGCAGACTGTTCTCGCCGGATTCCCCCTCCGAGCGTAGCGCCCGAGTAGTGGCAACGCCGTCCAGCGGGCCCGTTTCTTTATAAGCAGTACCTCGAACCCCTGTTTCTCGTGGAACGTCGCGACGCCCGCGAGCGCCGCCAGCGGTGGGTGTCGCGCCGGCCTGGGCACGGTGGCTGGGCAAACGTCCCTTAGGTCGTGTACCTAAGGGTACTATTCCAAATACGTCGCTCGGCCTCCGGCCTCGCTCCACCCGCAACGCACCCCGCACAGCAATACCCCCCCTGTGATTCCAGTGCGAAAGCGCCCGACAGCGACCAGGTATCCGGAGAATACGTTTACTTCCACCGCGGTTTCCATCCCATTAAGAAGGCAGGCGTTTAAGTATTAAGTTGTAGGCTCAGGAGGCCGAACCCGCCTGTTAGGGGCAGTCGAGTTCGGTTTTCTCAACGCCTACATCAACCGATATGACGCCATCTAACAGCGGCAGTCAAGAGCCACGTGCGTCACTCCAGGAGACGCGCCTCTGGCTTGAGATTGTCTACATCTCTCTCCGCATTGTGCTTCTCCTTCTGGGAGTGGCCGGCGGAGTTGTCGGACTTCTGCGGCTATTGGCACCGGCATAGAAACAAGGGCGGCTGGACATTCCCAGCCCGCCTGTTAGGGGCAGTCGAACTGCATCCTAATCTCCGTACCACATCCGTATTAAGCTTTAGTGACCGGAGTGAATGTGGAGAGGAGTCTTACTATTAACCATCACGGTTACACAAGGTTTTATATAATAGGAGGCGGAACCGCTTAAGCGGTTGCCGACCATGACCGATGAGGAACATCCAGATGGGGTATCACTGTTGGACCTCGGAACCGAGGCACGAAGCCCCATGGCAGGCGATGATGATGAGCCCCGTGATCCGGACGAGTTCACGGAAAAATACGAAAACAGTGTCGTCCAAGACCAGGTGAGAGGCGTCGTTCGACAATATGGGGAGGACGGAATTTCTGCGTCTGTCGTTGGGGATATGTTAGACGTCTCTACGGAAACGGCCCGCCGCCATCTCAAGGAGTTATGTAGCCTCCGTGAGGTGTACCGCCAGAAAGCCAACAAGCAGATGGAATTGTACTACCCGAACGGGAAACCGCTGCATGGCCTCGGTTCGAGAAGGATCGAGGACGAGCGTGGGGATCAAACTCTGGAGGTTCAGCTCGCTCAGGGGAAGAATGATGAACTATTCTTCCATGTGAAGGAAAAGAGATTCTCCCTACTCGAAGGCGAGCGGACTGAAGGAGCGATCATGTTTCCGCTGAAGCACCTGGACGAATTCTTCGCGAAGCTCGACGACCTCGCCTCTGAGGTGGATCAAGAATGAGTGCAGAACAACAGTTCTTACAAGAGAACCAAGACGGTATCGAGGAGTACAGAATCAGTTCAAAGAGCGGTATCAAATCTCCGAACGCTATTCCGGAGATCAAATCTCCTGAGGATTTACACGCCCTCTTACCCCATCTGGAAGCACTGGACGAAAACAACCCGGTCATGGTTCCGGGATACCGGTTCGAGAACATTCGGACCAAGCCGGCCATGTCGAAATACGGCCAGCGGATGCACCAACTGATGAATGGTCACCCGCTGATCTACTACGAGCCACCGGAGCTATTTCGCTACGCGATGCCTGACGACCTCGTAACCTACGCGTTCAAAGGGAGTCGCTCAAAGCGGAGAGAATTCAACAACAAGGTCGAGGATGGCGATCTGGATGAGGCCATCGAGATGTTGCCTCTCTTCTTCCAGCCTTTCGTGGACCGGGCGCGAAAAACCCTCCTTAGAAACTATGAAGATGGGCCTGACCCATCCTGGGAATCCAATGGGAAAATCCCCGAAGGCTGGGGCGATCCACGTGCGGACCGAGGGTACCAGTCATATTATCGGGAGATCGTGGAGAACGCAAAAGAGGCCAATAACTCCCACGTCGTCCCGCCAGTTCCAGTCTTGATGAGCAGCAGCTCGGACGTTATGCTTAGACGACTTCGTGGGAGTAACATCGCGATGGCCGACATCTGTGAAGCTACCGAATTTGCCTTCGACAATCCCATCTATCCGTACTATCATATCTACGCTCACCAGAACGTTCTTCGAGATGGTCGCGACAAGGTCGAAGAGATTTACAACGCCCTACAGGTTGATCTCGATGCACACCACTTTGGTGGGGTCGTTCTCACATTAACGGGCTACGAAACCATCTGGGAAAACAACGTAGAGGACGGACTGTTCAATTTCGTCGACAGACTGACGAACATTGCAAAGCGTCATTCGATGCCTGTCCTTCTACCTCGATCTAACTGGTACGGGCTCGCTCTGACCGATGTCGGCGCCAATGGTTTCGGGGCGCTTTTTAACGGAAAGGAGCAGTACCCACAGGGAGGTGGCGGCATGGACCCGGATAATTTCTACTACCAGTACGGGAGTGTCCCCATCTATGGCGCGGCCGACGACCCCCTACTGGATGTCTACGACCAATACCTGGACAACAACGGTCAACAAGCTCACCCGATAGACGGTCTGCCAGACCAGCCCCCTCAATACAATCCGCGAGGTGACACCTACAAGGAAAAGTATGGACAGCCTCGGGACTTCCGAATTAATTACGGCAAGCCCAGACGTCTCCTTCACGCGCAAGAGGCTCGAGAGGTCCGAGACGGAATCAAGAATGGACTTTCGAAGCCAGCTCTACGCTACCTCGAGCGCTCCGAGCACCCACACCTGAGTTAAGGTATCGTCACGCATTAATATAGAAACCATCAAGTCCAGCCGATGACCCAACGGTCTTTTTCTCTAAACTCTGTTCCATCCTGGCAGCGAATCCTGGATCCGACCGATGTGAAAAATGGACAGTCCCAGATGTATCGAAACATTTAAGCATCTCCAGACCCTACTATTCGATGCACCGGAGACTGGAACGCCCTCGTCTGAGGGTGTGTAGAGTTCGACTCTCTACGCCGGCCTGAAAGCGTCGGTAGAAGGGTTCTACAGGCCGGAAAACAAGCCATCACTCGCTTTCGGAGAGTGATGGATGAGAAGACTTGGTCGGAGTGCCTCGCGGAGGCCTCGATTCCGCTGGACGCTATCAAGGAGGTATCTATCAGAACTATCATGGGATTCACTCTCGCGATGGTCGTTGAAGCGATCATCCCTGGCAGCGGTGTCGTATCACAGATGGCTGCGGCCCTCCTTTCTACCGGCGTAACGTGATTAGCGACTGCTTCTCTTCGCCGTGGAGTCGCGCATACCCTGCCGGGTCTGTAGTGAGTTTTCCGCAGCACAATCGGCACTTCCGGAAGCGCCACGGTTCCGTACTTCCGTCCGGCGCGCCGACCGGGGAGCGCATGGGAAAAACGAACCCGACCTACCGCGATACGATGCAGCAGAAGCGCCAAGACTACTCGAATGCCGAGCGGGCCGTCCGCACACAGTTCCAACCCGCCTGGGACCAGCTCTGGACGCACGCCAGCGACCACGCCGACGTGATGCACATACACAACCCTCGTGACCCGATGGAGGGTATTCTCATGTCGATCTGTCTCGGGCAGCAACTCGAAATCCGCGAGCTACAGGAGCGCCTCGACGACCTCGAAAACAGTGAAGACTGAACCCTCCAGGTCTGTCAGATGGGTCTTCAAAAGCCACTCACAGATGCCGTCTCTTAGTTGCTCTCTGCAAGCCGGTTATTGAATTCGTCCCCGTCTCGGCCGTGATGGACCCTCCGATGGCAGTTTGGACATAGCGCGATCACATTGTCTGGATGATCCGGCCCGCCATCACTACGTCGATGAAGGTGATGGACCTCTAGGAACGGTTCCCCATCTTCCCCGATAAAGGGGGCTTCGTCTCCACACGCTTGACAGACACCATCTGCCTCCTGAAGTGCGTACTCCTTGACGACGTCCGATCGTCGGTAGGTGGTTCGCGTTTTTGTTTTCGACGTTGTTTCCCCCTCTCCTGAGATGCTCTCTTCAGCCTTCTCGTATAGTTCATCAGTGGAAAGTTCACTGAGATCTGGAGTACCAACATCCATTTCTAGACCGCCTACAGGGACTAACTCAAAGCGTATCGCGTCTCTCCGGTTTCCATTCCGGTCTGGGAGACGGGTCCATCGATGGTCCTCATATTCAAATTGCCCGATATACGTGACTTGCCACGCTCCTTCATCAATTTCGAAGACGTGTAACTCGTCGCCGTTGGATTTGTGCTCTCGGATTGAAGCGTTTCCGCCGTCCATCGTCATATCTCCGTCTCTGCCTTCTCCCGTATACAGGAACCTACCGTCTTCGCGTAATTCGTCGTCGTAGCCATGCCATTCGCCCGATTTTCCGAAGAAAATAAAGACGTATGGATGCTCTGAGCACGGGGCAATTCCACTGTATCTGTTTCCACCGAACCTGTCATGAATATCCTCGATACGGTGGTAGCTTTCTCCGGTTTCGAAGGGTAGTGCACTCATATCCTGCCAATTCCAATTCAAGGTGCATCATATTATGCTTCAGTGCTATCTAGTCCGGAGAATTATTACACTTAGACACAATGCCGAACCATGGGATCTTTGAGAGTTGTTGTCGCAGGCCCCCCTCATTCTGGAAAGAGTACTTTTTCTGCGGCTCTTATTGACGCAATCCGGGATAGGAAACGTGGCCAATCATTTAACATCTCCTTCGATTATGTATCGCTTGACCTAGAGGACAATTCCCTGAATGCTATTTTAAACGATGGCCCGGAAAAACTGGAGGGTGAATGGACTGAAGAAAACGTCAACGAAAGGCGTGATAGCTTTCGGAGTAAACCTTATCAGCTGGTCTTGGCTGATTCGCCTGGAAAAATCACTCCCGAGCTCAAAACTCTCATTCAGCCTGCGGACATGATGATTCTGCTGATAAACGATGAGAAGAAGAATGAAATCAGCGACTGGAAGAGAGTGGCCAACGATGTCGGCTTAGAGGTTGTATTTCGACTCGTTACATTAGCTCCGGAAGCAGATGGAGATCTAGGTTGGGAGGGCGGGGACATGTCTAACGGAGAGGGTGTAATTTGTAGCATTAGCCGGGACGATGTAGAGAAAGAAGCACTAACGCCATACGATCCAACTAGTCAAAGAATGATACGGCAGATCGCAAACCATCTCCTCAGAGAGGCTGCCGACTAATTCTCAACATCCTCCGGTTGGACCTCCCCGAGTTTAGCCTGTTTGCCTGCATCATCCCCTGTAGGGTCCTCAGCAAACTCCATCTTGTATACGGAGCCAGAGATCTTATCTTCGAGTTCCCTGACTGCCGTACATATCCCGTTGGTAACGGCACCGATTTTATCAAGCGTCGTTTTCGTGGATGTCTGCTGATCGACTAACTGGACACTCACCCAATCTGTGTTTTCGAGCAGTTGTTTTACTGTGTCCTCATCCGGAGCGTCGTCAGTTTCGTGGTCAGCAGACCCTCGGAGCCTCTGCCAAAGTCCGTCGCTATCCCGAAGTCTGACTTGGAGTTCCTTTCTTAGCGCTGTGGTCGCCACCTCTTGGTAGTCCTTGTAATCGGACACCTCCATAGAGGCGCTCTCTATCGTTACGTTGTTGACGTGATGTCCGTCTATCCGACTTTCTGAGTCGATAGAGATCCTCGCTTCCCGATTCTGGGTTTGGTAGGTCAGTGACCATGGACCTTCTTCGTCGACATACTTGTCTACTAGAGTCCACCCCTCATTTGAGGCAAAGCTCTCCAGCTCTTCGTGTGTGAAGCCAGCGGGGATGTCGATTCTAAATGCAACATCCCCGCTTTCTTCAACAACAGTTACTTCCACCTCTGTGTTGGGGTCCAAGTCATACTCACGCGCCAGTAAGGCATCTATGTGGAGCGATACTCCCTCTCCACTCCCGCTTTTGGTGAGTTTCTTCGTAAATCGCTGTCCAACCGTTCCTTTGTCTGAGTCCCTGCTCTGGCCGGTGTCATCTGGTTCTTTGTGCTTGGGCATGGGCGTTCTGCTACCAAGCTGAGACCTGCCAGATCTCAGCTTTTGATTACTTCTGATTCTCTTTCTGTGGCTCTGGGCTAGCGCCTAAACTCGGTCACGTGTGTTGGTGGTCTCATGCCAAAGTCCACATAGTGCGTATTGCCACGGGAACATAAAATGTGATGATAGTGTAGTACGCATACGTCATACTTTATAAGGTAAGAGTGGGTTATGCTGGGCTCTGAAATTTTGGGTGGTAGAAACCCCTTATGGATCATCTGATAGTGTATTACACCTCTCCTACAGCGACCGCCGACGCCGGCCGCACGCCGGGCAGACCTCTGGCCCCAGCCCGGCCGCGCATCGCACGCACCGGACGATGTGGCCCGAGAGATCGTCGGTACTCACACGACCCCTCCCACGAGATCGGCGCCAGCGTCTACCGCCGCCTCCACGAGGCCGACCAGCCAGCCGACGAGCGCGCCGAGGTTCGGATCGAGGCCGGGGATCAGCCCGGCGGCGCCGGCCAGCAGCACGAGCACGAACAGCGCGCCGGCCATGATCCACGCCTGGAGGCGACTGGCGAACTGGATGCCCTCGCGGAGGTGGTAGACGCCCAGCACGCCGGAGCCGAGCAGGACGAGCCCGCCCGGCAGGCCGATGGCGTGGAGCAGCTCGCCGACGACCATCAGTTGCTCCCCCTGCCGAGGTCGAAGTTCACCACCTCGTCGGGCTGCCCGGAGGCTTTCAGCGCCCGCCACGCCAGGAAGACCAGCCCCATGACGAGGATGGCCGACCCGGACGTCCCGAGCGCGTCGAAGATGGCCGACAGTTGGCCCGTCGCCGTGAGTGCCGCGAACGCCGAGACGGCCACGACCAGTCCGTAGACCGGCATCGAGAAGCGGTCCATCCGTTGCAGGCCGACGTAGCTCAGGACCGCCACGGCCGCGACGACCAGCACGACGAACACCGATTCGGGCACCTGGACGATCCCGAGGAAGATCGACCCGCCGAAGCCGACGACCAGGAGCACCGCGAGCGCCCGCGGTCGCTCCGCGAGCAGCGAGCCCGCGTCGCGGATGCCCCCGGCCGCGGCCGTGATCGGGCTGCGACCCGTCCGCACCTGGACGACCGCGAGCAGGCCGAGCGCGATCGCGAGCGCGGCGATGATGAGCGGCCAGTTGGGCGCGCCGTTGTCCTCGGTGAACTGCCCGACGACCTGGCCGGGGATGCCGCCACCGCCGCCGTCCGAGTCGGTCGATCCGCTGCCGTCATCTCTGGTGATTTCGAGCGTCTCCTCGGAGTCGTCGTCGACGAGCGTGACCGGGCTCTGGGCCGTCGCGCTGTCGTGGACGATGCCATTCGTGGCCGAGTAGAGGAGGTACTCGGCGCCGCTGACCGTCTGGTGGTGCGTGAACGTCACCTCTGTATTCGCGCCGTCTGGGCCTGGACGCACGTCGAGCGTGGGTTCGGCGCCCGTCTCCGTCACCTCGATCTCGACGTCTCCCGAGTCGGGCGACACCGCCGTCGGGAGGTGCGTGACGCGAGCCGTCTCGCCGGCCGCGGCGTTGGGGAGTCGCAGCTCCTGACCGGCGCCGTCGAACACCGAGGACTCCGAGGCGTCCCATGTCTCATCGTACAGGTAGTGCACCCGGTCGCCGGTCTCCGTGCCGCCGACCTCGATCGAGGGGTTCGAGCCGGCACTCTCGACCTGAATTTTGCTGTCCAGCGTCGAGCCCATGTCCGTCGCGTTCAGGACCGTCATCGTGAGGTCGGTCGTTCCGACCTTGCTGGCGTTGGCGCGCACCTCGATGGTCGTCCCGGCGGGGATGTCGCCGCCATACCCGGCGTCGAGGTCGACTTCGAGGTCGTTCCCGACGAGTTCGTAGTCGGCGTCGTCGAGTATCGACCAGCCGCCCGTCTCGTTGACCCGCATTTCGGCCGACTGGATGGCGTAGACGGTATCCTTGAACGGGACCGAGAGGCTCGCCTGGTCCTGCGTGGCGCCGAAGGTCTTGGCGATGTCGTAGTTACTCGTCCAGCGCCGTGACTCGTAGACTGTCGTCTGGTCGTCGGTGTAGCCGTGCTCGTATTCGAGCCCGACTTGCGCCTCCGGCGATCCTGACGGGAGTGTGCCCGCAGCACTCACGGTAACCGTGTTCTGGCCTTCATGGAGCCAACCTGCATTGACCGTCAGCGACTCCGTGTTTCCGTCCGCGAGCGTCCCCGAGTGACTCGTCGTGTTGCCATTAATTTCGATGCTCGGTGAGTCCGTGACCGTCGTCTCTGTCGCAGTGAATGTGTAGTCGTATTTCCCTGCCGACGCAGACAGTGTGAGTTGGTCAGCCGATTTGGTTAAATCGAACTCAGCCGATTTCGTTTCGCCATCCGTGAAATCACCCGCTGACCAACTGGTTCCATCGCTTGCGGAGATGGAAGCTGCACGCGGCTCATTCATCAGATCGATTCGACTGAATGCCATCGCGTACCCATCTGACTTTTGCCCTTCCTCAACCCCCGTCACGTACCCGAAGCTCCCTGAGGTGGTCATGGGAGAACCATATTCGTAAAATTCTGATCTTACACTTGCACTCGTATCCTCTAGGACGAGACGGTAGTTCTTGTTTGACTCAATATCTACATCCATTGAGCCTTGGCTCGCTGGAACCGACTTGATGTCGTTCCCAGACCCGTCATCCACCAATGTCACATCCACATTGTAGCTATTCGATGCAAAGGTCCAATCTATCCGGTTCGCTTCTGACGAGGATTGGAAAACGACCCCGTTCCTTCCTGGATGTTCACCAGACGAACTATATTCCCCGTCAGCAATCCCATAACCCTCCTCAATGACGTTCCCCGTGATTTCGACCTCAGGATTTCCTGTTTGTGGGCCGCTAAGAGGCTCATTCCCGCCCAGAGTAATTGAACGGGAGTGACCGTCGGATACGCTGGTGGCAGAGAAGGTCTCCGTCTCTGTATTCCTGACCCCAGTGACGTTCACCGAAAAGTCCGTCACAGTGTCCATATCGGTGATGTCGTAGACGAACTGTGAGCCGTCCGAAGCCGGGCTCGCGTCGATCGTGTATGTCCCCGAGAACGTCACCGTATTAGTGCTGAAATGGGGCACCTCAAACACCGCGTGGCCGTCCTCGTAGCTGATCGGCGCCGTCCACTGCTCGCCGCTCTCGTGGACACCGCGAGCGACCTGTGGCTGGCGGCCAAGTGCGCTCTCAAGTGCGTCGGTCGGAATGCCGACCTCGCGACCCGCCGAGTGCTGGTCGTCGGTCACGACGAGCGCGACCGAACCGCTGTTGGTGGGCGCGAACTGAACGCTCAGCGTGTCCGCGTGCCTGGACGCGAGCACGTTGTCGAGCGCGTGGTCGGGGATGCGGTCGAGCGCGTGCGCTGGCGGCCCGCTCCCGCCCGACCCGCTGCCGGGCGATTGCACGGCCGGCTGCGCGCTCGGTCCTCCTGCCTGCGTGGGCAGGCGATCGGTCGGTGGTCCGCGCTCCGGATCGACCGTCGTGGAACTGCGCTCGACGTTCTCGCCGGGCACCGTCACGAAGTCCGGCGGCGCGGCGTCCGCTGGCCCGGCGAAGCCGACGACGCCTGCCATCGGTGAGAGCACTGCCAGCAGCGCGATCAGCACGATCGCCGCTCTCCTCAGCGCCATCGGTGATTCACCTCCATCGACCCGCCCTCGAAAGGGGTGGGGGAGGGGGGCCCGTCCGATGTCCGACTCGATACGCGCGCGTAGGAGGCTCGCCGGCCGAGCGCCGCGTGAGCACGTGCCCCCGCTGGCCCCCGACCCGGAGCCGTCCCGGTGGTCTGGGTCACAGTCATGGGTTTGCCTCCGACAGACCGACCTCGCCATCGTCGTCAGAGAGGCCGATCTCTCGCTTCGGGAATTTTGCGACCAGCACGGACTCGCCCTCACCGTCGGGGTCATCGTCTGGGATCAGGGAGACCGTCAGGACCTCCCCCTGGTCGTCGATCCCGCCGAACCGCATCTCCGGCCGCGGCGACTCCAGCGGCTCCGCCTCCGTCCCGCTCATCATGTCGATGTAGCCACCGCCAGGATCGCGGACGTAGAGGCGGTCCTCGCCGCGCTTCTGCCAGCGCGTGAAGATCGCCTCGTCGAACAGGACCGTCGGGCCGGTGTCGACGTCCTCCGCGTCGTCATCCTCGGGCTCGCCGAGCGAGATGCGAAGCCAGCGGTCGTCGAGATCGTCGCGCTCTATGTGGCTCCACTTGTAGAGGTCGAAGTTCGACTGGTTGTAGATGACCGCCGTCCCGGTGTTGTAGCTCGTCATGATGTCCTTCTCCATCGGGACGGTGCCGAACCCGACCGGGACCGTGCTGCTCCGCTTTGTCCGTGGATTCGGCGTGTCGCCGGCCATGTGGACGCGCCACTCGACCTCCCGGCGAATCTTGTGGTGCAGGTTCTCCTCGTAGTGCGCCGCCCAGTAGATCGAGAGCCGTCGCCGTCGCGAGTCGGCGTAGACTGACCGAAGCAGGGTCAGCTTCTTGTACGTCTTGTGGGCGTCGTCCTCGGCGTCTTCGGGCGTGAGGTCGCCCGCTTCGTCGAAGATCACCGACAGCCACGTGTAGTGGTCGCGGTGGTCGACAGCCGCCAGCATGAAGGCGTACCACCAGTGAACGAGCGGCGTTCCGCCTTCCTGGCCGAGTGCCTTCCACTCGGGCACGAACGGCAGGGCTTCGGTCACCCGATTCGTCTCCCGCGTCAGCTCCGTACAGCCGGTGAAGCTGGGGTCCGGGTAGACGACGTTGAACGAGCCCGCCGGGCGCTCCTCGATCTGTTCGAGCAGGTCCACCGGGTCCTCGTAGCGGACGACTTCGCGAACGACGTCCTCGAGGTCGGCGTCACCTGGGCCCGCCCGGCGATCACCCTCGGTCTGCCACTCCACGTCGATGCTCGCGTTTTCGGGCAGCCAGAGGGTCGTCCACTCGCGGAAGGGCAGCCACTCCGAGCGCTCCGGCGAGCCACGCCAGACCACCCGCTCGTCGTTGACCTCCATCAGGCGTGCCGCCCAGTGGAGGTTGTCGTTGCTCTTGCCGGTCCCGCGTTCCCCGATTCGCAGGAAGTCCGTCCCGCCCGCGCTTTTCGTCTCCTTCGCGGGCTTCTCGTGGATCAGGACGTTCGGGTAGACGCCCCACTCGAACTCGTCTGGGTCGAACTCGGGGATGCCAAAGCGCATCCGAATCTCGTAGGCGTCGGTCCACCAGTCCGGCGCCGGGTCCTCGTCGGAATCGTCGCGGACGGCGCGGGCTTGCTGGGTGCCCTCGCCGAAGGCGTAGTCGTCCCGTGGGGTCCAGCGGACCCGCTCGGTGGAACTCATCCCTGGGCCACCTCCAGGCCCTCGCGCGTCCGCTTCGCGAGTTCGCCCGCGTCCATCCGTCTGACGCCCGTGACGAACGCGGGCAGCAGGTGCGTGATCGCGAGCCACTCGCGCCAGATGCGCGCCTGTTGCTCGCGGACCTGCCCGCGCACCAGGTGGCGCACGGCCACGCGGTCGGTCATGATCCGCCGCGCGAAGTCCGCCTCGAGGGCGCCGTTTGTGGGCTGGTCGAGGTCGTGCAGCCAGTCACGGATGTCGTCCTCGGTGGCAAAGCCCGCCCAGAGCCGTTCGAGCGCTTCCCGCTGTTCGAGGTCCTTCCGGGAGAAGGCCGGCCGCATGGCGATCTCCTGCTTGTCGTGAGAGAGTTCCTCCGGGATGTCCTCGGTGTCCTTACCGACGTACTCGCCGGCCATCTTCCGGAGCTGGTTGTACGCCTCGTTGGTCGCCGGGAGCAGCGCGTACTGCTCGATCGACCGCCGGTAGCGGGCAGCGCCGGTGAGGCTCATCGGGTCGTCCGTCGCGAACTGGGCGCGCCGGTCGTCGTCGACGATGGCCGCTTGGAGTAGCGTCCGGTCGTTGGCGAAGTTGTGGGGCGGGATGGTCTCCGCGAGCGCGCCGAACGTGCGCACGACGGCCGCCTGATACCAGACGAGCAGGCTGGCGCGACTGTCGAAGCCACGCCGAAGGCTGCCGTCCAGGCCCGTCATCGGCCGGTGTTCGTGATCGATGAGTTCCTTCTGCTGGGCCTGAAGCACCGTCAGCGCCGGGCGTGGGGAGGCGACGTCACTCGTCATCGTCGTCACCCCCCGCATCCGGGGTGGGGTCCTCGCCCCGCTCCATCAGCGGATCGTCCAGGTCGACGGCGACGATCTCGTTGATCATCTCCGTCGTGATGGTCTGGTCGTGGTGTTCGGCGCGTTCCAGCGCTTCCTGGGCGGTGCGGGCTCGCTGCTGGTCGGCGTCCTTGAACGCCTCCTTGACGGTCTTGCCGTCGGCCTGCGCCCGTTGCAGGTCGATCAGCGTCGCCCAGGCGTGCTCGAAGTGCTGGTTGGCCGCCTCGAACTCGATCGAGCCGTCTCTGGCGGTGTGGCCGGTGACGATCGCCGGCAGCGTCGCGACGGCGGCCACCAGGGCCGGCGCGCCGAGCTGGGCGCCGAGCAGCCAGCCGCCCACCGGCAGGCCGACGACGATGCCGAGCGCTCCGAGGATGCCCATCGCCTTGGTCGACCAGTCGGCCTCCTCGGGGTCGATGGCGTGCCAGACCGGCCAGCGCCGCTCCAGATGGGCAGCCGTGTGCGTGACGCCATCGCTCTCCGGGTCCAGCAGGATCATCTCGTCGATGCCCGTCGTCGGCAGGTCGAGGTCGAGTTCGTCGACCTCGATCTTGGTCATGAGGTCCTCCTTGTCGAGGACCGCCGGGTCGGCGAACAGCCGCGCGAAGAACGGCCGAATCCCGCGCTTGGGCACGCCGATGCGCCCGTCGGGCCCGCGCTTGGCGGGCAGGTGGCCGATGGAGACGAGCAGCAGTTCGCGGATCTGATCCAGCGCCGAGCCGGGGTCGTGGCCGGTGTCGTCGGCGCCGTCGCCGTTGGTCAGCGACTCCGCGCCGGCCGGCAGCGGGCCGACCACCTGGCCGCCGTCAGCCACGGGATCATCGCGCCCGGTCGCCCGGTCGTCCGCGCCCGTCGTGTCCGCTCGCCGCGGGCCCGAGCGTGGCGTCGACAGATGTGGCTTGAGCATCTGGACCTTGATCTTCCCGCCGCCGACGTACAGCGTGCCGCCGTAGGCCAGCACCCCCAGGACGACGCCCAGGAGCTGCGGGAAGTACTTGAGCGCGACTGCGATCTGGAAGTAGGCCGCCGAGAGGACGCCCAGGCCGAGGATCGTCCCGATGATGGCCCAGATGGTCAGGCCCCAGTCGGGCCCCTCGAAGGCCTCTCGTAGCGACCACTTCCCGAGCGCCATCCCGATGATGATCGCGAGCGCGCCGGGAATCATGGCGTTCTGCGCCGTGTAGTTCCAGGCCTCGCCCACGGTGTCGATGTCGACCGCCTGCGTCGAGGGGACCGAGCGGTGATCGAACGACCACCGAGCGTCGGGGTAGCCCTCGATCCACATCGTGACGGTGTGGGTCCGGTCGAGCGAGCTGGGCAGCGAGATCGTCGCCTCGTCGTAGCCGCGGCCGAGCGTCACCTGCTGGCGTAGGACCGTCTGATTGACCGCCGCCTGCCGTGAGACGGTCGCGTTGCCCTGGGCGCGCTCGACCTGGCCGGGCTCCCAGGAGACGACCGTGACGTTGAGCGTCCGGTCGAGATTCTGGCGCTTCTCGAGGCGAACCGTCCGGAGCGTCACCTCGTCGGCGTGGACGGTCGTTCCGGGGGAGAGGTAGCTCCAGTCGTTCTGGAGCGGGCCGACCGGCGTGTGCCGGACGGTGGCGCTGCCGTACTCCCCGAGGAAGCGCTGGCTGGCCGGCCCGTTTTCGAGTTCGGTCCCGCCATCTCGGAGTTCGTCGAGTGGGTAGTCGCCTGTCGTCACGTTACCGGCGCTGCCGCCGGACTGGCCAGCGACAACGACCGGCGCGACCGCGAGCAGCGACAGAACGACGACGGCCGCGAGGACGGTGGTCTTCCTCACGACGCTCCCTCCCGGTACTTCTCCTCGAACTGCCGGCAGGACCGGCAGGTGTGGTCTTCGTTCGCCCGGCAGTCGAACTCGTCAAGGCCGACCACGAGGCCCAGGGCGAGCGCGAGAGTGGCGACCGTCCAGAACCCGAAGCCGAACAGACTCGGAAAGGCGAGTGCCGCCTGTCCCGCCGCGAAGACCGTCGAACCGGCCAGGAACAGGAGCGAAGCCCCTATCCAGGGCTCGGCTCGCACGAGCCCGGCGTAGTCCCGGAGCGTCGGGTCCGCGGTTGCCTGTTGTTCCTCCTCCCAGCGGTCCAGTGGGTCCGGTTCGTGCATCAGGCACGCACCTCGCGAGGGGGCTCAGTCGTCATACTTCACCCCGGCAGCGACCGCGGTGATCGCGAGTGCGAGGATACCGAATCCTGCGGCGGTGATGTCGCCCACGACCGGAACATCCCCAACGACGACCACACTGTTCGCGAGGGCTGCATAGCCGATCAGCGAGATGAGGAAATTCGCCGCGATGAACGGCGCATCTGCGACGTAGGCCCACATCTCGCCCGCGAGCACGCCGAGTTCCGACAGCACGACGACGCCACCAGCGAGGATCAGCCCGACGCCGATTCTCCCCATCGTGACGTAGGCTTCGACGAGGTTCTCGGCCCTCGCACGGACACGCTTGGCAACGGTGTCGGGCTTGACGCCGCTGCGCTGGATCAGTCGAATGTCGATGACCCACCAGCCGAGGATGCTGAGTCCGGCGAGTAACGCGAACGTCACCGGATCAAGCGTCTCGCTGATGGCGTCGTAGTAGGGCAGTCGACTCGTCACCGCACCCGGTAGGAGGAACTCCGCGATGAGCAGTCCCACAGCGACCAGAGACAGCGCGAACGAGATCGACAACTCGTCGTCGTTCGACCCGAGTGCGTAGGCCATCCCGATGACGGCCGCGAACACCAGGAAGGCGATCATCGGCCCCACCTCGAATGAGATGTAGCCGAACGAGACCGCCCCGGCGATGACGACACCGCCCATCCAGGCCAGCCGTCTTACCGCCATCTTCGAGGTGCTACTGCTCACCGACATGAGCGGGCACCTCCAATTCGCGCGCTATACCGTCTGAGTCGAGTGGTTTCAGTCATCGTTCATCCTCCGTTCGACACCCGTCCACAGCCGCTCGCCGATGCGACCGAGCCAGAGCATGCCCGCGAGAAGCAGAATCGTCGTCTGCATCGTCGGCGAGAGACCGAACTGCTCGGACAGGCTTCCGCTGACGACCGACGCTCCGGCGAAGACCATCCCGGCGTTCGACCAGATCGAGCCAACGATCGGGTCGAGGATCGGTACTGGAAACGCCGCCGAAGCAGCCCCGGCGGCGGCCGAAACGGCCGTGAGTGGGTGTGTGAGTGCGTGTTCCAGTTTTCGTAGTACTGTCATCTGAGTAGCCCCCAGGCGGCCCGGAATGGACCCAGCGCGAAGTTGAGAGCCGCTTCGACCTGGAATGCCTCTGCCAGTCGGTACATGAGCCACCCGACCACGACGATCTCGACGGCGCCGAGGATCAGCATCGCGATCGGCGCCGCGACGCCGAATCCTGCGACCGTCGAGACGAGTATACCGTTTACCTCTCGAATGACGGCCAGTGGAATCTGGCCGACCGGTTGCAGCACGTCGATCGTGATCTGGGCCCCGAACATGGGCAGGTCCGCGAGTCCCGGCCAACTGCCCTCTGAAACGCCGAGCTGCTGGTCCGAGCCCATGAAGAAGGCCGTGATCGCACCGGCTGCGACGATACCGAGGTAGAGGAACCCCTTGTAGAGTGGGCTGACGATCCGACTCAGGACTGCGTTGAGGGCTGCATCTACGGCAGCCGCGATTATCGAACCAACGTCTTGGTCGGGCGTATTCTCGTCGATCGTGTCTGGGGTGTCTGGGCCGAGGTCACTCCCGATCGTGCCAGGGCTTGTCCATCCCGACGTTCCTTCATCGTCAGCCATCGCCGGGAAGCACCTCCGCGACGCCGTACATCCCGACGCCGACCAGCACGATCGCGGCCAGGTATCCGAAGGGGCCAAGCGTATCCAGCCAACCGGCGCTCGCCCAGCTGGCGTTCGCGATTGGTCCGAAGAACGCCCAGGCGACGTCGGACAGATAGCTGGCCACTGCACGAATCCCGTCGTTCATGGCGCGCCCGAACCCGAGCGGAACGGCTGCGACTCCGACGCCGATGGCGCTGACGATGCCGCCGACGACCGCGATGAAGACGGCTGCGATGGAGCCGAGGATGTTCCCCAACGAGGGTTGCATCCGTTCGGGGAGTGAGTCCGGGATCGATCCGAAGATCGACCCGTCGCCGCTGCCGCTCGCGGACATGGGCTATCCGTCTTCCTCCTCTGCCCCCGCGCCCGGCACGTCGGTCGCGGTAAAGGGCAGCAGGTCGCTTGTGGCCGGAACCTGGAGGATCTGCGCGAACAGGTACATCGCTGCGCCCATGACCCCGATTCCGAGCAGGTAGGTCAGCGGGCCGATGGCCCACGACGCACCGGGCGCGATCGACTGAACTGCTGTCGCAGCTCCTTGGTTAAGGATGTCGGCAGCACCACCGATCAGGCCGTTGAGAACTCCGGCCGAGCCCTCTGCGACGGATGCGAGAGGCTCCGTGAACAGGGCTTGTACTGCATCAACCAGCGCGACCGCCGCGATTCCGAGCGCTGCGATGATGCCGCCGATGGCTGCTCGACCGGCTGACCCGATCCCTTCGTAATCGTCGTAGAAGTTTCTGACCAGGTCGTTCGGGTCGATCCGGGCCATCACCACGCCCTCCGTTGTGCGGTCATGGCGGATCAGCCCCGACGCCGCTTGATGCCTAGCGCGACGAGGATCGAGCCGAACAGGCCGGCGGCCTTGCCCCAGAGCGTGGAGAAGATGCCGCCGTCACCCGACGCGAACTGGCCGGCACCGCCGCCTGCGTCGAAGGCCGCCGACTCGTCGCTGTCAGTCCACAGGAGGTTGTAGTGCAGGCCGATCTCCTGGCCGGGCTGGATGGTGTTGTCGAGGACGTGCTCGCCGGTGGTGCCGTAGGTGCCCGTCTCGTCGGACCAGGTCGTCACGTTCTCGAACTCGGTGTCACTGATCCCCTCCGCGAGTTCGACCGCGTTGTAGCGGTCGTCCGGGAGTTCCTGCGTGCCCACGAGTTCAGCGTCCGCGTAGCTGAGGTCGTAGGCGTCCGGCAGGCTCAGGCGGTAGTAGATGTCCGCCATGTGCGGGAAGTTGGGGTACGCCTCGGTCGACGAGACGTTCCAGTGGACGTCCGCTGCCTCGGTGAGGTCCTCGACGTCGAACCGCATCTCGTAGGTGGCGTCGTGGATCACCGCGTCGTCGAACGTGCTCCCGAGCGTGTCGAAGCCGGTGATGGATAGCTCGCCGGAGGGTTCCTCGATGCTCCGCGTCGAGTCCATCGACCCGTCGTCGTCCTCGTCGTAGCGCTCGTCACCGAACTGGTAGGCGCCCAGCTTCTCGGCGTTCAGCATCGCCACGTCCATTCCGGCGTTCCCGCCGGAGACGTGGACCTCGATGCGGTCGATCGCGTCCATGGCCCCGTCGCCAGAGCCATCGAGCGGTAGCCCGCCGAGTTGCTGCTGGAGCACCTTGCCCTCGCCCGCGGAGGCGGCGAAGGTGTCGGCGTCAGACGTGTCGTTGCCGGTGTCCGCGTAGACCGTCCGATAGTCGCCGTCTGACTCGACGGCACGCACTTCGACGGTTGCGCCGCTTTCCAGTGTGTCGACGTCGGCGCCGATCTGGATGAGGCGCTTGGAGACGTCAGAGCCGATGGTGAAATTGTCGTAGGTAAACACCATCGAGTCCGACGAGCCCTGGCCCGACGTCGAGAAGCTCACCGCGTCGACGCCCGGCGCAGTGGTCGTGTCCGCGACCGTGCCCGTTCCAGCGGAGCCGCTCGCGTCCTTCGTCCACTCGCTCGCGTCGAGCGCGCTCGCGGTGTTGTTGGACTCGCCGTCGTTTCTGGGGAACTCGCCGAACTCGTCGACCTCGACGTCCGTCGCCGTGTAGGTGACGGGGTTCTCGGCCGATTCGTTCACGTGTGCATCCAGAGTCGCTGTGTCACCGTTGTCGTCCTCATACTCGGCCGGTGACCAGCCCATTTCGTGGCTGTCCTTCGTCACGTCGACGTCGATCCAGGCGTCCGGCACCGCGTCGGAGCCGGTCGCCAGGCCATCCGGCGACGTGTCCGCCTGTGCGGCCACGGCCGGGCCGGCTGCCGAGAGCAGCATCAGCCCGACCAGGAAGACCGCGAGAATCCCTCGTTTCATGCCCCACCTCCTGCGAGAAGGGCGGCCGCAAGATCCCGGCTCGCGCCGGAGAGTTCGTGACGGTCGCGTTCGTCTTGCTCGAAAACAGTACCTCGCCGATGCGCGTCCATAGCCGCGCTCTCCGGCGTGTTCTGGCCGGAATCTGTGTCTGCCATGATAGGGCAGGGGTACACCCGCGGCCGCCCCGCGGGTTGAATCGGCCGAGCGAGGCGCTCTTATTGGTGATTTGGAATGGATAGCCGGTGGGATATCCCACCGGCAAGCCTAAGTCTAGCCCGTCCGATGTGTCTGTAACTGGATGCCACTCCACAAGTTGCGGAAACTTGGTGAGAACTCAACCGGGGACAAGGCGGGGCTCGAGCTTCCCCGTGACGAACTCCGCCGGATCGGGGTCATGGACGAGGATGGCAACCTGGTCGAGCGGCCGCAGGTCGGTATCGACCTTCAGGACGACGGCGAGCAGTCGCAGTTTCGGCTCACGGTGTACCGCGGCGACGAACTCGACCGTTGAGCCAGTATCTCGGCTCTATTTCCATATCTCCAGTAGTAGTGTCAACCAAAATTGAAAACATGAGGTAGCTGAATGTATCTAGTCTAAGTGTTCCTCGGTAGGGATGTAGAACAGGTCTTTCTCCTCGTCGTGAGGCTTGTCAGAAGGCACCTCGTCCGTAGATACAATTCGTATCTTCTCCTTTTCGTGAGCGGCACCAAGGTCCTCGTCGTTCAATTTCTCTTTGGCTTGACGGACGTTTTTTCTGACAGCTTCGGGTTGGACATCTCTCTTAGCGCCCCAGCTATTCGAATCTTCGTTGTGACGTGTAGTTGCCCAGTAGTCGAGTGCCTCCGCTGGCGACATATTGTACCGGGACACAAGTCTTTGTAGTCTCTGACGGGAATGCCGTTCCCCGTTTTGCCACTCCTCAGGGAACGGGACATAGATGGGGTACCAGAGATCACTTTTATTATAGCGGGCAATTGCCCCAGGCACCGCGATAGTCGCATTTTGTTGCTGAAAGCCCACTAAATGTCCGAATGCCACCACCTTCACCAATCGACTATTGCACTCGATATCGGCTTCTCGAAGCTCTTCGTGTAATTCGTAGTCGTTGAGGGCCAGCCAAACGCCCTGGCCATCCTCAAGCAGCCAGTAGTCTTCACCACTTCGCAGCTGAGAGTGTTTCCAGTGCTTATTGAGGCGACTCTGAATTGCTGATACCAGTTTTTCTTCTACCTCCTCAAGTTCAGAGAGGCTGAAGTCGTTATTTTCCGCAGCCTCCTCCAAGTAATTCTGTTTTCGGCCCATAATATGTCTTCACCCCCACCCAACTTATAGTTGGTGTAGAAGATAACTATGAGTTTGACCTCGCATCCGGTCTCTCATGGGATGGCCTCGAATCGATACAGAATTTTCGCAGATTTCTCTATATATGCAATTTCTCAGAATTTTCCAAAATTTTCCAATCGCGGGCACATTATGCGCGCGCTATTGGTATTCTATTGGTGTTACTTGGCGTATTCTTGAACAGTTGTCCTATTTTAATACCATCCCCCGGCCAGATGCAGGTGGCGACACACCGACACTATGGCCGACTTGGACACGTTCGACGACCGGACGATAAAGCGGGCCCGCGACAGATTCACCAACGGGAAACGTGGTTCCGGTGATGACCCGATCGCCACCCACGCAAAGGTGGCCCAGGATGTCATGCTGGGCCATCTCCGGGCCCTTATCGCCCGCGCGGAGAACAAGGCCGACGCGACGCGCGCCGGCCTTCAGGGCGAGATTGACGGGGACAGTCTGATTGACCCGTTCCTGTCCTACGACGAAAACGTGGCCGAGATACAAGACGAGTTTGGGGTTACCTTCCGGACGTACGCCGAGAAGCAACGGAAGGGCCAGCTGCAAGACGCCGACGAGAAGGTCCGGCGCCACGCCCGCGAGACACTTCGCGAGCGGTTCGACGCGATCGAGGCCGGCGAGGCCGACGGCCTGGTCCAGGATGTCGCCGACGAGTTTGGGCAAGACTTCGTGGCCGACGTGCTCGGGCGCGAGCGGGATATTCGCGAGACGCCCGAACCGGAACGGGCGCCCGAACCGACGCCGGAACCGGCCGAACCGGCCACGCCCGAACCGGCCACGCCCGAACCGGCTCCGGAACCGGCCGGGCCCGTGGCGCCGGCCGGCGAGGGGACGCTCGCGAGTATGCTCGCAACGCTTTCCCTTCTGATCCAAGTCTTCGCGTTCCAGGCGAAAACTGAAGCCTTACGGCTTGTGTTGGTCGTTCGGCTGGTTTTCCGACAAATTCGCGAAGATTTGGAATTGGTTGCCCTGTCGGCCGAGTTAGCCGCTCGAAAACAGGCACAATCGACCCTAAACGGTGATTCCCATGACTGACTGGAAAGACGACCGCGCGAAGCAGGATAGTCTGATCAAACGACCCGAGCGACCTGAGCCAGAGACGCGGATCGACCGCGCCGCGAGTGACGAGTTTGCCGACGATCGCGACGACGAGCCCGAGCACGACCCGGGCGAGCAGGCGAGTCTCACGGCCGACGTCGTCGACGACGGCAACCAGATGGACCTTTCCGGCGATCGAGCCGGCGAAGACCCAGAATGGAGGGAGTCCGCATGAAACAAGCGAGTTTCGCGGAGTTTGCGGAGTCTTCCGGAACCGACCCGTTCGGATTCGAGGACTACGGGCCGACGAGTCGCCGGCCGACCCCCGAGGCCGAACTGGCAACGCTATTCGAGTCTGGCGGGGAGATGGTCGATCGCCGAGAAATTCCCGACTCTGGCCTGTCGCTGTCGGATATCACGGATTGGCCGTACATCAACCGCGAGGAATCGGACCCGGACGACCGCGAGCACTTCGAGACCATCATGAGCACCATCGACGACCCGCGAGACGACGACAGTACCGAGGCCGAATCGACCGACACCGCGCGCAGTACTACGCGCGCGGTCGCCGACGGTGGCGAGATCGTCGACGATCCGGCGACGGAACCCGAACCGGGCGACGAAGTGCTTTTGATCGAAAACCCGGCCGTCGGCCTGAACACCTCCCTGAGCATCGTCTCCGGCGAGGTCTCCAGTTCCAGCAAGTCCGTGATGATCCCCGAGGATGAGGGACTGAGCAACAAGCGGCGCCGCCTCGACGCTCGCGAGATTTTCGCTGGCGAGTCAGAATATCGGGATTCTACCAGTTGGGAGCTATACACGCCCGGACGCTACCGGAGCACCCAGAGCAGTAACTACGCGCCGGGCCCTCAGGCCGGCTCGAACGGGAAAAGCGATATCGGCGCACTCCCCGAGCCGACCCATTGGCCCGAGAACGACGAGCCCGCGGACGCTCCCGACGTGTGCCCCGCCTGTGGCGAGCGCGAGGCGCCCTGGAACGACGTGGGCAAGCCGCGGTGTGAGCGGTGCGGCGAGACGGTCGACCCCGACGCGGACGACGAGAGCGACGACAGCGGGCCCGACAAGTGGGACCTGTCGACGCTGGAGCGCGGCGACTGCCTGATCCTCGAGGGCCACCGCGGCGAGTTCGTCGTTACTGGCATCAACTACTTTCAGGGGACCCACACCGTGAGCACCGTCGACGTGGCCCGCCGCGACGGGAGCGAGTGGAACGAGTACACGCTTCAGAAGGTAACGCGGGCGGGGGACGAGCGCCTGAAGGTCAACACGGACGGCCAACCGTCCGTCGCGATCAACGTCGACGATCCCGGCCACGCCCGGGACTTCGAGGTAATCGGCAACGACGAGGAGAAGCTCCGCCGGTACATCCGCGAGGGCTATTACGGCGAGTAGGTGGGGTCCACGTCAGGCCCGAAGGGCCTGGATCACCTCGAAACCCGGCGGCTGCTGGATCAGAGACGGCCGCCGGGCGAGTTGATCATGAGTCTGAACCCCAGCGGAACGGTTGGACGCACCGACGAAAAAGACACCGACGCCGACGCGCCCGACGAGCTCGCCCTCGTGCTCGACCTGGAGCACGACACCGGCCTCACCTGGTGGGATCACTGGGGCGACTGCTCCGACGACCGCGAGCCGATCGTCCGCGAGACTCTGGCCGGCGTCGACGACTGCGAGCAGTGCGACGAGACGGCTCCGGTCTACCGGGTCAGTTGTGCGGTCGGTGGCGCGCTCGTCTGCCAGGACTGTCTGGCAGGCCACGAATGGGTCGAGGAGGTTCGGCCGGTCGGCGAGTAATCCCCTGGAACCGGGTTTGCCCGCGACCCCTTGGGGTTGCGCGTCCGGAAACAGCCGACGTTCGATTTTGGATACACTCGCCAGGACCGCGTGTTCAATTTCGCCCCTCGACGAGCCTGAGGTTCGCCTGTCATCTCACGAAACTGATTAGATCACCCCGAATTTGGCCCGATTTCGAGCTTTGAGTAAGGGAAAAGCAGTAGGTAATCCCCTTGTGTGTTCACATTCATGGGCAGTAGCACCCCCGGGAGCACTCGTATCAGGTTGACCGAAGACCGTGATCGGCGCCTCAGCCAGCTAGAAGACGCGACTGGAGAGAGCACGCGCTCCGGCTCGATCGACGTGGCCGCGCGGTACTACGTGCGCATGGCGGGCGGGACGTCTGCCCAGCCGCGCGGTGTCGTCGAGAAACTGATGAGCGCTGCTGTCGAGCGCGGATCGCTCACGCCCCAGGAAATTGCCGAGATCGTTGACACGCCAGAGCTTGGCGTCGAGTATGAACATCGATGGTCGGTTAGTAGCCATGAGGGATGACCCGTATGGGACTGAGACGCCGGCGTTCGGTTCTCGCAGCGATTGGTTCGGTAGCTCTCGCCGGATGTACTCAGACATCCAGCCAAGACACTGATGGGGGCAGCGGCAGATCTGGTCATCAAATTGGAACCCGACAGAATATCGGCGATATCGCTGCAGAGATATCTGATTTACAAGTTGCCTCGCAGTTTACTACTGACGAGGAGCATCATGCATCGGGGGGCGTAGTATTTCTCCTCGCGAAGGTGAGGGTCACAAATGTGGGGGATTCTCCGACTACCTTACCTTCTGGACATAGTTTTGTCGTCGTATCGGGGTCGGAACAGTTTGGTCCTAGCGATGTCACAGAACGCTTTCGGGAACCAGTTACAGGGGAACCATATTCAAGACAATTGGATGCGCTTCCCGACGTTTCGTCTGAGGGCTGGTTAGTCTTCGAGCTACCACAGGACCTCGAGGATGGCGTTATCGGTTGGTCTCACCAGACAACCTGGGACCCGGATTCGGATGAGGTTCGGTACTGGGACCTATCTGTTGATTTAGAAGACGCAGCAAACATTCGGATTGTGGACGTTTCTGTACCTGATCGTGCCGAGCGATACACAAGCACAACTATCACTATTACGGTCGAAAATACTGGTCAGAGAGAAGGGGAATTTACACGAACAGTCCAGGCACCGCCCGATGGATTGGACCCGGTGGAATTTACAATCAGTGTGCCGGTCCCACCAGGCGATGAGAAAGAGATAGACCTCGAAATCCCGTATCAAGGTGGGTCTTCAGCAGAGTTTTCTCTATCTGATTCTAGTTATTCATTTAATTATCGTGACGCAGTCTATGAGTTTGGAGAGGCATTCGAAATCGAGAATGAAGTATCCATTACCCTCAGGAACTTTCAGACAACACCGTTTGTTCGGACTGATATGTGGGGTAATCCCGAAAATCAATATCCAGGAGAAGGTAATCGATATGTTCTCATTCATGTTGATGCCCAAATTCAAGAAGGATTCCGGGGATCGATAGGTGAACGGAAGTTCAATATAGTGTCACCCACGTCCATTAGACCTGAAACTAACTTGGGGTCGCTCGTTGAGCCAATAAGTGGATCAATGCTTCCAGATGTTCCTACGAGCGAACCTGGGGAAGTCTCTGGGCATATCGCCTTTGTCATTCCTCAGAGCATTGATGAGAATGAAATCGAAATTGAATACAATCACAACCCGGGTGGAGGTTCTTCAATTTCCGCTCAGTGGCAGCACCCGTAACCGATTCCGGAACTACCCACTCACGCATACCTTGAAAGTGACCCACTCCGAGACTACGCCGGTACTGCCTGCGAGGCCCACCACTTTCACTCCGGGATGTTGGAGAGTTACGGAAGGACCCCGATCAGCGCTATTCCCCTCCCACCCCTCGACTGTCGACGCCCATGTCAACCAAGAAATCAGGGAATGGGACGGATCGTTCCTCCGCTACTGACCACCTGCGGACCATCACGCAGACGCTCAGGCGAATCGCGGCCGACGGCGAGCGCGTTACGCTCGCCCAGCTCGCTCGCGAGAGCGGCCTCTCCCGCGCAGACGCCGAGGAAGCGATGGGATCGGTCGAGCGCGTCGCGCCGCTGAGCGCGAAGCGCGTGGTCGAACCGGGCGCGGCCGTCGCGTGGGAGATATCGTTATAGATGCCCGTGACGGACGCGGCGTTCGACGACCCCTGGAGAGTGCGGTGCCCCCACGGCCACACCGGCCTCCGGCCGCTGGACGAGGGGGACATGGCCTACTGCCAGCGCTGCCGGTGGAGCTACGCCTACGAGAAGCTGGTCGATCAGAAGGAACAGGCTGCCGGGAGGATTTCGGAGTGATCGCGCTCGACGGGGCGCTGGGGAAGGATCTGGCACCCCACGTGGAGCCGCGCCAGTCGGACGGAAAAGGGTCACGACCGTCACTCAGAACTGTCGGGATCGGGCAGCTCTCGGGCGTCGAACTCGCCCGCGAGGTAGTCCTCGCCCTGGTCAGATATCACATAGGCCCCGTGGCCGATTCGTTTCACGAAGCCCGCGCTGGCCAGTTTTCGAAGGCGTCGGCCGATGTACTGCGTGTGGAATGGAATTCTGTCATCCTCAGCGATTTCCTTCGGGCCGCCCCCGTCCTCAGCTTCGAGATATTCCAGCAGTCGCTCGTCGGCGATCGACATCCACTCAGCGTGGCGACGGACCGGCATATCCCGGAAGAACGGCGGCGCCACCATACAGAGCGCGGGAATAATGGGTTAGGTAGCCTCCCTATATCTGTCAGTATACAAAAGATACCTCTAAGTATGTTTGCCATAACAGACGGTGCTAAGCCCTTTTCGACGGCGCCGCGGCTCACCGGCTGCGGGGTCAAAGAAAAGGGCCGCCCAAGCATGCAAATGCTCGCACCACGGGACCATAAGGGTCCCGCACGGCCAGACGAATCGCTCGCCAACGACACACGCGCCGCCGAATGTCACCCGTTCGCGGGGGTGTCGGCCTGATGAGCGAGTCCGAGGCCAGTGGTACGGAGGACTACGACCACGGAGAGACGCCAGAGGAGGCGAAGATGAACCGTGGGTACGTCACCGTCTTCGAGCAGACGCGCGACACGGAGTCTCACGACACCGGTGAGCGGTTCGTCGCGCTCGGATACAACACCCGCCGGCACATGCTCGACGATGAGACTGAGGGCTTTGTCTGTCAGGCTGTCGCGATCGCACAGATCGAACTGCACCGTCCGCTGGACGAAGACGAACTCACCGAGTGGTGCAACAGCGACGTTGGAAAGCTCGCCCTTTCTCCATTCTTCGACGGTGTTGAGGATCCGCAGATCGTCACCGAATGGGGCGATGATCGCTTGGAGGATCTCGGCGGGGTTCTGGGAGGGCCGGCCTGATGACGGACGGCTGGCTCTGTGACCGCTGCGAGACGTTCCGCGAGAACAAGAGTGAGAAATCGACATTTACGACCACCGTAGAGGCGACTGGCCGAAGAAGGGAGGGCACGAAGGGCGAGGAGTCCACATGGGACCTCTGTCCAAACTGCGCGACCCATCTCCTGAACGCGCTGGAGACTGAACCAGACGACGAGGACCACGCCATCAAAGGAGGGCCATCTTGATGGCGACGAACGAGGACGGCGCCGACCTCGGCGCCGCGACGATCGACCTCGGAGACGAGGCCCTCCGCGTCGGCGACATCATCGAGCATGAGGACTTCGGCCCGATCACCGCCACCAGGATCGTCGCCGAGGGATTCGGGAAGACCGCCTACTTCGCGCTCGAAGCGCGCGAGACTGACCTGGCCATCTCGCTGACTGCCGAGCAGCTCCGCGACGACTGGGGCGAGACGGTCGCCCGCGACCCGTTCGACCTGGCCGAGGGGGGTGACGCCTGATGGGATCCGATGGCCCGGCGCTCACGACTACAGACCGATCGAAGGTTGACGTTCCTGACTGGGCGTCGGATATCGAGATCGGCGACGTGATTCGCTGGTCTGCCGCAGGTGAGTCCGGTGTCAAAGAGGTCGTCGGCTTCTCGACCAGCCCCACAGAGTGGGGACTTCCCGTCATCGATGTTCCCGGCGAGTTGCCAGACGAGAAGACGGAGGGGATGGAGACCATCGCCGTTCAAGAGCAGTTCTACCTCGGGATGGACGACGACACCAGTCACGTCTTCGAGTTCAAGTTCTACACGGAGCACAAGGAGACGGTCGTCGTCGAGGCCGACCACCCTGACGAGGCCCGAGAGGCTGCCGAAGCCCAGCGGGAGTATCGCGGCGAGCTTCAGCAGACTACCCACGTCGAACGGAGGGAGGTCTGATGCCCACACAGTCGCACGCGACCAACGTCGCGAGCACGATCGCGACCATGCGCTACGTCCGCGAAGAGTTGGCCCGCGACGAGGGCGAGCGCGAGAGTCTGGCCGTCGCGATCGACGCGGCCGAGGACTACCTCGCCGACCTGGAGCACGACGCCGAGATTCCCGACCAGCCTGATTCGATGGACTGGCGGATCATCGGGGTCGCCGAGACGAACCTCGACGGGATGGCCGACCGGGCCGACGATCGCGATACCGCCCAGCGGTTCGAGGCAGGTCGGGCGGTGCTGGCCGACCACGTTGCAGAGCGCCGGGAGGGCGACGATGAGTAGCGCCGACCGGACGGCCGGCGAGATCGACTGGCCGACTTGGGCTGACCGAACAGAATCAACAGATCGGACCCGGACGTCGAAGTTCCAGGTCACGCTCGCCCAGGCGATCAACCGGATCGAGACCGCGCTGGAAGACCGTCTCGGCGTCGACGACTGGCGCCTCTCCACCGCAGCGCCTCACCGGAAGAACGACGGCCGGCCCTACGCCGACGCGAACCCCGACGATCCCGGCGCGGTCGTCAGGTGGACCAAGGACGGCGAGCAGTACGCCGTCGCCTGTGACGAGTACACCGACCTTCGTTCGAACGTCCGGGCCATCGGGCTCTACATCGAGGAGAAGCGGAAGATGTCGAACCGGCCCGTCGTCACCGGCCAGGACGAGTTCGCGACGGCGCGGCTCCCCTCCGGAGATGACGAGTCAGGCATCGTCGCGCGGCCACCCCCGCACGAAGTGCTGGAGGTCAGCCCCGACGCCAGCCCGGCGGTCGTCAGGGCGGCCTACCGCGAGAAGATCAAGAACGCCCATCCAGACGGTGGCGGCACCAGTGACGAAGCCGAGCTGGTGAACTGGGCCAAGGAGGAGTTGCTCGACGAATGAGTGGCGACCGTCGGCCCCCGGACATGTCGCTGCGGGATGCCCGCGACCGCTGGCTCAACAAGCTCCGCGGGCAGTACAGCGAGAACTCCATCTCCACGTACCACTATCGACTGAAGCTGTTCGTGGAGTGGGCCGACGACCAGGAGGGCATCGAGACCGTTCGCGACGTTACCGGCTGGGATATCGATACCTTCGAAGCCCACCGCCGCAGCCAGAATCTCGCGCTTCCGTCGTTGAAGAACGAGATGAGCACGCTTCGGAATTGGTTCGAGTATCTCGCCAACGCCGAGCTCGTCGACGACGACTTGCCCGAGAAGATCGAGGTGCCGCACGTCCCGCCAGAAGAGCGAAGCAGCGACGTCAAGCTGGCAGCCGACGACGCGTGGGCCCTGCTCGAGTATTACCGTTCGTCAAAGTCCGCCTACGGCACTCGCGACCACGCGCTACTGGAAGTCACCTGGCACTCCGGTGCCCGTGCTGGGGCACTCCGCTCTCTGGACGTCAGAGACATGGAGAAGACCGACCGCGGAGACCGGTACCTGGATTTCAGGCACCGTCCCGACACGGGCACTCGGCTCAAGAAGGGGCCTAACGGTGAGCGTCCCGTCCTGCTCAATTCGACCGTCTGGGACGTCCTCGACGAGTACGTCCGACAGCACCGGAACGACGTCTACGACGAGTTCGGCCGACAGCCCTTGCTTGCTTCCGAGAATGGCCGGCCGACGACCGGTACCATCCGCGACTGGATGTACATGGCGACGATCCCCTGCATCCATTCGCCCTGTCCCCACGAGAAGGATCCCGACACCTGCGAGTACGTCTGTTACGAGCATGCCGGCGGCTGCCCCTCCAGTCGCGCACCCCACCAGGTGCGTACGGGCGCGATTACCTGGCTGCGAACCCGCGGTGTCCCGGCCGAGGTCGTGGCCACCCGCGTCAATTCCAGCGTCCAAGTGATCGAGGAGCACTACGACAAGGAGGATCCGGTGAAGGAGATGCTGGAGCGCCGGCAGGACTTTCTCGGGTCCCTCGATATCGACCCAGATTCAGCAAACAATGACCAGTAACACCACGTTCACCGCCGAATCGTACAGAGCATCAATCACCCGTCCCGCATCCGCGATAGTTCAAATCCGCGCGGTCCCATCCCTTTACGTATATCGCGACGTCTACTGCCGGCTCTTGCCAACCCTACAGCGTCGATGCACCGGAGCCGCCGTCGATCGTGATCGCCTGCCCGTTGACGAACCCGGACACCGGCGACGAGAGGTACGCCACGAGATCGCCGAGTTCCATCGGGTCGCCGAGGCGGTCGAGCGGGATGTTCTCGGCCCGCCGTTCGACGCCGCCCTCGTAGTCCCCGACCTCGCCGCGGTCGACGGCGGCACCGATCGTTTCCTGGAGTCGCGGCGTCTCGATGCTGCTGGGTAGCACGGCGTTGGCCCTGACCGCTGGTCCGAGGTCCTGCGAGAGCGTCTTCTCGAACCCGACGACGCCCAGCCGGACCGCACTCGACAGCACGTTCCCCGGCGAGGCCTCCTTGACGGACCGGGAGGCGATGGTGACGATCGTGCCACCGTCGCCGTCCCGGAGGTGTGGGGCCGCGGCCCGGACCGTCCGGACGACGCTCATCACCATGAGGTCGTAGGCGTGGTACCAGTCCTCGTCGGCCGCGTCGAGCGGCTGGAGCGGCGTCGGCCCGCCGGTGCTCGTCACGAGGTGGTCGAGGCCGCCGAACTCCTCGACCGCCCGCTCGACCAGGTCCTCGCAGACGTCCGCGTCCGTGATGTCACCAGCGTGGCCGACCACCTCGCCCGTGGCGTTCGCCTCGATTTCCGCGACCGCTGCTTCGAGGTTGTCTTCGTCCCGGCCGTTGACCACCACGTCGGCGCCCTCTCTGGCGAGTGCGTTCGCGGAGGCCTTGCCGAGGCCGCTACTCGATGCCGTGACCAGCGCGGCATTACCCTCGATCTGCAGATCCATCGTTTCCGGTCACTCGTTAGATCGGCAAAGCGTTTGTTGCTCGTCCCGGTCCCCGCTCTCGATCCAGAAGCGATTGCTGCGTTCGGCCGCGGTGTGGTAAACGTCGATTTTCGAGGTTGTCGTCCATATTCTCCTGGACTGGTTCGCGATAGAGTGTGCGAGCCGGCGGGAAAACCCGGGGGGAGGTCGCTCGGCGCTCATCCCGCATCGTCGTCCTCTCGTGCCGCTCTAATTGCGTCCAACGTCCGTTCGACCGTCTCGTTTGGATAGTAGCGGATCTCCATACGCTGGATGTCGTACTCGACGAGACCCAGCTTCTGAAGTTTCGGACCGTGAACGTGACCGAGAACCGAGAGCAAGTAGTCGTCACTGGGGGCGATGCCCTGCCGCGCCCGTTCGACCGACCGTAGCTTGTCGACCATCCCATCGATCGAATGGCTGTGGTCCGAACTATCTCGAAGGTGTTCGATGATCGCCCGGCGTTGGTAATTGCTGAGAATGTCGAGAACGTCGTCCAGAGAAAGCTGATCCGCCTGGTGGCCACCCCTCCGCCCGACGAACCGTGCCATACGTTGCTATTGCGTTGGCTCCCTATAGTATCGAACCTTTAGTGGTTAACACTACCAAAGGCAGCGACACGAGTCCGCCAGTAGACAGTCGAAATTCGCCCACACTCGGACCCCGTCGCTCGAACGAGAAGCGCCGTCCGCTCCCTGCCGACCCCCTCCGAAGACGCGAACACGGACTGCCATCTCCAGTTACATGAATGGTAATGGATACGAAGCCAAGGGGGTACCACCCCGGCACCGTCCACCAATCGCGGGACGTCGGAGCCGAACCCCCCTTGGTTTCACCTCCACTGCACTAGCTAAACTTCTTAACGTATGGGGAAGCTAGGTCGGACCATCCAGAATGGCCACCGCCGAGAACACGCAACTCATCGACCGCTTCCAGGAGTTCTACCGGGAGTACTACAAGGAGGCGATCGGGGAACTCGGCCAGCAGTACCCGTCGGGCCAGAAATCCCTTACAATCGACTGGGACGACCTCTACCAGTTCGACCCCGACCTGGCCGACGACTTCCGCTCGCAGCCGGGCCAGCTCCGGGAGTACGCCGAGGAGGCGCTACGGCTCTACGACCTCCCCGTGGACGTCTCGCTCGGACAGGCTCACGTTCGCGTGCGGAACCTCCCCGAGAAGACGGAGATCAGGGACATCCGCGCCGACCACCGGGGGAGCCTGATCGCCTGCCAGGGCATCGTCCGGAAGGCGACGGACGTCCGACCGAAGATCACCACCGCCGCCTTCGAGTGCCAGCGCTGCGGGACGCTGACCAGGATTCCCCAGACGACCGGTGACTTCCAGGAGCCCCACGAGTGCCAGGGCTGCGAGCGCCAGGGCCCCTTCCGCATCAACTTCGACCAGTCGGAGTTCATCGACGCCCAGAAGATCAGGGTCCAGGAGTCCCCGGAGGGGCTGCGGGGCGGGGAGACGCCCCAGGCCATCGACGTCAACATCGAGGACGACATCACCGGCGAGGTGACCGCCGGCGACCACGTCACCGTGACGGGCGTGCTCGAACTCGACCAGCAGGGCAACGACCGCGAGAAGTCCCCGATGTTCGACGTCTACATGGACGGGATGAGCGTCGAGATCGAGGACGAGCAGTTCGAGGAGATGGACATCGACGACGAGGACAAAAAGCAGATCTACGAGCTGTCGAACGCCGAGGACATCTACGAGAAGATGGTCGGCGCCATCGCGCCGTCGATCTACGGCTACGAGACACAGAAGCTGGCGATGATCCTGCAGTTGTTCTCGGGTGTCACGAAACATCTGCCGGACGATTCGCGGATACGGGGCGATCTTCACATGCTTCTGATAGGTGACCCGGGTACGGGGAAGTGCGTCAAAGGGGACACCACGGTCACGCTCGCCGATGGCTCCGAATCGGAAATTCGGGACCTCGTCGAAGCCAACCTCGACGACCCAAAGCCCGTCGACGACGGTGTCTGGGACCATGTCGACCTCGACTTGCCGTCCTTGCGGGCCGACGGGCGCATCGATACGCAAACGGCGACGAAAGTCTGGAAGCGAGAGGCCCCGGTGACGATGTATCGCATCAGGACCGCAAGCGGTCGCGAACTGGAGGTGACACCATCACATCCCCTGTTCACGATGTCCGATTCCAGACTCGACGCTACGCAAGCGGGTAATCTGGCCGAGGGTCAGTTCGTGGCGACGCCGAGGCAACTGGACCTCGCTGGTGACGACTCCCTCGAGGTGGACTACCGACGATCTCGAGCAAACAACGCGGTCAGACTCTCGCTTCCGAACAGGTGGACGCCCGGTCTCGCTCGGCTCGTGGGGTATATCGTGGGGGAGGGACACGTTCACACCACGGACCAGCGCTCGGACGCGGTCACCGTCACGAACAACGACCAGGAAATATTGCAAGACGTTGCGGATGCGTACGACGACCTCGGGGTGAACTACTCCGTTCGGGACGCGCGAGCGGGCAAAGACGCCCGTGAAATCATCTGCCACTCGAGCGAGTTCGTCAGCTTCCTTCAGACCCTCGAACCGGCGATTCTGGAGCGCTCGGACCAACAGCGAGTCCCCGACCAGCTACTACGCGCGTCGAACGAGATCAAATCAGCATTCCTCGCGGCGTATATCGACGCGGAAGGACACGTCTCTCCCTCCCAGCGTGAGGTCACGGTCGCCTCGATGAGCAAGGAACTCCTGGAGGGTGTCCACTCGCTCCTGCTTTCCGTTGGCATCGGTTCGTCGCTGCAGCCCCGAAACAACGGGAGCTACCGGCTTCGTATCGGGGGTGCCGACTTCGCTCGATACGTCCACGAGGTTGGTTTCGTCACCGATCGCAAGTCCGAGACCGCTCGCGCTCACGAAGCCGTGTCCGGGAATACGAACGTCGAAGTCGTCCCGGTCGGCGGCGACGACCTCCGGCAGATTCGCGACGCGCTCGCACTCTCTCAGTTCGAATGTGGTATTCCCCGCTCGTCGTACCAACACTACGAGCGCGGTGACCGGAATCCGAGTGTCGAACACCTCGGGACGGTCGTCGAGACGTTCGAGAATCGCCTGGAGTGGTTGCGGCAGTCCCGCTCCCGACTCGTAGATGGCGACTGGGACACCGTCGAAGAACTCCGAACAGAACTCGGCCTCTCGCAGGCTACGCTCGCCGACGGGACTGACGTGACCCAGACGGCGATCAGCTACTACGAACGCAACGGGGTCGTGCCTGACGGCGGGACGACGACAGCGGCGAGGAACGTCGTCTTGGACCGAATCGACGAGGCGCTTGCAGTGACTAGTGACGTGACCGCTCTCCGAGAACTCGTCGACGGCGATGTCTCTTGGGATCGTATCGAGGAAATCGAGCAGATCGATCCGGATTACGACTGGGTCTACGACCTCGAGGTTGCCGGGACACACAGCTACGTCTCGAACAACGTCGTCTCGCACAACTCTGCCATGCTCCAGTACATCCGGAACATCGCGCCGCGGTCGGTCTACACGTCGGGCAAGGGTGCGTCGACGGCCGGGCTGACGGCCGCCGCGGTGCGGGACGACTTCGGCGACGGCCAGCAGTGGACCCTGGAGGCGGGGGCGCTGGTTCTCGCGGATCAGGGAATCGCCGCGGTCGACGAACTGGACAAGATGGCGCCGGAGGACCGGAGCGCGATGCACGAGGCGCTAGAGCAGCAAAGCATTAGTGTCAGCAAAGCTGGAATAAACGCGACGTTGAAGTCGCGCTGCTCACTCCTCGGGGCAGCCAACCCCAAGTACGGCCGGTTCGACCAGTACGAGCCCATCGGCGAGCAGATCGACCTCGAACCGGCGCTCATCTCGCGGTTCGACCTCATCTTCACGGTCACCGACCAGCCCAACGAGGAGGAGGACGCGGAACTCGCGGAGCACATCATCCAGACGAACTACGCGGGCGAACTCAACACCCACCGCGAGCAGATCACTGCCTCGAACCACTCCGCCGAGGAGGTCGCCGACGTGACCGACACGGTCGCGCCGACCATCGAACCCGAGTTGCTGCGCAAGTACATCGCGTACGCCAAGCGCAACTGCTATCCGACGATGACGGAAGCCGCCAAGGAGGAGATCCAGTCCTTCTACGTGAACCTCCGGGCAAAGGGCACCGACGAGGACGCCGCCGTCCCGGTCACCGCCCGGAAACTCGAAGCGCTAGTGCGCCTCTCGGAAGCGAGCGCCCGCGTGCGCCTCTCCGATACGGTCGAGAAGGAGGACGCCGAGCGGGCGACGGACATCGCCCACGCCACCCTGAAGGACATCGGCATGGACCCCGAGACCGGCGAGTTCGACGCCGACGTCGTCGAGACGGGAACCTCCAAAAGCCAGCGCGACCGCATCAAGAGCCTCAAGAGCCTGATCTCGGACATCGAGGCGGAGTACGACGAGGGCGCGCCGGTCGACGTCGTGATCGAGCGCGCCGAGGAGGCTGGCATGGAGGCCACGAAGGCCGAACACGAGATCGAACAGCTCAAACAGAAAGGCGAGGTCTACGAGCCCCGGAACGATCACCTCCGGACGACGTGAACGGCAGTGGATCGCTCGTCCAGTCGCTTCCGCCGTGCGAACGCGGCTCACCGACATACTCTTGCCGGCGCCGGTGCAGGTGGTTGTCATGATCGACGCCGCTCGCTCGGCTGCCGTCCGGCGCCGGCCGCCGCCGACACCTCGGGGGGACGGCTAGCGTGGACCGCATCTCCGCACTGCGGAACCTCGAGGACGCGCTGGGGGACTTCGAGGACGGGGAGCTGTCCCTTCCGGACCTGGAGCGCGAGGTTCGCGGCATCGTCAGGACCTACGCGACCGACTTCGCGGACGGGAAGCGGGCCTACCGGGCGACGGGGGATCCGGCGGCCGAGGGCATCGTCGTGCTCGCCGAGAGCCCGGCGGCCGCACACGACCGGATCGCCCAGCGCGTCGCCGACGGCGTTCGCTTCGAGGTCGAGCCCACCTCGCGGTGACGCGGGTGGGTCCCGTGCGGTGGGCGGCTGACTGACCAACACAAAGCGGTATACGTGGGGACGCACAAGTCCCGGGGACGCGAGCAGTCATGACGGACATCACCGACGATCTCGGCGGCGCCGCCTCGATACTCCTCAAGGCCCCGTCGATGGGCGGGGACCGGGAGCTGTGTACCGAGCTGTTGACCGGCGACCTCGACCGGCCAGGCGTGCTCTTCGTCACGTACACCCGGCAGGTGGACGCCTGTCTCGAGCAGGTGGCAGACGCGGACGCTCGCCGGGTTGGCGTCCTCACTGTCGGCGACGGCGGGCAAGCTACCGATCGTGACGACGTCGACGTCCTGTCGGTCGACTCCGCGAGCGACCTCACCGGTCTCGGCATCGAAATCGGGCGCGTGCACTCGGAGTGGGACGCGCCGGTGGCGGTCTGTTTCGACTCGTTGACGTCGATGCTCCAGTACGTCGACTTCGAGACGGCCTACGAGTTCCTCCACGCGCTCACGGGCCAACTGTACGCGGCCGACGCGCGGGCCCACTACCACGTCGATCCCGCGGCACACGACGAGATGCAGGTCGCCGGAATCACGTCGCTGTTCGACGCCGCCGTGGAGGTTCGCGAGGACGGCGTTTCAGTGCAGACGCGCGACGTCCTGGCCTGACATCCGGCTGTCGCGAAAACGTACCCGCCCGACGACCGGTTTATTCGACGACGACGGCGCCCTTCATGCCCAGGCCCACGTGAGGGGTACACTCGTAGAGGTACGTGCCGGCCGAGTCGAAGGTGTGTTCGAAGGTGAAGCCCGCCTCGTCGGTCTGTTCGCTCTCGAACTCGCCGTCGGCGTGAGAGACGTTGTGGATCGACCCCTCGCCGGTCCACTCCCAGACCACGGTCGTCCCCTGGTCGACGCGGATCGCGGCGGGCCCGAAGCCGTAGGCGCCGCCGTTGGCCTCGACGCCGACGTCGACGGTGACCTCGCTCTGTCCCGTCATGTCTTCGATGCTGTCGTAGTTGCTCGTGTCCGAGAGGTAGTCGTCGACTTCGGCGTTGCCGCCGCCTCCGCTGCCACCGTCTCCGCCGTCACCGCCATTGCTCCCGCCATCGCCACCGTCGCCACCGTCGCCGCCGCTGCCGCCGCCACTGGTCGAACACCCGGCGACGGACGCCGCGATCGTGAGCCCGCCAAGTCCTTTGATGACCGTCCGCCGGTCGACGTCTGTATAGTCCGTCATTGTCTCACCGAATGTTACGTCGTGATGGGGTTAAGGCCTGTTACTCGTTCCTGAAACGTGAGAACGCCCGCCGGCGACGGTTCTCAGCCGCCGAGAACGCGCGCCGCCTCTAACCCCGTCTCGGACCGACGAACGCACGTGACGGGAGTCAGAGCCGAACTCGCGGTCGACGACCTCGCGGGGTGTCCGGTCGCGTCGGCCTCCGCCGACGAGCCGGTACGCGACGTCACCTGGGCCGAGACCGCAAACGGAACGGTCGAACAGTTCGCGACTACCGGCGAGCCCGGGGACGGGGACGGCGAACCCGTCTTCGCCTACGACGACCTGACGGTCTTCGAGTTCACCCGCGACGATGCGGAGCCGTGCTTCTGCGAGGCGGTCGAGCGCCACCTTGGGCCCCTGACGGACGTCCACGCCGAGGACGGGACCCTGCACGTGACCGTCCACGCGACCGACGTGGCCAACCTCAGGTCGCTGGTCGGCCGCCTCTCCGAGGAGTACGGACCGGTGCGCCTGGAGTACCTCGTGCGCACCCGCTCGGGGGAGGGCGACGCACCCGTCGTCCCGGTCGACCTCGGGCGCCTGACCGACCGCCAGCGGGAAGTCGTCGCCACCGCCTACGAGATGGGCTACTTCGAGTATCCCCGGACGTCCAACGGGACGGAGGTCTCGGCCGCGCTGGACATCGAACCGTCGACGTTCAGCGAGCACCTGGCCGCCGCCCAGTCGAAGCTCCTCGAGGACCTGCTCGACAGGCAGTGATCGTCCGTCGGCTTTGCCACACCTTGAAGCAGGGTCCGGTCCTTTGTCCGGCCGATGACGGACGACCCCGACTTCACCGACAGTATCCACGCGGGACAGGAACCGGATCCGACGACGGGCGCGCGGGCGCCGCCGATCTACCAGACGACCTCCTACGAGTTCGACAACCCCGAGCACGCGGCGTCGCTGTTCGCCCTCGAGGAGGCGGGCAACATCTACTCGCGGATCATGAACCCCACCAACGCCATGCTCGAGGAGCGCCTCGCGACCCTCGAGGGCGGCGTCGCCGGCCTGGCGACCTCGAGCGGCATGGCCGCCTTCGACCTCGCGACGTTCATCCTCGCGGGCGCGGGCGACAACGTCGTCTCGGCCGCCTCGCTGTACGGGGGGACCTACACCTACCTGACTCACACCGCCCCGCGGCGCGGGGTCGAGACGCGCCTCGTCGACACGCTCGACTACGACGCCTACGCCGAGGCCATCGACGACGACACCGCCTTCGTCCACTGCGAGACCATCGGCAATCCGTCGCTCGTCACGCCGGACTTCGAGCGCCTCGCCGACATCGCCCACGACCACGGCGTGCCGCTACTGGTCGACAACACCTTCGCGACCCCGCACCTCTGCAATCCCCTCGAGCACGGCGCGGACCTGGTCTGGCACTCCACGACGAAGTGGATCCACGGCGCCGGCTCGACCATCGGCGGCGCGCTGATCGACGGCGGCAGCTTCGACTGGACCGCCGAGGACTACCCCGAGGTCGCCGGCGACAACCCCGCCTACCACGGCCTGAACTTCAAGGAGACCTTCGGCGAGGCGGCTTTCGCTTACGCCGCACGGACCCGCGGCCTGCGCGACCTGGGCAACCAGCAGGCCCCCTTCGACGCCTGGGTGACCCTCCAGAAACTGGAGACCCTGCCGATGCGCATCGAGCGCCACAGCGACAACGCGATGGTCGTCGCCGAGTACCTCGACGACCACCCCGCCGTCTCCTGGGTCACCTACCCCGGCCTGGAGTCCCACGAGACCCACGACACCGCCGGCGAGTACCTCGACGGCGGCTACGGCGGCATGATCACCTTCGGCCTCGAGGACGGCTACGAGGCCGGCCGCGGCGTCTGCGAGGAGGTCGAACTGGCCAGCCTGCTCGCGAACGTCGGCGACGCGAAGACGCTGATCATCCACCCCGCGAGTACTACCCACCAGCAGTTGACGGACGAAGAGCAGGAAGCGAGTGGCGTGACGGACGACCTGGTTCGGTTGTCCGTGGGGCTGGAGAGCGTCGACGACATCGTCGCGGACCTGGACCAGGCCATCGAGGCGGCGACCTGACTGGGAGACTGGCGAATCTCGGCAGGATTCGGCATCCCGGCCTCGTTTGACCATTCACACTGCGACGAGTTTCAGCGTTCGTGGTGAATACAGAGGGTGAATTCAGTACTGCGTTCGTATCAACTGGCGAGGGTCTAAACCGCGCCAATTTTCCAGGAATTGTATGGTTTATCCCGATGCCTACATGGTGCGTCAGGCCGTCTCCGACACGCCATTGTCAGGGAGGTGTGAGAGTGCGCGCCGGAGCAGTGGCGGCGTCATTACGGAGGTGACGATGGCGACGATCACGATGACGGCATAGATGGTGGGCGTGAGGATTCCGATCGCCAGGCCGAGGGCCGCCACGACGAGCTCCATTGCCCCGCGGGCGTTGAGACCGATGGCGAGGCACATGGTTTCTACGCGGGTGAGATCCGTGAACGTCGCTCCGAGTACCACGCCGAGGGACTTCCCGAGCACGGCTACGGTGAGTGTGACCCCGACGACCAGCAGCGTATCCAGCGTGAACAGCCCACCCAGGTCGACCCGTAACCCGGCCGTCGCAAAGAAGATGGGCGCGAACAGCCCGAGTGTCACCATCTGAAACACTCGTTCTGTCTCTGGATGGAGGCGATTCCTGACCAGGACGCCTGCGAGGAATGCGCCGAGAACGGCCTCCAGCCCGAGTGCGAGCGAGGCGCCCGCCATCCCCAACCCGACCACGACGACGATCGAGAACCCCGTCAACACCGGCGATCGAACGTAGGCGGTGACGTCGAAGAGTGGATCGACGATTCGCGGGCCCAGCACGACGACGGCCACGACGAACACGGCGAGCACAACGAGCGTTCGACCGATCCCTGGCGGGTTCATCTGGCCCACTGTTGCGATGTCAGACACGATCGTGAGCGCGATCCATCCCGCCGCATCGACGACGACGGCGACAGTGAGGGTGAGTTGTCCCACCGTTCGGTCCATCGCGTCGAGGTCGATCAGCACGCGAACGGCGACGGGAACCGCCGAGATACTCAGCGCCGTCGCCACGAACAGCGCAAACGGGAGTCGCTGTTCGGGGGTGACGAGATATCTCGCGGGGAGAAGCCATCCCAGGGCGAACCCCAGGAGGAACGGCACGATCGAGGCTCCTGTAGCGAGGGCGATCGTCGGTCGGATATAGCGACGGACCGTCTGCACGTCGACCTCAGTTCCAGCCAGGACGAGAAGGAGGACGAGCCCGAGCGACGCGAGGGCCGCCAGCCGATCGGAAACCGGGACGACGATAGCCGTGACGTTCGGAACGACCAGACCGAGAAGCGACGGACCCAGGACCAACCCGGTGAGGAGTTCACCGACGACCGGTGCGAATCCCAGCCTGTCGGCGACCGTTCCAAGTGTATGCGCAGCGGCCAAGACCATAGTCAGGCCAGCGAGAAACGTCAGTAACCAGTCCGCCTCCACGGCCATGGTACAGTTACACGCCGTGGGTCAGTCAGTTATGATTCGTCTTCGGCACCGAGAGTCCGTTGATGGTCTTCGAACCACTCGTCAGTGAAGACCGTTGTACGCCCATCTCCTTCGGTGAGCGCGGTCCCCCGACCACTTCTTCACGAGTCACGGGTTCCAGCGCGCTCGTGTGGCGGGTCCCCATCCAACCCGCATCGGGACGTTCGTCGATTCACCCCCGTTCGGCCATTGACATCTGGGTCACTCGCACCAAATAACAATTACATGACACGAGTAGCCGCTAAATACAGGGCGCACAGTCAACACGTTCCGACCGCAATCGGGGAGCAGGGGCGATTGCGACCGACAGAGAACGTCTGTATCTCGGATGCCGTCGAACAGGCCTGTCGTGACTGCACTCACTCGTCGCGTTTCCCGTACGTGTCCTCGCCCCAGCCAAAGTCGGACGATGCGTCGTTCCGTTCGAGGTAGTCCTCAAGTACCTCCTGGACCGCCCGGCCGAGGTCGTCTAACTCGTTGTCGATCATCGAAACCCGGCTCGAATCGAGGGACTCGGTCGCCGGACGCTCCCGCCAGCCGTCCGGAATCGTCGGGGCGTCGAAGCGGAGGCGGTCGTCGGTGGGGTCCCAGTAGAAGTCGAACGCCTGGAACAGGCCGAGGTCGCTGACGAGTCGAACGTGTTCCTCGTCGAGATTCGTGTACTCGGTCCACTCGTTGAACCCCTCCGTCCACGCACCCTCCTGGAGCAGGTCTTCGACGTCCTCGCGGTAGAAGTCCTCCGACCCGAGCGTCTCTTCTTGCCACTCGAACTCGCGCGGCATCCCTCGGTTCGAGAGGTCTGGTGGGTCCGGAACCTCGACTTCGAGTGCCATATCACTTGTTTCACTGCTAACACAATAAAGGCCATAGCAGTTCCCAACGAGATAGAACGAGACTCCTCACCGAAGAGCACATCCCGTTCCGAGAGAACCGCCTATCGGAGACTCGGGACGTGAGCAGTCGGTGCCACGGTCGCCGGTCTAAATCCCGAGCCACTCGTCGTTTCGGACCTGATATCCGTTCGCCCGACAGAACTTCGCTGCTTCTCTGCGTACCGCCCGGGACGTCGGGAGCCGCTCCTTGTCGCGGATTCGCTCGACGATCCACTCGCGGATGGCTTGAATGCCCTCGTCGTCGTCATCGGCGTCGATCGCTTTGAGTTCCTGGAACGTCTTCTCGTATGCTTTGCGTTGCGTCCAGCTGAACTCCGTATTTCGGAGCGTCTCGCTCGCTTCGACGACCCGTTTCATGGCCGCGGCAACTGTCGGGCGCTCAATATGCACCCGGACGGCATCTGGTGAGTCGTACGTCTCCTCGTCAGTCTCCGGGACGAGTTCATCGACTTGGTAGGTCCCCTCGACCGATTCGATCTCGCGATCGCCGATCGCCGCGACGACCTCGGTCCCCGTCGCCGGGAACGTCAGCGCTTCGAGTTTCGTCTCGAAATCGGCGAGTGCCTCCGAGTCCACCGGTGGCTCGATTTCGCCGCCGCGCTCCAGTTCCGTGGCGAGTTCGCGCTCTTGCTGGCGTCTCTCTTCGTCGTGTGCTTGCTTGTCTCGACCGCGCTTGTCGTCTGCCATCCTGAAATTTTGTCTTTCCAGTCGGATAGCTCTGTGGTCGAGAAAAGGGGTCCCACGGGCTACGCGAGTCATACCAATCGAGTGTCTCGGTCGTCGCCCGGCAGGTCGGGCCGTTCACTGAATTCAGCAGGACTTTCCGAACATCCACCTGGCAGTTACAATAGACGCTGCTGCAGACAGGGCACGTCTCGGGTGATCGATGAGAGATTCGTCGGGGGGAGGGGGGTGAATGAACTTCCTAATTTTATGTATCCGCGATAAATTACGCTCTCAGTTTGTCTCGCAACAGGACTCTCGGGTTGTTCCTCCTCGTCACGCTCCTGTTCGGTACAGCCTTCCCGGCAGTGAAGACTGGATTGTCGTTCGTCCCGCCACTGCTGTTCGCAGCGACCCGGACCTACCTGGCCGCTGCTCTCCTGTTGATCTACGTCGGCGCGACGACAGAGTACTGGTATCCCCGTTCTCGGCGGGACGTGACAGCGGTGCTCGCCGGAGGGCTGTTTCTGGTCGGCGGAACGGGTATCGGCTTTGTCGCCCAGCAGTTCATCACGGCCGGCGTCGCTGCGATCATCTTCAGTCTCGCCCCCATAGTCACTGCCGTGCTCGCGTGGCCGCTTCTGCCGGCCGAGCGGCTTGGCGGCCGCGACTACGTCGGTGTCGTTCTGGGCTTCGTCGGAATCGCCGTCGTCATCCGGCCGGACCCGGCGAGCCTCCTCGACCCGGAACTCGTCGGGAAATCACTCTTCTTCGTCGGCGTGGTCACTGTCGAACTCGGGGCCGTTCTCGTCCGACGGAGCCGGACGTCCATGCCAATCCCGGCGCTCACCGGCTGGGCGATGGTACTTGGGGGAACCGTCCACCTCGTGTTCGCAACCGCAGTCGGCGAATCGACCGCGAGCATCCAACCGACGCCGCTTGCAGTGGCGATGGTGGTCTATCTCAGCGTCTTCATCGGGGTGTTCGGACTCGTGGCGTACCTCGTGCTGATGGGTGAGGTTGGTCCGTTGAAGGCAAACCTGACGACGTATCTCACCCCCATCGTCGCCCTGGCGATCGGCTGGGTACTACTGGGCGAGCGCATCCAGCCCATGACGATGGTCGGTTTCTCGATCGTCGTCGCTGGATTCGCGCTACTGGAGAGTCGGGAGATCAGCTCCGAACTCGCCAAGTACCGCAGCCTGTACCGGTGAAACTGGTAACCGTGGTTGACGCTTCGAGAGATTCAGCCTCTGTATTCGGCTCACCACTCCGATCGGCTATTCTGGCAGTAGATTGTGGCGGCGTCGATGACTGACAGTCCCGGAGTACCGACCGCGGAAACTGGGCCGACCGCGAGGAAACGTAGGACGAAGACGGTGGGGCGGACGACGACCCAGCGCTCTACTCGTAAATCGGCCCCTCGTGACTGTTCCCGTTCCAGTCGGTATCGTCGATGGCCTCGTCTTCTTCCCCCGATCTCCACGAGCGGCCCCGTCCGACCCACACGACTCAGCGCGTGGCCGACCAGTGTGATGCGCTCCGGGACCGGCGTCTCTATCCTGCTCTCCCACTCTTACCGAATCGCCTCCAGCCACTCCCTGCTGTCACCTCCCGTTTCCTGCAGCGCAATGTATTTATGTGGCGGAATTTAACAAAAGATTAGACGGGACTAAACCAGGGATTTGTACTATACTATGCGTGCCGGACCAGACCACGAACGAGCGGTGACGCGACGGACCCTCTTGCGCGCGGGCGGAGCGGCGGCGTTGGCGGGCGTGGCCGGGTGTACGGCACTCCCGAGCTCGCCGGCGCAGGCCGGCAGCGACGACGCTGACGACGGGCCGGTCGCCGTGGCCTCGTTCTTCAGCTTCTTCGACTTCGGCCGGGAGGTCGCCGCCGGCACCCCGCTGACGGTGGAGAACCTCGTCCCGACGGGGCTGCACGGCCACGGCTGGGAGCCAAACGCCAGCATCACCCAGCGCATCATCGAGGCGGACGCCTTCGTCCACGTCGGCGCGGACTTCCAGCCCTGGGCCGACCGGGCCATCGAGACCATCGTGGCCGACGACGTCGACACGGCGCTCGTCAACGTCCGCGAGGGCATCGACCTGGTGGACCTCGCCGCGACGCTGGACCGCGAGGAGGAGGGCGTCGGCGCCCAGCGCGGGAAGGACCCGCACTTCTGGCTGGACCCCCGGCGCGCGAAGCAGTCCGTCGACAACATCGCCGCGGGGTTCGCCAGGGTCTTCCCAGACCACGCCGACGCCTTCCGCGCGAACGCCGAGACGTACAAGACGGACGTCCTGGACCGCATCGACGCGGACTACGAGGCCATCTTCGACCGCGCCGAGGTCGACATCGTCCAGCTCGCGGCGCACAACGCCTTCCAGTACATCGGCGTGCGCTACGGCGTGCGGATGCGACCGCTGGTGACGAACCTGGCCGCGAGCGGCGACGTCAAGCCCGCGGACATCCGCGAAGCGGCGCGAGTCATCCGCGAGAACGACATCCGGTACATCGCCAACGGCGTCTTCGAGTCCCAGCGCCCGGCCCAGCAACTCGTCCGCGAGACGGGCGTCGAGGCGTACTTCCCCGTCACGCCCTACGCCGGCGTCCGCGAGGAGTGGGTGGCGGAGAACTGGGGCTACGAGGAAATCGCGTACAACATCAACATGCCGACGTTCGAAATCGTGCTCGGCAACGAGACGCCCGAGGCCGCGGCGCACTCGCCCGAGTGGCTCGACCAGTGGCGGAACTTCGAACCAGTATGAGCCGACAGCACTCCGATTCCGCGACGGGGGCCGGGACGGCCGACGCAGCGACGACCGGCACGGAGCGCGAGGCGGCGGCTGCGGCCGACGCGCCCGTCGTCCAGGTCGCCGCCCTCACCTTCGGTTACACGAGGACGCCAGTGGTCGAGGACGTCTCGCTGACTATCGACCCTGGCGAGTACGTCGCCATCGTGGGGCCGAACGGCTCCGGGAAGTCGACGCTGATGCAGCTGATGCTGGGTCTCCTCGACCCCGACGCCGGGACGGCGCGGCTGTTCGACGAGCCCGCCGACCGCTTCGACGACGGCGAACGGATCGGCTACGTCGCTCAGCAGGCGAGCGCCGCCAAGCAGATGCCCATCACGGTCCGTGAAGTGGTCAGGATGGGTCGCTTTCCCTACGTCGGCCTCGACCGACTCGCCAGCGACGGGCAGACGCTCCGGGACGTACTCCGCGAGGACCCACTGGGGACGGTCCGGGGTGTGGTGAACGCGGTCGCCGGGCGACTCTCCGCGGCCGACCGGGCGGCCGTGGACGACGCACTCGAGACGGTCGGGATGAGGGCCTTCGCCGACCGGCGAATCACGCAACTGTCCGGCGGGCAGCGCCAGCGTGCCTTCATCGCACGCGCGCTCGCGAGCGAGGCCGACCTACTCGTCCTCGACGAGCCGACGGTCGGCGTCGACGCCGAGTCCGTCGACGCCTTCTACGACCTGCTGGCGGGGCTCAACGGCAGGGGTATCACGGTCCTGCTCATCGAGCACGACCTCGGAGCGGTCGTCGAACACGCCGACCGGGTGGTCTGTCTGAACCGCGAGGTCTACTTCGACGGGCCGACCGACGACTTCGTCGAGAGCGACGCCCTCGCCCGCGCTTTCGGCACCGAGGCGACGTTCCTCACGGGGGCGGACGGATGAGCCTGGACGTGCTCGCCACGCTCGTGGCGACTGCCCTCGCCACCGTGGACCCCACACTCACGCTCGTGCTCCCGCTCCAGAGCGCTGCGGGCGCCGCCGGCGACGTCGTCTTCGGGATTTTCCTGTGGGTCCTCGACCAGTGGTACTGGCTGATGGACTGGCTCTACTACTTCACGGGCCTCGAGATGCTGAATCCGCGCTACCGGTTCATGCACCGGGCGCTGCTGGTCGGCCTCTGCATCGGCGTGATGGCGCCGCTCATCGGCACCTTCCTGGTCCACCGACAGCTCGCGCTCATCGGCGACGCGCTCGCCCACACGGCCTTCGCGGGCGTGGCCGTCGGCCTGTTCCTGAACGCCGTCATCGACCTCGGGGTCTCGCCGTACCTGACCGCCGTCGTGGTGGCGATGATCGCCGCGCTGTGCATCGAACTTATCTCCGAGGCCACGGACGTCTACAACGACGTCTCGATGGCCATCGTCCTCTCGACGGGATTTGCCCTGGGGACGACGCTCATCAGCCTCAACGCGGGCGGCCTCGCCGTCGGCGTCAACCAGTTCCTCTTCGGCAACCTCTCGACGGTCTCGCCCCAGAGCGCCGCGATCCTCCTGGTGCTCTTTGCCGTCATCGTCGGCACCGTGGCCCTGACGCGCAACCAGTTGCTGTACGTCACCTTCGACGAGACGGGCGCCGCCGTCTCCGGCATCCCCGTCACCTGGTACAACCGGATAGTCGTGATGTTGACGGCGATGGTCGTCGTCGGCGCGATGCAGATAATGGGCGTCATCCTCGTCGCGGCGATGCTCGTGGTACCGGTCGCGGGCGCGACCCAGGTCTCCCGGAGTTTCGCCGAGTCGCTCTGGGTCTCGGTGATCCTCGCCGAACTCGCGGTGTTGCTGGGCATCGCCGTGGCCTACTACGGCGGCGTGACGGCGGGCGGGGTCATCGTCCTCGTCGCCGTCGCCATCTACGTCTGTGCGGTCGTCCTGGGGAGGGTCCAGTCCGCCCGCGGCGAGCAGGAGACGCCGGACATGGGAAGCATCGCAGCAGGCGGCACAGACGCGAGCGCCGGCACGGAGGCCGACTGATGGTCGCGTCCGGCGACGGCCCATCCGAGACCCAGACCCGAAGCGACAAGGGGGGTCGGCCACACGTATCGGCAGGCATGCTGAGCGCGGTGATGGAGGACTACATCAAGGCCGTCTACGCCATCGAGCGCGACAGCGGCGAGCGCGTCTCGACGTCGGCCATCGCCGACTACCTCGACGTCACCGCGCCGACGGTCTCCTCCATGGTCAAAAAGCTCGAGGAGCGCGGCCTGGTCGACCGCGAGGAGTACAAGGGCGTGACGCTCACCGAGGAGGGCGAACTCGTTGCACTCGAAATCCTCCGCCACCACCGCCTCCTCGAAGCGTTCCTGACCGAACAGCTCGACTACGACTGGGCGGATGTCCACGAGGAAGCCGACACACTCGAACACCACGTCTCGGAGGAACTGACCGACCGCATGGCCGAGGCGCTGGGCAACCCACCTGTCGACCCCCACGGCGACCCGATTCCGGACGCGGACCTCTCCCTTCCCGAGGAGAGCGACACGTCTCGACTCGCGGACGCCGAGGAGGGCGAGCGCCTGACCGTCCGTCGGATTCGCCACCAGGGCGACGACGAACTGCGGTACCTCTCCGACGCCGGCGTCCGCCCCGACGTCGAACTCGCCGTCGTCGACGTCGCCCCCTTCGGGATGGTGACCGTCGAGACGCCGAGTGGCGAGCAGAGCCTCCCGGAGGACATCGCTCGCCTCATCGAGGTCGCCCCGGTGACGGCCGCGGACGGCGTCGAAGCGTAGGGACTGGCACGGGGTCTGGCGGGTGGTGACAGCGGCATGATCTCCGTCGGGTTGGAGACCGTCGACAACAGCATCGCCGACCTGGATCAGGTGATCGAGGCGGCGACCTGATTGGCGGAACGGCGACTCGCGTCCCCGTAGGGGATTCGCTCGCGTCGACGGACAGACTCGAGTCGAGGGACCGTCCGGGGGTACCCAAACAATTTGGATTTACTCTTACACTGCCGACGCGCCACTCGCCGACAGGTCTACAGAAGATAGGGACGGCTAATCTGGCGACGCCCGGACGACCCTCCACGTCCGCGAGGGGCCACGACCCGTATCGGGCCGACAAAAATCCGATTCAAACAAACCGGGCGATTAGTGTAATAGTTGTTTGATCGTCTACTAATATTGCGAATAATGGCAATACCAACCTCTAAACTCGGGATATTATTATCAACTTCAAAAATTGGGGACTTGGGGTTTTACGTTCGCCCCTCGGACGTGCGGTTGCATGTCGTCAGACGCACAGCAGACGCCGACCGTAGAGCAACCCGACGAGTACGTTCGAATCGAGCGCGACCGCCTGCTCGATCTCCAGGCCTCCACCCAGGAACTCGCCTCGGCGGCCGAACAGATCGCCGAGAGTACCGACCAGCTCAACGGGGTGGCCGTCGAGCAGTCCGAAAACATGACCGAAGTCGCCAACGAAGCCGCCGAATTGAGCGCGACCGTCGAAGAAATCGCGTCCAGTGCGGATCAGGTCCGCGCCGAGAGCCGCAAGGCGCGGGAACTCGCCGACCAGAGTCAGGACGCGGCCACCGACGCCATCGACGCCATGGACGCCGTCGACGACGCCGCCGGCGAGGTGGCCGACGACATCTCCGCGCTCCGCGACCGCGTCGACGATATCGACGACGTCGTGACCGTCATCCAGGACATCGCCGACCAGACGAACCTCCTCGCACTCAACGCAAACATCGAGGCCGCACGTGCAGAAGCGGGCGGTGACGGCTTCGCCGTCGTCGCCGACGAAATCAAGGCACTCGCCGAGGAAACCCAGGACCAGGCCGTCGACATCGAGGAGATGGCAAACCGGATCAAGTCCAACACGAACGAGACTGTCGAGAGCATCGACCGCGCGAACGAGCGCATCAACGACGGGCTCGGCAGAGTCGATACCGCACTCGAGAGCCTCGACGAGATCGGCGACGCCGTCGGCGAAATCAACGACGGCATCGAAGAGGTCGCCGACGCGACCGACCAACAGGCCGCGAGCACCGAGGAGGTCGCGGCGATGGCCGACGACGCGAACGACCGCGCCCAGATGATGGCCGACGAGATCGACGAACTGGCCGCGGCCAACCAGGAACAGACCGCGAAGGTGACCGAAATCGCAGACCTCGTCGAGACCCTCAGTGACGACTGGAACGCCGGGGTCGCGGCAGGTGACTGACGATGTCGGGGGACGGCGAGACGCAGGTCCTCACCTTCACGCTCGGCGAGGAGGACTACTGTGTCCCGATCGAGTACGTGGCAGAGATCGTGGACGGCGGGAGCGTCAGGTCGCTCCCCGACTCGGATCCCCACGTCGTCGGGATCACCGACCTGCGAGGCCAGACTACCACCATCGTCGATCCGTGTGAACGCCTGGACGTCGACACCGACGAACTCGTGACTGACGGTGGTCGAGCAGACACACGGATCGTCGTCCTGGATTCGGACGCGCTCGGCACGGGATCGTCCACGGGATGGCTCGTCTCGGACGTCGACGAAGTGACGACGGTCACCGACGAGACGCTCGACGCCGAGAGCGTCGGTGACACCGAGCTGCTGCGTGGCCTCATCAAAGACGACGATGGATTCACGCTCTGGCTCGACCCGACCGCGTTCACGGCCTGACGCCGGTGCGTGACCGGTTCGGTCTGACCCGCGAGCCACCCAGGTTCATGCGGAGTGGACGGGGGGACCGATTGTCCTCACCGTCGACGCCGCTTGTCGGAGCGCCAGCCGCTGCTTCCTGGAGACCAGGCATGCTCCAGTTTCTCCGTCAACGCGACTCGGTCTCCGCCATCGCCCGTCGGGGTCGTTGCCGGCGGTAGCCGCTGGAACGTCCCCGGAGAGAGCGTGAACGGCGGTGTGCGATTCGATCAGACCCGGCCCGGAACACCGCGGAGACGGGAGTCGTCCTCTCTCCTGGCACGGTCCGACCGCGCCAGGCAGACCCGCCGTCGCGCGACGACACTACGGAATTCAGGTAGATTTTATACCGCACAGATTCGTAGGAAAGCTGCGGCGGTGGTGCGTCTGGCGACATGCACCCGACCCCACCGCCCGTCGCGTCGATCGGGCGCCACTCACGCTACCATCGTTGGATGCCTCGCGCGATTCCTGGGAACGACTGCGACAACGTTCACGCGCCTCAGTTACCACCACTTCCAACGGGAGCGTTTCACGCCGGGGCTGGACGGAGCGGTATACGCGATGCACGCACCGCCTCGACCGCGAAAACTGAACCGACCCCAGAATACGAGGCGACCGGGTAGCCGAGCCCCTACCCGTAGATCGGTCCCTCGTGACTGCTGCCGTTCCAGTCGGGGTCGTAGATGTCCTCCCGCTCGTCGCCGACGACGTCGACCTCGGCCAGCAGCCCCTTCCGGGCGACCCGGCTGAGCGCGTGGTCGACCATCTTGATCCGGGACGGGACGGGCGTCTCCATCTCGCCGATCATACAGCTGCCCGGCGGGACCTTCATCGTCTGGATGTTCTTGTCCGCGTACGCGGCCACGTCCCCGTCGTCGGGGATGCCACCGTCGCGGTAGGCCCGGCTCCAGACGTTCCCGATGGGGTGGAAGTTACTGGAGTAGTTCGGGCCGCCCGTGACCATGAAGACGCGGACGGAGTCGCCCTGGTTCACCTCGACCGGGCCGCGGCCGGCCGCCGCCCAGGCGTACTTCTCGCCGTTGAGGAGGACGTAGGTCGGATCCTCGGCGGCCATCGCCTCCATGTCGAAGCCGTGGTGACCCTCCGCGCCGGTGTCCTTGTCGGTGTACAGCTCGTGCTGACCGAAGTACAGCTCCCGGTCGACCGCGGGGAGGCCGCCCTCGGGCTCGACGACGATCATCCCGAACATCCCGGCGCTGATGTGGTAGTCCAGGTTCGGGACCGCACAGTGGTAGATGAACGCGCCGGGGTACTGCGGCGAGAACCGCATCGCGTTGTCCTCGCCAGGGGCCGCCGTGGTGGCGACGGACCCGCCCCCGGTCCCGTAGATGGCGTGGAAGTCCACGTTGTGGGGCATGTTGTTCTCGGGGACGTTCTCGAAGTTCAACTCGATGGTGTCGCCCACGCGAGCGCGGACCATCGGCCCCGGGATCTGCCCGTTGAAGGTCATGTAGTCGAAGGTGACGCCGGGCTCGACCTCGGCGGTCACCTCCTCGGTCGTGAGGGTCTGCTGGATGGTCGCCGGCTCGTCCCGGTCGATCGGATCCGGCAGGTCGGTGGGATCGGCCGCGACCTGATCGACGTCGACCTCCTCGACCTGCGCCGCGCCGCCCCCCTCGGTCGCCGGCTCGACCTCACTCTGGGGTGCGTTGCCGGCACAGCCGGCTATCGTGGCCGCCCCGCCGACGCCCAGTGCCTGTAACATCCGCCGCCGTGACGTTTCGAACATGAGTGGTCACCTCGGTACACGTGAAGTTCGGGCTCCCACCACCATAAACCGAAAACGGCCTTCTCAGGCCACAAGAACCGGATTCTGGGCCTACAGTATATAAAGGGGCTGCGGGGGTTCCCGCGGACTGACGGCCGGGGCAAACCGATTCGGCCGGCGGTTTAAATACCGACTACTGGCCCGTGTTCTCGCGCGCTGGAAACGTCCGGGTCCTGTTTTGAGCGCGCGCACACGTGATGGAATACGAGGCACAACACGTGGCAGCGACACTCTCGACGCTCGTTTTGATGGTCGGCAAGGCGGTGACGGTCGTCCTCGGGAGCGTCCTCGCGCTCCTGGCCGCGCGGGCCTACCGCCGGACCGGGTCCCCCGCCCTCGGCGCGCTGTCGGTCGGCATCGGCCTGATCACGCTCGGCGCGCTGGCGGGGGGTGTACTCCACCAGGTCCTCGGCGTTTCGCTCGCGACGGGCGTGTCCGTCCAGGCCGTCTGCACCGCGGTCGGCTTCGCCGTGATGACCTACGCCGTCTACGGGGCCGGGGGCGGGGAGACGGTCTCCGCGACCGACGCCGGGACTGACTGACGCACGCCGGTAAGGACCCCCGATAGCGCGGGCGAACCCTCGTCTGGGGTCGGCCCCTAGCCCCGTCGATGCACGTCGCAGACGACGCCACCGACCTGATCGGCGAGACGCCGTTGCTCCGCCTCGGCGGATTCGCCGACAACCTCCTCGCGAAACTGGAGTCGTTCAACCCCGCCAACTCCGTCAAGGACCGCATCGGCGCGGCCATGCTGGACCAAGCGGCGCGGGCGGGACGCCTGGACGCGGACACGACCGTCGTCGAACCGACCAGCGGCAACACCGGCATCGGCCTGGCCTTCGCCTGTGCCGCGCGCGACCGGGACCTCGTCCTGGTCATGCCGGACTCGATGAGCACCGAGCGCGTCCGGCTCATGGCGGCGCTGGGGGCCGAGGTGGTCCTCACGGACGGCGCCGACGGCATGGACGGCGCCATCGCAACCGCGGAGGCCATCGCGGACCGCATCCCCGACAGCTACGTCCCCCAGCAGTTCGGCAATCCGGCCAATCCGGGGATCCACCGGGAGACGACCGGCCCGGAGATCTGGGCGGCCACCGACGGCGAGGTCGACGCCGTCGTCGCCGGCGTCGGGACCGGCGGGACGATCACCGGCGTCGGGGCCCACCTGAACGAGGACGTCGAGGCCGACGTCGACCTCGTGGCGGTCGAACCCGCCGAGTCGGCGGTCCTCTCGGGCGGGGAGCCCGGATCCCACGGCATCCAGGGCATCGGCGCCGGCTTCGTGCCGAACGTCCTTCGGACGGAACTGCTCGACGACGTGATCGCAGTCGAGCGAGAGGAGGCCGTCGCGGGGAGCCGCGAGCTGGCCAGCCGGGCGGGCGTCCTCGCGGGTATCTCCTCGGGCGCTGCCGTCGCGGCGGCCGTCCAGTGGGCGCGGGCCCACCCGGACGACCTCGTGGTGACGGTGCTCCCCGACCTCGGCGAGCGCTACCTCTCGACGGACCTGTACCCCGCCGCGGACGCGCCTCACGTGAGCGAGGCCAGCGTCTCCGGCCTCGTCGACGGTCTCGTCGAACCCGACGCCGCCCCGTGAGGTCGGCCGAACCGGTTCGGGGCCACGCACAGGCCGTCGCGTGGCCATCTCTCCGACATGCACGAGAACGCCACTGCCCGCCTGGCGGCCGAGACCGACGCCCCCCTCGAACGGGGCGTCCGGGAACTCGACGTCCGGGCCCTCGGCCCACCGAACCCCCTCCGCGAGACGCTGGAGACGCTGCCCGACCTCGAAGGCGAGGTCCTGGTCCAGCACAACGACCGCGCGCCCCAGCACCTCTACCCGAAACTCGACGACCGGGGCTACGCCTACGAGACCGTCGAGGAGGGGGACGTGGTCCACACTGCCATCTGGGAGCCATGACGGAGGCGGAATCGACAGACCGGGGCGGCCGCGCCACCACCGACGCCACGGACCGGGATCCGACGGTCGCGACTGTCAGAGGCCGCCTGCGCGAACACGAAGGACACGTCCGGGATGCGCAAGTCGCCCGGGCCCGCGCGGAACTCGACCTCGACCCGGACGAGGGGGCCGAACTGGCGCGGCTGGCCGACCGCCTGGTCGGGAGACTCCTGGCGGGCCCACACCGGGCACTCGACGGGGCCGAGGACGGGGATTGCGTGGTCGGGACCGTCCGGGACCTCTTCCACGACGACTGAGCCTACTGCTTGGGCAGGTCGGCGACGAACTCGCCGGGGTCGCGCTCCTCGACGCGGTAGCGCTCGGCGTCGAAGTCCTCGACTTCGGCCTGGAACTCGTAGAACAGCGGCTTGGGCTCGTGGTCGTTGACGATCCGCAGGACCTCTCCGGACTCGATGTCGGTGAAGGCCTGGTGGATCATGGGGTGGCGTTCGGCGGGCGGGACGTCGCGCAGGTCGAGTGTCGCGGCTGGCATCGGCGGTGCTTCGCGCCCCTATCCCCTGACCCTTGGGACGAACCGGTTCGGATCCGCCCGGCAACCGTCCGAACCGGTTCCCCTGGGGATTCAGGGTTCGCCGGTCCCAAGTGGGCACGACGGGCCGCCGCCCGGCCCAGGTGCCACCATGCCAACGCTCACCGCCATCGACGACCCCGACGGTCACCCGCACGCGCCCCTCTTCGAGGGCGAACCACGCGTCGTCCGCCTCACGCTGGAGGCGGACGAGTCCGTCGCGCCACACCGCCACCCCGACACGACCGTGCTGCTCCACGTGCTGTCGGGTCACCTCGACGTCGCGCTCGACGGCGAGTCCCACGGGGTGACCGCCGGGGAGGTGCTGCGGTTCTCGGGGGACCGCGAGGTGGCCCCGACCGCCCGCGAACCGACGACGGCGCTCGTCGTCATCGCGGCCGCGGACTGAGCCGGTGGTTCTGCGACGACTGTAAGACGGCCCGCGATATGAAGGGGGATTTAAACAAACCGAACATGTAGCGACGTAGTTTTAGGCCATACGGAATGCTAACACCTCTCTATACCATGGCACGTGAGCCGGAATCGGACGCGCCGTTCATGCAACGCCTCTACGACCGGATCTGGCTCCTGGCGCTGCTTGCGGTCCTCTTCTGGGCGGTATCCTATCTCGTCTGGGGCTGGCTCGACATCCTCTCGATCCCGGGGGTGGCGTGATGACCTCGCCCCTCGAGACGCCGGAGGACGACTGGTGGAACACGAAGATCAACCGACGGGAGTCGATCTGGCTCGGGATCAGCGGCCTGTGGTCGATCCTCATCTTCGGGTGGATGAGCGCCTACACCCGGATCGGCGACCAGAACCCGATCGGCGAGACCTACGAGACCTCGCCCCAGGAGTTCCAGCAGGCCGTCGTCGACTACCAGGACGCCGCCAGCGAGCGCGAGGACGGCGCCATCGTCCCGACGGACACGGACGTCTACATCGCCGGCCTCCAGTGGCAGTGGATGGGGACGCCCGTCGTTCTGGAGACCGGCACGGAGTACGACTTCCACCTGAGTTCGCTGGACGTCCAGCACGGCTTCTCGATTCGACCGCGGGACTCGCTGTCGAAGCACATGAACTTCCAGATCCTGCCCGGCTACGAGTGGGTCCTGCCGATGGAATTCGACGAACCCGGGACGTACGACATCGTCTGCAACGAGTTCTGTGGGACCGGTCACCGGACGATGCACGGGACCCTCGAGGTGGTGGCGGAGCGATGACGCTACTGACGAACGCGGACGACTACGACGACGAGGGCTTCCGGACCTGCTCGGTCACGGGCCTCGACATCCACCACACCGCGGAGGGCCCGGTCAAGCTGTTCGGCCTCACCGCCGTGATCGCCATGCTGATCGGTGGCATCTTCGCGTTCACGGTGGCGGCGACGCGCTGGGAGGTCATCGGACTGCTCGGGCCGGACGCCTTCTACCGACACCTGACGCTGCACGCCTGGAACCTGCTCATCTTCTGGCTGGTCTTCATGGAGATCGCCATCCTCTACGTGGGTGGCCCGATGGTCCTCGGCCGACGGCTGCCGCTGACGATCGCGGCGAAAGGCGGCTGGGTTCTGATGGTGCTCGGCGCGCTGGTCGTCAACGTCTCCGTCTTCCTCGCCGGCGGGTTCCCCGACCAGAACGCGCCGCTGCTGACCGGGTACGTCCCCCTCGAGTCGCCCCCCGCGTTCTACGCCGGGGTCGTCGTGTTCATCGTCGGCGCGGTCGTCGCCGCGCTTCCGTTCTTCCTGACGCTGTGGCGCGAGCGCCGGGAGTTCCCGAGCAAGTCCCTGCCGCTGGTGGCCTTCGGTGCGTTCATCACGTCGATCATCGCCTTCGAAGCGCTCGTCGGCGGCCTGATCACCTTCGTCTACGCCCTCCTCTGGCGCGTCGACGTCCTCGGCTCGGTCGACGCCGCCTTCTACCGCCAGATGTACTGGACCATCGGCCACGGCACCCAGCAGATCAACCTCGCCGCCATGGTCACGGTCTGGTACTTCCTGACCCACGTCGTCGGCGGCGCCGAGGTCGTCAGCCAGAAGGTCTCGCGGACGGCGTTCATCCTCTACCTCTTCTTCATCAACCTCGGGGCGGCCCACCACCTGATGTCCGATCCCGTCGTCTCGTCGGGCTGGCGGCTGTTCAACACGTCCTACGCCTTCTACGGGGCGGCGTTCGCGAGCATGATCCACGCCTTCGCCATCCCCGCCGGCCTCGAGGCCGGGCGGCGCAAGCGCGGCAAGGGCGGCGGTCTGCTCGGCTGGCTCACCTCCGCACCCTGGTCGAACCCGGTCTTCTCGGCGACCATCTTCAGCATCATCCTCTTTGGCTTCGTCGGCGGGATCACCGGCGTCGTCATGGGCCAGATGCAGGTCAACATGACCTGGCACAACAACTTCGCGACGGTCGGGCACTTCCACGGTACCGTCGCCGTCGGGACGACGCTCGCGTTCATGGGCCTGGTCTTCTTCGTGATACGGACCATGTTCAAGCGCCAGCTATCCTTCCCGCGGCTGGCGAGCCTCCAGCCGTACCTCTACGCCGGGGCGATGGGGATCACGGTGCTGATGATGATGTACGTCGGGCTGCTCTACGGCATCCCGCGCCGGACGGTCTCGATCGTCCAGAACATCCCGGGGACGAACTTCGACTTCGCAGCCGCGTCGCCGCTGTTTGCCATCCTCGGCGTCTTCGCGATCCTCGCCATCGTCGCGGGCGCGGCCTTCCTCGTCGTGGCCGTGGCCTCGCTGCTCGTGGGCGACCGCGTCACGAGCCCGGCCGACAACGCCGACCTGGTGCCCGACGGCGGCGCCGAGGACGAGGGCAAACCCGTGCACGCCTACGAGATGCGCGGGACGTTCTTCTTCGTCCTCGTGTTCATGGCGGTGTTCGTCGTCTCCTACGTGGCCAACTGGTGGTTCCTCTCGGAGCTCTGGTCGGTCGGACTGTGAGCCACCGTCCCCGAAGCGCTTCGGCCGAACCACCACGTCACCGCCGCGCTACACTCCACCGATGACGGACCAACCCACCGGCGACCACCCCGGCACGCCGACGCAGTGGATCCGCCGGACGATCCGCGGCATGTGGCGCGACGCAAAGAGCGTCTACTACGCGAACACGCTGGTCTGGCGACTCCTGAAGAGTGCCGCCCTGTTCTTCCTCGGCCTGTTCAGCTGGATCGGGGCGAACCTGATTCTGTCCTACCGGCCGGAATGGTGGCCGGTCTACTACGTCATGGCCTACGGCTTCGTCCTCCTGCTGTGGGGCCCGCTGACTCACCTCGTGATGGTGCCCCTGGTGATCCGCTTCCGGCGAACGGCCTCGGGTGGCATCAGGCGCTGGTTCGCCCGTCACGGCACGAAGGCGAACCTGACCGTCTTCTTCACCATCGTCCTGGTCCTCGGAACGGCGCCGCTGGGCGTCATGACCTTCGACTTCCAGCTTGACGCCGGCGGTGGCGGCGCCGACGTCAACCCGGTCCTCCAGTGCACCAAGTCCGAGGGCTCGATCCACTGTCACCTCTCGAGTTCGGCCGGTATCGATCACGTGATCGTGACCTCGGGCGGCCAGGAAATCGAGCGCGTCGCGTCCGCGCCCTTCGACTTCGACATCGAGGTGGCCGAGACCGGGACGGTCGACGGGGACCGGCAGTTCGTCGTCGAGTTGCGCGACGCGAACGGCGACACCATCCGCCGGTACTCCCGCCGGGTCGACCTCGTCCCCGGCAGCTAGTCGGCGACGGCGGGCGTCGACCGCTCCCGGTCGGCCGACTCCCCGCCGGCATCCGCGGGTTCTGCCTCCGGCAGCAAGCGCCGGCGCGAGTTCGTCACGACGAGGACGCTGCTCCCCGCCATGGCGACGGCCGCGAGCAGGGGGTTGAGTGCCCCGACGGCCGCCAGCGGGAGCGCGACGCCGTTGTAACAGAGCGCCCACCCCACGTTCTCGCGGATCCGCCGGCGCGTCCGCCGGGCGAGGTCCAGCACTCGCGGGACGTCCGACAGGTCGCCGTCGAAGACGGCAACGTCTGCGGCCTCGGCCGCGCGGGCGGTCCCTTCGAGGGCAATACCGACGTCAGCGGCGGCGAGCGCGGGCGCGTCGTTCGTGCCGTCGCCCACCATCGCGACGGTCCGATCCGCCCCGAGTCGCTCGACGGTCGCGACCTTGCCGTCCGGCGGCACGCCCGCGAAGACCCGGTCGACCGCCGGGTGGTCGCGGAAGCGTGCCGTCGCGGCCGCGTCGTCGCCGGTCAGTACGTAGACGTCGCGGTCGTCGAGGGCGGTGAGCACCGACGCCCACTCGTCGCGCTCGCGGTCACCGACCGTCAGAACGGCGGCCGGGTCCCCGCCGTAGCCGACGACGACTGGCACGTCACCGGCACCGCGCGCGTCGGCGACGGCCGACGCGAGGACGTCAGGGAGCGGGCCGCACCGCTCGCTTACCAGCGTCGGTGTGCCGACCACGACGCGGACGCCGTCCTCGTCCCGCATGTGCTCGCCGTCCGCCGGCACGAGCCCCGAGATGCCCTCGCCGGGGTGCCGTTCGAAGTCGGTCACCGACGCGGGAACCGCCGGCGCGCCACTCGCGCCCGGACCGTCGCCGTCGGCCACGCTGCCGCCGTCGGTCCGGGCGGTGACGTGGTCGACGACGGCGTCGGCGACGGGGTGGGACGACCGCCGCTCGAGGGCGGCCGCGGCCGCGACCGCGGTCCGGTCGCCCACCACGTCGCGAACGGTCATCTCGCCGGTGGTCAGCGTGCCCGTCTTGTCGAAGACGACGCAGTCCACGTCGGGCGCGGCCTCGAACAGCGCCGCACTCGTCACGACGAGGCCCCGGTCGAGGGCGTCCCGGAGCCCCGCCGCCACCGCCAGCGGCGTCGCCAGCCCCATCGCGCAGGGACAGGCGGCGACGAGGACGGTCAGGCCGCCGAGGACGACCGCCGAGAGCGGGTCGCCGGCGAGGAGGTGCCACCCGGCGACGGCAAGCGCCAGGAGGAGCACGAGGGGGACGAAGACCGTCGCGAGGCGGTCCGCGAACCGCTGGGCACCCGGGCGCTCGCTCTGGACTGCCCAGAGGACGTTCGTGATGCGGTCGAGCGTGCTCTCGCCGTCCGCGCCGACCGTCACGACGAGCGCGCTGTCCGTCACGACCGCGCCCCCGACCACCTCGTCGCCCGGCCCCTTCGTCACGGGCAGGGACTCCCCGGTCACGACGGCCTCGTCGACGGCTGCGGTCCCCTCGCTGACGGTCCCGTCGACTGGCACGCGCTCGCCCGGCCGGACCAGGACTTCCTCGCCCGCGTCGAGATCGTCGACGTCGACGGTCTCGGTCTCTCCCTCCCCGTCCGGTATCCGGCGGCGGGCCTCGCGCACCCGGGCGGCGGTCAGGTCGGCCAGGCGCTCGGTCGCCGCGCGCTTGAGCCGGGTCTCGTAGTAGCCGCCGGCGGTGACGACGAGCACGATGGCGATGGCCACGTCGAAGTAGAGGTGGATGCTCCCGGAGACGAGGGCCACCAGGCTGTAGCCGACGGCGGCCGCGATCGCCACGGTCAGGAGCAGGTCCATGTTCGGGCGGCGCGTCCGGAGGCTCACGACCGCGCCCCGGAGGATGGGCCAGCCCGTGACGAGGACGACCCCTAGCGAGAACACCGCGACGATGCCCATCGGGAGGTACAGCCCGGCCTGGGTCGTCATGTCCGCGCTCAGGATCCCGGTCTCGATGCCGACGTACCTCGGGTAGAGGAAGAAGACGTACCACGGCATGACGAGGAAGGCGAGGACGGCGCCCACGAGCAGGCGCTGTCGGGTGGCCTCGTCGCCGCCCGTCCCACCGCTCTCGTGGCGCTCGCGGGCGGTGTAGCCGTAGCCGGAGAGAGCGTCCGGCAGGGCCGCCGCGTCGACAGTCTCGGGGTCGTAGGTCACGCGGACCGTGTCCGTCGCGTAACTGGCGTCGACGGCCTCGATCCCGTCGCGTGCCTCGCCCTGGAGCGCCACGAATGCCTCACAGGTCGTGCAGTGCATCCCCTCGACGGCGAGAAAAGCCTCCTCGCAGTCCTCGCGCTCGGCGTCGGGGGCGGCCTCGCCCGCGCTCGCCCGCTCCCGCACGGCGGTGCGGTCGGCACTGTCGGTCTCGTCGACGACGCCGGCGACCTGGCGACACCCCGGACAGCAGAACGTCTCGCCCCCGTCGCCAGTGACCGGCGGGTCCGGCGTGGGCAGACCACAGAGGGCACAGCCGTCGGTCATCGGCGCCGCCGAGTGACGCGCCGCCGATGGGCGGCGTCCGTCGTCCCCCGGAACCGCCGGCCGCCGCTCGGTTCGTCCATGCGTGTGTGGACAGGTGCCACGCACAAAACGGCTGTGCGAACACGTTCGGGCGGGCCAGCAGCAGGCCGAGGGACCCGGCCGAGTGGCTAGGCCCTACTCGGATTTCCCTCGCGGCCGCCGCCCTCCTTGCCGAAGGTCCAGATCACCAGCGCGAGGAGGCCGACGACGGCGATGGCCACGGGGGCGTACACGTCGAGGGGCACGTCGTACCCGAGCCAGACGAGCAGCGTCCGGGCCTCGATGAGGACCGGGATGGCCAAGGCGACGCCGATGGCCAGCCCCCAGGGCGTCGGCCGTTTCACGGGAGAACACCTCTGAAGGGCGCGACGATCATCCGGAAGGCGTCGATCCCCTCCGGGAACAGACCGAGGTCACCGACGATCGCCGCGAAGGGAAGCGAGTACGCGAGGATCACCAGCAGGACGGCGATGACGGTCCAGAGCTTGAGGTTGTCGAGCACCTGCGGTGCCCCGTCCGGCCCCGACAGGGGCTCGGGCAGTGGCTGTGGGGCGGCCGCCGGCGCGTCGTAGTCAAGTGCCGTCAGGAGCACGATGCCCAGGAACAGCACCACCGAGACGAACAGCAGCATGCCGCCGACGGCGATCTGCAGGCGCAGTTCGGGGATCGCCCCGAGGGGCGTCTCGAAGACGAAGCCCTCGTAGGTCGGGTCGGCCGTCCGGCGGGGCACGCCGGCGAGGCCGGCACGGTGCATCGCGTTCGACATGAGCGTCATGCCGACGAACCAGATGACGACCTGCGCGAGGGCGATCGGCCGACTGTAGATTTTCCGGCCGAGCAGCCGGGGCAACAGCCAGTAGGACCCGGCCATGAACGTCAGCGCGACCGCGGTCCCGACGGTGAGGTGGAAGTGGCCGGGGACCCAGAGGGTATTGTGGATGAGGTAGTTGATGTTCATCCCGGCGTTGATCATCCCGGAGAACCCGCCGGCGGCGAACATGAGGCCGGCGAGGGTCATGCCCGTGAAGGCCGGATCGCGCCAGGGGAGCGCCCGGAGCCAGCCGAAGTAGCCCTCGCCGCCACGCTGGCGCGCCCCGTGTTCGATGCTGGCGACGACGGTGAAGGCCGTCAGCAGGCTGGGGAGGAGCAGGAACATCGTGTTCGTCATCGCGATGAACTTGAATCCCTCCGGGATGCCCGGGTCGAGGTACTGGTGGTGGACCCCGACAGGCACCGACAGGAGCAGGAAGAGCGCGAACACGATCCGCGCGAGGGGATCGCTGAACAGGCGCCCGCCGGCGATCTTCGGCAGGACGGTGTACCACAGCAGGTAGGCCGGCATCAGCCAGAAGTAGACGACCATGTGGCCGAAGAACCAGAACAGCGTCCGGGTGAGTAGCGGATTGACCGTCTCGACGATTCCCAGCGAGAGGGGCAGCATGAAGAAGAGGACCTTGACCGCGAGTCCGATCGTCCCGATGTACCACATCAACATCGTGGTCATGACCATGAAGGCCTGGAGCGGGATGCGTTCGTCAGGGTTGTCGCGGCGCCAGTCGAGCAGCATCAGGAACCAGTCGGCCCCCGCGAGCCAGGTACCGATCAGGAACACCGCCAGTCCGACGTAGAAGATCGGGTGGGCCTCGAGGGGCGCGTAGAAGGTATAGAGGACGTCGGCGGTCAGGTCGTTCCCCGAGACGAACCCGCCGAACATCGCGATCAGTGCCATCGCCGTCCCGCCGGCCATCATCAGGTACCACGCCATCGAGAAGCGTGGGTCGCGGGCGCCCCGATCGAGGCTCCGCGCCATCGCCCAGGTGAACGTCCCGACGAGGAAGAAGATGGTGAAGACCAGGGCGAGCGTGACGCCGTGGATCGTCAAGACCGTGTAGTAGTCGGTGTCGCTGACGATGTCGAGGATCCCTGTCCGATGCAGCGCCTGGATCAGGCCTCCCACTGCACCGATGGCGAGCGCGACGAAGGAAGAGCCCAGTGCCAGCCTGGCGACGCGTGCCTCGGACGGGAACTTGTCGACGAACACCTCGCTCATTGGCCATCACTCCCGTTCCACTGGGACTCGGGCACGACGTTGAGGGCTCCCGCCATCGTGTGGTGGCCGGAGCCACAGTACTCGTTGCAAACGATGCCGTACTCCGCGGGCTCGTCGAACTCGACGGTGACCTGCGAGACCTGCCCGGGAATCGCCATCGTGTTGAGGTTCGTCCCGGCCACGTCGAAGCCGTGGATGACGTCGTTGGAGGTGATGTGGAAGGTCACCTCGCTGTTCGCGGGCACCTCTATCGGATCTGGGTAGAAGGCGAACTGCGCCGCCACAACGTAGACCTCGTACTGGTCCTCGCCGACCTGCTCGACGCGGGGGTAGTCCTGAACGGACACGTCGTCCGGCGAGATCGTCCCGCCCGCCTCGTCGACCATCGCGACCCCGGGGCCGACCGCCCCGTAGACGATGGTCCCGATGAAGGTCACGATCAACAGGAGCGCGGCCGCAAACCAGAGCTTCTCGTAGCGGTGGATCTCCACGTCACCCCACCACCGTTGGCCCGTTGCCGAGGAACTCCACGAAGTACATGAAGAACCACATCACGACGAGGATGGCCAGATAGAGGAGGATCAGGGCCAGCGTTCCGACCGGGTCGAACTCGTCGTGGCCGATCTCGCGTACCACGCCACCGTCGGCCGTCGTGCCGCCGTCGGCCACGGCCGCGCCACTGTCGGCCGCCGCCTCCGTGCTCGCGTGCTCGCTACTCATGTGTCCGTCGGCCGGTTCGGTTGGCCCCCACGTCAAGGCGGCGGCCCGTTTCAAGGACCTGGGAATCGGGGGTAGCCTTTCATATACGCGCCGTTCCAGTTCGACCACATGGCAGTCTCTCCACGGCTCGTCGCGCTCGTCGGACTGCTTGCACTGGGGCCGGTGATCGTCTTCGCGCTCTCGAAGTCCGTCCCCCTCTCGGGCGTCGTCACCGCCGTCAACGTCGTGATCATCGCCGCCTCGCTGTGGTACTTCACGGGACCCGCGGCGGCCGACGGCCGGGCACACTGAGACGCCGGCGGCCCCGAATGCTGGCGAGGCGCCGACGCGGCACCGCACATTCCAATGGCATCCTGCACGCTCTGTGACCTGCCGACCGGCGACGACCCCATCGTCGGCCCGGACGGCGAGGGCCCCTACTGCTGCCGGGGCTGTCGCGCGGTCGACCAGGAACTCGGTGACCCGCCCGCAGCGGACGCGCCAGCCCCGGAGCCACCCGCGCCAGACCCCCCCGAGGACGCCGAGACCGCCTACCTCTCCGTCTCGGGGATGCACTGTGCGTCCTGTGAGACCTTCCTCGAGTCCCTGGGCGACCGCGAAGCGGGCGTCGTCGACGCCGACGCCAGCTACGCCGCGGGGGCGCTCCGCGTCCGGTACGATCCCGACACGACGGACGCCGACACCCTCACCGACACCTTCTCGCGGTGGGGCTACGACGCCCGCGACCGCTCCGTCGGCGACGACCGCGACCAGGACGAGGCCGTCGGTCGCCTGCTCGTCGGCGCCGGCTTCGGCATGATGGCGATGCTGTGGTACGTCCTCTTTCTCTATCCGGGCTACCTCGGGCTGGACCCGATCGTCTCGTTTGGTACCTTCGACGGGCTGTACCTCTACGGGCAACTGTGGGTCTTCGCCTCTGTCGTCCTGTTCTACACGGGCGCGCCGATCCTCCGTGGCGCACTCGTCAGCCTGCGCGCCCGCCAGCCCAACGTCGACCTCCTGGTGTCCATCGCCGCCGTCGCCGCGTACCTCTACAGCGCCGGCACGGTGCTGGCGGGCGGCGATCACCTCTACTTCGACGTCTCCATCGTGGTCGTCCTGGCCGTCTCGGTCGGCTCCTACTACGAGGGCCGCATCCGCCGCCGGGCCGCGGGCGCCATCGCGGACCTCGCCGACCTCCAGGTGGGCGAAGCGACGCGCGCGGCCGACGGCGAGACAGTCGCCGTCGACGCCGTCTCCGAGGGCGACGAACTGCTGGTCCGCGCCGGCGAGCGGATCCCGGTCGACGGGACCGTCGTCGCTGGGACCGCGTCGGTGGACCGCTCGCTCGTGACCGGCGAGGCCCGCCCGGAGACAGTCGACCCCGGCGACACGGTCCAGGGTGGCACGGTCGTGACGGACGGCCACCTGACCGTCGCCGCGGGCCCGGGGGCGACCAGCACCCTCGACCGACTCGTGGACCTGCTCTGGGACGTCCAGAGCACGCGCCCGGGCCCACAGCGGCTCGCGGACCGCCTCGCGACGATCTTCGTCCCCCTCGTGCTCATCGTGGCCGGCGTCGCGGTCACCTGGTCGCTCTGGACCGGCGCGACCCCGCGGAGCGCCCTCCTCACGGGCCTGGGCGTCCTCGTCGTCTCGTGTCCGTGCGCGCTCGGCCTGGCGACCCCCCTCGCGGTCGCGTCGGGCCTGACCGCAGCCGTCGAACGCGGCGTCGTCGTCGGCACGCCGGCGCTGTTCGAGACCGGGACGGACGTCGACACGGTCGTCCTCGACAAGACCGGGACCCTGACCGACGGCGGGATGACCGTCCAGGAGACCGTGGCGCACGAGGCGGACGACGAGACGTTGCGCCGCCGGGCGAGTGCCGTCGAGTCCCTCTCGACGCACCCGGTCGCCGGGGCCGTCGCGGACGCGGGCGATGGGACCCCGGCAACCGTCACCGACTTCGAGAGCGACCGCCGGGGCGTCAGCGGCGACGTCGACGGGGACCGCGTCGTCGTCGGCCACCCCGACTACCTGCGCGAGCAGGGGCTGGCGGTTCCCGCACCGGTCGCCGACAGCGTCGCGACGGCTCGCGCCGACGGCCAGGTGCCGGTGCTGGTCGGCTGGGACGGCCGGGCCCGCGGCTGTCTCGTCGTCGGCGACAGCCCGCGAGCCGACTGGGAGCGCGTCGTCGAGTCCCTCGGCGCGGACGCGCGCGTCGTCGTCCTGACCGGCGACGACTCCGGCGCGGCCGCCCGCTTCGAGGCCCACCCGGCGGTCGACGATGTCTACGCCGGCGTCCCGCCGGACGGCAAGGAGGCGACGGTCCGGCGGCTGGCGGCCGCCGGCACGGTGACGATGGTCGGCGACGGCAGCAACGACGCGCCCGCGCTCGCCGCCGCCGACGTCGGCATCGCGCTCTCGGGTGGCACGCAACTGGCCGGCGACGCCGCCGACGCCGTGGTGACGGACCTCGCCGACGTGCCCGCCGTCTTCGACATCGCCGCGGCGACCCGCCGGCGCATCCGCGGGAACCTCGGCTGGGCGTTCCTGTATAACGTCGTCGCCATCCCGCTCGCCGCCCTCGGCTTGATCAATCCGCTTCTCGCCGCCGTCGCGATGGCGTCCTCGAGCCTGCTCGTCGTGGCGAACTCGGCGCGGTCGCTGGACGGCGCCGACACGCCACAGGAACGAGTGACCGCCCTGGCTCAGTCCGAGACGGACGCCGAGGGCAGGTCGCCCTCGTACCCCTCGGGCACGTAGGCACAGAGCGGGTCGCTTCCGAGCGGATCGCCGGTCGCGGCGTTCGCTCGCGACCGACTGCCGCCACAGACGCGGCGAAACTCGCAGGCGCCGCACTTCCCCGAGAGGGCGTCGGGGTCCCGCAAGTCCTCGAACAGCGGGGCGTTCCGATACAGGTCGACGACGCTCTCCTCGCGGACGGTCCCGACCGACCGCGGCAGGAAGCCCGATGGGTAGACCTCGCCGGTGTGGCTGACGAAGGCGAAGCCGTCGCCGGCCGTGATGCCCGTCCGCCGGCCCACGCCGTCCGGCGGACCCCCGGTCGAGGCAGCGGGCGGGCGACCCTCCGCCTGCGCCCCATCATCGGCCGCCGCAGGGTCGCCAGTCGGCGCGCGGTTCGCCTGGAGCGCGACGCGGCGATAGTGGGGCGCCTCGGTCGTCTTGACGCCGAAGGGCGCCTCGTCGCTGACCGCGACGAGCCACTCCATCACCCGTTCGGCCCGGTCCGGGTCGATGGGGTCGAGAACCCGCCCGCGCCCGACGGGGACGAGGAAGAACACCGACCACAGCACCGCCCCCAGGTCCGCCACGAGGTCGCGAATCGCGGGCAGCTCGTCGACCGTCTCCGCACAGACGGTGGTGTTGACCTGGAGCGGGAGCCCGGCCTCGCGGGCGGCGCGGGCGGCCGCGAGGGTGTCCGCGAAACTCCCCGACTCCTGCCGAAACTCGTCGTGGGCCGCCGCCGAGCCCCCGTCGATCGACAGCGCGAGACGGCGGAGGCCGGCGTCGGCCAGGGCCTCGATCCGGTCGGCGGTCAGCGAGGAGGTCCCACTGGGTGTCATGGTCATCTGGAGCCCCTGCTCGACGCCGTACGCGACGAGGTCCAGGACGTCGTCCCGGTAGAGCGGGTCACCGCCGGACAGGACGACGAGTTGCCCCTCGCCGAACTCGCGCGCCTGGTCGAGCAGGCGCTTCCCCTCGGCGGTCGTCAGTTCGTCCGGGTGGCGCGCCGGTTCGGCCGCCGCGCGGCAGTGCTTGCAGGCCAGTTCGCAGGCCTGGGTCACCTCCCAGACCAGGACGAACGGACGCTCCCTCGGGTCGAAGTCGCCACCGGGCTGTCCCATGGTCACTCCACGTGGACGCGGGTGACGTGGCCGCCACAGCCACACTGCTCGACGTACTCCCAGGAGAGGTCGCGGTCCCAGGTGACCTCGGCGAGGGCGTCGAAGAGGTAGTCTTCGGGGTGGCCGTGGTCGCCGTGGCTCACGAGGTTGACGTGGTTGCCCGGTTCCGTGTGCTCGATGGCAGTGACGGCGCCGTCGATCACGTGGGCGGGGTCGGCGGCGTGGGCCGGTTTCTCCAGGTTCGCCGACCAGGACGTGTCGTGAACGTGGTCGGTCACCGGGGCGGGCGTCTCGTGGTCGTGCTCGGCTGGCGTGCTCGCCATACCTGACCGGACGGGCGCCAGCCCCGAGTACCCGGAGCCGAACAGGTTCGGGACTGCGTTGAGTGGGCTGGCCGTCCGAGCGTCGACCGTGAGCCCGTCAGTGCCGGCCAGTGTCGACCGACCCGCGACGGGAGCGCCACGGAGCGACGACCTCGAGGGCGCCCTGGTCCTCCGGGCGCTGGACGACGCCGACTGTCGCGCCATCCTCGGGGCAGTCGACGACCGCGCCCGCTCCGCGCGGGAGATCGCCGAGACCTGCGACCTGCCGACGTCGACCACCTACCGGAAGCTCGACCGCGTCGCCGCGGCCGGCCTCGTGTCCGAGCGTACCCAGGTCGCCCTCGACGGCACGACCCACAGCGAGTACCGGACCGCGGTCGCAGCCGTCCGCGTCTCGCTCGAGAGCCCGGACGGCTTCGCCGTGACGGTCGCCTTCCGCGACGAGCGCCCGCCGGTGACCGTCTCGCTCTCGGGCTGACTGCCGGGACCGTTCCTCGCTCAGTACCCCAGGACCAGCGCGACCGACTTCAGGAGGAGGAACGCCGCGACGAGGACGCTGCCGACGTACCGAACCAGGCCATCGAGCAAGCCGAGCGGGAGCAGGCCGAGGAGCCCGCCCAGACCGAGGAGGGAACCGCCAGACTCGGACGGCGACGCAGTCGTCGGCGGGCCGGTCGCGCTCGCTCCTGTTTGCCCCGTCTCTGGCGTCGCGTCGGCCACCGCTGGGCCAGTGTCGCCCCCGGCGACGACAGCGAACCGCGAGAAGCCGGGCGCAATCGCCCGGTACCGCAGGGTCGCGTTGCTGCGCTCGACGAGGCTCGTCTCGAGTGGCTGCCAGTCGCTGTCGTGTCGCCGGTAGAGGCCCACGGCCGCTGGTTCCGCGCCGGTCTCCGCAACTGTCGCGCGGTCGACGGCAACTGTCATCGTCACGGTGTCGAGCGCGCCGTCGGGGACGTCGTGGACCACCGTGAACCCGCCCAGCCCGGCGCCCGCGACGCTGGCCGCGGCGTCGTCGACGGCCGCTGGCCCGTCCAGCTGGACGCCGAGCCGGTAGCTCGCGTTGGCGGCGGGCGTCACCGTCACGCGTTCCAGCGCCATCGTGTCCGTGGATGCGACGGCCCGCCCGTCGCTCGTTGGGATGGACACGGGCGTCCCGGCCCTCGTGCCCGTGACGCGGACCAGCGTCGACGAGGAATCGCCGCCGTCCGTCAGTCGCACCGTCGCACTGGCGTTCGGGAGCGTCCCGGCCCCGAGGCTGGCGTTGCCCGCCCCGGCGACGACGAACAGCGTGTCGGTGGCCGTGTTCCCGCGGGCGTCGGTGACCCGCGCCCGGACGGTGTAGTTGCCGGGCTCGTACCGGTGGGTCACCCGCTCGCCGGTGGCGTTCGTCCCGTCGCCGAGCGCCCACGTGACGTTGGCGACGCCGGTCAGGTCCGTCGATCGGCTGGCGTCGAAGGTGTAGTTGCGTCCCGAGGAGGCCTGGACGTCGACGACTGCGACGGCGTCCGGTGGCGTCGTGTCGACGACGGCCTCCCCGTCGACGCGCGGCGAATCGTCGTTGCCGTTCCCGTCAGCGACGTCGGTGACCCGGAACCGGTACTCGCCGTCCGCGCCCGGGTCGTACGTCGTCTCGTAGACGTCGCGACCGCCCTCGCGGGTGTGTTCGAAGTCGGACAGGCCCAGGCGGTCGGTCCGTGGCCCGGTGACCTCGACGGCCAGGGCCGCCAGTCGGTCGTCCACCGCGAGCCGGAGGTCGACCGAGCCGTTTCCGCCCGGGCGGGCCTGGAAGGCCGTAACGAACGGTGCGACGCCGTCCATGTCGTCGACCGTTCGCGTCCCCGCGCGGGAAGTCCGGAGCGGCTTCCCGGACTCGTCCGTGATGACGGCGCTTGTAGCGAGCGACACGCGAACCTGGTCGGTGTTGACGGGATCCGCCAGGTGGAGGCGCACGGTCGCATTGGACCCGTCCTCGGTCACGGTGGCGTTCTCGAGGCGCCCGGTGCTGAGCGCGAAGTCGGCCGTCGAAATGGACGACTCGTCCACGTCGACGTCGTCGGTGATCGCGAGGTCGATCGTGACGTCGTCCACTTTCGTCGCGGTCCCCAGGGACGGCCCGACGGTGTCGTTGTCCTGCTGGAGTGGCGCCGCGGGGACCGTCGCCCCGCCGACGTTCGCCAGGAGCACCAGCGCCACGAACCCCACGCCGACCGCGGCACACAGGAGCGCCGCGGTTCGACGGTCCACGGGTCCCGTGCCGCCGTCGACCACCGCACGGTCACCGCGACCGCCGGCAGTCGACGCGTCCGTCGGCACGAGACCGCCCGGTGACATGACCCCGAGATTGGCGAGGCAGCCCCATAAAGTCGGCAGGCCGATTCTCGTCCGTGAAATTTGGGGTGCTCGCCGGCCGGTCGCGGTCGGATAGCGGCCGGCCAGCACAACGACTTTCCGTCAGTCAGACCACGGTTCGGCCGTGTCCCGGCAGACGCGCGTCCGCCGTCTGTTCGACGTCCCCCGCCGACGGCTGGCCGTCGCGCTGGGCCTGACAGTCCTCGCGGCTGCACTCGTCCTCGTCGTGCTCGACGAGGGGCTCCTGTCGATCCCCGTGGGTGCCTCCGAGGTCGCCGCCGACCTGCTGGAGCGGTACGGCCTCGCGGCACTGCTCGGCGTCTTCGTGATCGAGGGGCTGATGCTGCTGTACTTCGCCCCGAGCGAGAGTCTCGTGCCCGCCGCCGTCCTCGTGCTGGGCGACGGCCCCGCGACGCTGGCCGCCATCCTGGCCGTCGCCGTCGCCGGTGCGACGCTCGGGCAGGTCGGCCTCTTCCTCGTTACGCGCCGCGCCGGCCGGGAGTGCGTGATCGAGCGGGGCTGGATCGGCGTCTCGGAGGCGCAACTGGAGCGGTTCGACGCCTGGTTCGACCGCTGGGGCCCGCTCGCCGTCCCCGTCAGCAACACGATGCTGTTCGTCCGGGGCATGTTGACCGTCCCCGCTGGCCTGAGCGACATGGACCTGCGGACCTTCGCGGCGCTGTCGGCGGTCGGGACCCTCTGTTTCGAGGCGATCCTGGCCGCGCTGACGATCGGGGTGTTGACCTGGCTCTGACCCCCACCTTTATGAACGAATCCGCGGCCAACCCTGCGCATGCCCGACTGTCACCACTGCGGGGCCACCGTCGAGGCGGCCGACGCCTTCTGTGCTGACTGTGGCGTCCAACTCGAGGCTTCCCCCGGCGGCCCGGCGCAGCCCCAGCCAGGGGAGGAACCTCAATCCAACCAACCGCGGCGGCCGGAATCGCCCAGTCAGACCGTCGCGGGACCGGCGGGGACCGACGGACTGCCGACGCCGGACAGCCTGAAGCTCGCGTGTGCGCTCCTCGCGGTCCTCGGTCTCCTGTCCGGTCTTGCGGGCGTCGGGGCCATTCGGGCCCAGCAGGCGTTCGGTTCGATTCCCTCTGGATACGGCGGCCCGTACGGCACGGGCGGTGGTGTCCAAGTTGGGTGCTCGTCACCGGCGTCCTCGTCCTCGCCCTGGGGGTCGCGTACCTGGCTTCGGCCTACGGACTCTGGCGGGCCCGCAGCTGGGCCTGGACCGCGACGCTCGTCACCACCGGCGCCGGAACGCTCCTCTTCCTAGTCGCTCCGAGCGGTGGTGGACTGGGCGCCCTCTCGGCGCTCGTCAGCGGCGGTCTGTGCACGTACCTCGTCCTCGCTGGCGAGGCGTGCCAGCCGGCGGTCCGATTCGCAGTGGCCAGGCGTCAGCGTGCTGAGGTCGCGGAACGAGAACCGTCGGGCGAAGGCTTTTGATGTAGAATGTTCTACGCAGTAGCAATGACTACCTCCGTGAAGATCGGCGAGTCCGCGAAGGACCGCCTCGAACAGCTCCAGGCCGAGATCAGGCTCGAGACGGGGACCTCGGTGACCCAGCAGGAACTCCTGGATCGGTTGATCGATCGGGAGTACGCGTCCCGCGAGGACATCGTGGACTCCTACCGCGACGAGTGGGAGGGGCTCTCCGAGGACGAGATCGAACAGTGGCTGTCCGGGGCCGGATCCTGGGGCGACAGTGACCCGTCCGACCTTGACGAAGCGCGATACGACGATACCTACCTGGCAAAGAAGCTCGGCGAGGCAGACCGCTCGTGACCGTCTTCGTCGACACGGGGCTCTTCTACGCCGTTCAGGGCACAGGGACGGCCCGGCACGAAACTGCGACGGAGGCCCTCTCGACCGTTCTCGAGGGCCCCTATGGCCGAGCCATTACGACGAATTACATCGTGGAAGAAGCGGCCACTTTGGTCCGTTCTCGGAGCGGCGACGTCACCCAGGCCAAGCGAGTCATCGACAGAATTCTCGGCCGAGGAAGCTATCCCGACGTCTTCGAACTTCATCACGTCGACCCCTCGCTGTTCCGCCGGGGGATCGAGACCTTCGAGCGGTACGACGATCACGAACTGAGTCTCACCGACGCCACGACGATTGCGCTGGTCGAGTCCGCCAATATCGACCACGTCCTCGCGTTCGACGACGACTTCGACGGCATCATCGATCGACTGGATCCGCGCGATCTCTAGGCGGCAGTTCCCGTCCCGCTTTCCTCGATGGCCTCGACCAGCAACTCCGTGATGTCGATGACCTCGAGGTCGTCCTCGAACCCGCCCGTCTTCCGGCCGTCCTCGAACATCGTCACGCACATCGGGCATGCGACGACGAACCGGGAGATGGCACCGCCGTCCGTGTCCTCGACGGCCTCGCGCAAACGCTCCTCGCTGGGTTTGGGGTCCTCGTCGAAGTCCATCCAGAGGCCGCCGCCCCCGCCACCGCAACAGAAGCTATCGCTGCGGTTCCGGGGCATCTCCTGGAGGTCGACGCCGGTCTGGCGGATCACCGCGCGCGGCTCGTCGTAGACGTCGTTGTACCGCCCGAGGTGGCAGGGGTCGTGGTAGGTGACGGTCTCCGAGAGGCTGGCGGGCACCTGGAGGCGACCCGACGAGAGCAGGTCGTCGACGACCTGGGTGTAGTGGGCGACGTCGTCGGCCGTCCAGTCGGGGTCGTCGAACTCCGGATATTCGTTCGAGAACGTGTTGAAGGCGTGGGGGTCGGTCGTGACGATGGTGTCGTAGTCGCAGTCGGCGATGGCGGCGGCGTTGTCCTCGACGAGGACCTCGTAGAGCCCCTCCTCGCCGACGCGGCGAACGTCGTTCCCGGCGGTCTGTTCGGCCTCGTAGAGGATGCCGTAGTCGACGCCCGCTTCCTCGAACAGCCGCGCCAGCGAGCGGGCGACGGCGCGGTTGCGCTCGTCGAAGCTCGGGTAGTCGCCGACGTACCAGAGGTACTCGACGGGCTCGTCGCGGGCGTCGGGCACCTCGAAGTCGAGGTCCTCGGTCCAGTTCGGGCGCGTCCGGTCCGGCTCGCCGAAGGTGTTGCCGTGCTGGAAGACGTCCATCATCGTCTCTTGGACGTTGGCGTCCATCTCGCCGGCCTCCGTCAGGCGGCGGTTCATCTCCGTGAACTGGGTGACGTGCTCGATGTCGACGGGACAGGCGTCCATGCAGGCCATACAGGACAGGCAGGACTCCATCGTCTGGGCGTCGATGACGCTCGTGCCGCCGTCGGCGACGATCGGCACCTCGTCGGTCCGGCCGGCGTCTCGGTCCTGGCGGTAGGTCTTGAGGTCGAGGATGACGTCGCGGGGGTCGAGCGGTCGGCCGGCGGCCTTCGCGGGACAGACGGCCGAACACCGGCCGCACTTCGTGCAGGCGTCGTGGTCGAGCAACTGTTTCCAGGAGAAGTCGTCGATGTCCGAGGGGCCGATGTCGTCGGGGTCGGCGTCCGCGGGGACGCCCGGCAGGCGCGCGCCCGCCTGGTCGTCCCTCGTGACGACGTTGGCGAACGACGAGAGCATGTGGAAGGGCTTGCCGTAGGGGATCCAGGCGACGAACCAGAGCGCGAGCAGCGCGTGGGACCACCAGACGGCGGGGTAGACCGCTTCGGCGAGGCCCGCGGAGACCCCGGCGGCCGACGCCACGAGGGCGACGAAGTAGCCGACGAAGCTGACGGTCTCGTGGGCGGGGAACTCGGTGCCGACGATCCGCAGGCCTTCCGTGAGGTAGCCCCCGACGCCCAGGAGGAACAGCGACCAGACGAGCAGGCCGTCCTCGAGGCTCGTGTGGACGCCCCAGAGGCGCTCGGTGCGGTCGACGTACCGCCGGTAGATGGCGACGCCCAGACCGACGACGAACAGGAGCCCCATCGCGTCGACGACGAAGGAGTACGAGAGGTAGAAGTCGCCCTGGAAGAACGACTGGCGGGTGCCCAGCAGCGCCTCGGTGCCGGTGCGGTAGACCCACTCGTCGAACCCGAGGATCACCGTGGCGATGAACAGCGTCAGGAAGCCCCAGAAGACGAAGGTGTGCCAGATGCCCGCGACGCGGTCGCGGTCGAACTGGTTCGCGTTGGAGAGGACGACGCGCGCGCTCGACCGGATCCGAGTCGGCAGGTCGTCGAGGCGTGACACGGGATCGTCGGCCCCGCGGCGGTAGCGCTGGACGCGCTCGTAGACGCCGTAGGCGAACACCAGCGTGCTCAGGACGGCGAGGGCGTAGAAGATCGCCTTCTCGACCGGGCCGATTCCCCAGAAGGTGGGCCGAGTCACGGTCTCGGCCTGTAGAAGGACCATTTCGTCGAAACGGACCGCGAACGCTCATAAGTATTCTTTCAGTACCTTGATAGGATCGCGCCTCCGGCCCTGCGCGTGACGGGACAAGGCTTTTGGCCGTCAGGCCGTGCCTCTCAGTCCGATGGACGAGAAGACCGAGGAACTCCGCGACATCTTCCTCGACGTCGCCGAGGACGAGACCGTCACGGAGTCCCAGTCCGAGCCCCGGGGGACGCTGACGGGCGACGACGAGCCCGTCCGCGAACGGCTGGTGGACGTCGTCGAGCGCATGCGCGAGCGGTTCGCCTTCGAGACCGACCTGGCGACGGAGACCTACGCCGAGCTCGTCCGCCGCTTCTACGACGGCCAGGCCGACGAGCAACTGGCCGTCGACCTGGACCTGGACCGCGGGACCGTCTTTCGGGCGCGGGCCGACCTGCACCTCCTCCGCGAGGACGACGCCGCGGACGTCGACCTGGCCGCGATCCGCGAGCGCGTCGCTGACGGCGCGGAGCCGATGGCCGCGGCAGCGACCCTGGGCTACGACGAACCCGCGGCCGAACGCGCCAGGGCGGTCCTCCGGGCCCGGGACGCCGCCCGGCGCGTGAGCCAGCGCTACCGCAGCGAGTTCGAGGAGATCCTGACCGACGCCGACATCGCCGTCCGCCTCACGGCGAGCGTCCACGAGGACGGCCTGGCGGAGGCCACCGAGGACATCGAGACCGACCTGCAGTTCTGACGCCCCCGCTCCGCGTCCCGGACGCACCGAACCGCACGGACCTTTTTGACCGATGGCGCGGCCAGGCCCGCCATGCTCCCGTTCCGCGAGGTCGCCACCGCCGCCTACTGCCCCCGGAAGTGCTACTACCGCCGGCGCGACCCCGACGTCGACCGCGGCCCGCCACCCGAAGTGATCGCGGTGCGCGACCTCGCGTTCGACTACCCGACGCTGCTCGCGGACGACGACGCACTGGAGGCGGCGCCGCTCGCCGTCACGCCGACGACCTTCCGGTCGACCCTCGGGGCGGCCAGGGCCCGCCTCGACGCCTGGGACGCCCTCGCCGAGCCGGCCGACCGCGACGTCTTCGTGTCCGGCGACGACTGTCACGGCGTCGTCCACAAACTGCTCGACGGGCCGACGCTCTCGCTGGTCTTCGCCGGCGACCCGCCGGACCGCGGCGTCTGGCACCCACAGAGCGTGCGCCTCGTCGCCGCGGCGCGGGCACTGGCCGACGAGCACGGGACGCCGGTCGAGCGGGTCTACGCCGAGTATCCAGCCCACGGGGCGATCAGGGCCGTCGACGTGACCGCCCGTCGCCTCGGCGCCTACCGCGCGGCCCGCCGGACGGCCCGATCCATCGACGGCCCGCCCGCTCGCACCAGGGACAAACAGAAGTGCGACCCCTGCGAGTACGGGGATCGGTGTGGGGTGCGGACGCGGTCGCTGCTCGGCCGCCTCCGGTCCTGAGGCCCCGTCGCCTACGCCCGACGCTCGTCGTCGCCACCCTCGCTCGCCAGCCACGCCGCCACCTCGTCGGCCTGCGCCCCGCGGCGGTGGATCTCGCCGCGTGCGACGTCGACCACCGTCGACCCGCCCCCGGACGTCTCGCCGCCGTCGAGGACGACGCTCGCCGCGTCCCGGATCTCGCCGTCGACGTCGGCGACCGCGCGAGCGCTGGGCTGGCCGCTGACGTTCGCACTCGTTGCCGTCACCGGGCCGGCCCGCTCGGCCAGCGCCCGGGCCGTCGGGTGGTCGGGGACGCGGACGCCGACGCGGCCCCGGCCGGCCGTGAGTTCCGCGGGCACCGACTCCCTGGCGTCGACGACCACCGTGACGGGCCCGGGCAGGAACGCGCGGCAGAAGGCCCGCTCGCGGTCCGTCAGGTGTGCGACCGTCTCGATCGCGTCGACGTCCGCGACGGCGAGCGAGACCGGCTGGTCGCGGTCGCGGCCCTTGGTGTCGAAGACGCCCTCGACTGCTCGCCCGTCGAGGGCGTCGGCGCCCAGCCCGTAGACCGTCTCTGTCGGGTAGACGACGAGGTCGCCGTCGCGGATCGCACGCGCCGCCCGAACGAGGGCGCCCTCGTCGACCGCAACTGCCGCGTTCTCACCCATCGTCAGGCCGTCGCTCGCTCGCCGAGCGTCTCGATCGCGTCTTCGACGGCGTCGTAGTCGGGGAAGTCCGGCCACTGCTCGGCCACCCAGGCGTAGGCCACGGTGCGGTCGGGTTCGATGGCGAAGACGGCGGGTCGGGGTTCCTCGATCCCCGCCATGCCGTCGAGGTCGTGAACGATCCCGTACGCTTCGGCGACGCCGTTGGCGGGATCCGAGAATAGCTTCACGTCTCCGATGCCCCGGTCCTCGATCAGGGACTTGTGCTCGTAGGGCGTCGAGATGGACAGCCCCACGACGGTAACGTCGCCGTCCGCCCAGCCGCGGTCGCGGACCTCGTTCCAAATGTACGTCGCCGGGAAGGCCCCGTCCATGGGGTAGCAGACGAGGAGGACGGGGCCGTCGTCGAGGAGGTCCGAGAGGGCGGCGTCGGTCCAGGACTCGGCGTCCACCAGTGGGCGCTCGAAGTCGGGGGCCTGCTCGCCGGCCTCGACGTGGTCGGTCGGGCCGAGGTCGACGACGTCGAACTCGAGATCCACTACGATCCCCCCGCGGTCGCGCTGGCGTCTGCGGGCGCGGCCTGCCCGCCATCGCCGTAGGTGGCGTCGAGGTACTCGACGACGTTCGCGCTCTCGGCCATCGTGACGCCGGTGGTCTCGTCGACGATCACCGGGACGGACCGCACGCCGGCGACGCGCTTGACGACGTCGCGCTCGGAGTGCATCGGTTCGACGAACACGGAACGGTACGACAGGCCGAGGTCCTGGAGGCGGCGGACGACCCGCTCGCAGTACGGACAGGCCTGCAGGCGGTAGAGCGTGATCGCTGGATCGGTCATACCTCCCCTTGTGCCAGTACCCGTGTAAGGGTGTCGCCGGGGCGGCGTCGGTGGGGCGTGGGCCCAATCCGTCTCCGGAGTACGACCATGACAACGCTTAATCCCGACGCCGGGCAAGGATGCACGATAATGGGCGATCCCGTCGTGGCCGGGCCGCTGGCCCGGGCAGCGCTGACCGTCGACGTGTTCGGCGTCCCCGTCTCCGACACACTCTTCCTCGGCGCCGGTGCAGCGGTGCTGCTGGTGTTGTTGTTGCTCTCGGCCTTCTTCTCCTCCTCCGAGATCGCCATGTTCTCGCTCGCGTCCCACCGCCTGGAGAACCTCGCGGAGGAGGGCCGACGGGGCTCACGGACGTTACTCCAGCTCAAGCAGGACCCACACCGCCTGCTGGTCACGATCCTCGTCGGCAACAACCTCGTCAACATCGCGATGTCCTCGATCGCGACGGGGCTGCTCACGTACTACATTGGGAACGGCAGCGTGGCGGTCGTGATCGCAACGATCGGGATCACCGCGCTGGTCTTGCTCTTCGGCGAGAGCGCGCCGAAGTCCTACGCAATCGATCACACGGAGGCCTGGGCCCTCCGGATCGCCCGACCGCTGAAGCTGGCGGAGTACGTCCTCTGGCCGCTGATCGTGCTCTTCGACTTCCTCACGCGCGCGGTCAACCGCGTCACCGGCGGCCAGTCGGCCATCGAGACCTCGTACGTGACGCGCCAGGAGATCCGCGACATCATCGAGACCGGCGAGCGCGAGGGGGTCCTCGACGAGGAGGAACGCGAGATGCTCCAGCGAACCCTCCGGTTCAATCGGACCATCGCCAAGGAGATCATGACGCCCCGCCTCGACATGACGGCGGTGCCCGTCGACGCGTCGATCGACGAGGCCATCGAAACCTGCGTCCAGAGCGGCCACGCCCGCCTGCCGGTCTACGAGGGCAGTCTCGACAACGTCATCGGCATCGTCCACATCCGCGACCTCGTCCGGGACAACACTTTCGGGGAGTCGCCCGCCGACGTCGACCTCGAGGACGTCATCGAGCCGACGCTGCACGTCCCCGAGTCGAAGAACGTCGACGACCTCCTGACGGAGATGCGCGAGGAGCGCCTCCACATGGTCATCGTCATCGACGAGTTCGGCACCACGGAGGGGCTGGTGACGATGGAGGACCTGACGGAGGAGATCGTCGGCGAGATCCTCGAGGGCGAGGAGGAGATGCCCATCGACCGCCTCGGCAACGACGCGGCGATCGTCAAGGGCGAGGTCAACGTCGACGAGGTCAACGAGGCCCTGGGCATCGACCTCCCCGAGGGCGAGGAGTTCGAGACCATCGCCGGCTTCATCTTCAACCGCGCCGGCCGCCTCGTGGAGTCCGGGGAGGTCATCGCGTACGACGGGCTCGAAATCCGCGTCGAGCAGGTCGAGAACACGCGCATCCTGAAGGCCCGGATCAGCGGCCTGGAGTCGTACGATCCCGGCTCGACGGCCGAGGCCGCGGACCTCGGCGAGGCGTCCACCGAGTAGGCTCAGAGGACGGCCTCGACCCCGACCACGGCGACGTATCCCACGACCAGGGCGAGCGCGAGCGACCCGATCCACGCGAGGACCGTGTAGCCCATCTTCGCCCGCGAGACGTCGCTACCGCCCGCCGCGTAGCCGCTCCCGACGATGGCCGAGACGATGATCTCGTTGAAGGACACGGGGATGCCGAAGAAGACCGCCGCCTGCGCGATGGCGAAGGAGGGGATCAGCGCGGCGATGGATCGCCGCGGCCCGAGCGCGGAGTAGTCCTGCGAGAGCGCCTTGATCATCCGCGGCGCGCCGGTCCACGAGCCGATCAGCAGGCCGAGGCCGCCGCCAAACAGCAGAGCGACGATGGGCAACTGGAAGTCGTCGAGCAGCGGTACGAGGGGCCCGAGCGCCAGGCCGACCTGACTACCACCGGCGGAGAAGGCGACGAGGGCCCCCAGCGCCAGCAGGAAGCGCCGCTGTCCGCCCGCCAGGTCCCGCCTGACGTCCGCGGCGACTGCGATGCCGATCAGGGCCGCAACCGCGACGGTGACAGCGACGTGCGTGAGGGTCCCGCCGCCGACCGCCAGAACGACCGCCTCAGCGATCGAGGCTTGGGCGTCCGGCGGGCCGAGGAAGACGAAGCGGACGTTCGCGAGGACGAGGCCGACGAGGCCGCCGAGCAGCGGGACCAGCAGTCGCTCGCTGGATCGTTCGTGACGCAAGAGGCGGGCGGTCCCGTAGGCGACGCCGCCCCCGACGAAGGGCGTCAGCACCCACATTGCCGCGATCTGCTGGTACTTCGCCCAGGCCGGCGCGCCCCCGATGGCCAGGCCCACGCCGACGACGGCCCCGGTGACCGTGAAGGCCGTCGCGATGGGGTAGCCGGCGAAGACGCCCACGGCGACGAGGATCGCCGCGGTCAGCAGGCCGATCGTCGCCGCCGTCGGCGTCAACGTCGTGCCGACGATCAGTTCCCGCCCGACGGCGTTGGTGACGTTCGCCCCCTGGAGGACGGCGCCCAGGAGGCCGAGGATGCCGACCAGAAACCCCGCACGCATGATCGAGATGGCGTTCGCGCCGACGGCCGGGGCGAACGGCGTCGACCCCGAGGAGCCCGCGCCGATGGACCAGGCCATGAACAGGCTGGCAAACCCGGCCACGACGAGGGTGACCAGGGCCGTGGTCGCCACCATTTGAGCGCGCTACTGTCGGCCGGCCTATTAGCCTACCGGCTGCCAGACGCCGCCACGGTCACGTGGTGTTGCCGTCGACGTCGTTCCCGTTCGCCTCGCGCTCGCGGCTGGTGATCTCGACGCCCTCCGCGGCCTCGGCGGTGGCCGTCTCCTTTTCGGTCTCGACGTGCCAGCGCTCGACGCTTGCCTCCAGGTCTGCGAGTTCGTTCGAGACGCGGATCTTCAGGTCGTCGTCGTTGACGTTGACCTCGAAGACGTAGGTCGGGTCCTCGTCGCCGCCGATCCGGCGGAGGTTCGCGGAGATCAGTTCGTTGTCGAAGTAGTAGGGGGCGATCTGGGTCATGACGTTCTTGTAGACGGCGTCCTCGACCTTGCGGATCGCCTTGCGGCTCGCGGAGTCGGCCGCCCGCGCGACGTAGTCGATGCTCTCGCCCCACTTGTCGACGGCCGCGTCGGGCTCGTCCAGTTTCTCGTAGGACTCCGCGAGCTTCTCGCCGGCCGTCTGGAGGTCGTCGTCCGGCCGCTTGCCCGCCTTCTCGCCCTGTCCCTGCTGGACGCTGGCCTGTTCGGCGGTCTTCTCGTTGACGTCCTCGTCGAGTCGCTCGTGGCTCTTCGGTCGCCACTCGTCGAACTCCGCGAGGGCGTCCTCGTCGACCGGGATGCCCTCTTCGCGGAGGGCACGCAGCGCCCGGACCAGGCGCTCGCCGTGCTCGACCACGTCGACCCAGCCGCCGCGACGTTTGAAGCCGGAGACGCTCTCCTCCATCGGTGTGGTGGCTACCTATCGGCTGCCCCGATATACCTTTTCCTCCCGACTCGCGCGTCGAGGACCCGGCCGCCCCGGTGTGTCAGCGCCCGTAGACGAGCCGCGATGCGACGGCGTCGAGCCGTCGCTTCGCCCGCCCGAGCCAGACCGCCGGCTTCGCGACGGCCCGGACCTCCGACTCGGGCAACTCGATGCGCTCGCCCGCGAAGGGGTCCTCGCCACTGCCCTCCTCGCGATCGTCGGCCACGTCCACGACCGTGGTCATGCTGCACCGGCCGCACGCCTCGCGCCCGTTCCCGGACATACATTCTCACTGTCGTACGGATTGGCCGTCCAGAACCTTAACGGTTCGGCGCGTGTGAGGTGGTGGCATGAGTCAGGTAGACGGGGACGGGGACGTCGAGCCGCGGCGTGACGCGGCCGGACCGGACGACCCGGGAACCGACGAACCGACGGACGTCACCGAGACGCTCGACCGCCCGGAGTGGGACGACGACTACCTCGACCGCGTGGCCGACCGCCTCGTCGTCAACTACGACCTGGAACGGGACTACCGCGTCGCGGGCCAGCGGTTCCCCCTCTACGGACAGATGGAACTGCACAGCCAGAAGCACTTCTTCCATCCGGCGCTGTCCTTCGCCCACCACGAGTCCTACGAGCACCTCTTCGCCCGCCGGGCCGACCGCGTCGACACGGGGACCGTCGACGACCTGGTCGCCCTGGGCCACGACCTGGCCGACGACCGGGTCGACCCCCACGAGGAACACTACAGTACCGAGTTCACCTTCGCCCTGGTCGCGCCGGAGATTCCGGACGCCGTCCGCGAGCAGGTGGCGGGCCTGGACGAGCGCACGCTGCTGAAGTACGGCTTCAACGGCCACTACGAGGTGAACGTGGTCGTGGTCGCGCCGTCGCGCGAAGAAATCGTCGCGAACGAGGCCGCGGACGTCACCGAGGCCTTCACGACGTGGGAGTCGATCGAACGCGAGGAACCGGGCCTGCTCGGACTGCTGGCCCGGCGCTTTCAGCTCTAGTCGTCGCCGGGTTCGGGCGACACGGTGCGCCCGCTTCCGAGGCCGCGGACCTTCTGGATGTTCTTGTAGCCCATCCAGACCAGCGACAGGGCCAGGCCGACGAGGACGAGGCCGATGATGGCCTGTACGACGCCGGCTGCCTGCCCGAGCAGCGCGGTCGCAGGATCGGCGGTGATGCCGAGGAGTCGGCCAGCGATCACCTGATAGAACACGACCCACAGGAGTCCAAAGACGGTGATGATCGTCATCAGCGCCATTGGCACGCCCGTGGAGACGAGTTGCTTGGTCTGGTCCCAGTTGGCCAGCCAGACGGTGACCGTCAGCAGCGCCATCGCGGCGAGCAACTGGTTCGCGCCGCCGAACAGCGTCCAGAGGTCGGCCCAGCGACCCGAGCCGAGCAGGAAGAACGCCACGACCACGATGATGCTCGTGTTGACGTAGCGGTTGGCCGCGTACTCCTGGACAGTCGTCTCCGGCGTCCCAACGAGTTCCTCCATCATGTACCGGCCGAGCCGCGCGGCCGTGTCCATGCTCGTCAGCAGGAAGCTCGCGAGGACGAGCGCCATGAACACCGAGGCCAGACCGAACGGGAGTCCCAGTGCGGTGAGGATCGCGCCACCACCGGTCGCGAAGTTCGGCAGCGCCAGGCCGATGCCGCCGGTCCCCGCCGGAATCGTGACCACGGCGACCGTCGCGAGCGCGACGGACGCGAGCAGTCCCTCGCCGAGCATCCCGCCGTAGCCGATCAGGCGAGCGTCGGTCTCCTTGTCGAGTTGCTTCGCGGTGGTCCCCGAGGAGACCAGCGAGTGGAATCCGCTGATCGTCCCGCAGGCGATGGTCACGAACAACAGCGGGAACAGTGGCATGAGCGGGAGGTCGGCCGCGACCGGCCCACCGCCTCCGAAGAACCCGTAGAAGGCGCCCATCTGCATCTCGAAGCTGATCGACCCGTCGACGGCGCCGGCGGGCACGTTCATCCCCGTTATAAACGTGCCGACGATAACGGCCAGCAGCGCCCCGCCGACCCCCGCGTACAGCAGGAACGACGACAGGTAGTCCCGGGGCTGGAGCAGCATCCAGACCGGGAGGATGCTGGCGAGCCCGCCGTACACCAGGACGACGAGCACCCAGGCGCCGATGTTCGAACTCCCCAGCAGGGCCGGGAAGAACGCGTCCGAGCCGAGCAGCGTGATCGTGCCAGCCGGGTAGTCACCGGGTGTGATCGCGAGCGGGGCCTGGGTACCGATCCAGACCGACGCGAACACGCCGGCGACGAAGATCACGGTGCCAATCGAGAACGGCAGGTTCAGCTGGTACAGCCAGAACCCGAAGATGAACGCGAGCGCGATGTAGATCACGCTCGCGGTCGCCGCCTGCGGGTAGGCGTTGAACACGACGCCGATGACCAGCGCGAAGACGGCGACGACGAGGATGATCAACAGGAAGGCGAACCACAGGAGCATGTTCTTCCCGCGGTCGCCCACGTACTGGCCGATGATGTACCCGATCGACTTCCCCTCGTGTCGGAGACTGCTCGACAGCGAGGTGAAGTCGTGGACTGCACCCAGCAACGGATTACCGATGGCGACCCACAGCAGGGCTGGCACCCAGCCCCACACCAGCCCGGCCGTTATCGGCCCGACGATGGGTGCGCCGCCCGCGATACTCGAATAGTGATGCCCCAACAGGACAGGTTTCTTCGCCGGTACGTACTCCTGCCCGTCGTCGTACTTGTGCGCCGGTGTCTCACGTCCCTCCTCCAGTTCCACGAACTGGGAGAGGTATCGCCCGTACCCGAGGTAGGCGACACTGAACGTGAGCAGTACCAGCGCGACGATCCATATGACCCCTGCCATGACTTACCACAATGGGTATACACAGACAGGACCTTATTAAACGTAATGTTCATTAGATTAGGTGTATGGGTGACGGTCTCGGCCTGTTGCGGCCCGAACCGGTGACTCGCCAATTAATTCCTACGAAGGATGACGGCAAGATTCACGGACGGGGCGCCGGTTCGATGGCGAGTTCGTCTGCGACGTCGGCCAGCAGCGAGCCGACGACCTCGCTGGTGCGCGTTTCGATCTCGGCCAGGACGGGTGCGTCGAACGCGCGGATCTCCGCGAGGCGCTCCTCCTCGGTGGCGACGCGCTCCCGGAGGTAGCGTGCCCCACGGCCGTCCTCCTCGGGGTCCGGCGACGGGGTCAGTTTGTTCACGACGATGCCCGCCAGGGGCAGGTCGGCCTCGCGGAGCGTGTCCATTGTCCGACTCGTCTCGCGGATGGAGAGCTGGTCCGGGTTACAGACCAGGTGGAAAGCGGCGTCCTCGCGGAGCACCTCCCCGGCGAACTCGAAGCGCTGCTTCCGCTCGGTCAGCCGCGCGATGATCGGGTCCGTCTCGCGCATCTCCTGGATGCGATCCTCGCCGAGGGCGGCCCGTTCGAAGTACTCGATGCTCTTCTCGCGCTTCTCCAGGAGCCCCTGGATCCAGCCCTGGAGGAACTCCGGGAGCGAGAGCAGGCGGAGTGTGCCCGCCGTCGGCGCGGTGTCGAAGACGATTCGGTCGAAGTCGTCGGCGTCCCGCATCACGTCGATGAACCGGTCGAACAGCGCCGCCTCGTAGGCTCCGGGGGTCTGGTGGGCCATCTCGAGTTGCATCGAGACCTCGTTGACCATCGCCGGGCTGAGCTGTTCGCCGAGCTGGCGGCGCAGCTCCGTGAGGTGGTCCTCGACCTCCTGGTCCGGATCGATCTCCATCGCGTGGAGGCCGTGGTGGTCGCTGACGGACTCCGGCTCGTCCGAGAACTGTTGGTCGAAGACGTCAGAGGTGCTGTGTGCGGGGTCCGTGGAGACGACGAGGGTCTCCAGGTCGGCGTTCGCACACTTCAGGCCGTAGGCAGCCGAGACGGTCGTCTTGCCGACGCCGCCCTTGCCGCCGAAGAAGGCGAATCGAGTCATCAGAAGTGGTACTGCTGGCCCTTGCGCTCGACCAGGGAGTCGCGATCCCACATCCGGCGCTGCCAGGCCTCGTACTCGTCCCCGAGGTGGGGGAGCAGTTCGGCGGTGTAGTACGACACCGGGCTCGGAATGCCGAAGGCGTCCGGGAAGCAGGCGAGCATGAACGCGTCCGCCTGGTCCTCGGCCTCCTTCTCGATTTTCTCCGTCGCCGGGTGTTCGATCATCCCGTGGTAGAGCCCGTGGAGCCACTCATCTATGAGTTCCCTGTAGGCTTCGATCCGTTCCGCCAGGGTCATGCGTGGCGGTAGCCCGCCCCCGGCCAAAAGTGTGTGGGGACGGCTACCACGGGGAGTTAAGGGGGGAGCGACCACACCCGGAGGCGATGGCAAACCGGGGCGACCCTCGCGTGCACTTCGTGATCAACCTCGTCATGTCCGCGAGCTTCGCGGCCCTGATTCTCTGGGGACTGGAGTTCATCGGCGCCGGCGAGCTGACCGTCGGACGGTTCCTCGTCGGAACGGTTGCGCTCATGGCGGTCACGTACCTGGTGACCCGCTAGCAGGCACAGCTTGCGGTGCCGGTCGACCGCTCGAAGGCCATGGCGTCCCCACAGGACGGACAGTCAGGGGGTTCGTCGCCGGCGACATCCACGTCGCGGATCCGCTCCTCGCAGTCGTGACACCAGTAGGCCCCCTTCGACCCGTCAGTCGTCGTGGCGGACGACGAGCCGGCGAACACCTCCGAGATGGTGGCGAACAGTCCCATGCGTGTACGTGTGACACGGCTACCCGAAAAGTCACGGCGGTCGTGCGACCACCTCGCACGCCCGTCCGACCGTCGCGCCCGTCAGGCCACGTCGGCGGCCAGTTCGTCGAGCGCCCGTTGCAACTCGCCGCGGCGCTTCCAGGCCGCGACCCGGTCGGTGACGGCGGAAAGCGGGAGGCCGAGCGAGACCGACGAGCGGGCTGTCACCGTCGACCCCTCGCGTTCGCGCTCGTAGGTGACGGTCGTGGCCATGTCGTCGAAGGGGCCGGCCTCACCCCGCTGTTCGTAGTGGATTCCCTGTTCCCGCCGCGCGAAGTCGAAGGTCACCGTCATGCCGGGCGCGCTTGCGGTGACGGTCCATCCCTCCTCGGTTTCCTCGATGTTCTCGACGGCGAAGGTCCCCTCGTACTCCAGGACGGCCCGTGGCGAGAGCGCCCGGTCGAGTTCCGATCCCGTCGCGGCCACGAACCGTTCGGCCGTCACTTCGCGCATACCGCTCCCGTGTCGGGCGGGGACAGTAGTTCTAGGGGCCAGCCAGTCCGTGGCCCACTCCTGGCGGCATCGGGATTTTTGCGTCTCGCACGCGAACCCTCGTGTGGATGACTGACGCGCTATTCATCGTGAGTCAGGAGGGGTACTGGGGCGAGGAGTGCGTCGAGCCGCTGACGACGCTGTCCGAGGCGGGCGTCGATTGCGAGGTCGCGACGCCGTCGGGCGACCCGCCGGTGATCGACGAGCGGTCCGTCGACCCCGAGAACGTCGGCGAGGAGACCGCCGAGCACGTGCGCGAGGTCCACGAGACCGACGAGCGCCTGAACGACCCCACGGCGCTGGCCGACGTCGACCCCGCCGCGTACGACGCGGTCGTCTTCCCCGGCGGCCACGGCACCGAGTGGGACGTCAACCAGGACCGCCACGCGCGCACCGCGCTCCGGACCGCCGTGGAGGAGGGGGATTCGAAGGCACTGGTGGTCTGTCACGCCGTCGGCCTGCTGGCGTTCACCCGGGACTCGAACGGCGACTTCCTCGTCGCGGGTCGCTCGGTGACGGGCTTCCCCAACGAGTGGGAGGAGGGCATCGTCGACGAGCGCGACCTGATGCCGGACGGCCGAAAGCTCCCGTACTGGGTCGAAGACGAGGTGAAGGCGGCCGGGGCAGACTGGGACGCCGAACTCGACGCCGACACCTCCGTCCGCGTCGACGGCCACCTGATTACGGGCCGGGGCCCCGGGTCTTCGGCAGCCGCCGCCGAGACCCTGCTCGCGGAGCTGGGCGTCGAGGCCTGAGCCGCCGCCCCGGGAGCCACCGGCCTCGTCGCAGATGGGAGACCTATATCCCGGTGGGGCGTCAGCGCCCCCACATGCCTATCGAAGACCGGGGGCACGCGAGTGTGGTCACGCACGCGCTCGCACGAGAGTACCTCACCACGCTCCGGGACGCGACGACGGACCGCCGGGAGTTCCACGAAAAGCTCGACGCGCTGGGTGAACTCTGTGGCTACGAACTAATCGAGGACCGATTCGGAACTGCGTCGGTAGCCGTCGAGACGCCGCTGGCGACCGCCGAGGGCGCTCGCGTCGCCGGACGCGAGGACGTCGTTCTGGTGAGCGTCCTCCGGGCGGCCCTGCCCCTCGTTTCGGGCCTGCAGTCGGCGTTTCCCGGCGCCCGCCAGGGCGTTGTCTCGGCCAGTCGCGACGAGACGACGGACCTGCGTCCGGACGGGACGCTGCCGGTCACCGTCGACTACGTCAAGGTGCCCGAGATTCGCCCCGAAGACACCGTGATCGTTGCCGACCCGATGCTGGCGACGGGAAGCACGCTGTGTGCTGTCCTCGACGAACTCGAGGCCGCGGGCTCCCCCGATAGGCTGCTCGTGCTGGCCGCGGTCAGCGCGCCGGAAGGGCTTGCACGCCTCGCCGACGCGTTCCCCGCCGCCGACCTGGTGACAGTCGGCGTCGACGAGGGCCTCGACGAGAACGGCTTCATCGTGCCGGGGCTCGGCGACGCCGGCGACCGGGCGTTCGGCAACGCCGAGTAGCCCGCGCCGACTCCTGGACAGCCGCCACTCGAAACCGACAGACTGTGGGCCTGGGACCTCCGTGGCAAGTGGAGCCACGCCCGGTTTCGGGTGGAGCGCTCACGCCGTTTCGACCCCCGCTCATTTCGAGTGGAGGGAAACCGCCATCGTGGGATTGTCGCTCCACTGGAACTCGCATTGCACGGGAAGCGTCAGACGCCCTCCACCCGAAACCACGAGGTCCGGCCTCGGGCAGCCGTCTGGCGGTTTGCCGGTCGCCGTCACCCGTCGGCCGGGCCATCGAGCGTCGCTCGCGCGCTCGTCGCGCTCCGGATGCGATCACGCAGGTCCGGCGCTTCGGCCGTCGGGACGAGACAGTCGAAGGTGACCCGCTCCTCGTAGGCCGCGTCGAACTCGCAGTCGGCGCTCTCTAGGATGCCACGGACCGTCCCCGAGTCGTCGTAGTCGACGGCGACGATGAACGTCTCGCTGGGGCGCTCCTCGACGATGCCGGCGTCCTCCAGGGCGACTTTCACCCCCTGCCCGTAGGCGCGCGCGAGGCCACCGACGCCGAGGTTCGTCCCGCCGTAGTAACGCGTGACGACGGCGACGACGTTCTCGACGGCTTCGCCCTGGAGGACGTTGAGTGCGGGCTTGCCCGCGGATCCCGAGGGCTCGTCGGCGTCGCTGGCCCACTCGCGGAGCAGGTCGGCGCGCACGCGATAGGCCGGGACGTTGTGCGTCGCATCGGCGTGGGCTGTCCGGACCTCCGACACGAAGGCTTCTGCCTCGTCGACGGTCCTGGCCGGCGCGACGTGGCCGATAAACTCCGAGCCCCGCACCTCGAAGCTCGCCTGGCCCTGCCCGGCGACGGTCCGGAACGTCTCGGTCACGTCCGTCCGTCGGGCGCGTGTCTGCGTAGGGCTTCGGGTTCTCCCTCGGCGCTCACGTACTCGGGGCACGTCTCGTGGACGGGCGCGTCGTCCACCAGGACGCCGACCGCCCGATCGGCCACTCGCCGCGGTGGAAGGCGACCGGGCGGCGTCGGTCCCCGTCGCCGACCAGGGTGCGAATCGCCGGGCCGCTGCCGCCAGCGACGGCGTGGTTCCGGCGCTCTCGACAGTGTATCGAACCCCAATGCATTTGCTCGCTTGCCGGCTAGACTCCTACCAGTGTCGATGGGTGCCGTGAGTGACGTGGTCGAGCTTTCGCCGGATCCGATGCTCGTCGCCGATGCGGCCGGCGACGTCGTGGCGGCCAACGAGGCCGCCGAGCGGTTGCTGGACTGCGACGGGTCGACCCTCGCCGACGTGTCGCTCTCGACGGTCCTCCGGACGGCCGGGACGGCCAGCGAGGAGCCGCTGACGGCCCTGTCCTCGGAGGAGGTCCGCCGTCTCGGCGGCGACGGGACCGTCTTCGCCGACTGTCCCGACGGACGGGCCATCCCGGTCGAGGTGACCCTCGCTGCGGCGGACGTCGATGGCGAGCGACGCCTGATCGCCACGCTCCGACAGGAACGGGGCGGCGGACGCTCGGACGACAGCGAGGAGCGCTACCGGCGCCTCCTCGAGTTCTCGCCGGCCCCGATCGTCATCTTCGACGACGAGGGCCGACTGGTCTACGCCAACCAGGCCGCGGCCGACCTCCACGAGGTCGACGCGCCGGCCGACCTGATCGGGACGTCCGGGGCGGAGTTCATCCACCCCGACGACCGTGAGGCGGCCCGGGGGCAGGTCGAACGCGTCGTCGAGGAGGGCGAGGCTCTCGAGGGGGTCCACCGGCGGCTGCTCACGGCCGACGGCGAGACGCGCCACGTGGTCTTCTCGAGTTTTCCCGCGTCGTTCGACGGGGAGCCCGCGGGGCAGATCGTTCTCTCGGACGTGACCGAACTCAAGGAGCGCGAGCGCGAACTCGAGCGACAGAACGAGCGCCTCGATCGGTTCGCCAGCATCGTCTCCCACGACCTCCGCAACCCCCTCTCGGTCCTGCACGGCTCGCTCGAACTGACCGACTGCGACGACGAACACGTCGAGCGCGCCCGGCGGGCCACGGACCGCATGGAGGAGCTGGTCGACGGCCTCCTCACCATCGCGCGCCAGGGGACCACGCCCGAGGAGACGACGCCAGTCTCGATTCCGGACGTCGCCAGACGGGCCTGGGAGACCGTCGACACCGCGGGCGCCGACCTCGTCGTCGAGACGGACGCCACGGTGGACGCCGACGAGTCTCGCGTCCGGGAGCTCCTCGAGAACCTCTTTCGCAACGCCGTGGAACACGGTTCCACGAGCCCTCGTTCGTCTTCGACCCACGAGGACGCCGTCGAGCACGGCTCGACGAGCACTCAGTCGCAAGCTCCCGAGGACGCCGTGGAACATGATTCCACGAGCTCTCGTTCGTCTTCGACTCACGAGGACGCCGTCGGACGCGAGGCGTCCGACGAGCCCCCGGTCGCTGACACTCCCGGGGACGCCGTCGAACACGGCGGCGACTCGCTCACGGTCACCGTCGGCGAGGGACCGAACGGCGTGTTCGTGGCCGACGACGGCACCGGCATCCCCCCGTCGGACCGCGAGTCCGTCTTCGAGACCGGCGTCTCGACGGCCGAGGACGGCATGGGACTGGGACTCGCCATCGTCGACGAGATCGCCGAGGCCCACGGGTGGACCGTCACCCTGACCGAGAGCACGGAGGGCGGCGCGCGCTTCGAGTTCGCCTGTGCCTGAGCGGGGCCGACGGCCGTCCCGCGCTCACTCCAGTTCGATCCGCCGGACGAAGGGCATCGCGCTGATCTCGTTGAGCAGCGACCCCGGCAGGTCGCCGTCGGCGATGATGTACAGCACGGGCTCGTCGGTGAACTCCGGGTCCTCGCTGATGACCTGCCGGATCGTGATGCCCTCCTCGGCGATGGCGCTCGTGACCTGCGCGACGATGCCCGACTCCTCTGCGTCGCGCACCGCGACGGTCAGCACGGTCAAATCGAGCACCGGCGCGAGGTCCATGAGGCTCGGAATCGCGGAGATGTTCTGGAAGATCGGCCGCAGTTCGTCGTCCTCCAGGATCGCACTCGTGGTCGCGTCGACGACCCGCCGGTCGACCTCGACCTCCCGGGCGATGCCGGTGTTGGGGATCTCGATGCCCCCGGAGACCACCCGGCCGTCGTCGTTGACGGAGAAGCCCCGCTCCAGGAGCAGGCGGATCACCCGCTGCTGGCTGGGCGAGTCCGCGAACTTCTCCATGATCTCGTCGAACATGCGGAAGTGGTGGGAAGGAGGGGTCAAAGGCGTTCGGCAATGCCTGCCGGTGGTGGCGGCTTCTCCCCGCCCGCACTCAGAGGTCGCCCTTCGTACTCGGCGTCGCGCCGCCGCGGCGCTCGTCGATCCGCGTGGCGTCGTCGAGCGCTCGCGCGAGGCCCTTGAACAGCGCCTCGACCTCGTGGTGGGCGTTCTCGCCCCGGACCTCGGCGTGGAGCGTCAGCCCGGCGTTGGTCGCCACGGACCGCAGGAAGTGCTGGGCCATGTAGCTCGACATGCCGCCGACCGTCTCCTCGCTGAACTCGCCCTCGAAGACGAAGTACGGGCGGCCGCTGACGTCGACGACGACGGTGGCCCGGGCCTCGTCCATCGGGACGGTGCGGTCGGCGTAGCGGACGATGCCGCGGCGCTCGCCGAGGGCCTCGTCCAGCGCCTGGCCGAGGGTGATGGCGACGTCCTCGACGCTGTGGTGGGCGTCGACGGCCAGGTCCCCGTCGCAGGTGACCGTCAGGTCGAACAGGCCGTGGGTGGCCAGTGCGTCGAGCATGTGGTCGAGAAAGGGCAGGCCCGTGTCGACGGTCGAGTCGCCGTCGCCGTCGACGTCGAGCGTCACCTCGACGTCCGTCTCGGCGGTCTCGCGCGTGACCGCGGCCGTTCGCTCGCTCATACTTCCTCCCTGACGGGCCGCATACAAGGCGATTGCGGCTGGTGCGACCCTGTCGGTGCCCGTGTGGCCCGTCGCCACGGCGCACGATCGCGGCCCTTTTGGGGGCACTCCGCGTAGCCGGCGGGCATGGACGTCCTGACGCTGGGGCCGGCCGGGACCTACTCCCACCGGGCCGCGGGGGCCATCGCGGCCGACGACGAAATCGAGTTCACCGAGTCGGTCACGGCCATCATCGAGGCCGTCGCCGGCGAGGGACAGAGTCCCTCGGGCAACCGGACGCAGTCCAGTGAGTCCGGGGAGTTCGACCGCGGCGTCGTCCCCGTCGAGAACAGCATCGAGGGGAGCGTCACCGAGTCCCTCGACGCCTTCGCCGACTACGACGTGGCCGTCGTCCGCGAGATCATCACGCCGATCCGCCACGCGCTCCTGGCCCAGTCCGGGGACTTCGCGACCGTCGCCAGCCACGCGCAGGCCCTCGCCCAGTGCCGGGGCCACCTCGAGGAGCACTACCCCGACGCCGACATCGAGGCCGTCGCCAGCACGGCCCGCGGGGTCGAACGCGCTCGCGAGGACCCCGCCATCGCGGCCATCGGCCACCCCGCAAACGCCACCGACGACGGGTCCGCCCTCCAGGTCCTGGCCGAGGACATCCAGGACCGGACCTCCAATGCGACGCGCTTTCTCGTCGTCGCGCCGCCCGACGAGCGCACCGAGGCCGGCAGCAAGACCTCGATCATCGTCTACCCGAACGTCGACTACCCGGGGCTCCTGCTCGAACTCCTCGAACCCTTCGCCGAGCGCGACATCAACATGACGCGCCTGGAGTCCCGACCCAGCGGCGAGCGCCTGGGCGACTACGTCTTCCACGTCGACATCGCCGCGGGCCTCTACGAGGAGCGGACGCAGGCGGCCCTGGCCGACGTCGAGGCGCTCGCCGACGACGGCTGGGTCCGGCGGCTGGGCTCATACGACAGCGAGACGGTCGTCTAGGCCCGGTTCGAGGGTGGCATTAAAGCCCGCGGCGCCCCAAGTGTGTCGTATGAGCCGGAACGACCCGTTCGGCGAGATCGAGCGGCTGTTCGACCAGTTCGGCCTCGACGTGGAGGGTGGCGGCGTCGCCGTCGACGTCCTCGACGCCGGGGACGCCATCGAGGTGACCGCGGACCTCCCGGGCTACGAGACCGACGACATCGACGTCCAGTTACAGGAGGGGCGGCGCCTGACCGTCACCGCCGAGGCCGAGAGTGAGAGCGAACGCGAGGAGGGACAGTTCGTCACGCGCGAGCGCCGGCGTCAGTCGGTCAGTCGCACCGTCCGGCTGCCCGAACCGGTCGACGAGGCGGGCACGGAGGCCACCTACACCAACGGCGTCCTGACCGTCAGACTGCCGAAGCGCGAGCGCAGCGAGGGGACGGACATCCCCGTGAGCTGAGCTCCGCCCGCTGCTCGCCCGGGAGGGGAACGCATTTGAGCGCGCCGGCCGACCCCCGGGTATGCCGCTGTCGCCCGGCGAGCCGGTCCCGGAGGTCACCGCGACCACGCAGGACGGCGACCGGATCACGGTCGACTTCCAGGCGCCGACGGTGCTTTTCTTCTACCCCGAGGACGGATCCCCCGGCTGTACGACCGAGGCCAGCCAGTTCCAGGCCGAACTCCCGGCCTACCGGGAGGCCGGCGTCGCCGTCTACGGCATCTCGACCGACGACGTCGACGCCCACGCCGCCTTCGCCGAGCACCAGGACCTCGCCTACGACTTGCTCGCCGACCCCGACGGGAACGTCGCCGAGGCCTTCGGCGTCGACCTGACGGACGGGCGGGCGGCGCGAACCACCTTCGTCTGCGCCCGGGGACAGGTCTGCGGACTCTACGAGGGCGTCCGGCCCGACGGCCACGCGCGCAACGTCCTGGTGGACATCCTGGACGTCGGCCTCGTGACGGTCGACTGAGGACGGCCGCCCGGTGGCCCCTAGTCGATGTGGATCGCGGGCCGGCCGGGCGTTGCCTGGCTCGCGAGGTCGTCGGGTGCGTCCGCGGCGGCCAGAATTTCGACGTCGGCGTCGAACTCCCGCTGGATCAGCCACCGCGCGCGTTCGAGCGCGTCCAGTTCGTCCCCGGGCGCGAGCTGGTCGTCGAGGTGGCCCTGCCCGGCGAGGTCCTTGGCGTAGTCGGCGGCGGCCTCGCCGTGGCGCTGGAGGTCCTCGTTTTGCATGACCGTCGGGACCACGTTCCCGTCGGCCTCGCGAGCGATCTCGAGGACGTCGTGTTTCCACTCGGGCGCGACGGCCACTTCGATCCGCTCGGGGTCGTCGATGCCAGCCACGTCCACGATGTCGCGCACGTCCTCCCGGGTGTTCTCGATCAGGCGGCGCTCGACGTCGTAGTCGGCGGGCATCTCGGCTGTCGGCCAGTCGGCCTGGGCCACGAGTCCGTCGCCGCCGAGCAGGTCCCAGACCTCCTCGGCGACGTGGGGAGCGACCGGAGCGAGGAGCTTCGCGACCACGGTGAGGCCGTCTTCGAAGGTGCCCGTCTCCGGCGTGACCGAGTCCTCGTACTGGCGCAGCAGCGAGACGAGTTCGCGCACGGCCTGGAGCGCGTGGTTGAAGCGGAAGGCCTCGAACTCCTCGGTGGCACGCGCCGCGGTCGCTTCGGTCTCGCGCTGGACGTACTCGGCGACGTGGGTGGTGACCTCGACGTCGAGCCCGTCCTCGACCTCGATGCGGCCGTCTACGGTCTCGACGTCGCCCTCGGCGTAGCGCTCGGCCAGTTCGTGGACGCTCTGGAGGAAGTTGTGGGCGCCGCGGACCCCCTCCTCGGTCCAGTCGAAGTCCTTCTCGGGCTGGGCGGCGCTCATCATGAAGAAGCGCGCCGTGTCGGCGCCGTAGTCCTCGACGATGCGCTGGGGCGAGACGACGTTGCCCTTGGATTTGGACATCTTCGAGCCCTCCAGCAGGACCATGCCCTGGTTCGTCAGGTGCTCGAAGGGCTCGCGGACCCCTTCGAGGAAGTCCAGGTCCTCGAGGACCTTCGTGAAGAAGCGCGCGTACAGCAAGTGCATCACCGCGTGCTCGATGCCGCCGACGTACTGGTCGACGGGCATCCAGTCCGACGCCCGATCGGCGTCGAAGGGGGCATCGTCAAGGTCCGGCGAGACGTACCGGAGGAAGTACCACGACGAGTCGACGAAGGTGTCCATCGTGTCCGTCTCGCGCACGGCGTCGCCACCGCACTCCGGACACTCCACGTGCTTCCAGTCCTCGGCGGCGTCCAGCGGATTCCCCGTCGTGTGGACGAACTCCGGCAGTTCGACGGGGAGGTCCTCCTCCGGCACGGGAACGAAGCCACAGTCCTCGCACTCCACCATCGGGATGGGCGTTCCCCAGTAGCGCTGGCGGGAGATCAGCCAGTCGCGCAGCCGGAACTCGATCCGGTGCTCACCGTCGAACTCGTCGACGAACCGCTCGCGGGCCTCGGCGCTCGCCAGTCCGTCGAACTCGCCGCTGTTGACGAGGACCCCGTCCTCGGTGTAGGCTTCCTCCTGGACGTCGATTTCGTCCGGCTCGACGTCGGCGTCGGGGGCCGGTTCGACGACCTGCTCGATCGGCACGTCGTGGGCCTCGGCGAAGGCGTGGTCGCGCTCGTCGTGGGCCGGGACGGCGTAGAGCGCGCCCGTGCCGACGTCCTCGAGGACGTAGTCGGCGACGTAGACCGGGATCTCCTCGCCCGTCGCGGGGTTGGTGGCGTACTCGCCGGTGAAGACGCCGGAGGTCTCGTCCAGTTCGTCCTCGTCGGCGTGTTCGGCCTGGTGGACGTACTCGGCGATTTCCTCGTCGTCCTCCGCGAGTTCCTGGGCGACCGCGTGGCCGGGCGCGAGCGAGAAGAAGGTCGCGCCGTGGATGGTGTCGAGCCGCGTCGTGAAGATTTCGACGCTGTCGCCGGTCGTCAGTTCGAACTCGACCGAGTCCCCCTCCTGGCGCCCGATCCAGTTGCGCTGCATCTCGCGGACGTTCGCGGGCCACCCCGCCAGGTCGTCGAGCGCGTCGATGAGTTCGTCGGCGTAGTCGGTGATCGTGAAGACCCACTGGTCGAGTTCTCTCGCTTCGACGGGCGTCTCACAGCGCCAACAGACCTCTGCCTCCCCCTCGACCTGCTCGTCGGCCAGCACCGTCTCGCAGGAGGGACACCAGTTGATCTCCTCTGCACGGCGGTCCACCAGCCCTTCCTCCCGGAACCGCTGGAAGAGCCACTGGTTCCACCGGTAGTAGTCGGGCTCGCAAGTCGCGAGTTCGCGCTCCCAGTCGTACCCGAAGCCCATGGCCTGCATCTGCTCGCGCATCTGCTCGATGCACTCCATCGTCCAGTCGCGGGGATTCGTGTCGCGCTCCTCGGCGGCGTTCTCGGCGGGGAGGCCGAAGGCGTCCCAGCCCATCGGGTGGAGGACGCTTTCGCCGCGCATCCGCTCGAAGCGGGCGAACGCGTCCGTGATGGTGTAGTTCCGGACGTGGCCCATGTGGAGATTCCCGGAGGTGTAGGGGAACATCGCGAGGACGTACGAGGGATCGGTCTCGTCGTCGGCGATGCGGAAGACGTCGGCCTCCTCCCACGCGCGCTGCCACCTGGGTTCGACCTCGCCGTGATCGAACCCCCGCTCGCGCTGCTCGCCAGTCCCGGCTGTCATGATGTCTGTTTCTTCGCGGTCGGACTGTGCTATACCTTTCCATTCCTGGGACGGGCTGGGACCCGAGACCCCTGGCATCTGGCGCTGGATTCGAGTCTCGAAAGCCCTCGGCCCGCTCGTGGTTGCTGACCGACATATCCTCACTTCGTTCGGATAGTGGCCGCTCAGCAACCACGAGGACGTTCACGGCTCCGCCGCTCACTCCGAGTCCTCCCGCCGGTCGGACTCGCGGTCCTCGCCCTTTCAGTCCACCAGGCGTCGACGCACGACCGGGCCACACCCTCCCCAACCGATTCGCTCACTCACTTCGTTCGTTCACTCATCCCTCGCGCGGCGCTCTCTCGACACCTCGCGTCGCTCGGCAGTCTCGACAGCGCGCGCCAGTTCGTGAAACGGTGCACGCAACAGCCCCTTTAGCACCGATTTCCAGACTTCTACGCCTCCGTACCTACGAGGGCAAAGTCAGTACCCAGCCCGGCCTCCCGAGCACCCTCGTAGATCACGTGCGAGGCGGCGACGTCCTGGATCGCCAGGCCGGTCGAGTCGAAGACCGTCACACCCTCCTGGACCGCGTCGACCTCCCCCGCCACGACCTCACCCAGCTCGGCGTAGATGTCGTCATCGTCCAGCACCCCCTGGCTCCAGGGGACGTTGATCTCGCCGGAGTGTGTGCACTGGGCGTAGTCGTCGATCACGATGGTCGCGTCCTGTAGCACCGCGTCCGCGATTTCGTGTTTGCCCTCGGCGTCGGCCCCCATCGCGTTGACGTGCGTGTCCGCCCCGACAGTGTGGACGATCGGCTCCCGCACTGGCGTCGTCGTCGAGACCACGTCGCAGGCGGCCGCCTCCTCGATGCTGCCGCGAACCACCTCGTAATCCTCCCCGTACCGCGCCTCGAAGTCCGCCAGCGCGTCCTCGTCGCGGTCGGCGATGACGACGCGTCGAACGTCCCGGACCTCGGCGATGGCCTCCAGTTGGGAGTGCGACTGGACCCCCGCCCCCACGAGCCCGAGGGAGTCCGCGTCGTCGCGGGCGAAGTGGTCCGTCGCCACGGCCGCAGCGGCGCCGGTCCGGAGGCGCGTCAGCGTCGTCCCGTCGAGGACGGCCAGCGGGACAGCCGTTTCGGGGTCGGAGTAGATCATCGTGCCCATGACCGTCGGGAGGTCGTGGCGGTCGGGGTTCTGCGGGTGGGAGTTGACCCACTTCACGCCGGCGCCCTCCCAGGGTTCGCCCGGGCCCTCGGTCGCGTCGATGTAGGCCGGCATCGAGCGGAAGTCGCCGTCGTACTGGGGCAGGTCGACGTATGACTTGGCGGGCATCTGGGCGTCGCCGCGGGCGTAGGCCGCGAAGGCCCCCGCGACGGCGTCGATGATCGCGGGCAGGTCGGCGCTCGCGGCGACGTCGTCCGGGCCGAGGAGGAGCGTGTTCATGCGCCGAACCTGGCACGCGGCGGCACTTAGTTCATGCAGGCACCCGCTGAGGGAGTCAGTCTTCCCAGAGTGAGGAGCACTGGACCAGTTCGGCGACGGCTCGCGGTTCGGGGTACGCGTCGCCGTCGTCGACGACCAGCGTCTCGAACGGCTCGACGTGTTCCTCCTCCCGCCAGGAGAGGGTCTTTTCGAACGCGTCGCTGGACACGTCTGCGCGGTACTGGCCGAGTCTTCGGTCGTAGGCATTCACCGATCGACGCTCGTCCGGGCCGAGTTCGATGGCGTCCTCGAACACCTGCTCCTCGCCTTCGACCCAGGTGATCGCAAGATCGACGGTGAGGGACCCACCGGACTCGTTGCGGACCTCGAAGTCGTGCCGTCCCTTGCTCGGGACGGCTTCGACGAGTTCGATGCGCGTCGTCTCGCCGTCAGTCGTGAGGTCGGCCCGGTAGGTCGCAGCCTCCGCCTGGAGGTACGATTCGGCCGGGTCCAGGACGTGTGACAGGTATGGCTCGTCGCTCGTCTCGTAGGTGCCGTCTGCGAGCGCGGCCTGGACCTCCTCACGGGCTGGCTCCGGGAGCGTTTCGACGTCGATCACCAGCCGGGGACACTGCTCGTAGTCGGCGGGCGCCGGCACCGACGGCTCGTCGTTCGCGTCCGTGTCCGTCTCGGGATCGGCAGACTCGTCCGCGTCGCCGAGGCAACCAGGGACACCCGCGACGAGGACCCCGAGCGACGCCAGCAGCGGGCGGCGGTACATGGATCGGCGTTCATATCTGATCGGCAAGTGCCTTCTCATCCGGTGGACTCGCATGCGAGGTGCACCTCGGATACCTGGTGTCGCTCGGCCGAGACAAACCACCGAAACGATTACCCGTTCTTGCATACAACGTATGCACGTGAGCACCTCTATTCGGGTCTCCGATCAGACCAAGTCGATGCTGGCAGTCCTCAAGGAGGACGACGAGAGCTGGGACGAGTTCCTCAACCGGCTGGCCCGTCGCGAGCGGGACGTCGAGGAACTCGGTGGATTTGCCGACGAAGGAATCATCGACCACATGGAGGCGGCAAACGAGGACCTCAGTCGCTCCCTCGAGGACAACGTTCGGGACGGGCCGAAGACGTGATCTGCCTCGACAACAGCGTTCTTAGCCGGTTCGCCAGCTCGGCGGCGTCTCCCTCGATAGACGACTACCTCGCGGCCCATTCTTCGGAGCCCTGGACGATCCCCGCAACGGTGGCTTTCGAGTACTACTCGTATTTCGAGACGCGGGGAGAGATTCGCCGCCAGCAGCGAAAGCTGAATTCCGTCTTCGATGGGATTCTCCCAGCTACCGACGAGGGTGTCGTAGAAGCCGCGCAGATACGAACCTCCCTCGCTGCTCAGGACGCGACGCTCGATACTGCCGACCTTCTTCACGTCGCGACGGCTCGAGAAGCTGGCGCCACGTTCGTGACCCGCGACGTCGACGATTTCGACGAGGAGCCCGTTCGCCAGTTGCTCGACGTCGACCTCATTCGGTCCTGATTCCCGATTCCATCCGCGCTCAATCCACAGACGGGGCGATCTGTGATACTGATCCCAGTTTTCTTCAGCGATGACGAATACGTGTTTCAGCTCTTCGATGGGCCGTCTGTAACGGCTCCACAGCGTCCACGCTGGCACGGAACTCGAAGCTTCACCCCCCAGGTCCGTCTGCAACATAGCCAATTTCACGGCCTCAGCGTCCCTCCGTTTCGGTTACAGTCCACCGTTTTCGTGGACTCTCGCCCCTCTGACAACCACGAGGTCGACGGAAATGGGGCCAGCCCGATCACGGATGTGATGGCGTTCGCTTCCGATCCACCAGCTCTCCCCAGTCGTAGCTCCGCCCGCAGGACTCGCAGTACGCCGTCTCGCGTTCGACGGCGGGCTGGAGCCGGACGTGGCCCCTGGGACAGGCGATCCGCCAGTCCTCCGCGAGGGCTGCGCGGTCGATCATCGGTCCGTGCGGCGGACGTGCCAGGCTGGTTCGCCGCCGGTCGCGTACCGCGAGACCGACAGCGGGCCCGTGCGCGCGAGACGGTTCGTCGCGGCCGCCGCCTCGCCGGGGTCGAGGCGCGTCACGCTCGTCAGGTCCGACAGTGTCACGACGCCCGAGTCGGGCACGAGGGTTCGGAGGGCGTTGTAGACGATCCGGACGGCGGCGTCGCCGGGCTGGCACGCTTCGTCTGGCGAATCGACCGTCGCTCGTGAGGCGGTCGTGGTTGGTGGCATAGCCCGAACGACGGTCGGCCAGCACAAGGCCGTATCCGGGGTGGTTCCGGAAGGGCCGAAAAGACGGTACCGCAGAAGAGGGGGCAGAAGATCAGGTGACGGGGATCCTCGCTACGCTCGATTCCGTATCGGGGCTGACGCCGCTCGGCATCGAGGTCGCCGAGGCGACCTCGCTTGCTTTGCGGGTCGCGCCGATGGCGCTCCCCGCTCCGCTTCGAGGTCTCGCTCGCGTTGCTCGCTCCGACCTCGCTTACATAGCGCCGCCCATACCACCCATACCGCCCATGCCACCCATGCCGCCGCCGGGGGCGCCACCGGGCCCGCCGTCCTCTTCGCCCTCGGTGGACAGGTCGCCGGCGGAGATGATGTCGTCGATTTTCAGCACCAGGTTCGCGGCCTCGGAGGCCGAGGACATGGCCTGGCGCTTGGCGTGGGCCGGCTCGACGATGCCCGCCTCGAAGGTGTCGCCGACCTCGCCGCTGAGGACGTCCAGTCCGGCGCGTGTGTCGCCGCCCTCGTGGGCGGAGCGCAGGTCGACCAGCGAGTCGATGGGGTCGAGCCCGGCGTTCTCGGCCAGAGCGCGCGGGACGACTTCGAGGGCGTCCGCGTAGGCCTCGATGGCGAGCTGCTCGCGGCCGCTGACGGAGTCGGCGTAGTCGCGCAGATGGGAGGCGACCTCGACCTCGGGGGCGCCGCCACCGGGCAGGACCGTGCCCTCGGCGATGGTGTCGGCGACGACGGCCAGGGCGTCCTGGATGCCACGCTCGACCTCGTCGACGACGTGCTCGGTGGAGCCACGCAGGAGCAGGGTCACACCGTGGGAGTCCTCGTCCAGTCCCTCGACGTAGGTCAGGTCCTCGTCCTCGTCGTAGGTGACGTTCGCGCTGCCGAGGTCGTCGGCACTCGCCGAATCGAGGTCGGAGACGATGTTCGCGCCGATGACGTCCGTCAGGAACTCGAGGTCGGACTTCTTGACGCGCTGGGCGGCGAAGATGCCGCGCTTGGCCAGGTAGTGCTCGGCCATGTCGTCGATGCCCTTCTGGCAGAAGACGACGTTCGCACCGGTCTCCTCGATCCGGTCGACCATCTCCTCGAGCTGGGCCTCCTCCTGCTCGATGAACTGCTGGAGCTGGCTCGGATCGGAGACGCTGATCTCCGAGTCGACTTCCGTCTCCTCGACCTCGATGGGCGAGTCGAGCAGGAGGACGTTCGCGTCGTCGACCTGCGTGGGCATGTTCTCGTGGAGCGGGGGCTTCTTGACCAGACACCCCTCGAACAGCTCGGACTCGCTGGCGGGCTGCCCGGTCTGGGTTTCGACCTTGATGTAGGCGGTGTCGACCACGTAGGAGCCGTCGTCGGCCTCCACGGTGACCGCGCGGACGCCGTCGACGACGACGTCGGCGAGGACGTCCTTGTGCTGCTCGGCACCCTTGCCCGTCATCGACGTGATGGCGACCTTCCGCAGGAGGTCGCGGTCCTCGCGGTCGACGTCGATGGCGATGTCGTCGACCTTCGACCGGGCCTCCTCGGAGGCCATCGTGAAGCCCTTGATGATGGCCGTCGGGTGGATGTCCTGTTCGAGGAGGTCCTCGGCGCCGCCGAGGAGTTCGCCCGCGACCGCGACTGCGGTCGTCGTGCCGTCGCCCGCCTCCTCCTCCTGGGTCTGGGCGACCTCGACGATCATCTCGGCCGTCGGGTTGTCGATGTCCATCTCGTCTAAGATGGTGACCCCGTCGTTCGTGACGGTGATGTCACCGATGGAGTTGACGAGCATCTTGTCCATGCCCTTCGGCCCCATCGTCGAGCGTACCGACTCGGCGACCGCGCGCGCGGCGGAGATGTTGTGCTCCTGCGCGCTCTTGTCTTTCATGCGCTGGGCGTCTTCGCCCAGAATGATCATGGGCTGGCCCTGCATTCGCTGTTGGCTCATAGTCGAGTGAAGGTATGATTGTGATTCTATATAAATGGTGGTGGTTGCAAGTGGTCACAGCGCTACCGGCGTACGACCGTCCTCTCCGGTATCACCGGACAGTACCGGGCAGACGCACCGGAACTGCGGTCCAGGCGACGGGGGTGCCCGGCTGCCCCTTCTTTTATTTAAATTTGGTGGCGGCGGCAGCGAATCGAGCACCGAACCGGGCCCGGTCCCGCCGCCCCTCGCGTCACACGACCTCCGACGACAGCACGAGCGCCGTGACCCAGCTGGCGGCCGTGGCTACTAGGAGGACGACTGTGATGACGAGCAAATCGAACGTCCTCGACGGGGTTTTCCGGATGCCGGGAATCCAGTCGAAGACGTACAAACCCGTTACCAGGAGGGCAAAGAGGAACACGGCCGTGACCATGCTCGCGTAGGGGTGCTCGTAGAGACCGGGTCGCGGATCCATCGTTCGAAAGCCCTCCTCACGAGTGTCCAGTTGGGGACGTGGCATGAATCGTTCGGCTCACCCGTCCAGTTGGCCACTCGCTGCGTCGCACCGACACCCTTCCGTCTCCACAACCGCTCGAACAGGCTACCGAGCCGACCGAGAACGGGGCCCGATCCCGTACTCGACGGGCCACCGCGACTGTACCGTGGCGAGAGGGGTGGCAGGTCGCCGCGCTCCTCGGTCAGAGCCCCCAGAAGACGACGATGCCGGCCGTCGTGACGACAGTCAGTATCAGCTGTAACGGCGCACCGACGCGGGCGAAGTCGGTAAACTTGTAGCCGCCGGGTCCGTAGACCATCAGGTTCGTCTGGTAGCCGACGGGCGTGAGCAGCGGCGTGCTGGCGGCGAAGGTCACCGCCATCGCGAACGCGAATGGGTTGGCGCCGAGTTGGCCGGCGACCTCGACCCCGACCGGCAACAGCAACACGACGCTGGCGGTGTTGCTGATCATCTCCGTGACCAGGGCGGTCCCCAGGTAGAACATGCCCAGGACGACGATCGCGGGCAAGAGGACGCCCGCAGAGACGACGAGGTCGGCGATGACGTCCGCCGTGCCGGAGGCCTCGACCGCGATGCCGAGCGGGATGACGCCCGCCACCATGAAGATCACTTCCCAGTCGATGGCCTCGTACGCGTCTTCCGGTGTGAGGATGCCCGTAAAGAACATCGCGGCGACGCCCGTCAGCGCACTGACCATGAGCGAGAGGACGTCGAGGGCCGCGAGTCCGAGGGCCCCGGCGAGAATCCCCAGCGCGACTGGAATCTTCGACCGGTCGAAGTCCTCCCACCGGTCCCCGGTGGAGATGGCGACGTTCGAGTCCCTCGCGAGGCGGTCGAGGACCTGGTCGCCCGCCTGCACCAGGATGACGTCACCGGCGTGTAACCGCACCTCCCGGAGGCGCTGGCGGATCACCTCGTCCCCGCGACGGATGGCCAGCACGGTCACGTCGTAGTCGCGCTCGAAGTCCGCGACGCCGCTGCGCCGACTCGACCAGGGGCCGGGCAACAGCACGACCTCCGTGAGTTCGATCTGCTCGTCGGTCGCCGCCTCCGCCGTCTCGTCGCCGGTCTCCGCTGCGTCGTCGCCGGCCGTCTCGTCCTCGCCGGGAGCGCCACTGGGCTCGCGGTCCGTCGACCCCCAGCCGTGACGCCGCGGCGAGAAGCCGGGCGGGAGGGGTTGCTCGTCCGCTTCGGCCGCCTCCAGGACTTCCGGCAGCAGTTGCAGTTGGTCCTGCTCGAGTACCTCCTGGAGGGTGTCCTGGTCGGCTCTGACGGAGAGGACGTCCCCGGCCCGGATTCGCTCCGACCCGAGCCGCCGGCTCAACGTTCGCTGGCCGCGGACGATCTGGAAGACGTCGAGGTCGAGGTCCCCCTCACTCAGTTCCCCGACGCGGGATCCGACGAGCGGCGACTCCTCCATGACGACCACGTCGGTGAGGTAGTCGGTCATGCCGAACGTTTCGGTGGGCGATCCTCCCGGCTGGATCCGTGCCGGAGTGAGGTACCGACCGACGGTGAGCAGGTAGACGACCCCCACGAGCAAGAGGATGGCACCGAGTTGCGTGAACTCGAGCAGCGCGAACGGCTCTGCGCCGGGGCCGCCAACCTGGACCCACACCTCGCTGGCCAGGAGGTTCGTGATCGTCCCGACGACGGTGAGCATGCCCCCGAGCATCGAGGCGAACGACAGCGGGATCAGGAGCTTCGAGGGCGAGGTCTTCGTCCGCCGAGCGAGGTTCGTTATCGCCGGGATCAACACGGCGACGACAGAGACGTTGCTGACGACCCCGCCCGGTGGCCCGGAGAGTGTGACCGTGGCGAGCAACTGCCGGAACTCGTCGTCCCCGGCGAACGCGACCAGTTTCCGCGTGAGGATCTGGATGACGCCGGTTCGGCGGACGCCCTCGCTCAGGACGAACATCGCCAGCACCGTGAGCGTCGCCGGGTTCGAGAATCCCGAGACGCCCTCTGCTGGTGACACGCCCGTCCACTCCCCGAGGAGGACGAGCACGACGACGACCCCGACCGCGGTGGCGTCGATCGGAACCGGCTGGGTGACGAAGAGGACGAAGACGGCGGCGATGATGGCCAGGACGACCACCACGTCGACCGAGACCGGAAGCTGCACGGGGAGTTGCTGCAGGGGAACTGCCGTGGTCCCCGAGACGAAAGCGAAGAGAGGACGCATCTGTTATGCGGAGGATTGCCCGACTCGTCACATAGAATTTGGGTTCTTCCCCGTCCTGCCACTCGCTCCTGCCCGGATCCAGGCGGAACGTCACCGCGCTCCGCTTCTCGATCCGTGGTAGTTTCATCACGCGTCACTGCTGTTGGTTCGTCAGTGCGCCTCCCGTGGGGCGATCACTCGATTTCCAACTGTCCGTTCCCGCCGTCCCCGTCTCCGCCGTTCTCGGGCCACTCGAGTTCGAACTCGACGCTCAGTTCGCCGGCGGCGTTCGCCGGCCCCTCCCGTTCGGCTTTCACCTCGAACGTCGGTCGTGCTGGCGGGTCCAGCGTCACGGATTCGGCACCCGCTTTCAATTCGATCGCGCTCCCGCTCTCGAGGTTGTCGGCGACTCGCCGAAGCAGTGCTGCGATCTCCTCTCGACTCTGGTTGCTCTCGGACTTGAACAGAACTTCTTCGGGCATACACTGACTCTTCGACGCGGAGACCGAAAAACCCGTCTGCTGCTTCGGTGGTCTCCGGAATCGACCGGCCGGTATTCCGTCGCCCGCCAGGGGCGATTGATGGGAACACTCGGGGCCCCTCGACGGCGAACTGGGGCCAGCGAGTCGTCGCTTACCCCGTCGTTATCGGGGTGGTCCGACGAGGTGGGGCTGGACGGTTTGCCGGACAGCCGGGGTCACACACTTTTGGCACCGCGGGGAGAAGCCCTCTCATGTTCGATCGGATCCTGTTCCCGACGGACGGGAGCGACGGTGCGGAGATCGCACTGGAGCACGTCCTGGACCTGGCTCGAACCCACGACGCGACGCTCCACGTTCTCAACGTCGCCGACACGACGGTCCACAGTACGACGCGCGTGGGCGGCGAGGTGATCGACGCCCTCGAGACGGCGGGCGACGCGATCGTCGCAGAGACGGCAGCGACGGCGTCCGAACGCGGCGTGTCGACCGTCACCGAGGTGCTGCAGGGCGGCGTTCCGGAGACGATCGTCGACTACGCCGACGAGTACGGCATGGACCTCGTCGTCATGCCGACCAAGGGCCGAACCGGGCTGGAGCGGCTGGTGCTGGGCAGCGTGACCGAGCGGGTCCTCCGGTCCGCCTCGACCCCGGTGTTGACCATCAACCCGGACGCGACCCAGATCCGGTATCCGTACGAATCCGTCCTCGTCCCGACGGACGGCAGCGACACCGCCGACGGCGCTCTCGAGGTGGGAGTCGACATCGCGCGGCGCCACGATGCCCGGTTGCACGTGCTGTCGGTCGTCGACGTGACGAGTCTCGGCGTCGACGTCTACTCGGCGGTTCAGGTCGACGTCCTCGAAGACCGGGCCAAGGAGGTGATCGACGAGGCGACGGACTACGCCCGCGACGAGTCCGTGTCGTCCGTCGAGGGAAGCGTCGAATACGGGAGCGCAGTCCACCGGGCGATCCGGTCGTCCGTCGACGAGCACGACGCCGATCTGGTAGTGATGGGCACGCACGGACGGTCGGGACTCGATCGGTATCTCCTGGGCAGCGTCGCCGAGAAGATCGTCCGGACGGCGCCAGTACCCGTGTTGACGGTACCGAAGCGGGATCCTGGCGAATAACGGCTACCGGCTCGGCCCCTTCTCGTCGAGACTCGGTGACGCGTCCCCCGGCAGGTCCGCACTCCCGCTGATCGCCCGGAGTAATTGCTATACCGCTGGCTCCAAAGGTTTCGGCAATGCGGTTCGACCCGTCGTTCCTCGCGACGCTCGCCCGACTCCCGTCTCTCGATTTACCCGTATCGGTGGACGTGCTCGTCGTCCTCGCCATCGTCCTCGTCACGCTCGTCCTCTTCGTCACCCAGCCGGTCCCGATCGACGCTACCGCCATCGCGCTCATGGTGGCACTGATACTCCTCGGTCCCTGGACGGGGGTATCCCCGGAGGATGGGCTCTCCGGATTCTCGAATCCGGCGACGCTCACGGTGCTGGCGATGTTCGTCCTGAGCGAAGGCGTTCGCCGAACCGGCGTCATCCAGATCCTCACGCGGAAGATGCAGGCCTTCGCCGGTGACGACGAGACGAAACAGCTCCTGGCGATCGTGGGGCTTTCTGGCCCCTCGGCGGGGTTCGTCAACAACACCCCGATCGTCGCCATGCTGATTCCGGCCGTGACGAACCTCGCGAGACGGACGAAGACGTCGCCCTCGAAGCTCCTGATTCCGCTGTCGTTCGCCTCGATGCTCGGTGGAACCCTGACCGTCATCGGCACGTCGACGAACCTCCTCGCGAGCGACGTCTGGGCGGCGGTCGGCGGACCGAACGCAGAACCGTTCTCCCTGTTCGAGTTCACGCAACTCGGCGCCATCGTCCTCGGCGTCGGGATCGTGTACCTCCTGACCATCGGTCGACACCTCACGCCGGCGAGAATTCGAGCGACCGAGTCGCCGACCGACGAGTTCGGCATGACCGACTACCTCACCGACGTGGTCGTCATGGCTGACTCGCCGCTCGTCGGACAACGGATCCGGACGTTGGACGAGAACGACCTCGACCTCGACGTCTTCCAGATCGTCCGGGATGGCCAAACAATCGTCCACCGGCTGGCGACTGAACGACTCCACTCCGGCGACGTCCTCTCCGTTCGGACGGACCAGGAGACGCTCAGGCAGATACTCGAGGACGATCACCTTCAGCTCCTTCCCGAAGTCCTCGAAGCCGACGAGAGCGAGGCGGAGTCGCTCCCGGCGGGGTTCACCCCCGGCAAGCACGAGTGGAACGCCGAGGTGTCGAGCGGTGCGGAAGACGCGAACAGAGCGTCGAACGACGAGGAGGGCGACGGCGACATCTCCATCGCGGAAGTCGTTTTGCTTCCGCGCGCGTGGTCGCGGCGCCACGGCGACATTTCGGACTTCGAGCGCGACTACGACGTGACGGTCCTGGCGGTCCGACGGGGGAACGAGGTCATCCGCAAGCGCCTCCAGGACGTCCAGCTTCGGCCGAGCGACGTGCTCCTCCTCCAGACGAGCGAGGCTGCAAAGGAGCGGCTCCGGTCCAACCGCGGCGTCATCGTCTCCGGCGAGGGGCAGTGGGAGCAGTTCGACCGGGCCAAGATTCCCCTTGCACTGGGGATCCTCGCCGGCGTCGTGGGACTGGCCGCCCTCGAGGTCCTGCCGATCGTCGTGAGTGCCTTCACCGGTGTCGTCGCGATGCTCTTCACCGGGATCGTCCAGCCGGAAGACGCCTATCGGGCGGTGGACTGGGACGTCATTTTCCTGCTCGCCGGCGTCATTCCGCTGGGGATCGCCGTCGAATCCTCCGGGGTCGCCGACTTGCTGGCGGACGGCATCGTTTCTGCCAGCACACTCGTTCCGGCACTTGCCCTCCTCGGCATATTCTACCTCGGGACGGCACTCGTCACCGAGGTGGTGAGCAACGCCGCCAGCGTCGTGCTGATGATTCCCATCGCGGTGGAGGTCGCGACGCGCCTCGACGCCAACGCGTTCGCGTTCGCGCTGGCCGTCACCTTCGCGGCCAGTACGCCGCTCCTCACGCCCGTCGGGTACCAGACGAACCTGATGGTCTACGGACCCGGCGGCTACAAGTTCACCGACTTCGCCCGCGTCGGCCTCCCGCTGCAGTTGATTCTGACGGTGGTGACCACTCTCGGCATCGCGTTCTTCTGGGGGTTGTGACGCTCCTGCGGCGGTCAACAGTCCCGTTCGCGGCACTCGCCGTGGCGGAATGGTACGTGTGCGAGTCCAGCGGTCGACAGAGCGGTCGTCGACGTGTCGAACGGTACTCGAACGCCGACCGACGGACGCTCGATTGACACCGCGAGGGATTCCGCGTTCCGCTTGGTCCACGGGAACGTCCTCCACAGCTTTGTGTCCGGGAGCCGAATCGACAACTGATGCCCGAAGAAGCCCTCTTCAAAACCGAAGAAGCGCGAACCCGTGGCGAAATTGCCACCGTTCTGTCCGACGCGGCGGACCAGATCGAGGGTGGCACGGTGGAACTGACGGACGCGGGGAAAACGGAGACCGTCACGATCCCCGAGGATCCGACGCTCGAGGTGGAGCTCGAACGCGTGACCGATTCCGAGACCGGCGAGGGATACTACGAGCTCGAATACGAGATCACGTGGCCGGTGTAACAGTACGACGTGGCACATTCGGACACTCAGACCGGGTTGGTGGGTGCCTCGACCTCCCGATCCGAGTCCGCACACCGCCCCGCTCGCCAGGTACCGCTTCGAGAAATATGGAAGTCAGGTCCATCGGTCGGGTCGGTCAGTGGTGGATAAAACGAAGTACGTAGCCTGAAATCAGTGTACGAAGAAGTGATCTTACCGTGACGCGGGACGGTCGCGTGGTCGCGTCGGCCTGGGCGCGAACCGTCGAGGAGACCGTCGAATCGGCAGACGTTTCCCCGGAGCGGGGACTGTCCGACGACGAGGTCCGCCGCAGACGAGACGAGTACGGATCGAACGAACTCCACGAGGTCGACCGGCGACACTGGAGCGAGATCCTCGTCGACCAGTTCAAGAGCGTCATCGTCCTGCTGCTCGCGATCGCGGCCGTCGGCGCGTTCCTCCTCGGTGACGTCGTCGAGAGCGTCGCCATCGGCATCGTCCTCGCCATCAACGGCACCATCGGATTCGTCACCGAGTTACGGGCCGTCAGTTCGATGGAGAGCCTCCAGGAAATTACCGAGATCCGGACGCGCGTCCGCCGAGACGGCCAGGAGGTCGAGATCCCCGCCGAGGATCTGGTCCCTGGCGACGTCGTGATCCTCGAAGCCGGCGATCTCGTTCCGGCCGACCTGCGAGTGATCGACCCGTCCAGGCTCCAGGTCGACGAGTCGGCACTCACCGGCGAGTCCGTCCCCGTCGGGAAGACGAGCGAGGCACTCGACGAGGACACGCCCCTCGCGGATCGGGAGAACATGCTCTACAAGGGGACGTACCTGACGCGGGGGAGCGCGGATGCGGTCGTCGTGTCGACCGGCCCGAGCACGGAACTCGGGCAAATCTCGGCCTCGCTCCAGGACGCCACGGCGGCGAAGACGCCGCTGCAGGAGAAACTCGACGAACTCGGGCACAAGCTCGTTCCGTTCCTGCTGGTCGTCGCGACGATCGTCCTCGTCTCAGGCTGGCTCCGGGGCCGGGACCTGTTCCTGATGGTCGAGACGGCCATCGCGCTGGCCATCGCGACCGTGCCGGAGGGGCTCCCCATCGTCGCGACGCTCGTCCTCGCGCGGGGAATGTGGCGGATGGCGGACCGCAACGCGCTCGTCACCAACCTCGCGTCGGTCGAGACCCTCGGCTCCACGACCGTCATCTGTACCGACAAGACGGGGACGCTGACCGAGAACGAGATGACAGTCGCTGCCTACGAGCTGGCCAGCGGCCGGGTCGACGTGACCGGAACCGAACTCGATACGAACGGCGGACGCACGTTCGGGGAGCAAACTCTCGATGAGCCGCACGACCCCGTCCTTCGGGAGGCGCTCGAAGTCGGCGTCCTCTGTAACAACGCCTCTCTGACCGAGGACGGCGGCGAGACGTCGGCGACGGGCGACCCGATGGAGGTCGCACTCCTGGGGGCGGGCGACGCAGCCGGTCTTGACCGCGACGACCTCGTCGAGTCGACGCCGGAAGTCCGCGAGGTCGCCTTCGATCCCGCCGTCAAGATGATGGCGACCTACCACGGGCGCGACGGAGAGACAATGGTGGCCGTGAAAGGGGCACCGGAGGCGGTCGTGGAAACGGCGACGCGAGTGGCGACGGCCGACGGCGAGGGGAACCTGTCCGAGACGGAGCGGACCGACTGGCTCGAAAAGAGCGACCGCATGGCCGAAGAGGGCTTGCGCGTGCTCGCTCTCGCCAGGAAGACGGCGAGTAGCCCGGAGGAGGAGCCCTACGAGGACCTGACGCTGCTGGGCCTCGTCGGCTTCATCGACCCACCACGCGAGGAGGTCAGGAAGACCATCCAGGGCTGTCAGGACGCCGGCATGCGCGTCGTCATGGTCACCGGTGATCACGCCGGGACGGCCAGAAACATCGCCCACAGCGTCGGACTGGTCGACTCGGCGGACGCCGACGTCGTGCTGGGCGACCAGCTCGCCGACCCCGAGACGCTCTCCGAGGCGGACCGCGAGCGGTTCATCGACGCCTCGGTCTTTGCACGCGTCAGCCCGGAGAACAAGCTCGATCTGATCGACCTCCACCAGTCCGTCGGGTCGATCGTCGCGATGACCGGCGACGGCGTCAACGACGCGCCGGCCCTGAAGAGCGCCGACATCGGCGTCGCCATGGGCCAGCGCGGAACGCAGGTCGCCCGGGAGGCCTCGGACATGATCCTCCAGGACGACAACTTCGGGAGCATCTATCACGCCGTGCGAGAGGGGCGCATCATCTTCAACAACATCCGGAAGTTCGTGCTCTATCTCATGTCCTGCAACCTCAGCGAGTTGCTTGCCATCCTCGTCGCCGCGTTGCTGGCCTTCCCGCTCCCGCTGCTGCCGCTCCAGATCCTCTTTCTCAACGTCGTCACCGACATCTTCCCGGCGTTCGCGCTCGGTGCCTGTGGCGGCAGCAGGGACGTCATGGACAGGCCGCCGAAGGACCCGGACGAGTCGATCCTGACCCGCACCAACTGGGCGGAGCTGGGGCTCTATGGGCTCTTCATCTCGGCCGCCACGATCGGTGCCTTTGTGATCGCTGGCGGTATGTTTGCCGGCGGCATGGCGACCGACGAGGCCGTCACTGTCTCGTTTCTGACGCTCGCCTTCGCCCAACTCTGGCACGTGTTCAACGTGCGGGAGGTTACGTCTGGGCTGTTCCGAAACGAGGTCACCGAGAACGCGTACGTGTGGGGAGCGCTGGGGCTCTCGACGCTCATCCTCGTGGGTACCGTCTATCTCCCCGGCGTCTCGCTGGCGCTGAGCACCGCGCCGATCGGCCTCGAGGGGTGGCTCGTCGTGTTCGGTATGAGCCTCGTCCCCCTCGTTCTGGGCCAGGTCGAACGGGAGTACCGGCGGTACCGCGGCGGTTCCACCGAGGCGTGACACGTGACGTAGGACCTGCAATCATGCATCGGGCAGGACGTGAACCCCTGGAAGTGGATCCAGGCAGGGGGCTCGCTCACGGAACGTGCGCCGGGAACTGCTATTGCATGCGTAATTCCGAACGCGAACTAGCGTCCGAGCGAACGAAGTGAGCGAGGTTCACCGAACTCGCGGCTTAGCCGCGAGTTCGGCTTTTTGGTGAAGATTTTTGCGCCGAGGGGTTCGCCTCCGGCGAACCCGAGGCGTAAAAAGGGTCTACGCCAGGACTGGGCGATGTACCCAAGGTTTATCTCCACACCATTTATAGTATAAGTCATCACTTCATGGTGACTCACCCGACCAAACAACTCGAAACTTTGAGAAATAAGGTCGAGAGCGGCGAACGAGGCGGGTCTAAGGAAGACCGTGAACGGCTGCTCGCCTTCCTCGATGCGATGCGGCTGCTGGGGTCGCAGTATTCCGACCAGCGGCGTGAGAAGCTGCTCAGACACTGCACGATCATCGCCGAAGAGGTCGGCGGTCTCGATGACGCACTCGACGACCGGGAGGCCGCTGAGGAGATCGTTCTCTGGATCAACCGGACTTACGACAACGAGGAAACGAACAAGGACTACCGCAATGCGCTCCGGACCTTCGGCGCTCGGCTGGCAGACGATGGTGAGGTTCCGGACAGCCTCGAATGGATTCCGACGACCACGAGCCGGAACTACAAGCCCAAGCCCGACCCGGGCGACATGCTCGACTGGGAAGACGACGTCCGGCCGATGATCGACGAGACGATGAACGCCCGGGACGCCGCGCTGCTCGCTGTCGCCTGGGACTCGGGTGCCCGGTCGGGTGAACTCCAGGAGCTCACGGTGGGCGACGTCACCGACCACAAACACGGGCACCAGATCACCGTCGACGGGAAACAGGGCCAGCGCTCGGTCCTGCTCATTACGGCGACGCCTTTCCTCAATCGTTGGCTCTCGGTGCATCCACGAAAGGACGAGGACCACGCACCGCTCTGGTGCAAGCTCAACAGTGGCGAGGAAATCTCCTACCAGATGTTTCGGAAGATTCCACGCGAGGCTGCCGAACGGGCCGATGTGACGAAGCCGGTGACGTTCACCAACTTCCGGAAGTCCTCGGCCAGTCACCTCGCGAGCCAGGGAGTCAACCAGGCTGTGCTCGAAGATCACCACGGGTGGACCACGGGAAGCAAGGCCGCCAGCAGGTACATCTCGGTCTTCGCGGAAGCGAGCGACCGTGAGGTTGCTCGTGCCCACGGGATGGAGGTTGAAGACGAGGAGCCGGACCGAATCGCGGCAGTCGTTTGTGATCGCTGTGGTGAGCGAACGCCAGCAGATGAGGAGATGTGTATCTGGTGCCACCAGGCACTTGACCATGGCGCAGTCACCGAAATCGAAGAAATTCAGGGGAAGAAGCGGCGTGAACTGATGCGACTCGCGAAGGACAATCCCGAACTGCTCGATAGCTTGGAAGAGATGGAACCGGTTATCGAGGCGTTCGGAGGGGATCCAGAGATTGTGGACAGAGCCCGGCGATTCGTCGAGCAAGCGAACGATTGAGTCCGTTATTCTGGCTGGTCCATCCTCGCTGCTTTCTCGAGCTCTCGCCGTACCTTCTCGATATCGGGATCCTCTCCGTATTCGACGAGTGCCGCAAGGGCGAGTGAGCGAACGAAATCGTCGTTGCCGTGTTTGACGATTCGCACGAGGGTATCGCGGTTGTTTCGGACGTACTCGTCCGGGTCGATGGCGTTTGCTTTGGCCATCTTAGAGACCCTCCGTCTTAACGGAATACGTCCTGTTGATTGGGTTTTGGAAAAATATCCTTCCTCGGAATCCCGTAGTAGGATATTGCCGAAGAACCTCAGAAGGGCTCGTCGAGTTCGGCTTGCCAATATCTCGATAGGGCTGTTGGTTCGAAAACCTCGTCTGTGCCGGATGCAGGCTCTCACGTCTTGCTCGAGTCCGAGCGGTGGTGTCGATAGACCGTGTCATCTCCGTGCTCCGTACTCTGTACTTGGTCCGACATCGACAAATCAATTTCGAGTGAAAAACAACAAGTAGTTAGGGTGTTTTAACCTAACTATGGTAGGTGGCCAAGACCAGGAACTCGGGGGATTGTTCGACGGTGTCGAGGAGGCAACTGGCAGCGCAGGAGAGGGTGATAGCGAACCACTGGTCACCCCAGAAGACCGGCCACGGGGAATTCTCTCGCCAACGGACCGTGAATACCTCTGTGGGCTCAAAGAGTACGCGCAGCCCCAGACCGACGCTAATCGCCGACAGGAAATTCGTGAACGAGTCAAGAACGGCCTGAAAGACTTCGCGCTGCTCTGGCTGCTCTTGGAGCGAAGCGAGCGAGAGAAGATATTCGAAGATCTGGGAGAGGAGGAGACTGACGAGTTAATCGAGTCTATGATATCGTTTGCATATCTCGGGTTTGATCGGGACAAGGCCCGCATGGAAGAGCGGATTCAACACGGGCTGCTTGGGGCAGAGAACGTCGACAAACCCTTCCGCTCGGCTGGGAGGGCGACGGACGTGGACGTCTCGATCGATATCGAGTACAACCCTGACATCGAGAAGCTCTACGAGCGGTTTGAGAATGAAAGAGAGCTTACGGATGCAGAAGTTGGGCTTCTCGTTCGATCTGGACGGTTGGAAGGCGGCGATATCGAGATGCTCCAGGGCTCTGAAAAACGGTATCCAGGAGTCTATGCAGGAGGGAATCCAGATTAGGAGACTCTGTTTGCGAATTCGTCCAATTGGATGAGACAACTCTACGCAAAACACTGAATGTACTTCCCTCGAATTGTCTTTCCAGTATGGCGTCAGTTTGGGAAGTTGCGAGCGAGGCAGAGCCGGGAGATAAGATAATCTGGAAAGGAGAGAAAGCAGACGTGGAGAATCCAAAGCCCGCAACGGTGACACGTGTTATTTTAGAGAAGGCGAAAATAACCGTTGAGGCAGAAGGTCCGCAAGGTGCAGATGTCGGATTCTGGGTAGAAAACAATGGGGAAAGCCGGGTTTGGCATGGGGATGACGATATGGGACCAGTTGATGGGATGGAACTGGTTGGAAAAGACATCTCCACGAGACGATTCCAGAAGTAGACTTCAGACGGGACCTGAAACGACCACGAACGAGCGCCACCTTGGGCGAAGTATCGGGTGAACTATTGTCTCAAAGAGGGTCATTCCAACATGGACTGCCCAATTTGTGGGGGTAACGTTGCCGGGGATGACCAACCCTATCCCAATCATGTATGCGATGAGTGTGATAGTCGAGCAGTGAACGAAGATGGCGACGAGCCTTGGCACGGGTGGCCACCTGGTGAAGAACCAAATTCAGAGGATGGTAGTATTCGGATGCCACCAGATCGTGGTCAAAATCCCGTCTCCATAGACGGTCAGAAATGCTGGCGTCGGTATCGGTTCGGTGGCTGGGTTACAATGAAAGATGACCATGACTGTAGCTCGCTTGAGGAGTTCTACGAGCGACATTCGTGGGGCAACCTTCGACAGTAGTCAAACGGCGCTAGTCCTGGAGATGGGCGACAGTGCGGCCGAGCTCTCGGGCGTGCCCACTCTCATCAATGTCATATTGCTCTTCTATCGAGCGAAGTCGTTCGTGAAACGCCATTGGTCTGGCCTCCAAGTCACCTACGACAGTTAAGATGGTTCCCGCATATTAGCGTTTTCTGAGCCCATCTCCGGACGCTGAATAGGCACCCTCAGCGCTCAATATAGGGGATGTGGGAATCGCTCAGTACAGTCGTACACAGGCAGTTCTCCGGATCGAACCAGCGAGAGAGGGACGAGCGTTTTGTTCGCAACGTCGCGATTCAGGCGACACGCGCTATGGTGCGTCGGATTGAGATATCCGCCTGCACCCATCTCGACGAATCCTGTCTCGCCGGATTCGTTCTGCGCTTCATGGATGTAGAACAGGTTGCTTGTCCTCCGGATTTCCTGTCCGCCGATTTTCGTCCGGTATACCGGACTGAAGAAGGATCCTTCCTGAATTTCTCTTGGGTGTGGGCTCTCGACAAAAGACCAGAGTGGCTGATTTCTGTCGTCGAAGGTTCGCACCTCAAGCTGCCCGCGTGTATTCACTTCAGAGGTGAGCGTTTCTACTGCCCCGGCGTGATTCTTCACCCCGCCCATGTCACGGCTCCAGAAGGGCGGTCATCTGCAGTCCTCCGTGTACTCGAAGGTATCAGCCTGAATCCAGCCCCCGCGCCGTCGATCAGAAATGCGTTTCCGGTGATCGTCAGGTGTAACTCAACGTCTGGCTCTGTCATGGATGTATCTGGTTGGGTAGTGTCTGTCCGAACTGGATGGGCCAGGTTCTGGCTGAGGTGGGACTCCTCTAGTTGGTGTCCCCCATCCTATTCTCAACAGGTCTCTTAACTGTATCTGTGGCTCCGGTCATGACCATCATCGCCAGATCGCTATCAAAAACCTAACCAACTATCTACATTGAACCATTTCAATAAAATAATATACCTTGTTCAGGTGCTTAGTAAACTACATCGGGTAATATCTATCTTGCCATGGGTTCGCTTCTTGATATGCAGAAGAGGCCTCAATCACGGTTTCGTCGTCCAAATGGTTTCCGACGATCTGCAGTCCAATTGGGAGACCGTCATCTGTCCAGCCAGCGGGTATCGTCGCGGCAGGTTGGCCAGTTAGATTGATCGTGAAGCAGAACTTCAACCAGTGGAAAATGTCGATATCTCTACCTTCGATTGTTTCTCTGCCTGGGATGTTGACGTCGAACGGCGGCACCGCAAGTGTTGGAGTTAACAAAATATCGTAATCTTCCATGAATTTCCGCATCTTGTTATTCACTTTTTGCCTTGTTTTGTAGGCTTCTGTGAAGTCCATAGCCGTCCACTCGGTTTCAAGGACATCGACCAAGACTGGTTCCATGTCCGATTTATGATCATGGAGTTCCTTGCGAAGCTCCTTTAAATCTGTACTGCTCGCAACAGTTGCGGTAAAAGCCTCTTCTGGATCTGGGAACCCAGGATCTGCTCTAGTAACTGTACATCCGAGTTCGTCTTCGAAGATGGTTACTGCGTTACTAACGATCTCTCTGACAGTTGGATCCACGGCGGTAAATCCGAAGTCCTCGCTATATGCGACATCGAACCCGCTAATGTCGGTCGTTTCCGCGGCTCCAACGTAATCAGACCCATCATCCGGGAGTGAGTGGCGGTCCATATGATGCGGTCCCGCGAGAACGTCGAGGAGATGCGCGGTGTCTTGGACTGTTCTCCCCATCGGCCCTACGTGTTCAACGGATTCCCACGCGTTAGTGCCAGGCAGTTCGGGATCACGGTGTTCTGGATAGAGCGGGACCCTACCGAAGGATGCCTTAATCCCGTGAAGGCCACAGAAACTTGACGGGATTCTAATCGAACCACCCCCGTCGGAACCTAGTGCGAATGGAACCATTCCGGTTGCAAGCGCGGCTCCAGATCCACCACTAGATCCACCAGGGGTTTTTTCTGTGTCCCAAGGGTTGTAGGTTTTCCCGAAGACTGCGTTGTCGGTAATTCCCTGAAAACCAAATTCTGGCGCGTTTGTCTTGCCGAGGATGATGCCTCCCTCGTCACGGATTCGTCTAACTACAACAGCATCTTGGTCTGGAATGTGATTTTCGTAGAGTTTAGACCCATAGGTCGTTCTCATTCCCTCAACTGGAATCAGATCCTTAATTCCGACCGGAATTCCCTCGAGTGCACCTAGCTCTTCATCCTCCTGTACCCGTTTACTAGACTCGCGAGCGGATTCCTTCGCTCCCTCTTCATCGACAACTGTGAAGGCGTTTAATTCATCGTTTAGCTGCTCGATACGTTGAAGTGACGCATCTAGAACGTCTTCGGGGTCGAGAGTTTTGTCTTTAACCGCTTCGACCTGTTCAACGCCGTCCATCTTCCAGATCTCTTCCGTTGTGTATGTTGTCATGGCTTTGTGATTTAGACTGTGGGTTGTTGTCTTATTGTGCTGATTGAATTAATTAGTTAATCATCCATCTGCGGACTGCTGGAAATTTCTTGATTGGTGGAGATCGAATCTTCTCCTAATATACTGATTTTTATCGTATTGAAGACCGGATAGAGAGCGATTCCGACGACCAGACCTGGAAGGCCGGTTGGGATTATCGGATAATTCGCATACGCGACGTAGTTAACGCCGATCCCAAGTAGGAACGCCAGCATTGCCGCAACGTTGATCGTTTCTGACCTATGTGCATCGTACTTCTCCTCCGACCTCACGAGGAAGAATTCGCTGATAATGATACCGCCAATTGGCGGAACAACAAGGCCAATGACCGTTAGATATGTTAGGAGATTCGAAATAACTCCAGTCACGACTCCCATAAGTGCGATAACGAGTCCAGCAACTGCAGCTACCCTCCAGGAAATTTTTGGATGTAGATTAGTGTAACTCATCGTTGCCCCGTAATGACAGGCGTCACAGGTAGACCAACAACTGACGATAGCTATCGCCACAAGGGGCACTGAACCCAATACGCCAATCATACCAAAGTATAGTGATAATTCTGGAAGTGTTGCAGCGACTAATGCCCCTAGTACCATCATTCCCGTGTTGCAAATGAGAAAGGCTACAACTGTGGCGATTATTGCATTCTTCTTAGTTTCTGCGAAACGAACAATATCACCTGTGGCAGTCCCACTTACAGCGAACGTACCCCAGGTAAGTCCCACACCAATCATAAATGGGATTGATTCTCCTGGTGCTGGCTGGTTTAGAACTTCAGGCAAATTAGGAATTATTTTCACAACTATCATGTATATCGCCGAGATAGCCATTAAAGGAATCACAATTTTCGTAACAACATCAGACATCGCTTCAATCCCAATTATTGCTGGGATTCCGAACAGTACTGTCAGACCAATCGCGATGAGTAACCACGGTGGATCCCAGGCTGCCCGCATTACGTCTGCGGCTAACCAAGCTTGATAAGAATACCATCCATTTACGAGAAGTCCCATGATTGCGATGGGGAGTAATGCACCAAGACTCCCGAATGATTCCTTCACTTGGAGTGGGAAATTCAATCCGCCATCAGCAGCGGCCCAACCAAGAGCACTCGCATATATTACAAGAATAACGTTTCCTAAAACAATGGCATAAATCGCCTCGGGCATGCCGAGTCCGAAGTAAATTTGCGCACCAATAAATGCAACAACGTAAGCGATTGCGAATCCGATCCAAACCGATGTTGGTTCCCAAACACCCAGTCGCTCGTCGTCTGGGACTGGTCTATCTGACCACTGATCTTTCTCTGGGTCATGGGCAAAGAACCCACGCACCTTATCAACTATTGTCATGGTAACGTGCCACCATCGGGGGGGTTGTAATCTGGGTTCTTAACAATTATTGAAGCCAATCTACAACTTCATGTACCCTGCTGGTTTTTGACTTTGTTTATCTGTCAACACAAAAGTAATTTAGGCTGGTTTGCCTTCCGGGGTGACTAAATTCCATTTAATGGTACTCACGATGCGCCATATCGAGCATTCATTCTTGAGATGATCTCGACTGATGGATTCATAGCTGTTCGATGGCCTGATTCTTCAGGTAGCTCCGGAGGTTGGCGTAGAATTCGGCGTAGTTCCCTTCGTGGCCGTGATAGGCCGAGGCGTGATCGAGCGCCGTGAATAAGCCGTCAACTGTCACGCCGTCATCCTCGATAGCCTGTGCTGATAGCGGCAAGGTGAATGTGATTTCGTCTGTCATGGTATAGAGGAGTCTTAGATCTGTACTGGATTTGATTAGAGATCGCTTGGGACCAGACCGGCGGCCTGAAGGGCGTTGAGAGCCCGTCCCGAGGTCTTCTTACCGATCCCGTCGACGGATTCCAGGGCCGCCAGATAATCGTTCACCGAGTGGTTGCTGGTGGATTCATACCAGACGATCAGGTTTCCGTCGTCGTCGGTCTCCGGCTCGTAGTCGGTCGGAAGGGTGTATTCGCGGTCCTCGGGGACCACCTCGGGGTCGATTCCGAATTCTGCTGCGTTTTCCTTTGAGACCACGACGTGGTCGAAGTCCGGCTCCGGGAATTCTTCGCGGTAGTTCGGAAGGTTGGCGTCCTCGGGGAGATCGCCCGACTCGCGGCGCTCGCGGAAATCGGCCTTCATCTCGTTTTTCTGGCGGTAGTAGAACAGGCCGTGGTCTGCAAGCGGGCTTTCACCCTCGGCCTCCGTATAGCGGGCGAAGTCACCGTCGACGCCCACGCCGTTCGTCAGACACAGCAGCTGAAGGACGCCCTCGGTGTTGATCACGGCGTCGTAGGCTTCGAAGTCGTCGTTTCGCTCCCCAAAAATGGGACTCTCCTCGGTCTCAGTTTGGGTCTCAGTCTCAGCGCTAACGCTCTCTGCAGGGGTTGGGAAGTTCATGGTTGGGTAGTTTCGGTACGACCGGATGGTGTCGATTTTGCGAGCAGAGCCGGAGGGGTATATAAATGGTTTTGTATTAGTATGAGTGAGAGGAGCGGCGTCCGAGCGATCTACCCCGGACACCCCTCTCCTTCATTTTATTTCTTGATCAGGAGGGGCGGCGTTGGAGTCGACTTTTCTATCTCTAAACTCTGTTTCTGAGTCGACTTCGAATGAAATAGTCGCGTTCTCGCTGATCAGGATATCTGTTGGGTTGAGGGAGTCATACACCAGTTCTCATGGCATATTTTCGCTCCCTTTGTTCGGCCAATACAGGTGGAGGGGGATCCCTCACAGGATAGCCAATCAACAGCACAGCATGAAGTGGCGGATATTTAATTTGGATGCGCTACGCTTGGAGACGGAAGAACATGATTTCCAAATCCGGTGTATCGCGGTCATCATGGTAAATCGGATACGCACCACTCTCAATGTCCACACCATTCTCGTATGCCTGTACGATAATCTCATCCAGGGATGTGAACCATACTTACAGCGGGAGACTCGATCCTAGCTTCCAGACGAGTTTATCCGGTAGAAGGCACTAATTCAACACCAAAACGACTCGATCCGACCGTCGATCTCCGACAGAACCGCTGACAATACGTCTTTCCAGTTCCGTGAAAAGGAATGGTCCGTACCGGGCGTGGCCGCGTCAGGTAGCGGGTGATAGTGCCCTCTCGTATTGTGAGCGTTTCTATGGCGGTCCCACCGACACTTCCGTTCCTCCCCGGTCGCCCAGTTCTCCTGGTAGTGGATGTTGAAATCGTCGTTCTTGTACCACCGTATCTGAAGCGACGAGTCCTCGACCGAAGCGGGGTAAAACCCCGGATCATAGATACAAACGAGCGAGTCCGGGGCGTAGGTCGGTCGCCACTCGACATCTGCAAACCGATTGCTCGTCCCGAGATAGGTTTGCATGTCGTCGAGAACGTCGAAATCGACCGGTGCGGACTCCCGAGAACTACCTGGCATCGATCAGCACCACTATGCCGGCCGTTTCCGACCGGCGTCTCCATCGGAATCCCCGCCTGAACTATCGAGATACCGCTCCTGTTCTCGGTCCAGCGCGTCCTCGAGGAGGTTACGACGGGCGATGAGCGTTTTCCAACGAGAGACGTCTTCCCAGACGGCTTCGACGTCGATGTCCCGCTCCCGGGCTGTGGAGACGATGTCGACCTGGTCGGGCTTCCCGACATCGTACCGCTCTCTGAATTCGTCGAGCTCGTCGAGGACGTCCTGGAGGCGTTCGACGATTTCGGTGTCCTGGTAGTTGTTCCGGATTTTGTCGACGCGACGCCAGTAGAGATACGACTGGTTCGTTTCGTACTGCTCCGGGTCCTCGGATACCTGGCGGACGAGACCGATCGTCTCGAACCAACGCATGTATTCCCGGGCGGAGTCCGCACCTCTGCCGGCCCACTCGGCAATCTCGGCTACTGCTGTCGGTTCACGGAGCTGCAGGGCAACCGAGAGAAAGTCATCCCTCGTTCGGTCGCCCGTGAGGAGTTCGTCCGGATCTTCGAGTGCCTCGAAGTCGGGCGGAGCGTCGTCTTCTGCTGCTCGTGCGGTATCCGGTGGGGCTTTCATAGTGGTGAGGTACTCCAGTTCAGTCCTAACGCGAAGGTCGCGGCCCGGGACTGCTGTCTGTCAGTACATCCTGACACGGCATATATCTGCCCCATCAGATATATTCCGCCTTACAGTGAACAAATAGCTCTGATCAGACACTACTTGCGGTGAAACAGCCGGTGAGTAGGGTTGCGTACCGACTGCTCAGTAAGTATGGGAATCGACTGCTGAAATCCCCCTTCCCTTCATCTGATCATGGCCCCGTTCTCCAGCATAATAGCCACAATCTCGCGTAACCGCCCGAAATGGCCTGACCCATCCCATTGGACATGATCTACTTATCGAGTTTCTACGGGTACAACCTCTACATTTTCTTCGTGATCGACCGTGACCATGTACTCACAGTATTCGAAAACCACATTTCCAGATCCGTTCCGAAAGAGAGTATCGAGCACGTAGGGATCTATCGTGTCGTACAGTGGAGGAAGCTCTGTTTTGTCGACTCCTTCCCTGTCAGCAACAGCAGTGGGAATCTGGGTCGTCACCGACTTCTGTCTCTGTGAGCGATCATGTTCCATTACCCTTCATTGAGGGTACTACAGACTGCCACAAAAGCCTATGTTGTATTTCGACACGTGGATTACCGTTAGTTGGTTGTTGTTGGAGGAAACCGTCAGAAGACGTCAGCGGGAAGTTGCTCTCTGTTGTCGCTTAACAGTCGGAGTGTTGGTTCGATCTCATTCCACTGGTCGCCCTTCACGACCGTTCCGGAGTCGCTATTCCATGAGATGAACCCCATATCCTCGAGTTTCGGCAGGTGCATGTGGATCATCCGTATGGTGGCACCGTCGCGTTCGGCCGCGGCATCTCCCACAATGGCCTCCCGATAGTCCAGTGGATTGTGATCCAGCAACCCCACCAGAACCTGACGGCGCTCACTGTGAGCCAGTGCGTCGGCAATCCTGTCGAACTCGACAGATGCCCCAACATCGACGCAGTTACCTGTGTTTCCCATACATAATACCGGCCGTCTGTCTTCTTGACGTCGCGGCATGGTGAGCCAGGTTGTTAGTATATGCCATGCAGGAAGCGGTTACTCGTTTTTGACGGACTCGAACTCCTCGCCCAGATCATCCTCCATCGCGATAAGGGTGTTTTCGACGAGCGTCTGGATGGCACGGCGCAAGCGCTCGGTGACGGCCTGATCGGAAATTCCAAGATCCTTGGCGAGATCTGCCGTAGACATCTGGCGCGGGATCGAGTAGTAGCCCCCGTTGACGGCCCGCATCAACGTCTCGCGTTGGGCCGCCGAGAGCCCGTACCACATGCCTGTGCCTGGTCGGACCGGGTTGTAGATGCGGCCAACCTCGAGCGGAATGTGAGCGTTCAGACAGTACTCTTGGAACTCGCTGAGGTCCTCGTGCGTGGGAAAGCGCAGCTCGAACTCCCACGTCTTGGCCGTCCCTGTGGCGTTCAACAGCTGGCCGCCCAGGGAGTTGACCCCTTCGAGGAAGACGTCCCGTTCGATGTTCCAGTCCAGCGAATAGAGTCGCTCGCTGTCGTGGCGGCTCACCTCGAGAATGTTGTCGACCGACGGATGATTGCCCACATTCTTTTCGAAGGATTCCCTGACGTCATCGCTCACCGAAAAGAACGGCACGGCTTTCTGTCCGAGCGGGACCATGTTTTCGAGTTCAATCGTCCCGCCGGATTCCAGTTCGAGGATCCGCCCCAGTTCGAACGAATCGGCGGGAATCCGGAGGTGAGCGATGACGGCCATTCCTTGGTTGGGACTGGGCACGGAGACGGGTAAATATGGCTGGCCTGGTGTACCAACCCTCCTGATAAGTCCATGGTGTACCATGCAAAACGGCAGGCATATGCGTCTGGCTCGCCTGTGAACACGTAGACCGGATGCCCTGCGCGGAGTGTGACCCTGCCGGTGACGATGTGGTCATAGCTGACACCATTCTTCGGGTCGAGGTTACACGGCCTATTCACCAATGACACGTGACAAACTGCCCGACGTCCAAATCACCGGCCCTGACGAGTTCGAAGCGCTCCTCGCCGAGGTGGTCGAAAAAGCCGTCGAGGCTGACGTCGACGTCCGCGGGGCCTGGGAGTTCCGGACCGAGGGATCGACCCACGACTGGGAGGTCGAGATCGTCGAGTTGGCGAAGTATGACGACGACGAGGAGTAGCGGCTCGAGGGCCGCTGCACGCTGATCGGTTCGCCTGGTAGTATCGACCTGCTGTATTATTCGCCTATATTGACCGGACCCGGATCAAAAGTTATCACTCTTAGAGTGTTTCTACAAGGCCTGGATTCCTCAAGCCCATCCTCGATCCCCTGTTGATACTCCGCTTTCGAGATTTGCGACCCTTGGAAATTCCCACTCATGTGCCCTAGCGGCAACACGCCGGTCTCGACGATTCTTGACGCCCCGTATACGTGCCCATCAACGTCGAGGAAGACATGGCTTCAGTTCATCTACGCGTTATGCACCTCACCATATATCTCCAAACGGACCGCGTGGAGTACAACCGACATCGCAAAAAGGAGACAGAATCCGGCGGATAATTCGATAAGGGGAGAGAGATCAGGAGCGGTTCCCGTCATGTAGTACGAGCCAAACATTGCGCTAATTGTGGCTCCTGAAAGCGCAAAGTAGAGAACCAGCATCACAATTGTTGTCGACACTCCAATTCCCCAGATGTACATCGCACGGCCCAATGGATGCTGTCGGCCCTGGCTGGCGACGGCCCTTCCGAATGGATCAAAGAGCCACTGATAGAAATCTCGCCAGGCGCGAAAGTGTAGCGTCGGGTCCAACGTACCATCCCGGGGGTTACGAGAGATGGCATGGCCCAGCCGCAACACAATCTCTCCAATTCCCGATGCGATGATGCCGAGGCCAATGCACGCAAACGTTATCAGCACCAAGTTGACGACCTGTGAAATCTCCACCCCGAATTGCATAGCAAATCTTGCTCTTGGTTACGGATAAGTTATTCCCCTAGATTCATATTGGATTTTCCGACCAAGCTAATGCAGATCTACGGCACAGGCCCTCCTAGATAGCTACGAACTGAACTCACCGAGTCCAGACTGCTCGTTACCCAGCGGCTCGATCACGGTAGCTTCGTTGTTACTGGGGTCGTTCACGGTCTTCGCGATCGGGTAGGCGTCGAGATCGTCGGCGGGGTAGGGCCGGCACAGCTCACGCCGCACGTCGGGGCCAGCGTGGAGCCACTCGGCCTCGTCCTCTCGCGGGAGCACGACTGGCATTCTATCGTGGATCGGCTCGACGACGTTGTTCGGCTCTGTCGTGAGGATCGTTACCGTGTTCCGCTTGACGTCGTCGCCACTCCACGTCCGCCAGAGGCCGGCCATCGCGAAGGCGGGGTCGTCCTCCCGGTAGATCCGGTAGGGCTCTTTCGGGCCGCCATTTCCCTTCCACTCGTAGAAGCCCGAGGAGAGGACGAGACAGGGGCGGCTCTCCCAGGAGTCCGCGAACGATCGCTTCTCATGGGCGGTCTCCGCACGGGCGTTGATGAATCCCTCGTCGTCTTCGTCAGCCCAGGGTGGCATGAGGCCCCAGTGAAACTGGTCGATCTCGTCGGTATCCTCGTTGGTGATAACCTCGAGGGGCTGGCCGGGCGCGATGTTGTATCGGGGCCGGTAGTCGGCATTGGTGGCTATCTTCGCGCCGAAGCGCTCCTCAAGTTTCGGCTGGGGGATGAAGAGTGACGTACGGCCGCACATGTAACGTCCCACGGGTCGGTGGGATTTAGGTCTACGCTCACCGGGACCGTCAGTCACCGAACGCTGATATGGAAGCATCGACGCGATCGGCGAGGTGCTCCTCGATCTCCTCTCGCTTCCACCCCAGCGGCGACAAGATCGACTCGGCAATCCGCACCAGCTCGTCGCGGTAGAAGGCAACATCGTACTCGTCAGGTTCCTCGGAGAGCAGCGCGACCCGGTCCCTGGAACTGACACGGTCCTCCACCACGACGTACTCGACGTTCTGTCCGGGCCGCTTCTCTAGACCGAGGTCCTCTGAACGCTGCAACGCGGCCACGTTCCGCGTCGCCTGGGTGTACTCCTCGACGGACTTCGAGACGCGGTTCTTGATGGCTAGGTCAGCGGGGTCCACGGCGCCAACCCGGAGTTGGTCGATGGCCTCCTGCAGGCGGTCACAGACCGTCTCAGGATCGTGTGTCGCGCCCAGGGTCTGCATCAACTCCTGCTGAACGTCCGCAAAGAAGGGTGGCGTCGAGCGCTGGCGAATCTCAATGCCCCGGACCTTGTAACTCTCCTCTTCGTCGGCGGGCTCGCCGGCGATCTGCCCGAAGTACTTCGTCAGCGCGCCGGCGTCGTCGGTCCGCCGCGGACAGAACGCGATCCAGTCGTAGGCCTGCTCGTACTCCAATCGAATACCGGTCGCTTCCGATATTTGCGATGCTACCTCATCGAGCGGTGTCTGCTCCCGGCCCTCGATGGCCTGCACCCAGAGCGAGTCGACGATCCCGTGGACGACCCGCCAGCCGTTGGCCTCGAAAGTCGCTTTCGCGTCGAGGAGGATCTCGCGAGCGTAGGCGTTGATCGCCTCGTGGCACTCGATCCGGCCGAACTTCGCGTTCGCGAACCCCTGGTAGCCGAAACAGGAGACGAGTATCCACTTCAGTGCATCCGAACGGCCCTCCAACGCCGCGATCTCCTCGGGGTCGTCGCTCTTCCGGATGGACTTTTTGATGTCGTCGCGATCGTCGATGATTGGCCCGAGGACGTCCGGCAGGTAGCCGTCCTCCGGGCAGATGGCGTAGTCGAGGCCGGGGACGTCCGCGCGGTCGGGATGACAGTCACACCGGACGGTCTCCGGGCTGATGTTGCGCGTCCGGATGATGTTGGGGTACAGCGACGAAAAGTCGAGTTCGTGGACGTCCTCGTGGACGCCGACGTCGGGCGCGAAGGTGAACCCACCGCGGTCCGCTGCATCGAGCGTCCGGGCGCTCTTGAAGCGCTCGTGACGCCAGGACCGCCACGGGACGAGCACCTCGTGTTTGCGGGCGTGCCGGATTTGGATGGCCGTCAGGACGTTGCCGATACTGGCCCACGCCGTCTCCTGGAGCGGCTTCCACGACCGACTGACGAGGTCGAGCATGCCCTGCAGGCCGCCTTCACCGATCCAGAACGCGTTCGACTCGTCGATGATGGCCCGACCGGGGACGTTGTATCGGGCAGGTGAGTGACCGACGCGGCCGTAACTCTCGTAGGTGGACTCCGTCGCAAGCGTCTGGTATCCGGGCTCGCGGCCGAGCTGATAGTTGTCCGTCACCGCGGCGTCGAACAGCGTCGGGACGAGCGCCGCCCGGCCGAGCTGCAACACGTCGGGGTCGCGGTCGGCGACGATCGCCGCGACGGCCGACGCCACCTCGGCCGGCGAGCCCGACACCGTCTCCTCGTCAACGTAGACCTCGCGAAGGTCACCGTCGTCACTGTAGGTCATCTCGGGCGCAGAGAGACGGCACACCCTCGGGTCTCTCGACGGCGTCGGGTCGGTGTCGGTCTCCAGGCAGTATCGGAACTCCCGGGAGAGGTCGACGTTGTAGAGACGGTACTTGCCGGGCCGGCCCTGCTGGGCGATCGTCCGTGCGAGTTCGTCGACGGCAACGAGACTCGTCGCCTTGACCTGGAGGACCGCGGCGTGATCGTGGCGCCACCCCTGCCGGGCGCGTGTCCGCGAGCAGTCCGCGACGAGCGGATAATCCTCGAGGATAGCGACGGCACCGTCCAGAGAGTGATCCGGTGCGCCGACGTAGAGCGTCGGGTAGAACTCCTCCTCTGACCGAGCGACGCCGCCGTCGGCCGTCAGCGACCACGTGACGACGGTCCCCGGCGTGGGGTAGTCCACCTTATACATCCGTATCATCGTCCCGGAGCGCTGCGAGCTCTTCCTCCAGCTCGGCGATACGTCGTTCCTGCGCCAGCGCGATCGACATGAAGACGCCGTCGAACGTCCGCGAGGGATTGTGGTAGCCCGCGGCATCGGCGTAGGTGCTGGCGTGCTCCCAGAGGCTGTCGTAGGCGTCGTGGTCGCGCTGGCGGAGGCCGCGCCGAAAGTCGCTCCAGGACTCCTTGGTCCGCCGGATCTGGTCGCGGTAGGTCGGATTAGTGCGCCCCACCGGCGACCACCTCCGTTGCGGGTGTTTCGGATGCGCCGTGCATCGCCGCACGCTCGGCGAGGACAGTCTCCCAGAACGCGAGCGTCGTCTGGACGTAGCCGTCACCGAGCGGGTAGACCTGCGTCTCCCAGTTTTCACCGACGAACCGCGGCCCGAAGGCCGTGTCTTGGTACTCGATCGTGCGCTCGGCCAGCGCGGCGACGGGCTCGGCAAACTCGTCGGCCCGCTGTCGAGTGAGCAGAACGGGAACATCGGCCTTGCGAGCCAGGCGAGCGACGTCAGCCAGCGCCGCCAGGAACATCTCCTGGGCAGTCACGCCCTGGAGGTCATCGCCGCGGTAGTGGGCGTCCACGGCCGGCATCACGACCACCGATGGCGAAGCAGTGTCGATCCGGTATCGGACGGTTCGGAGCAACGCGGTATGCTGATTGGCCGTGAATCCCCGAGCGATCTCGATGCGATCGAGGACGCGGTCGCTCGGAGCGAGTGCTCGAAGACTCGACGTCACGGCGTGGCGACCGGCGTCCACCCAGAGCGCGGGACCGTCCCGCATGAGGACGGCGTCGATGACGAGCGAGTGGAGTGCCTCAATGCCGTTGCTGGAACCCAATTCGAGGAGTTGGACCCCTGGGCCGAGGTCCGGCAGCGCCGGGGCTGGCCTGCAGTCTGTGTCGGTGAGCTGCATGTACACCCGACGGGACCGGACGGGGATCAATCGATCCGGGTTAGTTCCGGAAGTGCCGATAGAAATTCCGGGCCGATCGACACTCTCAAGAGTAGTATGGATTCTGACATTCTTGAAATCCGTTACTTCGACTATGATATCACGTGCAGTAGCCCCTCAATAGGTGTGCGAGTGTACCATTGGGACTTCTACCAGATTGCGTTGACGTTCATAGCGGCTTGCTGAATACGCAGCGCGAGTTCAGCATCATGAACCTCCCACCTGAAAAAAAAAATTACGAAGAATCGAGGAGAAAGCCCTGCCCTTCAGGGCGGGGAGGATGTCAATTGGAACCTGCGATCCGAGTGATCCCCCAGGCACCGATAACTGCGAGAGCATATGCGCTTGCGAACACCAGTACGTCGCCGCGAGCGTTTAGAATCGCAGGGATCGATTCCGGCGAAACCCCCCCAAGTGAGAGCGCCCACTCGACACCGAGGGAGATACCGAGTGCAGGAATCGAGAGGATGCCCAGCGGGAGTAACAGAAGCTGAACGAACTCGGGAAGCGTCAGAACCCATGCGACGGCTGGTCTAGGGGAGGGATCGATCATCGCCGCGATCACGACCCACCCCAGGATCTGCACGACGAAGATTGTGAGAACGTACCTATTGACGAACGTCGAGAAGCGAGAGTCCATACGATAGTTGAAGGGGTCCAGTATGTGAATACGTTGCCTTGTTTGAGGATGTTATAGAACTCATCAATGAGTGAAATGGCATCGTCTCCTAACATCCAGCCGAAAGTATTAACTGTCTGACAGGGTTAACTCCAGTATGAGTCAGTGGAACTACCTGCGTGTGGGGGGTCTGGCCGCGCTTACCGAGGCGGCCATCTACGTGGCGGGTATCGCGTACTTCCTCGTCATCCTCGACTTCGCGAACGTCACCGGGGCGACCCAACAAATCGAGGTGTTCGTCGCGAACGAGACGACTCTCTACGCGATGAACCTGCTCATATACGTGATCTTCGGCATCGTCCTGGTGGCGCTCGTTCTGGCGCTCCACGAGCGGCTCAAAACCGACGCACCGATGCTGATGCAAGCGACATCAGCATTCGGGCTCATCTGGGCCGGCCTTGTCATCGCCAGCGGGATGATTGCCACCCTCGCGACGGGCGTCGTCGTCGACCTCTACAGTACCGACCAGACTCAGGCGACCACGGTCTGGTTGGCAGTTAGTCCGGTCATCGACGGGTTAGGCGGCGGCAACGAAATCATCGGTGGCATCTGGACGCTGCTCGTGAGTGTGGTGGCGCTACGGACCCGGGCACTCCACCGACTGGTGAACTACTTCGGACTCGTCGTCGGGACTGCAGGCATCCTCTCGGCGATACCCGCACTCGGTGAGATCGGCGGTGGCATCTTTGGGCTTACCCAGATCGTCTGGTTCGTCGCTCTCGGCGTCCTCCTGTTGGGTGCGGGACGCAGTGAGGCGGCCACATAGCTTCGTGAGGCGTGATTCGACCGATTGTGGTGTGAGACCAATACGTATCAGGGGTTTAATCCCCCTGACAATACTCTCTTCCCACCGTGTCTGACTCGGAAACGGCGGGACAGGGAGTTGCGCTTGGGGTCGGCGTCGGCCTTGCTGTCGGTGTCGCCGTGGGAGTGGCCATAGATACTATCGGTCTCGGAATCGGGGTCGGAATGGCGCTCGGCGCGGCACTTGGTCTCATCTGGGACCAACAGGAAGCGTAGTTCACAAGACCGCGCATCTGCACATTCTTCCGGTCTTCCAATGCATCTCCCAGGTGTGATACAAAGAGCGATGGCTTGCTGCATACAACCTCAATATTCAGCAGCCGGTTTTGGCATATTTCGAACAGTTCGATAGCCGCATCGGTAACTGCTTGCCCTGTATTGACCACACCCGGATCAAAAGTTACTACTCTTAGAGGATTTCAACAAAGCCTCCATTCTTCAAGCCCATCCTTGATTCCCTGCTGATACTCCGATTTCGAGATTTGCGACCCACGGCAATTCCCACTCATATGCCCAAGCGGCAATATGTCGGTCTCGACGATTCCTGACGCCCTGTAGACGTGCCCATGAACGTCGAGGATGCTATCGCTAACCGGCCCGTCCCCGAGCGGATCTATGTCGAACTTCTCCATCAGCGTGGTCCACGCCCGCTTGCCGAAGGCAAAGATGAGCTCCGGGTCAAGATATTCCAACTCCTCGCTGAGGAACGAGTAGAAGGACGTGTTGATATCGCCAGCTGATGCGTTCACGCCACGGTACTTGATTACGTCAGCCATGTAGAAGTCGTCGAAAAAGCCGCCGGAGAGAAGGTACTGCCACCACGGCTCCTCCAGCTCGATCAATCCATTGTCCGCACAAGCTTCGAGCAATTCGCTGGTGAAGTCGGTATACCCGCGTTTGGCTAACCACCGGGCACCAAACCGGCGATCGATCTGGATGGCGTCGTAGGGATCGTAGCCCGGATCGAGGTCTACGTAGTCGGCCACCTCCATGATGACGTGCTCACCCGGGATGCCGGGATCCTCGAGGAGGAACATGAACTGGGGATCGTCCTTCTTTCAGTCGTGGTAGTAGGTGTAAGTGAGCTTCCGGAGGACGTAGTCAGGGACGTCAACCATGTCGTAATCCCGGAGGCGCTCCCGGACGGCCTCCCGGGCTGACTCTTGCTGTTGCTGGAGTTGGAGCCGGTCGGGGTCTTCGATGCCTTTCACGAAGGACGGGTCCATTGCTGCCGGTATGTGAGTCGGGTAAAGTAAGGCTAGGCCGGGAGGCAAGCTCGGGAGGCAGGCCCGGGAGAAGGGCCGGGCCGACTGGTCGGGCTAAAACTCGTCTCAAATCTGGCCGTCACGAGCGGAGAAAGGCCCGGGAGCATAGTCGGGTCCAGGGCCCGGTTCCAAATGTCGACCAAAGTCACAGACGGCAGCAGCATCATAGTCTACGAGTGGACTCTCCTATTCGGGCTAGTCCACATCCGGCTCGAACGAACGGACCAGGGGCCGGGACAAGGTCCGGTTCAAGGCCCGGTTGAAGAACTGGAGGATGAACTGGCATTAGAGGCAGAGCGAGCCCGGGAGTAGAGCCCGGGAGTTCGGTCGGCTCTACAGTGTAGAAATGTGTAGCTCGAATCGCTATAGGGAAGAGCCATCATAGGGGTATGCAAAGGGGGGTGGGAAGTCAAGAGCCGGTTAGTTGGGAGGTCAGTCCGGGAGGAGGCCCGGGACAACGAGTTGGGTTCGGACCCGGCTCTAATCGTGACGTTCAAGACCGGAGAATGGGCGGGTCGCAAGGGGGAGACCTGGGTCGGTTTCCAATGTCGCCCAAAGTCGCAGACGGGAGTAATATCAAGGCCCACGTTCGGAGCTTCCGATCTGAGGCAGTCCAACTTAGCCCGAATGAGCGGACTCCGGACCGGGAACGGGATCGGGACTCGCGTCGGTTCGGGACCCGGCTGAAGAGTTTGGAAATGAATTGGCTCCGAAGGCGGATCGAAGTCGGGAGTAGGAGCCGGGAGCAGGGGTCGGGAGAGGGGCCGGCTCCACGGTGTCGAACTGCGAAGCCCCGATCGCTACAGGAAGTGGCGATCAGGGGACCATGCAAGGGGGGTTACTAATCAAGAAGCGGTTAGTGGGACGTAGCCGGAGCGGGAGTCGGGAGCAAGAGCCGGGAGCGGAGGTCGGGACTAAGGGTCGGGAGTAAGGTGGGTCACTGGCCAGCATGATGAACGCAGCCGCTTCCGATGAAGACCCAGCCGGGGTTCGGGACCAAACCCGGTCCAAGAATAGGCATCTTGGAGCCGGGTCAGAGGGCGGAACGATGGGGGTACAAACCGGCGGAATTCTTTTGGCACGACACGTCGTCGAACCAGGCATGGCGACAGACGAGGGGCTCCAGATACGCGGCGCGCTCGAAGCTTCCGTCTGCGCCGACCCGACCGTCGAGTTCGTGGTCGCCTTTGGCTCCCAGATAACGGGTGAACCTACAAGTTCGTCCGATATCGACGTCGCCATCAAGTTCGCTGACGACTGTTCGCGCCGGGAACGGTTCCAAAAGCGGTGTTTCTACTCGGGCGATCTCCAGCAGGCAGACGCGCCATTCGTCGACGTCTCCGATATCGAAACGCTCCCGCTGGACGTCGCACACGACGCAGTCAACGGGACGTTTGTCTGCGGTGACGAGACCGCCTTCGAGCAGTTCCGGGGCGCGCTCGAATCGACGTTTGCCGAGCAACGCGATTCCCTTCGCCGGGAGCGACGCGACATAATCGAGCGGATCGCAGAGGACGGACTGCTGAGCTGACGAGCAAGTCGTGGGAAAGGGAATGACCCGGCCAGGAGGGTGTTCCGGGAGGAGGGTTGGGACTAATGGTCGGGCTAAGACTCGGTTCTAATCGTCGCGGTCAACACCGATGAATGACCGGTCGCCCAGTCGGGTCCAGGACCGGGACGTAGACTGGGACCAACGTCGGATCGAGACCCAGTTGAAGACCTGGGGGATAAACTGGCTTCAGAGGCGGATTGAGGCCGGGAGTAGGAGCCGGGAGTGGGGCCCGCTCCACGGTGTAGAACTGCGGATATCGAATCGCTACAGGGAATGGCCATCAAGGGGGTATGCAAAGGGGGGTTGGAAGTCGAGAGTCGGTTCGTCGGGAGGTGGGTCGGGAGGCAGACCCGGGAGAAGGGTCGGGACTATTAGTCGGCGTTTGGCTCGGTTCAAGTCGGCTACGGCAAGACCGGACTACAACCGGGTCGCATAGCCGGGACCAAAGCCCGGGTGGGGATTTCGCCAAATGTCACAGACGGCAGCGGCCCCATAGTCTATAGTCATAGTCCGCAGTCGGGGTGGTCTAAGGCTGGCGCAATTGGGCGGACTGAGCCCGGGTCTTCAGCCGGGAAGAATGCCGGGTCAAGGCCCGGTCGAAAACTCGATGGATGAGGTGGAGTCAAACGCGGATCTGGGTCGGGAGGAAAGCCGGATGCCAAGGCGAAAACTGTCCAGGTCAAATCGCTACAGGACAAGGTGGTCAAGGGGCTTTGCAAATAGGGGTCTGTAGTTAAGACCTCAGGGCGAGGTTAGTAACCAGGAGGACAGGTCGGGAGCTGAGACGGGAGCTAGACCGGACCGGAGATCTCGTAGCATATTGAGTAGGGGGTCAACGATATCGCCCCAGACGAGTCAAGCGTCGGAGGACCGGTCGGGAGTATAGGTCGGGTCGAAGACCGGAATCACGGCTGGGCCGACTCCCGAGGAAGAGCCGGGACCGAAGCCGGGACTAAGACCGGGTCTAATAATCGGAGCAATAGCTCGATTGGCCACTATGGCAAATCGAAAGAGCGTCTGTTTGTCATAGCCCTACTTAGTGGAAAGAGTGGTGCTAGTCGATTTTTGGCATTTCTGAGAGCCAGTTGAGGACGGTCTGCTCGGCGCTACCTGAATTTGGAAGGGCGTAGTTCCCTCCGAGCAAATCCGCTACTCCATCGCTTGTTGCCGCAGGTTCCACTACGGTGGCCTCTCTCGCTTTAGCTAAATCGGCCTCTTTAGTGACCGTCGACCCACTCTCCCCAAGCCGTCCGCAGACGAGTTCCAGACCATCGACTTCTACAGGACTAGCTTCGCTGACTAGCACTTGGAAGAGCGGATCACCAGGCAGTAGCAATCGAATCGACGGGTAGTCTTCAGAAATTTCTGGTGAGAACGTTACTGCGACACCACTATCACCACCGAGTTCGGCCTGTGCACTCTCATCAAGTGATTCCGACATCGTTACCGCGTTACCCTCGGGGTGCTCCAACACATAGACATCATCAACGACATCGTCGAAGTCATCGGCCCGAGGATGGTTTCGGAGTGCAGTAAATGTCCAGTCTGATTCTTCAAGCCCATCGCTCTGAGTCAAGTGTGTTTCAATCGTCTCCAAACTCGCCAACGGCTCATAAGACTGGTCGCCGGTACCGATATCTTCAAAAGCCGGGTAACAGTACGGTTCCCACCCATCGAGACCAGAGCTATCAATAATGGCCTCTCGGGTGGACGGCTCACCGGATCGGTCCGCCAATCCTGTCTCTTCAGCTTTCTCTTGGGCTTGTTTCCCTCGCGTGTCTGCCTTTTCAACGACTTGCTCACTGGGATTGCCGTTGTCGTTGTCCCCGGAACTCCCCATTACGGCGTCTTTGATGTCTTTCTCTATGCTGTTCAGAACGGGACGCGTTGGCCCAACCACGTTCTCGAACAACTGCAACCGCCCCTCGAGCTCCTCATAAATGTCACCGTCAATACTTTCTTTGTACGCGTAATTGATGATCTTCACTACCTTATTCTTCTGGCCGATACGATCGATGCGACCGATTCGCTGTTCGACACGCATCGGATTCCATGTCAAATCATAATTAATCAGTGCGTCCGCGGTCTGGAGATTTAGCCCCTCGCTCGCACTATCCGTACAGATTAAGATGTTGGTATCTCCATCTGTGAAGTCTCGCTTGATCGCTTCTTTGCCGACGTTAACCCATTCACCAGCCACCGCGTCGTATTGCATTCCACCCTCGCCACTGTAGGTCCCGACGTTCGGATGCGTATCTGTAAGGGTTTCTCGGATGTGAACGAGCGTGTCGTGATACTGCGTGAAGATGATGATGTTATCTCGCGCACTCTGCCGGAGAGACCGAATGTCCCGGCGCAACTGAGCTATCTTTGGATCGGTGTGTGCCTGGTTGAGGTCGTCTACGAACTCTTGGAGCGCTTCGCGCTCGAGTTGAACCACATCCGTTGCGCCCTGGCTGCTTGGCTGATAGGCGTCGAGGGATGCTTGGCCGATTGTCTCCTCGATTGTCGCTTCCGTCACACCGTCATCTTTGCTGAGTTCCGAAACCTCCTCGGTCATATCCTCCACTTTCTGATCCAGCTTTTCCATTCGGCGCTGTAGACTCCGCGTGATGGCGTGGAGGCTGCTCGTGAGGCGTTGCCTGTAGGTCGTCATCACAAAACCCAACGCAAGCTTCTCGTTGCCTGTCAGAGCCTGCTGAGACTGCTTGTACGTCTCGTCGATGTATTCCTCCACTTGGTCGTACAACGGCTCCGCGTCTCCCAAGGGGATTCGTTTGGTCTCGACCTCCCGGGACGGGACCGTGTCAGTAAGCAATCCGAGATCCTGACACTGCTCTAAGACGGCGCGGGTGTTGCGGAATATCCTGGATTGGACTGGTGTGGCCCACTGGGATGCTTCAACGAGTGCATTCCATTCTACCGGGCCACAGTCGAACATCAATGAGCGTGGATCGTCGAACCGAGATGAGGTTTCTCTGACCCCGACGAGTTTCTCGAGAGCTTTGCGCTGCTGAATCGACTGACTATCTGTTGAATCGGTCAGTGTGTTGGCCTGCTCGTCGTAGCCCGGATTCGAAGTGAGGTGTTCGTGAATTTGTTGACCAAAGCGTTCGATCCGGGGACGCCCCTCATCTTCTTCGAGATCGAGTTCTTTCTGCAATTGCTGGAGGACTTGTTGCTGCCCATCATCCATGTTTTGATAGTTATCTCCCACGGCCTCGAGACTATCCTCTAAGGCACGACGGGTCTCGAAGAACTCGACGAACCAATCCTTGTTATTCCACCCCTCTGGGAGGTCGCATAGCCGAAGGAGATCGTAGAGTTCACCGACATTCAGCTGCATCGGTGTCGCGGTAAGGGCGTAGAGGCACGATGTGACATCTTCGACCTGCCCGAGTAGATCGTAGAGTTTCGTCCCGTGGCGAGCACTGTGGGCTTCGTCGACCACTGTAAGGTCCCACACTGCTTCGTCGGTTCTTGGAGCAACGTGTCTATGATTGCCCTCGCGGCGGGCTGTGTGCCACGATTCGATAACGACGGTCGGTTCGTCTCTCTCGGTAACGAACGATCCAATCTGCGTGTTTTCCCAGGTGTCGGCGTCCCTTGTTCCCGTAACGGGGATCCGGTGATCCTCTGAGCCAGCGAGGGGCCCAACCATGTATTCGCCGTCGTATGAGCGCTCGTGGTAGTATGCGTGGATATTGAACTTGTCGAGGAGTTCGTTCTGCCACTGCTGGACCAGGCCTGCAGGAACGAGGAACAGGGCGTTCTCGACCTTGCCAATTTGCATCAAACGCGATAGCGTGAGACCCGCTTCGATGGTCTTCCCGAGACCGACCTCGTCACAGAACAGGAGGTTGTTCGGGTAGATACTGACGGCCGTATCGGAGATCGTTCGTTGGTGGGGCCAAGGGGAGATAGTGCTGATTTCCTCTGCGAGATGGATCCCACCGGGCGTCCGCCCGGCAAGTGAGACTATGGCCGCAGTGTCGTCTTCGGGGACTGTCGTCTGCGGGCTATGGTTCTTGACGCGTTCGACGTGCTCGTCGAGTGAGCCGTCAGTGTCCTTCCAGTTGATGAGGTCTTGGCGGGCTGCTTCATCGAGATCGTGGACGTCGACAGAGTGGTGAAAGTCGTTCCAGAGCGCGTTGAACGTGGAGACGTCTTCTTCGACGTACTTTGCCTCCTCAGAATTCCACAGTCGATGGACTTTGAACCGCTCATAATTGTACTGCCAGGCACTAAGCGTCTCGTTGATGCTCCCTTCGAAGCTGATTTTGTTGCCGTCGCGATCAACACCGATCCCGAGTTTCGGATGGAAGAGTCCGTCACCACCTTTCGGGTCGCCGACTTTGATCTGGAGGTCGCCCCGATCGAGGAGGGTGGCGATGATGGTGAGTTGGGATTCGACCCAGGGTTCGAGAGGTTCATCGGCATCGGGAAACATCGCACCCTTCTCGCGTTTCTGGAGGTCGGCCCCAGCGATGACTCGGACAGTCCCCTCGGTTTCGAGCATGGAGTCAACCCCTTCGAGGGCGTGCGCCAGACTGCGGAGACTGAGGTACCCCGCGAGTCGGTCGTACCGAATTACCTCGTTGAGGAACGGCCGATAAAACGTCTGCATGAGAGTCCGGTCGGTCCGGAAATCGCTCTCGTACACCGGTTCCCACGAGACGTCCTGAAGCGACATTACTGGTGGTCACCGAGCTCCGATTGCCTGTTTTCGCCAGACATGTCGATGTGGTCCAAGTTAATATCTAGGTAGTCTCCAGTCTCACCGGAAACCAGGTTCACGAGTGTCTCCTGCATATCGGAGTCGGCAGGGAGAACCTCTAAGAGAGCCGTAACCGCAGATTCGAACTCTTGGTTTGACTTGAGATTCCTGTCTGAGAGCCACTCCCAGGCAGCACGGGGACCTTCCCGCTCGTATACGTGAATCGCCGCATGTACCGCGTCGATCGTATAGGTAAAACGCATATCGGTCGGGTTGACAGGGTTCCATCGTGACGAGGGGTTGTCTGCACTGTCACTCTTCAGAAGAACGATGTCCTGTACCCGGTCTACATGGTTGTTAAGGATGATGTCCTTCTTACTCTTGCTCCAGATTCTAGTCGAGTCATAGATGTTATCAATATCCACATTTGCTGCGACACCAAGCTGTCGAGCCTCATCGTAGGGGATGGTGTCATTTTCGTAGATTAGCCAGGAGAGGATATACCATCGCGTGAGTGAATCAATCTGGTCAAGACCTTCCGTCTTGAGGAATCGTTCAGCAAGAATGCCAGTTACGGCTTTCCGTGCTTGTCCCAGCGCCTCCCGAGGGCGGATTTCATCGCCCCTCTTGTTCACTACTGGATGAGCTTCAGCGTATTTCTGAAGTGTCGGGCCGTATGCGGCGATTGCCGTATCCGTTTTGGAGATGTTGTACCCCGAATCGAGGATCTCCTCTGCCTGGTTCCGAGCAGCTTGGCGAATATCCTCTTGGACATCTTCCCAGAGTGTGCGTTCTGACGACTGTGTAGCCTGCTTGCGAGCGACAAGGAAGATTGAGCTATCTGCACTTGCTTTGCCCTGTACGCCAATCCGGTCAGACATCTCCGTCTTGATCGGGTGCGTTGCGGTGATAGTGAATCCAGCGCTAATGAGGGCTGATGTTAGTGTGTCCCATGCATCCATCTCACGGTGGGTGAACATCACGGTCATTACCCCACCTGGGTTGAGGAGTTCCTGTACTTCCGCGAAGATCTCCTCCATCTTACTCTCATAGTGCTCGTCAGCGAGATCGTCTTTCGACTGCTCGTCGTCGGCTATCTCCTCAAACCGATACGGGTTGGCTACAGCCTCGTTGTCCTTGTCGGTTAGACTTGAGCTGTAGAGCGCCGGGTGGACGTCTTCTAGGTACTCTTTCTGGATGACGTAGAAGACATCCGATAGCTCAGCGTACATGATACTACTGTAATACGGCGGATCGACTATCGCCACATCAACAGAACCGGGTTCGAATTCGGTGGTTAACTGCCCCGCGTCAGTAGATACGACATCCGCAGGCTCTGCATCGGGGAGGTAAGATACAAGCTTTTCGTATGCGTCAATTACATGATCTGAGTGTTTTCGGTATCCTCTACGGGGAGCAGATAGGTTGTTATCAACAGACATCTTCTTCATAATTAGATTGTTGTCAGTGAAGATATGGCTCCCATACCCTCTCGAATCACGCCATTGATTCAGCCGAGAATTGTAGTTCATAGCTCTACTTGCGGAAAGAGATAACACTGTTAGAATCGCAGTTCCTCGCTGCTCTTCGTGCTCCTCTAAAATCTCTGGCTTATACCTCTCAAATGCTTTGAGGAATTCGTACTGAACGACCAGTTGGCGGGGGGTGAAGATATCTCGCCACTCATGCATTCCGTAACTACTGGGGTCACTTATTCGACTACTCACGTCGACTGGTTCGCTTAGGAACGTTAGGAGATCGAAATCAGACTCCACTCGCTCTGCGGCTTTTTCCATCCCCTTTTGATCATATTCGTTACCTGCACGATATTTGCGCTCGCCTGTCGCCGTTTCGTAGTTCACCCCGTAAATACTGAACTCGAAATCGCCGTCATGGATTTTGCTCTGCACATCCTCCTGTTCATTAATCACATCGCAATGCGGACATTCAGCACTTTCTCCCCGAAGTGGGCCATTTTCTGGATCGTAATCATCCGGTGAGTTTTCTACGCGGGTGTACGTGTAGCGTACCTCCCCGTCTTCGTACACCGGTAGAATCGCATCACCGCCATTGGAATCCTTATTGAGCCACCACTTGGAGACAAGAGGGATTTCCCCACTACAGGATTCGCACTGGATGATATAGGTCATCGCCGAGTTCAGAATCTGACGTTCAGATTTTTCCGTGGGATAGTAGGGTTCGATATTCTCTCTGGCAGTTTTGAGGATTTTGTCCCGCCATTGACGGATGTCTGGATCAAGCGACCCTACCTCAGGAGCATACTCCAAAGCGGCTTTTAAAATAAGCGAGGGAACAGGATTGAGTTCGTTTGCCTTAGCCGGGATTCCATACCGAATTGCCTCAAATGGGATTATCCCTCGGCCTGCGGTCGGATCCAGAATTGTCGGGAGTTCTCCGCCCCATGCATTGCGGAGCTTTGTCTGAAGCTTCTCGATCTCGGCCACAGTGGGGGACTGCGTATTGGGATTCGGATACCCGTAGTGGTCGTCGAGAGTTCCACTACTTTTCTTTTCGGTGAACTTCTTCTCGACGTAGTCTGAGATGCCTGTGTCCAGTTCCTTTGGACCAATCTTCATCAAACGAAGAAGCTCGTCAGCGTCGATCTCCCCGGGATACACGGACGCGAGCACAGCTAGCCGGACAGCAGGAGTGGGGCGAGCGGCAAACCATTTGTGGAGGCTCCGAAGGGCGTGGTAACGCCCGGATTCCATGTCCTTCTGGCTCTCGATGTCAATAGCGTTGAGTGGGAGCTTCGACTCGATCGCGACGTTCTCGGGAACTTGAGATTCATCCAGGGTTGATTTCTCAGACATTGGTAGTCGTTAGAGGTGGTCGGCGAGCAGGACGCGGAGTGCTTTTGTACCGCTCGGAGAGGACGGTGAGCGAGCCTTGGCGTGCCAGTAGTAGCACTCACCCAGACTCATCTGGTCGATTCCCTTAGCGATTTCTCGTAGTCGATCCCTGCGCCGCATCGGCTTCATGGCACGGAATGCAATTGAAAGCCGGACACCTGCTGCCTCTGGAAGACTAACGCTCGCCGGATCGCCCGTACACACGATTTCGGGATCGAGACTTAACTCACGGAAGGTAGATTCTATGAGGAAACTCACTTCGTTGAACGCTCCGCCCCGCAAGGTAGCGATGTGAATCGCACACCAGTCTCCCCAATCATATTCCGTGTCACCTGCGCCGGGCAGTTCGGATGGAGATTTCTCGCCAACAATCGCATCACCAAGTTCGGACACAGAGACGCTCACGGACTTACGGACCCGCTCGAATCGCTCCCGCCGAGCAGTCGCGATATCCCGGGGCGCTAATTCGTATAGTGTGATCTCGTGCTGGTCGTCGACTCGTTCACGCGTCAAGATGAACGTCGGTCGATCACCGTACGCGCCGGTGGTGTAGGCAAACGAATTCCCTTCCGCAATCCCCTGGCTCATCCTTGGGTTACCTCACTGGACTCGATTACGCGGAGTTGGGTCTGCATCGTGACGGTAAACGCGTTGTCGACCGCGAGCAGCTCGTCGAGAGCATCGAACATTTCCCCATAAAGTCGCTCGTCATCCCTTTTGAACTCGATGGAGAACTCTGCTTCAGCGGTCCGACCTCCGTCAGGATTCGAGAGGTCTTCGGGCTCCATGTTGAATCGGAGGTGATTCGCGAAGACGTCCGGTCGCCCCTCGAAATCGACCTCGAATTCAGACATCGAGTCGGCGCCGTCGTTGGCCTCGTAATCGAAGTCTAGTATGGTGTAGTCCGCGAAGTCGTCCGAGTTGCTGAGTTTGTTCGCGGTGAACCACGCGCCTTTCCACGCATCTGCTCCGTCGATGCGAATCCAGACGCCCTCGACGATGGGGGTTAGTTCGTCAGGATGGCCCCTGTACTCATCCTGAGCACTCGCAAGCTCTTCGGCGATGTCGGCACGCATCTCCTGGAGAGCCCGTGAAACATGCGCGGGCTCGGAAGTGCGAACCTCGATGAGTTGGCTGAATGTCTCAGGCTCGTCGTCACCACCCGAATCACCACCATCGCTGCTCCCTTCGTCCTCGCCACCGGCCGTTTCATCTTCGAGCTTTTCGTCTTCGTCTGGTTCAACCCACTCAATCTCACTCCCGACGTCATCGATCAGTTCGTCGACGGAAGTATAGAGCGTGTGCGACGGTGATAGTTTGACGTTCTGGTATCTCAGACCGGTATCGAGATTCTTCGCGTCGTCGAGATCACGCTCGTTCGCGGTGATGGATGCCCCGGACGCATGAAATCCAGTCTTCTGCTCGTCGTCCCAATATGCGTAGTCCTCTACCCTCACAAGCTTGGCAATCGTCTTTCGGAGGGGAATCGGCGAGAGAAGGATTTCTGCATCCTGGCGCTTTCCGAACTGCTCTTCGAGGGCCCGGGTGTTCATCGACGACGCGCCGACGTTCCAGATAGTTGCCTCGAACCAATCGACACCATAGGCCTCCTCGCCTTCTGGGATGATTGCCCCTGCTTCGTCGAGTTTCTCGATAACGCTCTGATGGATAGTGCTATCCGTTGTTACGTTTCGGTGAGCAAGCCCGTCTTCAGTCGGGAAGTAGAGATGCGTGTAGGCCTTCTTGATGTCCTGATCGAGGGTGCCCTTCGCGCTGTCGAGGCGCTCCGACAGCTTGTCCTGTTCCTCCGTGCTTAGCTCGTACTGGTCGCCGAGTTTGTTCTGAATTTGTTTGATAGCCGCGACGCGCTTCGCGGTGCGTTTGGCATCCGTAACGTCGTTGGCGGTAGCAGCCAGGAACACGACGTTGTTCTTGTACACTCGTGGGGTTTTTTGACCGCCACTCGAGGATGCTGTATTCTTGAAGAGCGTCTGAATCGTCTCGGGGATTTCCTCGTAGTCGGTAATGGTGACTGTATCGAAGTCCATCACGCAGAGGTGTGCCTCGTCAGCCGTATCCGGGATCTCGTGGGGCTCTTCGGGACCGACGATAACGTTGAGGCTTCCCTGGCCGAGCGCTTCGTCCAGAGCCTCTTCGAGGTGCCGGCGGGCAAGTCCCTGTTGCAATTGCTCGACGACCGAGTTGATCGTCTTTGTTAGGTTCTGTTCCGATTTGAACTGAATTTTTTCGCCGCTGTCGCCGTGGAGGTAGAAACAAGCGGACAGCCTCCCTTCCCCGAGAAGGTTGTTGAGTGCGTCATCGTAGTGGGCGAGCTCCACCTCAGTATTTGCAACAGCGTGTCTGAGTGGGCGACGCGTTGTGCCGCGCCCTTCAGCACCTTTGACGATGCTCTTCCATAGGATCGTCGTGGCCAGTTGAGTGCCGATCGGGGGATGACCATTTTTCACCCAGTTTCGATCTTCCTCTTCGGCATTGGCCGTCCCATCTTCGGAGTAGATGTCTGCCTTGATAGCGGCTTCAAAGTCCATATCCACCGACGAGAATAGGCGAAGGAGCGTGGATCGAACGTCGCCATCAGAGGGGTGCAGGTCGAACAAGCGGACGAAGTGGCGGCCCTCGTTGTCGTCCTGATGTCGCCAGAGACGGTACACGCCGCGAGAGAGGAGCTTGAGCGCTCCGCGGGTACGCTGGAACGACGGCAGCGAGTCGAGTTCCTCCGTGAGCGTATCGATGACCGTTGGGTGAATCGGGTAGCTTTCTTCGAGTCGCTCACTGTGCTCCGGACTAGCGGCGCTATCTGGGAAGGAGTCACGATCACCCGTGTAGAACGAAGCGTATTCGTCTACCGTAGCGTCTCGTCCATCCGAGTCGATCTCTTCGAAGAGTCGATGTCTAAGAACCGCAGAAATTTCTTCGTCCTCAGTCGGAGTAATCGAGCCTTCGACGCGATCACTAATCCTGTTGAATTCGGAGATCGATTCGGAGACGAGTCCGCGTACGTCCTCGGCGTGGTCCGCGAAGGCGGTGTCCGCGATACTGAGAACGACCGTGACCCTGTCGTTGTTCTGTGTCGCGGACAGCAGCGACATGAGGAAGGGGGCGTGTTTAGACGCTAGTAAGAGCAGCTAAATGTCGAACTTACTAGGAAGTGAAGCGGGAAAAGGGAAGTGTGCAACTTTCAATCTCCCGCTTCAC